>Ga0182030_10009009_pt1 | contig 20521 bp, 14 predicted proteins | sample 812S3MmetaG_FD_121299 | JGI IMG/M metagenome (GOLD analysis project Ga0182030, IMG submission 121299) | Permafrost microbial communities from Stordalen Mire, Sweden - 812S3M metaG (Illumina Assembly) | ecosystem: Environmental > Terrestrial > Soil > Wetlands > Permafrost | place: Sweden... | reverse complement strand
CTGGTAGTGGGTGTCGTTCCATTGGTGGTGTAGTAAATGGTTGCGCCGCCTGTTATGTCGGTGATCGTGACGCTCTGAATACCAGAGTACGTGCCACCTGCGGGAGATATGACTGGCGTTACAGCCATCGGCTCACTCATCAAAAATGCAGCAGTCGCAACAGCGCTGTTGCTATAGCCTGAAGCAACGGCGATCGCATTGATGGTTTGTGATGTCGATACCGTGATAGCGTTACCATACTTTGACGAACTGGTTGTCGGTGTGCTTCCGTCGGTCGTGTAGTAAATGGTTGCGCCACCGGTTGTGTCGTTGATCGTAACATTTTGTGATGACGAGTAAGTTCCTCCTGCCGGAGAAAAGGTCGGAGTTGCAGCGGTCCCCGATAAACTGACCGTAAAATCCAACGCGGTAACGGAGTAAGGCGGCAAGGTGACTGAAGCGGGATTGGAGAGGCTTGAAGAATCAAGTACGACAGTAGCCGGAGTCTGGTTGGTTGCGGTTCCGCTGTGCGCTTCGTTCATGTCATCCAGCGAACTGGGCGCGTACTGTCTCTCAATCACAGTGCCAGCGGGCGGATTGGTGCCGCTGAAACTGACTGCGTGGCTGTTGGACAGATCCGTGTTGATCAGCACGATGGAACGCTGTGCGCCGTTCTCGAAGCAGAAGGCGTAGAGATAGGGAACGTTGTTGATTGCTGGCATGGTCGGGCTGCCATTGCTGGCATTGGCAGCAAAGTTGTAAGTCAGGTTGTTGGTGATTGGACAAGAATACATCGGTCCGATGATGGATTGGTTGACCAGTGAGATTGCGAGGAAATGTGGACGCACATTGTTGGTTGCGCCTCCCATATCCACTACGTTGCCCCATAACTTCGAAGTAGGTGCGCTTCCGATATACGAACCATTCTGGTATTCGGCGAGCGAGAAGAAGGACTGGTCCAGGATGCCGTAGTACTGCATCAGCAGCAGTGGCTGCAAGGCCATCACCACGCCTTCACCAGCTCCGGCATTGATGTAGTCCATGTGTGTCTGGTCGAGACTGCCAGCCTGTGTCCCTTGCCCCCACTCGTACACATTCACCTTGCAGGCAGTGGTTCCCGACGCTCCACAGGTGTTCAGCGATTGATAGTCATGGACCGAGGTATAGAAGATGGTTGCGTCGTTGGGGTTGGCTACGCGCTCATACGGTTCGACCATCGCCGGACCCCACAACGCCGCATCGGAACCGAAACTACTCACTGTCGAATACGTGTAACCTTCGATCTCGATTGAATCGGGTTGTGCACGCTGTATCGCTGTGTCCATTGTGTAATTTATTGCAGTTTGCGCGTTCATTACCAGATCAAACGCAGACGCTGAATAAGAACTGCTTGCACGCATCGCCGCAAAGACAGGCTTGGCGCGTATGCTGTAGTCGTAATAAAATTCGGGACCCAGGTTCGGTGCGTTCGGTGTACCCGTCCGATAACCAAGCGACTGGCCCACGAACGGGGTGCCGTTCCAGCATTCATTGCAGAACGACAAATGAATCTTGTTGAAGACGCTAGTCCAGGGGGCTGACTGCCCCAGCGCCGCGCGCCGCGCACCATACGTGGTGCTCGACGAACCAGCCAGAAACTCAATCAGATTGGCCGCATCGCTGGTGGAGATAGTTACTGGAACTTCAAGGTATGGCTCGGCGTTGAGCACCTGAGCGATAGCAAGATAGTCTTCAAGCGGAAGGCCGACACCGCCCCCTCCAATTGGACCGGCAAAGTATTGTGTTCCCGTGGAGGTCGGCGCGTGCGCATAGTCAGGCTGTGTCCAGTTATCAACTGTTTCACCGTTCTGACTTAGCCAATCGCGGAACATTCCCGGATTGCCACCCGTTGATGTTTGGTAATAGTTCTTGAGCGTATCGATCACTTCGTCGCGGAAGACCGTTGTGTTGCTTGGGTCAGATGAAGTCTTCTCAAAGCTCACATTGTCCAGATAGATTGACCCGCCAGCAGTTTGGAAGGTTAACTGGACACTCTGAGGCACCGTGCTGGTTGTCTCGGATGCGGTGCAGGTAAGCTTGTACTGCGCCCAACTTGAAGTCAGTTTCGGAGTATAAGTGCCGCAGTTGAACCCGCCTGTCGAGGGGCGATAGGCATTGATCGTAAGAACCGGAGTGCCAGAAGCTAACTTAGCCCAAAAGGAAATCTGATAAGTGCCGTTCATCAATACGAACATGTCAATGCTGGGGGAACTATCAAAATACCATCCTGCCGTTGCTGAAGATCCAGCCGCAGTCGCATTCATGTTCAAAGACTGCGTGCCGCAGGTTGCGCATAAGTCGGTGGTATCTGAGAGCAACTGGCCACCACCGGAAACACCGCCCCAGAAGCCGCCTTCGCTGTTCTCCCACCACGTTTCAGGAGTAGGAAAGGTGGACTTGCTCATGATTACTATATCGCCAACACTAAACGCGCCAGCGCACGGTGTAGACACAGTCACGACAGGAGATACCGTGCCGCCATTGGTCGGATAGTTGGGGCCGGTATTCGATGCAATTGTTCCCGTGCATCCCATCTCTGCGCCGCCCGACTGTGACGCAACCACGTTGAACGTTCCGCCAGCCCAATAGTTGGCTGGCACTCCGTCCCACGTATCAGGCACGACAAATGTTGTCGATGTTCCCGCCGCACCAACCACCCATATCTGTTGAGCCAGCAATGGCTCAAATCCAGGATTGATCGATCCAATCAGATTCTTCAAAACCTGACCAGTATCCCAGTAGTCGATCGCTCCAATATTCATGCCAATCCGATTGGTGCTGCTTTGTAGTATCGAACCGTCATTCAGAGATAACGTCTGACCAAGAATAGGGGAGCAAAATATCAAAATCAGTGCGGCAAAAGCCAAAACCTTCTTCATTGCGAATTCCTTCAAATGCCTTTTCAATGTCGGTCCTACGGGATCGCGGTTAGCGTGCTGATTTCCATCAATCAGGATCCCCAGCGCCAAATCTCTATCACTTGGACAGAAATTTCCTTTCAGAGAGTGGAACTTGTAAAGCCACAATCTGATAGCGAAGATCATCGAACGAACGGATGGACTCATTTGTGGTTAGCTTTGGCTTTTTCAAGCAGTTCGAGCACACTCATCCACAATGTTTCGTTTGAGCTGAGCAACTTGGTGGTACGGTTCATCACCCCGACTCGACCGAGCTGTGCACAAATTAGCATTTCTTGAATCGGCGACGCATTTCTGTAACTCATGCGCAGAGAAATACTGTCTCCGATCAGTGCAAATGTGAATAGATGATTGCCTTGCAAAAGTCCGCCTCAATCCTCCAAACATGCAGGCCAAATCGATCAGGCTTTGCTTTTGTCAAACGCTGCTCTATGGGGTACTCACGGCAAAATTCGCCAGTGCTGTGGTCTTTCGCGCACAATGTACTCTTTTGAGCAGACGGATTCGTGCTTTAGTGAGCAATGCAATGGCCAAATCGTTACTAATCGAGAGAAATACGTAATATATTCAGAGCGTTAAACTTATTCGATGGTAACTGAGCAGAATGCAACAGACAACTGTCCATTGCAGATTACATAGTGCCTACTTTTTGCATATCACGAGTATTTTCTACCGGGTAAGAATATTTGGTAGGTTCGGGAAGAGTTAGATAAGTTTACCGTATCGACGCCGATTTTGCTTGTTATATCTGTTTGGCTCTATTTGACGGATCATCGGATAACTCAAAGCGTCTCAACACTGAAACATGGTACTGTTGCCCGTAAGGATGACAAACGTGGCTCCCACAGTCTGATTGAGATAATCTGTCTCCACTAATGCTTCCGAAGCGACGAGCGTTGACCGGCGATACTGTAAATCGTAGTATTCAGGTGTTATCGGGTAGTGAAAACGAGAGATACTGCGAGGTACTAATGCGATCACGACGAGAGTTTCTTGGAGCTTTGCCGGTTGGAATTCTGGGCAGTTGCGCGGTGGCAAACTTGCAGGCGCAGTCTCAGCCAACATCGGGCCAGCAGTCGCTCAACCTATCACCCTTCGTGGCCGTTCATCACCCACTGGATGAGGTAACAATTCACGGGCAGGGCCAGGGGCAGCTTCTCGTCCTGGATGGTGATGGCAAACCGTATTTCGATGCGAATGTCACATTACCTGCCTCCTTCCAAATTGCTGGTGCGCTGGGTACACACACCGTGCTACTGCTGGATGCGGAACGCAGACTGCTCGGCCACGCCAGTCTGTTGGTTGATGTGGAGACAAAGATTACCGAAGCAACAGGCGAGTATCAGCACCTACTTGATACCTTATTTTGGACCATGGCCTCCGATGGCCCAGTCGCTGCTCGTCGCCACAACGGACGAGTCTATTCTTACTGGGACGATTGGCTTCTTGACAATACCAACACGCTGCGAGGAATGCGATACTTTTGGCCGGAGGTTCGGCAAGGCTTTGAGATATTCTCGGTAACTCAACGTGAAGATGGCATGATCTGGGAGAATCACATTGACCGAACGCCGCCTGAAAACGATTGGGATCGCCGCTTCAAATTTGGCGATTTCACACGTGCTGCGGATGGTGGATTTTTGGAGTTGCGTCGTGCGCCGGTCGAGAACCATGTTGAAATGTATTTTCTTGAGGCACTCTATCTGGTTTGGAAGACAACTGGCGACGACGAATGGATGCGTCAGCACCTTGACCGCGCTCTGCATGCAGTGCATTACAGCACCAGCGATCCTTACCGGTGGTCAACAAAATTTGGTCTCATCAAGCGTGGCCTCACCATCGACACATGGGACTTTCTCTGTGAGAGCGAAGCCGCGTTAGTCGGTGACGACCCCATGGTGATTGATCTGAAGAAGACTCACTTTGGCATCTTTTTTGGAGATAACACTGGACTGATTGCTGGCTGTCGCTACCTGGCCGAGATGCTGGATATTTCTGATCGTCTTTCGGACGCAAAGAAAATGCGCGATCTTGCCAATGAGCTTGAAGAGCGACTGAATCGCATCTCCTGGAATGGACGATTCTATACACACTGGATTCCTGAAGACTCAGAGTTCCGCCCCGAGATGGGCGTTGAGATGAGCAGCCAGGTCTCACTCTCTAACGCTTACACGTTGAACCGCGGAATAGACCAATCAAAGGCACGCGCCATCATTCAGAGTTATCAGGCAATTCGAAACGTAATGCCCAACTCATCGCCCGGGGAATTCTACTCAATTTATCCACCATTCTCCAAAGGCTTTGGAGGAGAACAAGGGCTTTGGGATTATGTCAATGGTGGCGTGCTCTCGTGCACCGCAGGCGAGTTGGCAAGAGGATGTTTTCAGCATGGATTTGAGCTCTATGGCGTGGATATTCTCAGCCGTGTGCATACGATTGCAAAGCGGCACCGCGACTTTCTTCCCGGTATTCTGCGCGGCAAGCAACCAGAACGGCCAGCAACGGATTTTATTCCGATTGATATACGCTCTCAAGCAAATTGCGACACCGGTAAAGGTACAAAAGAAGTGCCTGGTTGGGTAAACGAACCGAACAACTACCTCATTGACTTTCCAACCGGAAAGCAGAGCTTTCGAGATGTTCCATTCCAGTTATTATCTGCCGACGGTAACGGTCACCGCGTGTGTATTGGAGTTTCATCAGCGCCGCAATACTCCGCTAAGACAGAGGTTCCCATCAACAAAACCTGCCGCTCTTTTTATCTGTTGCATGCGTCTTCGGGGCCAGGCGCAACACTGGGTAAACTGACCATTCACTATCAGGATGGGAGCAAGCAGGTTGAGTATATTGAGCGCGGCACAAATGTAGGTTCATTCTGGGCCCCTGAAGACAATGAGTTCAATAACAAGTACGGATCGCTCAAAGAGGAGCGTATGCAAGTTGCCTGGAGAGGTAAGTGCAGCCTCATTGATAACGTGGGAGTTTGGATCACCAGCTTTGTGCCCCATCACAGCGAAGCAACGATTGCTTCTCTCGAACTGGAGAGCTTGGAATCAGGCGCCAAGTGGTTCATCATTGGCATAACTCTCTCGAATATGCCGCCGTTTTTGCCTCCTTGGAACGATATTTCAACCGGTATGCCCAATAACTGGGGAGCTGGCTGCGTAACTGCCGCGCTGCTCGAAGGACTTGCAGGGATAGTAGACACTGGCGCTGGCTTTCGTTCCATCAGCGTCTCGCCACGATGGTTTGCCGCCGACGTCTCTGATGCACAAGTTAGCGTGCGATACCCAGCCTCTCAAGGCTATGTCGCTTATCACTATCGGCACCAAGGGGACAGCATAACTCTCGATTGCACCAGTTGCGCTGACAAGGCTACACTTCGTTTGCCGCTACCGTCTGGGCGTCATCTCTTGAGAGTGCTGCTAAACGGAGAGCCGCATGAACAGCGATTGGAAACCATCGAAGCTACGCAATATGCGATTGCCGAAGTGGAGGGTCGTGGCATTCACCGTATGCAAGTGGTCCTCGCATAAAACTCGATCCTATTACGCCACTGCGAATCTTCGTTGCACGTGCGCATGAACTCGCCTATCATCGGAGTCAATATCGGTTGACTGAAGTGCTATGCGCTCGCTATGAGCGCGCAGCACTTCGTCTTGATAAGCCGTAATAAGTTGCTATAATTCACAGTTGCAACGGAACCAAGGAGCTAAATGAATCCTATTCGTTCTTTGTTCATGATCGCTCTAATCTGGACATCACTGTTCACTTTGGCTTATGCGCAAAACGCCAAATATGTTGATCCATTTCTTGGCAGTGACGGAGGCGGAAATGTCTTTCCCGGAGCCTCGCTTCCCTTTGCCATGGTCAAGCCTGGACCAGACGTTGGAGACAACACATCGAATTCTGGTTGGGAACCCAACGCGGCTATTAACGGGTTCAGCCAAACGCATGTAAGCGGAACCGGCGGTGGGGCCAAGTACGGCAATATTCTTGTGCAGCCGACTACAGGCGCGATCACTCCAACCGATCACGGCTCACTTCGCTCTGAAGAGCAAGCCAGCGTTGGTTTTTATGCCGTAACTCTGTTGCGCTATGGCATTCATGTCGAAGTCACCAGCACGCGCCGCACGGCCGTTTACCGATTCACTTATCCCGCCTCCAGCACTTCGCATATCTTGGTTGATGCAGGTCACGCCTTGAGTTCCTGTGCCCCCGGCCATGAGGATCAATCCATCACCGCCTCTTCCGTTCAGATTCTATCCCCCACTGAGATTGTCGGATCGTCCAGTGTAACTGGAGGATGGAATCGCCAACCTAACTCATATACTGTTTACTTTTATGCAGTCACAGATACGCCCGCTGTAAGTTGGGGGACTTGGCGCGATGGCCAGATGCACGATGCCGCTCGCGTTGAGTTACCCATGCCCAACAGCCACACCGGCGCATGGCTTGGCTTTTCCACAACTTCAACGCAAGCGGTTGTGATGAAGGTGGGTATCTCATTCATCAGCATTCAACAGGCCAAGAGCAATGTCGAGAGCGAAACATCGGGTAATGACTTTGACGCCATTCATGCCAGCGCGGTGCAAGCCTGGGATACGGCGCTAGCTTCTGTCTCCATACGTGACGCAAGCGCCGACAGCCTCCAGCAATCCTATACAGCGCTTTACCACACTATGTTGATGCCTGTTGATCGCACCGGTGAGAATCCTCTCTGGAGTTCTTCCGAGCCTTATTACGATGACTTCTACGCGATTTGGGATACCTTCAGAAGCTCAAGTCCATTACTAACTATCCTTGCCGAAAAGCGGCAAACAGAAATTGTGCGTGCACTTGTCGACATCTATCGTCATGACGGTTGGCTGCCAGATGCTCGAAGCGGAAATTACAACGGAGCCACGCAAGGGGGCAGTAATGGCGATATGGTTATTGTTGACGCATATCTGAAACACCTGCCTGACATTGACTGGGACACCGCTTACAAGGCAGTTATCAATGATGCGGAGAATACGCCTCTCAATCAGATCAAAGAAGGTCGCGGAGACCTGCAGGATTGGCGCAACCTCAGCTATCTTTCCATCGAAGGTGTTGACAGGCCAGCCTCAAAGCATATGGAATATGCCGCCAACGATTTCGCAATCGCTCTTTTCGCCAAAGGCATGGGAAAATCCAGCGACGAGGCGAAGTATTGCAAGCGCGCAGGTAACTGGATCAATCTTTGGGATGGCGATGCCAGTGCTAACGGATTTCGTGGGTTTATCTGGCCGCGACACCGCAATGGAAGTTGGAAAGATGGTTTCGATCCCAAGTTACAAGGAACGTGGGGTGGCGATAACTTTTATGAAGGTAACTCCTGGACCTATTCAACCTATGTGCCTCAAGATGTCGCGGGACTGATCCGCGCCAGTGGAGGCAATGCCCGCTTTGTTGAGCGGTTGGATACTTTCTTCTCTCTTCCTGACGGTTACGATGTGGGAAATGAGCCGGGGTTTTTGAGTCCGTATCTTTTTGTATGGGCCGGACGTCCTGACCGCACCCAATACTGGATCAGAACCATTCTCGCCAAGAGTTATCATTCTGGCCCAACAGGGTTACCCGGCAATGATGATTCAGGAGCCATGTCTTCGTGGTATGCGTTTGGCAGGCTTGGCTTCTATCCCAACGCCGCGCAGGACGAGTACCTGATTGGCAGCCCTGCATTTCAGTGGGTTCAGATTCATTTAGCCAATGGCAAATTGTTCACCATTGAAGCACTTGGTGCATCGCCAGAGAAGCCTTACATACAATCGGCAACATGGAATGGCAAGCCTTACGAACGAGCCTGGTTTACGCACGAGCAGCTTATGCAGGGTGGCACACTTCGCTTTGTCATGTCCTCAAAGCCCAGCAGTTGGGCTTTGAGTGAGCCTCCGCCTTCTATTTCAACCGGATCGTGTGATCACAAGCCCTAGTCTCCAACTCAGGCAACATTCTTGACTTCTACGGCAGTCGGATTCACTGCCAGTCTGCGCCGCCATTCGTCCAGCATCTGCGCTGTGCGTGTGGCACCGCAGCGCGTTACTCCGATCTCGCGGATCGCAAGCAGGATATCCAGATCGCGCACCCCGCCGGCTGCTTTTACCTGAACAGATGCAGGAGAGTATCTGCGCATCAGTTTGAGATCGTCCATCGTGGCTCCGCCCGGCGCAAATCCCGTTGAAGTCTTCACCCAGTCCACGCCGATCTTTCCACACATTTCGCAGAGAAAAATCTTTTCCGCGTCTGAAAGGAACGAATTCTCAAAGATCACCTTGATCTTGGCTTGGCGCGAATGGGCCAGATCAGTCACCGCGCTGATCTCATCGCCTACATATACCCAATCGCCACTACGCGCTTTGCTGATGTTGATGACCATGTCGAGTTCCGTTGCTCCGTCCTGCAACGCATAGTCTGCCTCTGTGAATTTCACGTTCGTAAGCTGCGCGCCATGTGGAAACCCGATCGTGGTACTGGTCGCCACCGTCGAGCCAGCCAGCAATTGAGAACAGCGCGCTACGAAATACGGCAAAATGCACACACTGGCCACATCGTAGCGCAGTGCCAATTCACACCCTGACTCCAGTTCCTCTACCGTCAACGCTGGCTGCAAAAGAGAGTGGTCAATCATCTTTGCAATGGATTCATACGTATTTGAACCAGGCATGAAGTTCCCTTTCATCGGTGGACAGAATTCAGACAACAAGGATTCAATGCCTGGGCTTTCTTAGATCGGGCACAGGCGGACGATTTGCATTTCTTTCCAGTAAAGCAATACGCGCCGAGCAGGCATCCTTACCCAGATGCTGCACAGTGGCTTAGCCACATACTACCATGATATGCAATGAAGTGTAGCTCGAAGGGAAACAAAAAATATCGAAGTTTTTCTCAACCGATTGACAGGAATCTGCCTTGTACCCCTTGCGCACCTTGAATTCCCGACATCTGGTTGTGAAATTCATAAGCGTCTCCGCGATACAAAGTCTGTTCGAACCATAAAGGTATATGCCCCTTGATGAATCCAACGGACGATACCAACAGACCGGCTGCGTTTTGGCGAGTGCCCAACGTCTTTGCTTCCTCGCTGCGAAGGTTCATCGCTCGAATCGTTGACTCAGCGCCCTCCACTTCAAGGTTGTAAAGCTCTTTGAAGGTTTTATAGATAGAACCACCAACATCGACCTTGCGCAACGATTGGCAATACGAAGCGACAATGTAACGCCGCTCAAAAATGACGGGAAGATCATCGGCCAATCTGAGCCGCTCCATGTACCAAAGAGACTCACGCGCAGATACTTGAAGCGCTTTACTGATTTCGTTGGGAACTTCACGGGAAGTGATCTTTTTGAAGTGCAGAACCTGTGTCTTCGGCTTTTTCCCTGCTGCGATTGCTTCTTCAGTGAAGCTGACCAAAGCGCGAAGGTTGTAATCCATGCTCCGGTCGCTGACAAAGGTTCCTACGCCCTTGCGAAATATCAATATGCCTTCAGCAACCAGGTTTGACAAGGCTTTGTTTGCGGTTGCCCTGCTCACCTGGAAGCGTTCAGAGACTTGTCGTTCTGTAAGAAATTGTGTGCCAGCCGGAAATTCCCTGGATCGCGCCAGTGCACGCAAGCGTACGTTCACCTGCTGATAGATTGGTTCTCGCGTAAGTTCAGGCATGGCATCAAGTATGGTTTGTGCTGTTCTGGAATCTTGTTTTCTCATGGTTCTCCAAAGCTTCTGCAGTGAATCAAAAACTACAAGGACATATTCGAGACAGGATACCTGCGTTCTCTGTGCCAAGTCTACACAATTGTGAATTGACACCAGGATTGGCGCAGACCAACTCCAGATGGAGGCTTTAGTTCAGATTATTTTAACGTTGGAACCGATTGAACTACGCGTGGATCACGATGCCCGCTGCAGGTCGCATATTGCATGCAGGCCGCATGAATAGATGCGACCTTCCGCGCAGTCTGTTACGCATATAAATGTCAAGACAACAGTCAAAGCAGAAGGCAATCTCTGACTTATATGCGCGCCTCTCCCAGAATCAATTTGAGAGTAATCTGTTTGTTGCCGCGGTAGATCGTAACCTTAATCGTATCGCCAGCCTGATGCTTGTCCATTAACGCATTGATCTCATCTGGATCGGTGACCTGCTGGCCATCAATGGCTACAATGAGATCGCCACCCAGCAGAATCGGCGAATTGCCCAGATAAGCCTGCTGGTTGCCGCCGCGCAGACCAGCGCGCTCTCCTGCTCCGCCTGGAACAACCTTTTGCACCAGCACCCCCGCATCGGCAGCAAGACCCATCTGCTCGGCCAGATCGGGTCCAATGGCAAAGGAAACAATACCCAGCGAGGGCCGCTTGACACGCCCGTAGTGAGTGAGGTCGGCCAGCACAGCCTTTGCAGTATTGATAGGAATCGCAAAGCCGATGCCAGAACTTTGGTCGGCGCCATTCGAGGCAATCATCGTGTTGATGCCGATAACCTCGCCACGCGAGTTGAGCAACGGGCCACCAGAATTGCCGGGATTGATTGCCGCGTCGGTCTGTATGGCATCTTCAATCGGCGCACCCTCTGCGCTGCCAATGGTGCGAATGGAACTGATAATACCGCGCGTCATAGTGCCGTTGAGTCCGAAGGGATTGCCGATCGCGTAGACTTTTTGGCCCACTGCGAGTTGACTGGAATCGGCCAGTGTCACCGGCTCCAGGCTAGGCGCGTCGATCTGTAGCAAAGCCAGATCGTGCACTTTGTCGGTGCCTATCACCTTGGCATCGTAGCTGCGCTTGTTGCTCAGTTGCACCTTGATGCCGCGATTTGCATTCTCGACCACATGGAAGTTGGTCAGCACGTGGCCTGTCTTGTCGAGAATGAAGCCAGACCCCTGACCTTTCTGCGGCACGGCTCCATAAAAGAAGTTGAAGACCAGCGAAGTGGAAGTGATATTGACCACGGAAGGCGTAACCCGCTTGTAGACGGCAATGTTGTTCTGCTCCTCGGCGTCGTAGGCAGGCGCTGCCTCGGCTTCGGTTAAATCCAACTGGGGACCGTTGGCGCGAGTCCACATCAAGTGACCAAAGCGAGAGGGCAAGTGCGTCGTGAGGAACCAGAATCCTCCAACCAGCAGACAAATCAGAAGTATCGGGCGCAGTTTCATCATCTGTAAACCTGAAGACCTTCCTTCATGGATACGGTTGTGGTGCGCTAAAGTTCCCTTACGGCTTGGCGCGGCCACTTCCTCTATTCTACTAACTCATCTGCGGCAAATAAGTCGTTCTCTCCTTTAATGCGCCGCCAAACATCTTTTGCCTGAGCGCGGAGTCCGTCCATATCGCCACTATTATCAATAACGTAGTCGGCATGAGACGCTTTTTCTGCATCGGGAATCTGATGCTCCATGCGGGCGCGGGCGTCGGCTTCAGCCTCTTCGCGGCCCATCCCTTTTGCGCAGGAGCGTGCCACATGGCGAGAGATCTTCAACTCGTAAGGCGCAGTGACCACCAGAATGCGATCGAATCGCTGCCGCCAGTCAGCCAGAACTGTCTCCATTTCGCCACGCTTGCGTGCATCGCGTTCCACTTCAAAAATCAGCGCCGACTCAACCACAGCCACTGCCCTTGGATTGATATCGAAGACCACTTCCATCCACTGCCGTTGGGCTGCAATCACAGCTGGATGGACGATCGCATTGAGTGCTTGCAGGCGATTGCCCTGAAAGGCCAACTCCGCCAGTCGTGCGCGGTTCAGGCTGCCGTCGCGATGAGTAATCTCGTTGCCGAATTGGCGCACAATCTCTTCGTAAACTGCCTGACCGGGTTCCATCAACACACGGCCCATTTCATCCGCCTGAATGACCTCTGCCCCCTGCGAATGCAAGTATGCCGCAACCACGCTTTTGCCAGAACCCAACCCGCCAGTGAGACCAACTCTCAGCATCAGATTCCCCTCCTCATCTTTGCGGCGCGCACGGTGTTTGCCATGAGCATCGCGATGGTCAACTTGCCCACGCCGCCGGGGACGGGCGTGTAGGCTCCTGATAACTCGAATGCTTTCGGATGCACATCACCTATGATCACGGAACCGCGCTTGGCAAAGGCTGCTTCCCGTTTTACGTCACCAGCAAAGAATCGGTCGAACTCCGCGCGATCCGTGATGCGGTTGATACCTACATCTATGATCGTAGCTCCGGGCTTGACCATATCAGGTGTAATAAATCCCGGGCGACCAATGGCGGCTACCAGAATATCGGCCTGACGCGTAATCGAGGGAAGATCGCGGGTCTTCGAGTGGCATATCGTCACAGTAGCGTCGTTGTGCAACAGCAGCATCGCCGCCGGTTTGCCTACAATATCGCTGCGGCCCACCACCACCGCGTGCTGTCCGCTGATGGCGATTCCGCTGCGCTTGAGAATCTCGATCACTCCGGCTGGCGTGCATGGTGCCAGCGCGGGGCGGCCTGCCTGCAAACGTCCAGCATTGACGGGATGAAAGCCATCCACATCCTTATCGGGTGAAACAGCATCCAGCAGCGCCTTGGTATCCACCTGCGTAGGCAGAGGTAACTGGATCAGAATGCCGTCAATCTCGTCGCGAGCGTTGAGATCGGCCACCAGCGCAAGCATTTCTTCGGTAGTTACATTTCCCGGTGGAGTAATCAGCTCGCTGAATATGCCCAGCTCAGCGCAGCTCTGCACTTTGCTCTTGACGTAGATCTCAGAGGCTGCATCATTGCCCACCAACACGGCCGCCAACCCGGGACGAATCCCCTTCACAGCCAGCAGCTTCACTTCTTCAGCCACTTCCTGCTTAATTTCTGCTGCGATGGCTACGCCATCCAGTACCCTTGGCATCTTTCGCTCCAGTATCTATCGTATAACTTCCTGCAACGTTGCGTCACAAGGATTTGGCCCGATGAATTCCTTGCGACACTTATTGTTCCTGCGATGGGGCGCAGCAAAACATCGTTCCCGTGCAATAAGTCGAGTTACTTGCTCGACGATGAAAGTTAGAACCGTCCCATCTTTGCCCTTACCACAACCAAACACCACTGACACCCATAAAAGTCAGTGTGTCGAGTGACTGTCTTCTTTGCTGGTAGCCCCAAACAGAATCCCAGCCGCAAAGATCACGACGATCAAAGAAACGACGAAAAACGGAGAAGTAATGTCCATATGTGCAAGCTCCTGAATTCAAGAGTATCAAAGCATCAGAGTTCGTCAAAGGCTCACCCAGCAATTCAGGTCCAGATTGGCCTATCCGTGCAAATCCCAAAGTGCGCAAACAGCAAGGGCGTGTCCCTGGTTGGACACGCCCTTTGAACCGCCGATCCGATGGTTATTTCTTCTTCCTCACATTGACGTTGGTTTCAATCTTCTGGTCGAAGCTGGAGATGATGCTCTTTACTTCAGCCGCATACTGACCTGTCGGTGCCAGTTCCAGATACTTCTGATAAGCCTCAAGGCAGCCTGGAGGCGGAACCAGCTTCTGCGACTTCGGATCAAGCGTGGATTTGCCGATCAGTCCCTGACCCTTGAGATAGTAAAGAATCGGCTGCGCAGGATCAATCTTGATCGCCTCTTCCACGGCTGCAACCTGTGCATCCGAGTTGCCGGTCTGATTGAAAATGATGGCTTCGTTCCGTAAATAGATCACAGCCTGTTCGGGAAAAGCCTTGGCGGCAGCATCGTATGCGGCATTGGCCTCTGGCACCATGCCGGCACGTGCGTAGATTTCGCCCAAACCAGCATTGGCCGCGCCCAAAGATTGAAGGTTCGGCTTGGCTGACTTGGATTCCAGATCAATCACCTTTTGGTAGGCGCTTTTCGCATCGTCGTACTTCTTCAGTCCCACCTGCGCCTGACCCAACCGCGCCCAGAGCACCGAAGCATCCGGCTTGGCCGCCGAATCCTTCAGCATCAGGGTCTCGATTTCGGTATACTTCGCAGTCTTAATCTCGGTTTCCTTGGCCTCCAGATCCGCTCTGGTTGGGGTGCCACCCAGTAACAGGGTTGCTGCCGCGCGCGCGCCATCGGCGTCTTTAAAATCCTGTACAACTACAGCAAGGTCAGCATTGATGGCCTTGATCACTTCGTTGGCCTTCGTCGCTCCTGCGTTCTTCTTGCGAATCTCTTCCAGTTGCTTCTTCTCATCGGGACTCAGTTTGTCAATGAATTCCTTGCGAGACATATCGACGTCCTGCAAGATATCCTGGCCAGCCACCACCTTCACCCCGTCAATCGAATCGACCATTCTATCGGCAGGTGTATCTGGTGCACGGAAAACGATCGTATAGGTGCCGGGAGCGGCTGTCCCTGAATAAGAACCATCCGCGTTCAGTGGGAACGAGAATTTGGGGGTTTTGCCGCCATCCGTTGACAGGGTCACAGTGCCAGCCGTTTTTACTGTTCCTTCCGGTCCGGTGACGTGGCCGTGAATCTTGCTTGATGGGCCAGACAGGTTGGGTTGCGCAAGCACGGGCGTGAGGGCGAAAGCCAGCAGACCCAGCCAAAGCGAAATCGTGCGTTTCATCTTTATTCTCCTTGGGAGCGGCGGAAAATACGTGGTCCGCAAGCTCAAAAAATTATTCGGCGGACGGCGGCAACTTTGACCGGAAGCCCGCGCAACTCAGAATGCTCTCGCGGAATGCAAACACGAGCAGACCCAACGTTAAATCCTTTCGGCCACTCAATACAAGAGCACATTGCGGCGATTGCCTTGTCCCGCCAATTTATCGCCATCACAGATTCATCGTAGTGTGCCCCGCAGACCGCTCGTTGTGGCCTGTATCACAGCCTAGAATAGAACCATGGCAACCACCATCCGCAAAGCAACCGCCACCGATGTTCCGCAGGTTCTGGCCTTCATCCGTGCCTTGGCAGAGTACGAGCGCCAGCCAGACGCCGTCAACGCAACCGAGGCTGACTTGCTGCGTGACGGCTTTGGCCAGAACCCCATCTACTTCTGCCTCATTGCCGAGCGCGACGCCCAACCCGCCGGTTTGGCTCTCTGTTTTTTCAACTACTCCACCTGGGTTGGTCGACCCGGAATCTATATCGAGGATCTCTTCGTGCTGCCAGAATTTCGCGGCCTTGGCATCGGCAAGGCTCTGCTCCAACAAGTAGCAGCCATCGCTGTCGAAAAAGGCTGCCTCCGCCTCCAGTGGCAAGTGCTCAACTGGAATACTCCCGCCATTGAGTTCTACCAATCCATCGGTGCCGGTTTCACGGACGAGTGGCGCAACATGAGCCTCAACAGCGAAGCAATCGCCCGTATCGCCAACCCGTCTGTGGCTCACACAGTTCAGAAAGAGACCGCACAATGAAGATTCGCGTCATTGGCGGCGGACTCGCCGGCCCTGAAGCCGCTCTGACCGCCGCCCGCCTCGGTTGCCACGTGGACCTCTATGAGATGCGTGCCGTCATCGACGGCCAGCCGCGCCTCACCCCGGCTCACCAAACCGTCGAGTTTGGCGAACTGGTCTGCTCCAACTCCCTCAAGAGCGAGTCGCCCAACACCGCGCCCTGGCTGCTCAAGCAGGAGATGCGCCGCGCCGGTTCCGCTCTTTTGCGTCTTGCGGATCAATCATCAGTGCCAGCCGGACACGCCCTCGCCGTCGATCGCGTCGAATTCTCGCGTCTCATCGCCGAAGCCATCGCCGCTGAGCCAAAGATTCGCGTCTACCGTGAGGAGGTCACGCAACTTGAATCCGATTACGATCTCAGCATCCTCGCCACCGGACCCCTCACCTCCGACGCCCTCAGCCGCGAGATCGAGCGCATCACCGGCTCCGGCCATCTCGCTTTCTACGACTCCATCTCCCCCATCGTTGAAACCGACTCCATCAACATGGATCGCGTCTATATGGCCGCCCGCTGGGACAAAGGCACCGCCGATTACATCAACTGCCCCATGGATCGTGCCGAATACGATACTTTTCTGGATGCTCTGCTGACGGCCGAAGCCGCCGAAGCCAAAGAGTGGGAGAAGCTCGAATATTTTGAAGGTTGTCTGCCCATTGAGGTTCTCGCCCGCCGTGGCCGCGATACGCTCCGCTTCGGTCCCATGAAGCCCGTCGGACTCCGCGATCCACGCACCGGTCGCACCCCCTGGGCCGTCGTGCAACTGCGCCAGGAGAATCTCCGCGCTGACAGCTATAACCTCGTCGGTTTTCAAAACCATCTCAAATTTGGCGAGCAGGCCAAGGTTCTCCGTCTCATCCCCGGTCTTGAAAATGCAAACTTCCTCCGCTACGGCCAAATCCATCGCAACACTTACATTCAGGCACCCGTTCTGCTCGATGAAACACTGCGCCTCAAAACCGATCCAAGCATCATGTTTGCTGGCCAGCTCTCCGGTGTTGAAGGCTACACCGAATCCATCGCTACCGGCCTGCTCGCAGGCATCTATGCAGCCGCCATCGCACGCGGCCAGCAACCCACGCCCGCCCCGCGCGCCTGCGCCCTGGGTTCGCTCGTCCACTACATCACCCACGCTGACCCCAAACACTTTCAACCAGCCAACGTAACCTTCGACCTCATCGAACCGCTCGACGAAGAAACCCGCAAAAAAATCCGCGACAAAAAAGAGCGCCACCGCCTCCAGTGCGACCGCTCCCTAGCCGCCTTCGACACCTGGTGGAGTCAGCAGCAGTCCTAACCACATCGTCGTCCCGTGGAATCTCTGAAAACTCAATGTATTGAAAGGGCATGCGGTCAATTTAGCAAGATCAGGGAAGATAGTGACAAATTAGAATTCGGAAGTTAGGCCCAAAAGTGACTTTCTGGCACGTATTAACTTTAACTTGACACCAAAATACGACTTACAGTAACGTCTTGAGTAATTCGTTTTAAATACATGAGTAACTATTCTGCGCTCCGGTAGTATCACTTACGTTATTGAAACGGTGGGGCTAACACATAACATTCATCATCAACGAGCTGTACGGAGGCTTAATTGAAGTTACAACTCTTCCACGCAATGTGCTTCGATTGTTGGTCCACAATATGCATCACCGCACGCTCTGCTCAGATTGATTGCCAACAGGCAAGGCTTCAAAAGCTTTGACACTGAATACCCTTCGACAGTACTTTGGTTTCGAAGGGCAGAATCTTTCGTACCAAGCGCGAAAACAGTCGCGTAAATCACAAAAGAAAGGGAGTTCATTGCCATGAAAATAACAAGTTTCCTTCTGCTCGCTTTCGTTGTCCTGTTAGGGACGATGGATCTCAAATCACAAGCAGCGAAATGCGCAACGGGAACGCAAAAGGTATTCTTTCCGTGTGGGGGTTTCCTCGAGGATCACTGCGACTTTCACATAGCAACGGGAGAGGAAACCTACGGAGTATATTACGTACCTCAAAAATATTACTGTTGCGGCTCCGTTGAATATGACTACTATGCGACAAATGCTCAATGCGTTCAAGTGTGGGGAAAGCTCAGCCAACCGGCGTTTCAACGCTTGCTTGAGTATGCCAAAACTCACGAATTATTGACCGCTACGTGTGATGGCCAGTATCTTCCCGCCCAGTCTGTGTTGCGTATGCCAACACCCGCATCGCCTCCACAATTATTGGAGAGGCGCGAGAGTATTTCCGATTTGGGGGTAAAATAGCCAATGCGTCGATCCGTTGCTATTGCTTTTCTAATTGCCAGTACATTTTGCTGGGGGCAGGCGGGAACTCCGGTTTCCGCCCCCGCATCCAGCCCGGAAAAAAACAACCAGCAACCCGAGAAAGTCAGTCCCGATAAAGCCGTAAAGGATAAATCTGCTTCGGTGGAAACAAAGCAAGCAGCCGATGAATATATTCCTGCTTACACGCTCCAAATTCACGAGCAGGAAAAGCCGATTGGAGGTTTTGTCGCCTCGCCTTTGATTCAATCGCCAGTACGCTGTTCCTCCGACGGAACGCCTTTCTTCAATATGATCGATTTTCCAAACTCAAAGGGCGGGTATTTCGATCCTTTCAAGCAGACCGTCTATTCGGTTTCGTCGAAGGGCGCGCAATCCTATCCCATCAAGAACCTGCCCGATTTGGGCTATGTGCGATTTGTTGCCTTGGATGCCGACGATTCCAAAGTTGTCCTTCTGGTGACCGGGACTCCCAAAGACCTGGACGGTTCCTCTTCGGGATCTTCAGCACAACTCATTTGGGTTCCAAGAAAGCCCAACCAGGACGATGCCGCCTCCTCGGAACCGCCCGAGTCTCCCGAGAGATTGCAAGAACTGAAAGAAGAACAGAAATTTGCTAAAGGGAAGAATTACCTTGTGTTCTTTGACCGCGATGGAAGTTACAAGAAATCCGCCAAATTGGGCGTGGAATATCACCCGCACGATATTGCACTTTTATCCTCGGGAGAACTCGTCGTTTTCGGATACGACGAAGTCAATTCGGTTGTCCGCATTTCCCTGTTGGATTCCGATGGCGGGTTTCTCCATGACATTTCGTATTCGGACGATCTGACGAGCGATCCGTCACTCCAGGCAACTAAAACCGGGACAGTAATTGAACGCTTAAGGGCGCTGTCGAATTCCGGTTTTGGTTCCTGGCACTTCGCTCGTGCGCGTGGAAAAGTCCTGCTTTATCAGCCGGACTCCAAGGCACCCGTGCTCGAAATCGGACCCGGAGGCGTGCGGCGAGAAGTTCCTCTCTCCCTGCCGAAGGGGTATTATCTGAAGGAATTTCTACCCTCCAGCGACCGATGGATTGTGATGCTTGGGGAGAACGGCCCCAACAAGCCAGCAAGGAATGTCGCTGGAACTTTCTATGAGGATTTTGCACTTTTTGAATTGAATCCTATCGACGGCACTCCACGGTACCGCATTAATATGGGCGGTGAGATTCCGTTCAATGCTCAAAGCATTGCCTGCGAGCAGGATGGAAGATTTCTTGCATACAAGACAGATGAGAATTCAAAATTTACTCTCCTCAATGCCGACATCACGCGTTGAACAGTTGATTGTTTTGGCGAGTGGCCCAGGTCTGACCCTCCTATAAACATGGGTGTGGAGTGACCCCCGAAAGTGAGACAGTCAAGCAAGACACACTTTGCAGGGAATGGGGGTGACTTGCAGATGGCTACATCGAGGAAGCAGTATACGGAAGAGTTTCGGCGGCTGGCCGTGGCACGGATGAAGGGCTGCCGGAATGTGGTGGCGTTAGCTGAGGAACTGGGGGTGCCGGGGCGGTTTTTGTATCGCTGGCGGGCGCGTCTGGAAGGCCCTATTGCACCCGTCGTGGTGCGCCACCCGGGGCTGGAGGAAGAGAACCGGCAACTGAAACAGCTTCTGGCCGAACGCTCGCTGGAGGTGGATTTTTTCAAAGGTGCCTTGCAAAAAATTGCGGCTCGACGCCAGCAGAACGAGGAAACTGGCGAGACGGCATCTACGACCAGATAAGATCCGTAGTGCCGGTGCAAGGTGGCCTGAGTATCGAGCGAATGTGCGTGTTGGCGCGGGTAAGCCGGGCCGGTTTCTATCGCTATCTGCGCGGGCGCGCGCCGGTAGAAGAAGAGATGGAGGTGCGGTCGGCGATTCAGCAGATCGCCGTCGATCATCGGCGGCGTTATGGTT
>Ga0182030_10009008_pt1 | contig 20522 bp, 17 predicted proteins | sample 812S3MmetaG_FD_121299 | JGI IMG/M metagenome (GOLD analysis project Ga0182030, IMG submission 121299) | Permafrost microbial communities from Stordalen Mire, Sweden - 812S3M metaG (Illumina Assembly) | ecosystem: Environmental > Terrestrial > Soil > Wetlands > Permafrost | place: Sweden... | reverse complement strand
TGCTGGTCGGCATCCTCGTCGCCCGCACGGCCAGCGGCATCATCGCCGAGCTCGGCGGCTGGCGGCTGGTCTTCGGCCTCTCGGCGGCGCTGATGGTCGCGCTGAGCCTGGTGCTGCGCAGGCGCCTGCCCGAGGTGCGGCCCCCGTCGACGCTGTCCTATCCGGGCGTGCTGCGCTCGGTCGGGCGCCTGGTCGCAGAGCACCCGACCCTGCGCGTGCGGATGCTCTACGGGGCGTTCGGCATGGCGCAGTTCAGCGTCCTCTGGACGACGATCGCGTTCCTGCTCGCCGGTTCGCCCTACCACTACGGCGACGCCACGATCGGCCTGTTCGGGCTCGTCGGTCTCGGCGGGGCGCTCGCCGCGCAGGCCGCGGGGCGGATCGCCGACCGCGGCCACCACCACCTCTCCACCGGGCTCTGCTTCGCGACGATGCTGATCTCCTGGGGGTTCATCGCCGCCGGCAAAACCTCGCTCGCGGCGCTGATCTTCGGGATCGCGGCGCTCGACCTCGGCATCCAGGGCGCCCAGATCACCAACCAGACCGTGATCTACGGGCTCGCCCCCGAGGCCCGCAGCCGCTTGACGACCGCCTACATGACGACCCTCTTCGCCTGCGCCGCCGCCTCCTCCGCGCTCGCGTCGGCGATCTACGAGGCCGGCGGCTGGGGCGCCGTGTCGATCCTCGGCGCCGGGCTGGCCGGCGCGGGAGTGCTCGTGTGGGGTACAGAGCAGTGGTGGCTGCGACGGCGACGAGGATGCGCGCCGATCGACGGGCGCGCACCAGGTAGTGTCGATCCATCCCCCGGCGCCTCGCCCTCCTCATAACCTTCGTCGCGATCGCGGCCGCCGGCTGCGGATCGACGGGCGCGAAGCCGAGCACGGTCGTTCACGCGGTGACGCCGGCCGGGACCCAGACGCAGGGCTCCACAACGGCGCACTTCGTCGCGGCGGCCGACGCGATCTGCCAGGCGTTGCACGCCCAGCAGCAGCCCGTCAACGCTCGCGTCGGCGCGCTGACGCAGGAAACGGCGGCGGCGAGAGCTCAGCTGCAGTCCTTACTGCGGCAGTCCGTCGTGTACGTGCACGCGGCTGACGACAAGCTGAAGGCGCTCCCGCAGCCGTCCGGTGAGGCCGCGGAGATCGACAAGCTGCTCGCCGGCTATGACGAGGAGGCGGAAGAGGTGACCAGCTTCGCGGACTCGCTGACGAGGCTGGAACCGGGACGCCAGCAATACTCCTCAGGTTCGCTCGAACGGACGACGGCCGCGGACCGCAAGCTCGCGGAGAGCCTCGGGATGAAGACCTGCGCCGCCTCGGAATAGCGTCCGTCAACGCGGATCGGGTTGGCCCTGGATGTCGCCGACTACGCGGCGGGCGGCTGGTCGATGCGCACCTGGTTGCCGGAGGGGTCGCGCACGGCACAGTCCCGCGTGCCCCAGAACTGCTCGGTCGGCTCCTGCACGATCTCGGCGCCCGCGGACTGCAGCTTTGCGAAGGTGGTGTCGAGATCGTCGGTGTGGAAGTGAACGCCGTTGAGGGCGCCCTTGGCGAGCAGAGCCGCGAGCGCGTCGCTGTCGGCGGGGCTGCCGGCCAGGTAGTTCGTGAGAACGATCGCCACGTCGGGCTGGGCGGCGGCGCCGACGGTGATCCAGCGGAAGTCCTCGCGGGCGACGTCGTTGCGCAGCTCGAGGCCGAGCGTGTCGCGGTAGAAGGCCAGTGCAACCTCGGGGTCGTGGACGAGGACGAAGCATGTGGAAAGAGTTAGGTTCATATCCCCAAGACTAGGGAGCCGGCACCCCGCGCGTTTCTCCGATCCTGCTCGGTGCTCGGCTTGCGGGCCGGCTTGCCGGTCGGACGGGTGAGGTCCCTGGCGAGGCAGCCCGGGACGCTCTCGAGCGCGCTGTGGTCACGGGCCCGGTAGGCCGTCGGCGTCTCGCCTACGAGCTCGGTGAAGCGGGCGCTGAACGAGCCGAGCGACGTACACCCGACCGCGATGCAGGCCTCGGTGACCGACACATCGCCGCGGCGCAGCAGCGCCTTCGCCCGCTCGATCCGCCGCGTCATCAGATAGGCGTAGGGCGTCTCCCCGTAGGTCGCGCGGAACTGCCGCGAGAAGTGCGCGCTCGACATCAGTGCGGCGCGGGCGAGCGCGGCGACGTCGAGCGGACGCGCGTACTCGCGGTCGATCAGACCGCGCGCGCGGCGCAGGTGCGCGAGGTTGGCGAGGTCCTCCGGAGTCACGATCGGAGTTTAGGAGCGTGGCGGGCATGTGTTTGGTGCGCTCCCACATCCAGATCCTCAATACGCAATCGAACAAGACATTCTGCGGCCCCGGCCGACGGGTAGTAGCCTCACTAAAGCCGGAATGTCGCTGAGTCGATAAGGCCGAGTGGAAGCGCAATACGCGTGGTCGCTGTCGGCAGACCCTCTGCAAATCAGCGGGCATGCGACGCCAAGCTATTACCTTGCCCACTGGTGGCCGCGCGTGTGGGCGACGCTCCTGGACGGGCTGATCCTTTCGCCCGTGAACATCGCGCTCGCGCTCAGCTTTCATCTTTTTACCGTCACTCACCAGTTGGACGCCAACGGCACGAGCGTTCCCAGGCTTGAAACCCACCCCCTCGTCTTCCTGTTGTTCGCGCTGGTGTTCGTGCTCTACACAGTGATCTTGACGTGCCGAGCGGGCGAGCACAACGGGCAGACGTTGGGCAAGCAGAAGCTCGGGCTGCGCGTGATCCGCAACGATGGGAAGCCCGTGGATATCAAGACCGCCCTCGTGCGCGAAGGGCTCGTCAAGACGCTCCCGGGCCTGGTCGGCAGCGTCTCCGCGCTCGTGGGGGTCGCGACCTCGTTCTTCTCGCTCCTCGACGACCTCTGGCCGATCCCGGGCAAGAACAACCAGGCGATCCACGACCTCGCGGCCGAAACGCATGTCGTGCAAACCAAGCAACGGCCGGCGCATACGCCCAATACCTTCGAGACGGCCCTGGCGAGCGCGAGATCCACGCACGAGCCGGCGCCGGTGGTTGACGCCGGCAGCACACTGCTGCAAGAAGTATCGATCGAGGCCAACGTGTACGTCGCGTTGCGCGACATCGCCCCCGACACAGCCGGCGCCTGCTGGATCGACCCGGCGGCGCCGGTCCGCAGCGCCCCGGATGACATTCACGTCGTACGGGTGTCGAACGCACCGGAGGGACTGTTCGTGAGCGTGCCCGCAGCCTATGAATCGCTGCTGGCGAGCAACCCGTCCGAGGCCGCCCAGCACAAGCAGGCCGGCTGGCGACGCGCGACGCTCAGCTTTTCTTAGAGCTCGTTTGAGCACTCGGCTGTGGCGGTCGATGAGGACAGGGTGAGCTCGCGAGCTCTTCCAGAGCCACGGAGGCGGCTCGCTCCGTGGCCCTCTCCGACCGCCCGCTCTCGTAGCTGGACGGTCCGCTACGCGCTCACGGCCTATGTCGCGATGTGGGGGATTCTGCTCGCGATCGGTCTCGTGTTCTGGCTGCTCGGTATCCGCCACGTCGGTATCGGGCTCGGGGTGCTGCTTACCGAGATGGTATTCCTCGCGACGCTGATACCACTCTGGCGCCGGGGCGCGCTCGGTGCGAGGGATCTCGGGCTTCGCCTCGTAGCAGGGGCGCGCGCGACTGCGCTGGCGCTCCTCGGCCTGTTCGCCTACGGCTGGTGCAACGTGCTCGTGCGTCGAGCGCTGCACCCGACATCCGTGAGCAGCAACTTCGCGAACATCTCACACCACAGCACGATCGCGATCCTGCTCGCGGGCTTCGTCGCCTGCGTGGGCGCTCCCGTTGCCGAGGAAATCTTCTTCCGCGGTTTCCTCTACCGAAGCCTACGCAATCGGCTCACGATCATCCCGGCGTGTCTAATCGCCGCCGTGCTGTTTGCTCTGGTCCACACCCAGTACCCGCTTTCCGGGAAACTGATCGTCGGCTGTTTCGGCGTGATCACCTGTCTGCTCTACGAGCGCACCGGATCTTTGCTCCCCGGAATCGCGATCCATTCGTTCGTGGACGGGAGCGGCTTCGAGCGCGCGCTGACGGGTAACACCACAGTCGTCGCCTCGGTGTACTTCCTGCTCGCCGTGATCCTGCTCGCTCGACCACCGCTGCGAGGACTCGGGCGGCTGCTGACCGGCAGGCCGGTATTCCGCGATTACCCCATACCAGAAGACGACACAACCGAAGGCACGGCCGAGCCTCGCGAGCCATTCCCGCAGCAACACACACCCCTGGGTCCTAGCGATCCAGCCGGTGCATTTAGCGCCTCAGCGCGCCGGAGGCCCGTGGCGTGGCTCGCCGGAGCGCTCTGCGCACTGCTCGGTCTGTTCCTGCTTGTAGTTCTCTTCCGTCCTTCAGTACAAGTGAGAGGGCTGCAAACGGGCTCGCGATACCCGTGGTGCACGGCGGCCGGCATCGATTCCGCGGAAGGCCATGAAGGCACTTGCGTAGAAGGCTCATTCTCCTCGCTCACGACCGTCAACGTCGTTGACCATGCGCGTGCGCTGGAGATGCCCGAATACGAAGCCCGGCTGGTAGGGACGCAGATCGTCCCCACGCGCGTGCGCAGCGCAGCGAGCAACGACGACCTGTACCCGAATGGAGCTGGACAGCTCGTCTCTTATGAGCTGTCGATCACGAACACCGGCGCGGCGGCACTCCAGTTCGGTGTCGGGACCGAGTATGTGCGCACCGCGTCCTACTCGCCAAACCCAGATGTCGAACTCGCGCTGCCCGAATCGCTGAATCCAGCGGACAACTTCGTCGCGACCTATCCGCCCATCATCGAGGGCCACCACGCGCCAGTGCCATCGATCCTCCAGCAGCCGCCGATCGCTCCGCACGAAACGCGGACCGGCTGGGTCAGTTTCGTCGCACCCGCATGGGCGCAACGCGTTCTGTCAAGGCCCGGAGCGGACGTTGAGTTCTACAAGGTCGACGGCGACAAGCGCTACCGGGGATCCATCCGGCTATGGAGGTAGGTGACACTGGACCAGGCTGATACTAAGGTCCGGGCTGAATCGCGACGATACAAGCGCGTGAGTTCTGACTCCCTCTTGGTGAGCTTGCGCGCGGCTGTGGAGGCCGCGCCAGAGGATGTGCCGCTGCGGTTGCACCTCGCCGAGACGCTTGCTGCTGCCGGAGATCGTGCCGAGGCGGTCCGTCAGGCTGGCGGTGTACTGCAGCGGGACCCCGAGAACGCAGCAGCGTTGAGGTTGATTGCGAATGGAGCGGTCTCGGCTGATTCTGGGCCGTCAATGCCGCCTTCGGAGGTCGTGGCCGACGGAGAAGCCGAGACCCTGCGACGCTTGGAGTCCGAGCTCGCGGATGTCGCGCCGCCGATGTATGTCGATGTCGAGGCGGATGCGGAGTCGAACTATGAGATCGAGTCCGTGGGTCTTCGCCTGGCGGATGTCGCTGGCATGGCCGAGGTGAAGGCTCGCCTGGAGGCCGCTGTACTCGCGCCGATGCGCAATCCGGAGCTAACTCGTCTGTATGGCAGGTCGGTGCGCGGAGGGCTGCTCCTGTACGGCCCGCCGGGTTGCGGCAAGACGTTTATCTCGCGCGCGCTCGCCGGGGAGATGGACGCCCAGTTCCTGGCCGTGTCGCTCGCGGACGTGCTCGACATGTATGTCGGTCAGAGCGAGCGCAACGTTCGCGGGATCTTCGAGGCGGCCCGTAGCCGGGCGCCGTGCGTCGTGTTCTTGGACGAGGTCGACGCGCTCGGCCAGAAGCGCAGCCACCTGCGTAACAGCGCCGCCCGCGGGAGCGTCAACCAGCTGCTGTCTGAGATGGATGGTTTGACCAGCAACGAGGGCGTATTCGTGATCGGGGCGACCAACCACCCCTGGGACGTGGATGTAGCGTTGCGACGCCCGGGGCGCTTTGACCGGATGCTGCTCGTGCTGCCACCCGACGCACCGGCGCGCGAAGCGGTGTTGCGCCACCACCTGCGCGGACGTCCGATCGCGAACGTCAACCTCGCCAAGTTGGCCAAGATGACCAGCGGCTACTCGGGCGCAGATCTAGCCTATGTGTGCGAAGGCGCAGCCGATAGGGCACTGATGGACTCTGCGCGCAGCGGCACGCCGCGCCTGATCGATATGAGCGATCTCGAGGCTGCCGTCAGAGACGTCAAGCCCTCGATCGGGCCGTGGCTTGAAACGGCGCGGAACGTCGCCGAGTTCGCCAACGAAGGCGGTGCCTACGATGAGCTGCTCTCCTATCTGAGAAGCAGGCGCAGCGCATGAGCACCCCCGCAGATAACGCGGCCGTCGCTCTAGAGCGCGCCAGCGCCTTGTATGAGCTACGGCGTTTTCCAGAGGCGGCCGGACTGCTGCGCCAGGCGATCGCAAGCGAGCCGCAGAACCCCGCGGCCTGGAGTCTGTTGGCGGCCGCAGAGCTCAGCACCGGCAACCATAATGGCGGCCTGAAGGCCGCTGAAAGGGCGATCTCCCTTGTCCCGGACGAGGGGTGGCCGCAGCGTCTCGCTGCCCAGGCGCTCAGACTCCTCGGGCGCACCGAGGAGAGCATCCGTCACGCGCGCGAGGCCCTCCGTCTGGACCCCGACGGCTGGCAGTCGCACGCGACGCTCGCCCGATCCCTCGCGATGAGCAATTCAGACCTACCAGAGGCGCGCGGAGCGGCCGAGCGAGCGATCGCACTCGCCCCGAACCAGGCCGAAGCACACATCACAGCGGGCGTCGTGGCCGCCGCGGCCAAGCATCGCTCAGAGGCCGAAGCATCATTCCGGCAAGCACTCTCGATCGATCCGCAGAACAGCGTCGCGCACAGCGAACTCGCCCGCATGCGCATGGGCGGACGACACCACACCAACCCCGCCGGTCTCGCCGACGCCGCAACCGGCTTTGCCACCTCCATACGAGTCGATCCCCGCGCAGAGCACGCTCGGCGCAACCTCGAACTGGTGCTCCGCGTGTTTCTCGCCAAAGCGTCCTACTTCATCTTGATCGACGCCTACCTGATCGCTCGCATCGGCTCCAGCTCGAGCCAACCGGCTGCTCGACTGCTGCCGATCCTGCTCCTCGCGATCCCTGCCGGGTACGCGTGGCGCTTCATCGCTCGTCTAAGCGCAGACCTGCGCGAGTACCTGCTTCGCCTGCTCATGCACGACCGCAAAATCGGGCTCGCCGTCTCTCTGGATGCGCTGGCCGTCGCCTGCCTGATCGCCGCGGTGCTCGCACCGCAGACCGCCCGCAACGGGCTCGCCGGAACCGCCGCCGTGAGCGCACTCATCAGCCGACTGATCCTCCGCAGCCAGGTCGAACACAGCTCCCGCGCGGCCCACGGCCTCCAAGCCAGGCCGACATTCGGGACACCGATGATGTGGCTCATCGCCTTCGCGCTCATCCTCGCAGCCCTACTCCTGATCCTCGCCACGGCCACATCCGGTGCCGGCGCGGGAGGCGTCGTGGTCGCGGTCGCGTGCATCGCCGGCTCCGCGGCGATCTTCCACAGAATCAAGCGACGAGGATCGGCAAATCCGCCCGATCGTCCCGGAATACCCCGCGGGTGATGCCGGACGGCGTCATGTCGAGATCGAGAGGGAAGCCAAGGCGCCCGCCCGCCGCGGCTCAGCCTGAGTACACCGAGTGGCGACCGGGTGCATATGGCTCAACGGCTGCAACGACCACCTCCTCGCAACGGAACGCTCCGCCAAGGCCGTTACTCGAAGGCAGCTCAACCTGCACCCGCGCCGCCGAAGACGCTCCCACATCCAGATCCTTCAACACGAGATCGAACAAGACATTCTGTGGCCCGAACCTATCGAGCTCAACGTTCTCGACCCCAACAAACTCCAGCGTCACAGCGGTATGAAGAACGAAGTTGAACCGCCCGTCGGCCAGCTGCCCATCCACCGCAAACAAGTGCACATCGAGTTCGAGACGAACCCGACCATCGGAGCGCTGACCAGAATCGAGCCGCACACCGAGAACCTCAGCATCATGGAACGAAGGCCACGAGCCAAATCTGGATTCAAGCGCATCCGCGTTCAGGATCCGAACCATCACCAAAGCATGCCCGATTGTCAAGCACTCGTCTCAGGCATCACATCAAGACCTTGGTGCAATCGCCTCATCGCCCCAAAACTACGATCAATACAACGACAACGACCCATGTAGCAACCACCCAAGGCGTAGACAGCAACTTAACCGGCTTCCTAGTCTGACGGATCGTACCCACCTTGGCTCCATAAATAAGACCCACCGCAAGGATGGTAACAATCGCAATCGAGAGCACGGTCCTCAACGACATCAGAGACCGCTGTCGTGGTGCAGGTAGGTGACTGTGCCTCCGCTTGAGATTTGCTCGACACTGGATCCGAACGCACCGTACGCGTAGCTGCCAAGAGTCCGGGTCTGGACCCATTCGTATGCAATCGCCACGATGATGACGCGTTCCATAAGCACGTAAAGAAGCCGCGCGCCTCTAGTAAACCGGTCCAGCAACCATCAAGGGCATACTGTCCTCCGCCATCAAGATGTCCCTTCGACTCATCGACATGCTTTGCCCAGGGTCAAAATGGGTGTGCATCCCCGGATCATTCAAATCGTCGCTTTCGACAAATAGCTGCAACTCCGAGGCCAGTCGGCCGAGGCGACCCGCGATCCCATGATAACGATGTCCCCATCTTTTAGACGTACGCGTACCAAAGCATCATCGTTGACCGTGACAGTCACACCATCAAGCACACGCCCCAAATACTCGCGTGGTGGCCCATCGAACGCAATCCGGCGTTCAAGTCCCACCTCAAGAGTCTTTACAAGATTGGACACATCGGCCTCTGTCACGATTACGATTATGCCTTCGGTATCGTTTATCGCGCCTTGCACTGCGATCACCTCCCGGGGATGTGATTCTGGGATCCAATTTTGTAGTGCGGTTCATTCCAGAGAGGGCACTCGTTGAATGCTACCCCACATTCCGATCCCGATAGGCGACGAACCCATCTGGAGCCGACACAAGACGGGCAAACCCAAGCGAGCCCAGTGCCTCACGGACGACATCTGTCGGCCCAGCGCCAAGAACCCTGATGGCGCTCATTGGTGGGACGTGGCCTCCAGAGCTTCCGTGATGGAGGTCTATTCCATCGAGGACCGACAGAAGATCATCAGCAGGGTCTCCCTCGCCTTTGAACAGCGTCAGTCCCGATGTGAGCGGGTCAGACTCTTGCGGGGGACGCTCCTCCCAAATCCGTTGCGCCGCCGCCTCCGTCGCGGCCGTTTGCACCGCCCACACGTGGCTAGACAGGGCAAGCTCATCCAGCCTGGGGGCGAACTCGCTAGAGAGCACGATTACGACCTGCCCGGCAGTCACTGTGTATCACGCAATCTACGCCGCGCTTCCGCCCCTTCTTTACGAATAGACCGCAAATTATCGTCCAGATCCTTGTCATCTCTAAACGCCGCCTCTATATCTTGCTGACGATCTTTGACGAAAGCTGCCTCCAGATCTAGCGGCATCGCATCCGTTGGGGGATCAACTTTGTCCAGATATGCCTGCCACACCCCAAGAGAGAACCAAAAACTCCCTCCACCAGTGACGCTCTCGTGAGGACCGGCGATATTGATTCTCCATATGCCGCGATCCCTGATTACGCGCACCAACAATGCTCCTAGGGCAAAAATCGTCAACTGATCGCCAAAGCTCTCAGAGCTTTGCTCTAATACGATGCTCGCACCGACCTGCCCTAGCCATGTGCGAAAGTCGTCAATTAGCGCATCATCATCAACCATAGAATAGCCTACTCTCGGCGCGCCAAATGGTAATGGCGTCAGTTTGGAGGTCCCCACCGTCGCCACCAGAGATAGCCTAAAGGATACCCAATTAACACGATAATGGCCACAGCGATAAGCGCTTCTGACGCTCCGTTATCGCGCCACGTCGAGAGTAGAAAAAAGATGGTCGCGATCAACCACAGGCCGGCTCCCGGTTTATGAACGATCGCAAAATAAAAGCCCCTCAAGTCGCGTGATCGTACTTCAGGGTTAAAATCGCTCGGGCCATCAATCGATCGCGCGCCGTAGTTTCTTTCGAACTCTCGTATCCGCCTTATTGCTCGACGCTTACCACTGTATCGCGCAACATACATGAACACGATCACCACAGCTACAAGCAGCAACAAGACCCACAGCTGTGGGGAATGCGCATCCCCCGCGACAATCATGATTTGATCAGTATTGTCCGCGAGGCGCTACAACGTCAGATGGGCCATAGTCTTCCATAGCACCAGCGATTGTACTCGTCGCTTCGATCGCGCTCACCAAGATCGCGCGTCAAGTTGGACGCTCTACCGCTGATCGTCTGCACATCCTCACGTCACTGTCGATAGCCTCAACGCGCGTGCTGCTCACCATCACAACAACGCATCGCCCGGCGACCGATCTCGGCTTCCTGCTGCACAAGCATCCCGACCGTCAGCAGACCTTCTCTGTGCCCTTCGGCGAGGCTCACGTCTTCTATCCGGAGGCGACTGAGGGGCGTTGCACCGTGGCGCTGCTGCTCGAGATTGACCCGGTCGGCCTCGTCCGGCGTGGCCGGGGTGTCAACAGCTTCGCGCTTGCCGAGTACGTAAACGATCGCCCGTATGTCGCGTCGTCGTTTCTGTCGGTCGCGCTCCTGACCGTCTTCAAAAGCGCCATGGCAGGGGTGTGCAAGGAACATGAGGAGCTTGCGGCGTCCGCGATCCCGCTCGAGGTCGCCTTGCCTGCGGTCCCGGCTCGCGGAGGAGAGCCGCTGGTGCGCAGCCTGTTTGAGCCGCTCGGCTACGCCGTGGATGTGCATGCGATCGAGCTGGACCCGATGTTCCCTGAGTGGGGCAGTCGCCACGTTGGTCTGCGGCTGACCGGAGAGCTGCGCCTGGCTGACGTGCTGACGCACCTGTACGTGCTGCTTCCGGTGCTTGATGACGACAAGCACTACTGGGTGGACGAGGCCGAGATCGAGAAGCTGATGCGCCGCGGCGAGGGGTGGCTTGCTGAACATCCCGAGCGCGACCTGATCGTCCGTCGCTATCTGAAGAAGCAGGCGCGTCTGTACTTTCCCGCGCTCGCGCAGCTGGATGAGTCTGCTCCGCCCGCGGACGATCCCGACGCGCCCGACCCCGAGGAGCCCCTCGAGGAGCGCGTGTCCCTCCGCGACCAGCGCTTGCGCGCCGTGCAGTCGGTGCTCAAGGCATCGGGGGCCAAACGAGTGCTGGACCTTGGCTGTGGTGGAGGAGCGCTGCTGGCTCGCCTGATCACGGATGGATACGAATTGGTCGTAGGTGTCGACGTGAGCGTTCGCTCGCTGGAAGAGGCTGGCCGGCGACTGAAGCTGGACGGCATGCATGATGCACAGCGCCAGCGCATCAGCCTGTTGCACAGCCCGCTGACCTACCGTGACAAACGTCTCATCGGCTTTGACGCGGCTGCTCTCGTCGAGGTCATCGAGCATCTCGATCCGCCGCGTCTCGCGGCCTTCGAGCAGAACATATTTGGGTCCGCAAAGCCAGGGACCGTCGTCGTCACAACTCCAAACGCGGAGTACAACGTGCGCTGGGAAACCTTGCCCGCGGGCCAGTTCCGGCATCCCGACCATCGCTTCGAGTGGACACGCGCTGAGTTTGCCGCGTGGGCGCAGGCCGTCGCCGCCGGTCACGGGTACGAAGTGCGCTTTCTGCCCATAGGACCAGTTGACGCCGAGGTCGGATCGCCGACGCAGATGGCGGTGTTCAGCCGATGAGAATCGACCTGCCCGATCCAAGCCTCGTTGTGCTCATCGGCGCCTCGGGGTCGGGCAAGAGCACGTTTGCGCGCGAGCATTTCAAGGCGACCGAGGTGATCTCCTCGGATTTCTGTCGTGGCTTGGTTTCCGATAACGAGAACGATCAGGCCGCGACCGCCGACGCATTCGCTGTGCTCCGCTTCATCGCTGGACGTCGCCTGGCCCAACCGCGCTTCACCGTCGTCGATGCGACGAACGTTCAGCGCGAGGCACGCAAGCCGCTGATCGAGCTCGCCAAGGAACATGACCTCTTCCCGGTGGCGATCGTACTCGACGTACCCGAGTCGATCTGCAGGGAACGTAACCGCTCGCGATCCGATCGCGACTTCGGAGCTCATGTGGTGCGCCGGCAGCGCTCCCAGCTACACAAATCGATCAAGGCGCTGAGGCGCGAGGGTTTTCGACGAGTGTGGCTACTGCGCTCTCCAGAGGAGGTGGTGAGTGCTGAGGTACATCGCGCTCCGCTGTGGACCGACCGGCGGTCCGAGCACGGGCCGTTCGACATCATCGGCGACGTTCACGGCTGCCACGACGAGCTGGCGGCTTTGCTGCGCGAGTTGGGCTACGACGTTGCCGCGGACGGCGTCAGCGTCACTCCCCCTGATGGGCGTCGCGCGGTGTTCGTCGGCGACTACGGCGACCGTGGCCCGAACACGCCGGCCGTTCTGAGGCTTGTGATGTCGATGGCTACAGCGGGTACCGCCATCTGCCTCCCTGGAAACCACGACGTCAAGCTGGTGCGCAAGCTCAAGGGTCGCGACGTCCAGATCACTCACGGGCTGGGAGAGACCCTCGAGCAGCTCCAGACGGCGCCCGAAGAGTTCCGCGAGCAGGCGCTCGATTTCCTCGATCGGCTGGTGAGTCACGTGGTGCTCGATGACGGAAAGCTCGTGGTGGCGCACGCCGGAATGAAGGAGTCCTATCAAGGACGATCGTCGGGGCGGGTTCGCGACTTCGCGCTCTTTGGCGAAACGACGGGAGAGACGGACGAGTTCGGCTTACCCGTCCGCGGGCAATGGGCGGGGGACTACCGCGGCAATGCAACTGTCGTCTATGGCCACACGCCGGTCATCGAGGCCGAATGGCTCAACAACACGATCAACATCGATACCGGTTGCGTGTTCGGCGGAAAGCTCACCGCGCTGCGCTGGCCCGAGCGGGAGCTCGTATCGGTGCCTGCGAGCCGCACCTACTACGAGCCTGCCAAGCCATTCCTGCCACCCGAGGATGCAGGACCGGCCACGGACGAGGGCCGTCCGGCACTTCTGCTCGACGTCGACGATGTCGCGGGAAAGCGAATCATCGAGACGCGTCTCGCGCGCACCGTCACGGTCCGCGAGGAGAACGCCGCCGCTGCGCTGGAGGTCATGAGTCGCTTCGCGATGGATCCCAGGTGGCTCGTGTATCTGCCCCCGACGATGGCCCCCACCGCGACCTCGACGCGGCCCGATCTGCTCGAGCACCCGCAGAGTGCGTTCGCCGAATACCGAGCCGAAGGCGTTTCGCAGGTGATCTGCGAGGAGAAGCACATGGGGTCTCGCGCGATCGTCGTGGTCTGCCGCGACGGCGACGTCGCTCGGGAGCGCTTCGGCGTTGACAACGGCGAGACCGGAGCGATCTACACCCGAACCGGCCGGCCATTCCTCGATGGCCGAGAGGACACCGAGGCTGCACTCAGCCGTGTCCGCCGTGCTGCGGACGCCGCCAACATGTGGGGCGAGCTCGACACCGACTGGTTGGTGCTCGACTGCGAGCTGATGCCATGGTCAGCGAAGGCGATCGAACTGATCCGTCGCCAATACGCGGCTGTGGGGGCAGCGGCCCACGCCGGCCTGGCCGCCGCCGTCACGACGCTTGAGACCGCACAAGCCCGAGGCCTTGAGGTTGAGGCACTCCTCGACCACGAGCGTCAGCGGATCGAGCATATTGATCGCTACGTGGACGCTTACCGCCAGTACGTCTGGCCGGTCAACGGGGTCGCCGATCTGCGCTTGGCGCCGTTTCACATCCTTGCGGGCGAGACGGGAGTCTTCTCCGAACAGGACCACGAGTGGCACCTCGCGCGCTGCGACCGTCTGGTGGCCGCCGACCCTGATTGGTTCCAGCAAACGGGTCGTCTGGGGGTTGACCTCGCCAACACCGAGGACGAGGCTCGGGGCATCGCGTGGTGGGAGGAGCTGACGGGCCGCGGGGGAGAGGGCATGGTCGTCAAGCCGATGAGCTTCGTCGCTCAGGGACGCAAAGGGATCGTCCAGCCCGGCATCAAGTGCCGTGGCCGCGAGTACCTGCGCATCATCTACGGCCCCGAGTACACGGACCCCAGCCAGATCGAGAGGCTGCGCTCGCGGAACCTCGGCCGTAAGCGCTCGCTCGCGGTTCGAGAGTTCGGATTGGGCATTGAGGCGCTCGAGCGATTCGTGCGCCGCGAGCCTCTGTACCGCGTCCACGAATGCGTCTTCGGTGTTCTCGCCATGGAGAGTGAGCCGGTCGATCCGCGACTCTGATCTGGGCGTTCGGCCGAGATGAGGCTCCCGGCCTGGTCGTAGCCGCAAGTGGTCGCACCTCCTTTTTCGGGAGTTGTTTTCGTGCGCTCGCCGAGTTCGTCTTCAGTGTGCTGTTCCTGAGGCGTGATCAAGGATCACCGAAAGACTAACCAGCGTTCTGCTCGTCAAAGGCCGTAATCGAGCGTATCTCTTCGGTCGATCGCAGCAAGGCCATTCCACTTCGCTGCGTCCATAGTGGCGGCACATCGTGCTCTAGCTTCTCCGTCGTCGGCCAAAGTATCCGTGTCTGCAAGGTGTTCCCTTTCCCGCGCCCAACCTCTCGCACGACTTGCAGTTTTCGCCGCAGATATCTGAGCAGCGCCTCAGTCAAATCGCTACAAAACTTCTCGCCACCCTCGATTACGGCGGTCATTTCCTTACGAGCAGGATCAAATGCGGCATCAAACTCATCTCCTCGGTCCGGACGCCTGCAACCCGAATAAGCAATTACCGCCCCACGAGACGCGGTTCCCACACGAATCACTAGTCCAAATCCGTCAAATTCGCTATGAGGAAGAACGAAATCGTCGCCGTGTGTCTCACCCCGTACAAAGGTCGTATGTGGTCGCACGTTAGAGGGTCGCGAGGTCACCAGTACCGCGCGCATACAACGCAGGATTGCGGATGCTTGGTCGCCCAGGTCAGCCTCCTCTATATTTGCGAAATAAGTTGAGTCCATGTTCATGCGGTGCGCTAGCGATCCAGCAAGGCGTGGGCTTCAGAGATGATTCCTTGTTCAAGGTGAACGCGATCTTCGGGACGCTCTTCCCACTCGCTTGCTGCGTATATAAATGGATCAAGCTCGGGAATCCGCACGGTCGGGACACGCGAGGTGAGCTCCCATATGCGCTTCGCTCCCGCGTACGGAGCGACGGTTCCGCCGACGATCCTCGTGGCCTCATCCTGTGCGAGCCGAATGACCGCCTCCCGCGTGCTCGGCTTCGATATCTTCAACTCCTCCAGAGCACGATCGAACAAGGGCCGCGCTTCGCATGCATCGGCGCCTGCCAGAGCAACCAACGCCGGTGAATCCAGACCGCCTTCTAGCGCTGCCACTGCCGCACCCGGAAGATCCTCCGGCCCCGCTAGCTCAAGCACCATCCTCGCAGACACGCTAGCAAGCTCGTCGCGGTTCATTTTGACGACTCCTTCTCAGTTTCAGATTTAGTTTCCAGGCAGGAAGCCGGCCTATGATCTCGGAGTACCGTTAGCCTCTATGGATTGATTCAGCTCCCGATCGAACCAGGCCCCCAACTCTGTCGTATCCCCACCATTGGGATACGAAATATCGGGCGTGAACTCAATGACATCGACCAGGTTGCGATCGCTCCATATGTGGACGCTGATCTCGGGATGCCCTTCGCAAGTATGAGCCGCATCACCAGACAAAATCTCACAACGCAGCCTCGCATCGGTAATTTGAGAATCGCGAGCGCGGAGGATATCCTCGACAGCCGTCACGGACCGCCGATAAAAGTCTGTGAGCTGCGTCATTCGACTCCGATCGCCTTCAGGCTCGATCAGCACGCTGCGTCGCCGCCAGGATTTGCCCGTCGCTCGCATCGGTTAATTTGCATACCACCTCGTCGCCAGGCTCGAATTGCCAGGTCTCGATCTCACGATCATATGGCTGATCGATGATCCTGTAGACCTCGCCTTGGATGTGTTCTGCTTGAACGGGCCGCCAAACGCCAACTGCTTCATCAAGCAGGCTGACAAAAATCTCCGTTGAGCTGCTCATGGCAAATCTCCGCTCCCCAGCCCATACTTGAATCCCGGCATGCCGTTGCTCTCAATGGACTGGCTTAATGTCCGCGTCACAATCGTCCGTCCCGACTCCTCATGATTGCAAGCGCCACTGCCCCGCTGAGGCCGACGGCCACCGCACAAGCGAGGGCCACAGTGCCAGCCCGCGTGCCGACACTGACAAAGGCTATCGCCACGCCAAGCAGAATGGCCGCCAAGGATATCAACCACAATCGGCGAAATCGCTCTACTATCTCCTCGCTAGCATGCGCGCCGGGACGATCACGCGCCGACGTCCGAAATCTTCTTTCGAATCGTACCGCCGCTACAACGCATATTCCAGCGAGCACGAAGCCAAACACACCCGGACCGATGCCACCTAGAGCGAAGGCTCCAGCCCCGACGATGAGCGGAAAGATCATCCACCAAACTCGCGTGCCTGTCACCGGAGTTTTGCCCATCACAAGGGACTGACTAATGGCTGTTCGGTCGGCTGACATGTGTTAGCCGTTTCTTTGCGTGATTTCGCCAGCCCACTTTCTGACCCGTTGAAGGCCTGTTCGAACTCCCAATAAGTCTCGTAGGCCTCATATGCAGTGAAAGAGGCGCCTCCCACAGCAAACACCGTACACGTTGGATAGCCAGCGACCTGTCCAATCACAGGTGCGGCACTGACAGCGACAAAGCAAATCGGCGTGGCGATCGCGGTAGTGATCCCCGTGGCCAACGTATCGCCGATTCCCGCCACGCCAAGTGTAAGGTGCTCTGCGGTTTCCCAGAACCCTCCCTTGCCTTCCCAGAACCCTCCCCTGCCGCTAGGGTCGGAGTAGTTCAGCGGGTTATCATAAACATAGCTGTACGGTGCGCGAGTGATCCCTGCAAGCGGATCGACGGTGAGGAACTGCGCCGTCGTCGGATCGTAGACTCGTGCTCTGAGATAGACAAGCCCTGTGTCCGAGCTCGTATATTGCGCGTCATAGCCGAGCGGCGTGGTCGTGGTGCCTTCGCAGGTCGGGGCCCCGTAGGCGCCGTAGGTGCATTTGCCTGTGACGGTGCCACTGGATCCGGTCAGGAGGCGGGTGGAGCCTTGCTGGTCGTGGTGGAGATAGGTGACGGTGCCGCCGCTGGAGATCTGCTCGATGGGTAGGCCTTCTGGTCCGTAGATGTAGCTGTTCGTCGTGTCGCTGAGGATCAACGGCAGGCCTTCGGTCATGTCCCACGTTAGATACGTGGTGGTCCCGGAAATCGTCTGCGACGCTCGCAGTCCATTGCCGTCGTAGGCGTAGGTGTCTTTGATTTCAATGGTTTCGCCTTCTTTGGGGCGTTCCACGGAGGTCAGCTCGCCTGCTTGGTCGTAGCCATAAGTGGTGGAAGGGCCAGTCGACGGTTTCGTTTTGGTCCGCTCGCCCATTTCGTCGTAGGTATAGGTCAGGCTCGGTCCTGTTTCGAGCTCATCGGCGGCGTTGTATTTATATGTCCCGGTTCCGATTTTCGTGGGGTTGTTCGCCGAGTCGTATTCGTAGGCGACCGTCGCGCCTTTGGTCAGACGGTTGTTGGAGTCGTATTCATAAGCCGGTTTTTCTTCGCCAGGCAGACCTTTGCTCGTGACCGCTTTGACCTGTCCATCGTTATCCCGGGTGTAGGCAAGGGAAGCAAGCGTTTCAGTGCTTTTGAGCATCTTTACTTCGCCCATCTGGTCGGCGTCGTTGTAGGCGTAAGTGTCTTCGTCTTTCGATTCAGTCGGGGACAGCGTTGTGGCTAGGTCCGAGTCCGGATCGTACGTGAATTTGGTTACGTGTTCGAGCCAGTCCGTGATCTTTTCCAACCGCCCGTCTTTATCAAAGGCGCGCGTCACAGCTTTTGTGTTGGGATACGTGATCTTCGTCTGATCGTTCGCGAGGTCGTATTCGTATTTCGTTTTTTCTTTGTGTCCCGTTTCGGCTTCCGTGAGGCGGTCCAGCACGTCGTAAGTGTATTTCGTCGTGCCGGTACCATCGGTCAGCTTTGTACGGTCGCCGTCTTTGTCGTATTCGTATTTGATCGTCGATGGTTTACCGCTCGAGTAGACGACTTCCGTGAGGCGATTCCCCGGATCGTATGTGTAAGTGGTCGTGCGTTTCGCCGCGTCGGTCAGCTTTTTGAGGTTCCCCGCCAGATCGTATTCCTTGAGCGTTTTGTGTTTCAGCGGGTCTTCGACTTCTGTGACCTGCTCGAGGATGTTACGCACATATTTGGTCGTGTGTTTGTTACCGTCGATCTGCTTGACGACCTGGCCGGCGCCGTTGTATTCGGTTTCGGTGACTACTTTGTTGGGTGCTTCGACTTTGGTTGGCTGGTTGTCGGCGTTGTAGGTGTATTTCGTTTTGTGTTTGTTGCCGTCTGTCGTTGTTTCGACGTTGCCATCGCCATCGTATTTGTATTCCGTGACGTGGCTTAGAGGATCCGTGACCTTGATCGCACGGCCTTGCGCGTCGCGTTCGATTTTGGTCGTGTATTCCGCTGGTTTGCCTTCTTTGATGTTCCCGCGCGGGCTGACCGTCGTCGTCTCCTGGGAATCTTCGTTGTATCCCCAGGTACGCTTGTTGGTTTCCGGGTCTATTTCGGCCGTGCGATCGCCTTTAGTGTCGTATTCATATTTCCACACGTTTTTGAGCGGGTTTTCCACGCTTTCCAGTTCGCCCGTGGTCTTATATTTGTATTTGGTGGTCTGTGTTTTGCTTTCCGGCGCGGGCCGTTCGATCACTTCAGGGTTCCCGTGGGTTTCGCGTTTGATCGTTGTCGTCTCGCCCTTCGGCGTAGTCATCGTTTCCACGTCGTGCGTGGAGTCGTACGTCCATTTCGTTTCGTTTTTGTTCGGGTCGACCATGCTTGTACGATCATTCGCCGCGCTATAGCCGTAGGTGGTCGTGTGTCCGTTCCCATCGGTCACGCTCGTAACGTAGCCGCCTTCGTTGACGTAAAGGATTCGGTGGTAGCGCTTTCGGTGCCGTATCCGCGCGTGATCGAGGCAGGCTCGTCGTCACTCGTGAAGTACTCGTCCGTAACGCTGCCGGTGTTTTCGTTGGTGATCTTGGTTTGGAAGGTTTCGTATTCAAACTTCAGCTTGTGGCCGGCGGGATCTTCCTGTTTGGTGACCTGATTAGAGCCGTTGTATTCGTTGATCGTTTTGCCGCTGCGGCCATCGACCATTTCGGTCATCCGATGCGACCCGTCGTATTTGAACTGCCACCGCAAGCTTTCTTCAGCGGGCTGTGTGACGCTCTTGAGGTTGCCTTCTTCGTACGTATATTTGACGACGTGTTTCATCGGGTCTTCGGCGCTTTCGACGAAACCTTCGCCGTTGTATTTCAGTTTGATCGTGCGACTGACAGGGTCGGTGATCGTAGTCAGCCGCCCAGCTTCGTTGTATGTGAGCGTCGTCGCGTTGCCATCGCGATCCGTCACGCTTTCCAGGCGACCGCTGCTGCCTGCAAATTTGTCTTTGACCTGATTAGCAAAGGTCAGGGTGTAACCACCCGCTTCCGTGCCGCTGAGGATGTCTTGCGTCCACACCGGCGCTTTGAACGCTCCACCGGTTTCTTCAGTAAACGGTACGGCGCTCCCGTCGGCCTGGTAGAGAGTGGTCACTTTGCTCGTTTTGTTGACCACCAGGTGATCGCTGAACGAGATGGTCCACCCGTAGCCAAACGCGCCTTTGATCCCTTCTGCGGCTGCCTGCGAGTTGTAGGTGCGCGCGAGGTCCAAACCTACGCCACGGCCGCCGATCGCAAAGTCGGTTTGCGTCTCAGAGAAGTTGCCCGTTGCGCAGCTCACCGGGTCGCCGCATTCCGAATGAGGATGGCCGGGGGTAGAGACGTTTTCCGCGCCACCCCATTGTGTCGACGATTCAGCGGTTATTGGTTCGAGAATGTGTATTTCCCCGTCTGGTGAGGTTAATTCCACGATTCCTTGGTTTTCGAAGGGCACGTCGATCTTTGTAATGCCGCCACCTGCATACTTCCTGACTGTGCCCGTATTTACTATTAGAGGTGCGGCGCCTTTGGCGCCAGTAGGTCGCTCGATCGCCGCGCCATTAGGTGCTTTTTCTGAGTCGGATTCAACTTCGAACCGACCCTTGTTCTCGAGCTTTGCGCCTTCGGACATATACAACGTGCTTGTCGCAAACTCTATTTTACCTTCGTTCACTAGAGTGTGCCCCTCGAGATTCATCGATTCGTTACCGCTTTCGAATTCATGCCTAACAATGTAACCCTCGGCACCAGTCCCTAGTACGAGTGAGCCGCTGCCCGAGATTGTACTCGTACCTTCCCAGCGAAATGAGCTAGAGATACCCATCGAACCGGCACCCGTCAACGACGTACCCGTCAACAACGACAAATCACTAACGGTCGTTGACCCTTTTGCGATGTTCAGTGACCCAGCGGAGG
>Ga0182030_10009007_pt1 | contig 20523 bp, 15 predicted proteins | sample 812S3MmetaG_FD_121299 | JGI IMG/M metagenome (GOLD analysis project Ga0182030, IMG submission 121299) | Permafrost microbial communities from Stordalen Mire, Sweden - 812S3M metaG (Illumina Assembly) | ecosystem: Environmental > Terrestrial > Soil > Wetlands > Permafrost | place: Sweden... | reverse complement strand
TCCGGGGAATCCTCAATGATCTTGAGCATGTTGTCACGCTCTGTTTCGGCAATCTTGCGTTCGGTAATATCGGTGAGGGCGATGCGCACCAAGGGCGCGTCCTCGGCTTTTATTTTCTGGAAATCAAGCTGGGCATGAAAGGTGGAGCCATCCTTGCGCTGAATCAGAAGTTCGCAAACTTTGCGTCCGACAATTTTAAGTACATTCAGAAAATGGCGGTTCCAGCGATCTCTGTCGCTGACGGCAACGAAATTGTCAAAGCGGTGGTTGAGCAGTTTCTTGCGATCTACTCCCAGCAGCGCGGAGCAAGTGAGATTTGCCTCGGCAACTAAGCCCTCGCGGGTAAGCGTGAGGTAACCGATAGGAGCGAATTCGTAAAGATCAATATAGCGGTCACGTGTTTCTTCCAGTTCGACTTGCACACGCCGCAACTCCACGTTCTGCATTTCCAGCTCGGTCTGAAGAACGCGGCGGTCATGCAGGCGCCCTTCGTCAGCGGGGGTTAACTCACTTTGAATGATGCTCACTTGAACCCTTTCAAAAAGGGAGGGCTTAAATGCCGGGAAATCCTGCGCACAAGGACGTGGGCGATGATGCACCTTGGGTTAGTCTACGCTACTTCAGTTTGCTTGCAAGCGAAATAGGTAAAACTGTGATCGGTTCGAATCATCAAGGCGGGTGCGATAAACTTTATAATTAGGCGGGTAAATGAAGCTGAGTTACGGGCTTGCGTAAAGCAAGCATCAAGGTTACTTGTCTATAGCGGAAAAGAAACTGGTATTCGTGCAGGCAAACAGGCAAAATGCGGATAGAGCCGCACCTTTGCCAATTCGATTATGGAATGGTATGTTTACGTGCTTACAACTGATGAAGAAATTCGGAATCCGAGTTAAGGTTAATTATCATGAGAAAAACTAAAAGTCCGACATGGACGATTTCGTGGAATGACGAAATGAGTGTTGGTATTCCTGAAATCGACGAAGACCACAAAAAATTATTAACGTTAATACTCGAACTCAATCAGTCAATCACCTACAGAAAGTCAGTTGACGAAATCAAACACAGACTTCAGCTTATAGTTGCCGATGCTGAACGGCACTTCAGTCTTGAGGAGCGTTTGTTCAAAGAATGCAACTATCCCAATGCCGATGCCCATGCAGCTAACCATGCACAGGCATTGCATGCACTAAAAAATATTATGCATAACTTTGAACCTTATGGAAACGATTCAGGGTGGGTAGATGCCAGTTTAAGAATCAGAGATATTCTGATGGAACACATCCATTATGAAGACATGAAGTACGCGGCGCATCACCGCAATTCCGGTCATGTTGATGGCGGTAATAAATCAGGATTGCCAACATAAATTTTGCCAAGGAACATCTTTTTTTAATATTTAGGGAACTCCTAAATATTCAATAGCACTATATATGAGCAATAGCACTTCCCTGCAAATTTTGCGCGATACGTTTGGTTACACCTCGTTCCGTGGCGCGCAGCAGGCTATCGTTGAGCACGTTGCCGCAGGCGGAGATGCTTTGGTACTGATGCCAACGGGAGGCGGCAAGTCGCTGTGTTATCAGATTCCGGCTTTGCTGCGCAACGGTGTCGGTATTGTGGTGTCGCCGTTGATTGCGCTGATGCAAGATCAGGTCGATGCACTTAAACAACTTGGCGTTGCAGCGGCTTTTCTTAATTCCAGTCTGGATGCCGATGCGGCGCGCGAAGTGTCGCGGCAATTGCTCAAAGGTGAATTAAAACTTTTGTACGTTGCCCCCGAGCGCTTGTTGACGGAAGGGTTTCTGAATCTGCTGGAACGCTTGCAACAGGAAAACAAAATCGCTCTCTTTGCAATCGACGAAGCGCATTGCGTTTCACAATGGGGGCATGATTTCCGTCCGGAATATCGCGCGCTGACAATATTGCATGAGCGCTTTCCTGCGGTGCCGCGTATCGCGCTCACTGCCACCGCAGATGCCCCCACGCGCCGCGAGATTGTTGAGCGGCTTTCGCTGGAAAAAGCCGAGCAATTCGTTTCCAGTTTTGATCGCCCCAATATTCGCTACCGTGTCACTTTAAAAAATAATGCGCGGCAACAGTTACAGACATTCCTCGAAACTGAACATCCGGAGGATGCGGGCATCGTGTATTGCCTGTCGCGCAAAAAGGTTGAGGAGACTGCTGCCTGGCTGAAAGAGCAAGGCTGGGATGCGTTGCCTTATCATGCCGGACTGGATACTTCTGTGCGCAATACAAATCAGCGCAGATTTTTGCGCGAAGAAGGCGTGATCATGGTGGCCACCGTCGCCTTCGGCATGGGGATCGACAAACCCAATGTGCGTTTTGTCGCGCATCTCGACTTGCCCAAAAGCATGGAGGGATACTATCAGGAAACGGGCAGAGCGGGTCGGGACGGCTTGCCTGCGAATGCGTGGATGGCCTACGGCTTGGGTGATGTTGTCTCGATGCGCCAAATGCTGCTTTCCGGCGATGCGCCGGAAGAGCGCAAGCGTGTGGAATTACAAAAGCTGGATGCCTTGCTCGGTTTCTGCGAATCAACCGAATGTCGCCATCAGACTGTGTTGCGCTATTTCGGCGAAGAGCATCCCGGTGATTGCGGACAGTGCGATAACTGTCTTTCACCCGTGGATACTTGGGATGCTACCCAAGCGGCACAGATGGCGCTGTCATGCGCCTATCGTACAGGTCAACGTTTTGGCGCGGCGCATCTCATCGACGTATTACTCGGCAAAGTCACCCCTAAAGTTGAACAGTTTAATCACCAGCAACTCAGCACTTTTGCCATCGGTAAAGACTTGGCTCAAACGCAATGGAGCAGTGTTTACCGCCAACTTGTTGCCGCCGGATTGATCAATGTGGATATTGAAGGCTACGGGGGATTAAAACTGACTGAATCCGCCCGCCCGGTATTGCGCGGCGAGCAGGAAGTCTGGCTGCGCCGCGATGCCGACCCTGCCAAACGTAAAACCAGCAAAGTCGAACGCGGTTCGCGTCTGCGCGAAGCCTTTGCCGGAGCCAATGAAGACCCGCTGTGGCTGGCACTCAAAGCCAAACGTACAGCTCTCGCCCGCGAGCAAGGTGTGCCGCCATACGTTATTTTTCACGACAGCACCTTGCTGGAAATCTTAAATCGTAAGCCGCAGACTTTGCGTGAAATGGGGCAGGTCAGTGGAGTTGGGCAAGCCAAGTTGGCAAAGTACGGTGATGAATTTTTGCAAGTGGTTGAGGACGTGGCGAACGGAGTTTGATGCTGTTGCATCAATTCGTTCCGGATTGAACCCGAGCATTAATTAAGGCAATATGCGTCCCTGGAATATTTTTGTATTAACCAACCAACAAGAGAACAAACATGGGCGCACAGTGGAAAGCCAGACACAAAGAAATCGCAGCGAACGCAAAGGGTCAGATTTTTGGCAAACTTGCCAAAGAAATTATGGTGGCAGCAAAAGGCGGCGCTGATCCAAGCGCCAATTCGCGCTTGCGCCTCGTGGTCGAGCAAGCCAAAAAAGCATCGATGCCGCGCGAGACTTTGGAGCGGGCTATCAAAAAAGGAGCGGGTCTGCTGGATGGCGGTGCTCAGCTCGAACGTCTTGTTTATGAGGGTTTTGCACCGCACCGTGTTCCTATCATCGTCGAATGTCTGTCCGACAACGTCAATCGCACCAAGTCCAGCATGAATGTATTGTTCCGCAAGGGGCAGCTTGGCGCCGAAGGTTCTGTCGCGTGGGATTTCAGCCACGTCGGATTGATTGAAGCGACTCCGAATTCAAAGGATGCAGACCCGGAAGTTGCCGCAATTGAAGCGGGTGCGCAAGATTTGGAGCCGTCCGAAGAAGGCGCCACCCTGTTTATTACCGACATAACCGATTTGGATGCCGTTTGCAAAGCCTTGCCCGCGCAAGGATTCACAGTAATTTCCGCCAAACTTGGCTACCGCCCGAAGAACCCCGTCACACTTGGCAACGATGCCGAACGGGAAGAGGTCGAAGCTTTTTTGGAGGCAATTGATGCGGATGATGACGTGCAAAATGTTTACGTGGGCTTGGCAGGGTAGGGGCAATGCTGAGCGATAGCTAAGACTTTAGCGAGTCGCAACTGTTGGTCAAAATTTGGTCGTTGCGAGCGAGCACTTTACTACAAGTATTTTAGTAGCTTGTAGTTCAGCTTTGTGCCATAACTAGTCTGCCAGACAGGGATATTGCCCTATAGATAAGCTAAGATATACGAATACAAATTTCGAGGGGCTTGACTTATGGTAATGAGAGCACTACTAAAGCCGAAAGTGCAGCCTCCAGCAAAATCCACGACGTTCTAAAAAATTGAACTGGGATTAAAAATATTGACGTACTTGTCACTGCTCGGTGGCGGTCTTTGGGCTTACTATTTGTACTACCAAGCTGGCGCGAACGACTGGCAAAATAACTTTGCAATTCAAACTGAAGTATTGCCCTATCACGACAAATTACGCTTGCTTGTCATTCATGTGACTTCAAAAAATCCGCGCAGTTCAAAGTTCCTGTTAACCAAAGTGCACGGTGACTCATTCAAGTTACGCATTCAAAAAATTCCGATGAATGTAAAGGTTGACGAAGTTATCAGCGATGACGAGGATAAAACCAATTTGATCAAAACGATTGATATTCTAGCTACCGGCTCGGGCGAATACGAATTGCTGCCAAACGCTGAATTGGACGATATGAAATCTATCGTCTTGCCTGTCAATACGATGGTTCAAGTTACTGCAGAAATGGAGGTTTCGACCGGCGATATTGACAAAAATGGCGAGCCTGATACCGATTTCATTTCTAAATCTGCCGTTGTTCGCATTTCTCCATAGCCTTATGAATACATCAATTCAAAGCTAGCTCGGTAGGGTGGGCACGATTCTGTGCCCACGCGGTAACATCATGTTGAATCAACTGCGTGGGCTAACGATGAAACTGTTTGCCCACCCTACAAAAGACGAGCGCTTTGGGGCGAAACCAGCCCTTTGTTAATGTCTACAGTAAGAAGGTTGATCTGTCTTACATGTTGGGTATCGCTGTACTGTGTCAATTCTGCATCGAGCTTGCTCGATAGCAGATGGCCTAACTTTGTTGCCAGCCAACCTGCTTAATGTTCACAAGCTTTTCAATAACACCCATACTGCGCCTCCGCCCCCTGCATGTTGCGGCGCTTCGCAGAATGCCAGCACCAGAGGGTGTTGACTTAACCAGTGGCGGGTAAGCGTTTTTAAAATGCCTTCGCGCCCTTCACTGTGCCAGCCTTTGCCGTGGATAACGTTGACACAGCGAAAGCCGTTTTGCGTTGCATTATGCAAAAACTCAACCAGTAATTTTCTGGCGGCATCGCTGTTAAGTCCGTGCAGGTCGAGGCTGTCTTGCGGCGGCCATTCACTGCGCCGCAGTTTGCGCAGCGTCATGCGGCTTAGGCCGTTGCTCAGGTATTCGTTGAGAGGTTCATCACTTGCGCCGTGATCAGATAGATTATCGGCAACAACGGGCATCGCAGTAAGAGAGCGTGGCGGTATTTTACGCGGTGCGGGAGTGGTAGTAATCCGGTCGCTGGGTTTGAGCGGTATCACTCCTTCCAGCGACTGCCGGAACAAGTCTTTATCTTGTTCCGGTTTCTCCTTCACGGTTTATCCCAAAGAGGCAAGATACTTGTCCGCATCAAGCGCGGCCATGCACCCTGTCGCGGCGCTGGTGCAGGCTTGGCGATAGATTTGGTCTTGCACATCGCCTGCGGCAAATATGCCGGAGATGCTAGTGGCGGTGGCATTGCCGCGATTACCGCCCTGTGTGTTGAGGTAACCGTTGTCCATCTCCAACTGACCGGCAAAAATGTCGGTGTTGGGTTTGTGGCCGATGGCGATGAATACTCCATCCACTTTGATATCTTGCGTTGTACCACCTTGCATTTGTTTCAAACGCGCACCGGTTACTCCGCTGGCGTCACCCAGCACTTCGTCCAACGTTTGATTGAGTTGCAAAGTGATCTTGCCCTCTTTAACTTTCTCCATCAAGTGATCGATCATGATGCGTTCGGCGCGGAAGCTGTCGCGGCGATGTACCAGCGTGACGTGCTTGGCTATGTTTGCCAGATATAGTGCTTCTTCCACGGCAGTGTTGCCACCGCCCACAACGGCAACATCTTTGCCACGATAGAAAAAACCGTCGCACGTGGCGCAGCCGGATACGCCTTTGCCCATGAATGCTTCTTCAGAGGGCAGACCGATATATTGTGCCGATGCACCGGTGGCAATAATAAGCGCGTCGCAACTGTAACTTCCCGCATCGCCAATCAGCAGAAACGGTTTTTGTTGCAGCTTGGCGGTGTGAATATGATCGAAGATGATCTCGGTATTGAAGCGCTCCGCATGTTGCTGAAAGCGCTGCATCAGCTCGGGGCCTTGTACGCCGTTAACATCGGCAGGCCAATTGTCAACTTCAGTGGTGGTCATCAGTTGGCCACCTTGTGCGAGGCCGGTAATCAGCACGGGTTTTAGATTGGCACGTGCCGCATAAACTGCGGCAGTGTAACCGGCGGGGCCGGAGCCGAGGATGAGAAGACGGTGATGCTGGGTTGCTTTTTCCATTGCGTGCTTTCGATATCTAAAAAAATGAAATTGATGATGCGAAATTTATCAGTGTGAGCGGCGGCTGTCGAGTAAAATGCGCGCACTATGATTTTACGCTTATTAATTTCTTTGACCATGTCACTTGTGTGTTCTTTGGTCCAAGCCGCAGACCTGCCGGGCATACCCCAATTTATTGACGAAATGGTGCAAAAGCATCAGTTCAACAAAGAGGAATTGGGGCAGTTATTCAAGCAGGTGGAATACCGCACCGATATTATCGCCGCGATCACCGCGCCCGCCACCATCAAGCCGTGGGTGGAATACCGCGCATTGTTTCTGAATCCTCCGCGTATTGACGGTGGGGCTGCTTTCTGGAATCAATATGCGGCTGTATTGAAACGTGCCGAACAACAATATGGTGTGCCTCAGGAAATAATCGTCGCTGTGATAGGGGTGGAAACTTTGTACGGACGCAGGACGGGTAAATACCGGACGCTGGATGCATTGACTACCTTGGCGTTTGATTATCCGCATCGTGCCGAATTTTTTCGCAACGAGTTGGCAGAGTATCTGTTGCTGGCGCGTGAACAAAACTTTAGTTTGCTGGACATCAAATCTTCTTATGCCGGCGCCTTGGGTATACCGCAATTTATGCCCAGCAGTTACCGCAAATATGCGGTGGACTTTAATTCGAACGGCAAAATAGATATTCTGAATGAGCCTGAAGATGCCATCGGCAGTGTTGCCAATTATCTCAAGCAATATGGCTGGAAAACGGGAGAGCCAATTGCCCATTTTGCAACACTGAAAAATGGATATTCAGTGCCGGTTTCCGCAGACCCGCGCAGTCTTGCGGCATGGGAAGAAGTAGGCATTTTGCCTGTGACCAAACCGCAAACTGCGACACCCCCAGCCTGGTTAATTGATTTTACGGTGGAATCGGGCAAAGAATATTGGCTGGCCTACAATAACTTTAAGGTGATCACGCAATATAACAACAGTAGCTATTATGCGATGTCGGTGTTTCAATTGGCCGAAATTTTGCGTTCGGCTCATGACGCTGCAAACGTTACCCCCTGATGCGTCTGGCTCCGTTGTAGCGATTGAGCCAATATTTCTCATTCATCTTCTCAACCCGAATCTGGCTGCCAGTTTTGGGTGAGTGAACGAATTTATTGTCGCCGACATATATTCCAACGTGAGAATATGAACTGTGCTGGGTATTGTAAAACACCAAGTCACCGGGCTGCAGTTGCCTGATATTGACCGGAATGCCGACACGACTGATTTCATGACTGGTGCGGGGAAGTGAAACTTTTAAAGAATGCTGAAACACGTGGTCGACAAAGCCGCTGCAGTCGAAGCCGTTTTCCGGAGAGGTTCCTCCAAAATGATAGGGTGTATCGGCCAAGCTCACCGCGTACATGACCAACTCGTTCATCTGTTCATCCGAAAAATCCCCCGATGAATTGGGGCGCGGTGGCGATGTGCCACAGGCGCTGAGCAGAACTAGCAAAGTGATCAGAAATATTGTTTTCATAATGAGCCGCTGTTGATTCGGGCTGATTATATTTGAAGTTCGTTTGAACATTGAAGTAATACAGCAGCGGGATTCATTTTTCGGTTAAATGAATGAGGCTGCATAAGTATTGACAGACAAGTTGCACGGGTGCAGGATTCGCCAGATAAAAAATGCCGACCTTATAATTTGTCCGATTGGAATTCCCGTGGATTGTCCTTTTCCTTTATGCTGAAAAAAATACTACAAACTATATTTAGACCCAATCATCAGCCCGAGATGAATATTGCACAGTCCTCTAACAGTCCGTTCGTTCAACATGAAGGGGAAGCGTTGGCGGTTGAATTAATCAATCGATTTTGGGTGAATAATAAAGCTGCGAACGAGCATCATTCAAAAGCGATGGTCAAAAATGTGGCTGAAAAAATGATGGAAGATTGCCGCAAAGTTTTATCCGGCCCCGATCCAATCATGGTCAACCGGCAACTGTTGGCTGAAAGCGTTTTGCGCTGTGCAAAGCTGCAAGTTTTGCTGATTTCCCCCGTGCCGGAACCTGACGGAACCGGTTTAAGAGGCCATCTTGGAATGACGGGAGAGCTTAAGTCGAGAATTTTGGACATTGTTAAAATTGATAAAGAGTTTGAATCTTTTCCCGCAAATATAAATTTAGCCAAAGCGGGGAATCAAATTCAATTTGCCTATCGCCGTGCCTGGGCATACATGAATGTGTTTGAGGGGCTAAGGCACGAATACGATGACATTAATCCCGAACAGTCCAAAGATTGGTTCCGTCCATTTTTTGCGAGTCAATGTGCTTTCTCAGAGAGCAAGTACAGAGAAGAGTTGGGAATGCCAAATGTTTTGGATAAGAGTTCAAACGGGGATGCGACATCGGGTTTGAAATATGGCAATTTTCGCGATATTGTGTTGAACGGCGATAAACTTCCCGACTTGGTATGGGAAGAAAAATATCCCAATCTGGTTAATCCCAAAATTATTTGGAATGCTTGATAAACTTTGCACGTTTGTGCATCTATTTTAACGTTAAGAGGATTTAAATGAAGAATATGACTTTAGTGGTAGCAACACTGGCTTTGATAGTAACTGCGGAAGGTGCGCTGGCAGCAGGCAGTGCTCCAGCAAGCAACACAGCGCAAGCAAACACAACCTCTTCGGCAAATAGCCTGAGCACAGGTACATTCGGACTTACGGTCAGCACCGCTTCAAATACGATGATTGCAGGAAAATATTTTTTTGCAAATGACACGGCAGCTCTGGCGGGATTCGGTTTGTCTGACAGCACCAATGGTGCGGGTACAGACCTTTATCTGATGGCCGGCATCAGGAAGTATATTAAGCTGGATCGAAAATCCGATAATTTTGTTCCATTTGTCGGTGGACGAATTTCGCATTCATCGGTCAACAGTGCAAACACTTCCAACTTTGGTATTTCAGCCGAAGCGGGCGCTGAATATTTTCTGGACAAGCATTTTAGTCTCGAAGGTTTGGTTTCGGCCGGTTACGGATCGACAACCCCGTCGGGTGGGTCAGCAACAACAACTATAAGCACCTCAGTCTACTCTTTGGGCGCCAACTTCTATTTCTAAGTGCAGTTGATTTTGCTGGCAGCATTTCACGTGTGTAAAGTTGAACGGCGGATTCCGGTAGTGCAAGAGACTTTTGCGGGTAGCATACTGGAGTGGGGCAAATCGGCACTTCATTGTGCAGCAGGAGGTTCGGAATATGTTCAAAAGTCTATTCGGTGGAAGTGCGGCACAATCGACATCTGATACCAATAAACCCGCATCGGCCGTAACCGGTCGGTTCAATGCACGTAATCTTCCGTCTGACTTAAGTCAGTTGGGAGTCGGAACAGGGGGGCTATTCATGGCCTTCCTTCCTCCCTATGTCGATTTTACGAGCGTTGCCAACAAGTTTGCATCTCTTGCCGGTAACCGTACCTTTGCTGCGCTCTCATCTTCCGGGGCCTTGTGTAGCCAGCCAATAGGGTCTGTATATTGCGGCGGCGAAGCACAAGATACCGAGGGCAGTTGGTTGTGGCTTTCTTCCGATATTCTGGATCGGGCGGAAATTCACACGGTCAATCTGCTTCCCGGCGGTAGCGCCGGCAGTTCGGAGCGTGTAAGTCAAATCCGTGCTGAACTTGAGCGTCTGCGGCCTGGTTTTCCGCTTTCCAGCCGCAATACGTTTGCTTTGGTTTTCTGTGATGGTTTGTCGGCTTCGGAAGGCTTTTTCATGCGCGCGTGGTATGAGTCACAGCGTTTTCCCTGTCTGGCCATAGGCGGTTCGGCGGGTGGCAAACTGGACTTCTCCGGCACATTTATGCATGACGGGCGCAGCGTGGTACAGGGAAAGGCAATGGTCATTTTCTGTAAGGTAAAGCCTAACATCCGCTTTGCGCCTTTCAAGACGCAGAATTTTGTTTCCGCCGGAAAAAATTGGCTGGTTGCCGACGCTGATCCGGTGGCACGCACAGTGAGCAGCGTTTTCGGCGCAGATGGACAACCACAAACTCTGGCGGCAGCACTGGCAGCCCACTTTGGTTGCGCGACAGGGCAAGTGGAAGCGAAACTGGCCGGGCATACTTTTGCCGTTTCAGTGGGCGGAGAGATGTTTATTCGCTCCATCGCGAGTTTCGGGCAAGACAAAGTCAGTTTCTTTTGTGATCTGGAATTCGGCGATCAGCTCTATCTTCTCAAAGCGACTGACTTTGTTACCACCACCCAGCGCGACTGGGAACAATTCATATCCGGCAAACCCAAGCCTGTCGCACTCTTTCTCAACGATTGCGTCTTGCGGCGGCTCGGTAATAGTTCAGTGCTGGGGCAGGCGCATTTCTTCAGTGATATCCCGGCAGCCGGTTATTCGTCCTTTGGTGAAATTATGGGCATCCCCATCAACCAGACGCTTTCTGCCTTGGCTTTCTTTTCCGCAGAAAACAATGCAAGTGAAGAATATATGGACCAGTTTCCGGTTCTTTATGCCGCCTATGCCAGTCACTACGCAGTTCGCGCGCTTGCCAGATGGGAAGCTCTAAACGAAATGCAGAACAAGGTAGTAGGCAGGGTGGTCAATTATCAGAGCAACCTGAGTCCACTTCTTAAGGCGCTGCCCGCACTGGAAGCGGCGGCACTAAATCAGACCGCGACACTAAAAGACGCACTGGCACGCATGGAGGAGATAGCTCATTTCGTCGACAACACTTTTCAGGCTCAAGCCAAACTGGAAGGAGGACTAAATGATTTGGAACGAATTTCCCAGGCGATCAGCAGCATCACCGGGGGAATCAGCGCGATTGCCGATCAAACCAATCTTCTGGCGCTCAATGCAGCCATTGAAGCCGCCCGGGCAGGCGAATCAGGGCGTGGATTTGCTGTAGTTGCGGACGAAGTGCGCAAGCTGGCCCAATCAGCCAAGCAGCAGGCCGATGCAACGGCCAAGAGTATCCGCGAAGCGGTACAGACCATCAACACCATACGTTCAGTTGCGTCAAACACCGTTGCTACTATGCAGGAACTGTCTGCCAAGACCGGAGATGCTGCGGCACAAATTCAACAAATGAATAATAGTGCCCAGATAGAGAGGGAGGCAGTTCATGGAAGTTTGGCTTCACTCGAAAGTCTGACTGCGGGAATGGATGCGATGAACGAAACAGTAACTCAGTTGAACCGTCTGCAATCCATGGCGGCGAAACTCTGAGGTGTTTACAGTCAAATTAACAGTTTAACGTTGAGGCGGCTTTAATTAATTACTGGAATTGATGAGGCATCCACTCCTTTGAGTCGACCAATAGGCCACTAATGGTACAAACAAAAGACCATTTCTTGGTCATGGTATTATTCAGGGAAATAACAATTTTGAATCATCACTAAAGACTCCAACCTTGGGAGGTTTTCGGGCAATAATCGGGAGGTTATATGTTTCGTTATCTGGATAATCTGAATATACGCAACAAAGTCTGGTTGTTGATTGGCCTGTTTATTAGTGCAATTATTGTCGGCAGCATTATTGACGTACTGACTATACGAAGTACTTTATGGGCCGAGAAAGAGCTCAAAACCAGAGACTTGGTTGAAACCGCTTATTCTGTGCTTGCGCGCTACCACGATCTTGAAAAAGCGGGAACCCTTACCGCCGAGGCCGCTCATGCCGAGGCAATTGGCACCATCAATGCACTTCGATACGAAGAGAAAGAATATTTCTGGATCAACGATCTCGGAAAACCTGTTCCAAAAATGATCATGCACCCTTCGTTACCCTCACTCAATGGAAAAGTGTTGGATGCCGAGAAGTTTAATTGCGCAACAAGCCAGAGCTTTGGTGATGAAGTATCGGCAGTCGATACAGGCGGGAAGAAAAATCTCTTCGTGGCGATGGTAGAGGTGGCAGAAAAAAGCGGAAAGGGATACGTCACTTATAACTGGCCCAAACCCAAAGAAGGTGGCGGCATAACAGAAGAGCTATTCCCCAAGCTCTCATATGTAAAAAAATTTGAACCGTGGGGCTGGTTAATCGGCTCCGGTATATACGTAGATGATGTTGATGCCGCAGTACGTTCAAGGGTTATGAATAATGTTGTACTGGTGTTGGTCTCATCCATTCTTTTACTTTTGATTGCGGGAGTTTTGACTCGCAGCATTACGCGTCCTTTGGCAGAGGTTGCAACTGCCATGCATGAGATCGCGGAAGGAGATGGGGATTTGAGGAAACGACTTGTGGAACACGGGGGGAAAGAAATTATCCGTGTTGCATCGGGTTTCAATCATTTCGATGCCAAAATTCAAGATGCGATGCTGCATATTGTCAGGGCTATTAATCAGATAAATGAAGATGCAGAGCAACTTGCCGCAGTTGCGAAGCAAACCGGAGCAAATGTTCACCAGCAAGATCAGGAAACGGCAAGTGTTGCAACGTCGATTCAAGGCATGTTAATCAATGTTCAAAATGTTGTAGAAAGTGCCGGCAATGCCGTCCAGGCCGCATTTCAGGCTGACTCGGATGCGGTTCTGGGGAAACAGGTTGTTAGCGAAACAATCAATTCAATTCGTTCCGTTGCCGCTGAAGTTGAAAATGCTACTGTGGTTATTTCAGAGTTGGAAGGAGATAGTCGAAATATTGGAAATATCGTCGAAACGATCAAAGGAATTGCAGATCAAACTAATTTGCTTGCACTTAATGCCGCTATAGAAGCCGCGAGGGCGGGAGATCAGGGGCGTGGTTTTGCTGTAGTAGCCGACGAAGTCAGAAAGCTCGCCCAGAATACGCAAGTTGCGACATCGCAAATTCAGGAGTTGATCAATCACCTGCAAAACAAAATGCTGGCGGCAGTCAAAGTTATGGAAGCCGGGCGGCTCCGAGTCGACGCGACAGTTCAACAAGCTGGCGATGCGGGCGAATCATTGGAAAAGATAACCCGCTCAGTGGCAAGTATTCGCGAGATGAATGGAGAAATTGCCAGTTCTGCCAAGGAGCAGCTTAATGTAGCGCAAGGAATCAACTTCAGTATCGAAAATATTAACAAAATGGCTGTTGAGACATCTGCTGGCGTATCAAGCACCGAAAATGCTGTTGCAGATCTTGTGAATTTACTCAATCAACTGCAAAAGTTAGTCGGACAATTTAAACTCTAAAACAAGCGGCTTTTATACGGCCCTTAGAGTAACGAAGAAAACAAAACGCCGTTATGCAGTTGCCGCAGGACTTCTCCCTGTGCAGCTTGCGGAAGTCAGTTTTTCTGTCAAGTAAGTCGCCTGGCTTTTTAAGTCGTCAATTGATCATTTTTTCATGATCATTCAATACCCAAATATAATATTCGCGAAAAAAGATGCAATATTTTGTAAATTAGCAATCTTCTTTTTTATAGAGTGAGTAATATATAAAAGTGGCTTCGCATATATACATTTTACAGTTGCCCTTTACGTTTTCTCTAAACCCCATTGATAGCGATATATAAATTCCAACTATATATTTTCTAATATATTTAGATTGCCAATAATAGCGTGAACAAGATTCCACCCCCAGAAAAAATGAAGTTGCAAATCTCGTCAAACTTAAGACAGAACATCAAACGACAAATACTTAACTATTGGTGGTGGCTGTTATTGCTGCTGGCTTTGGTTGGCATAGGTACTTATCTCTATCTGAAATCATCTTCTGAAGGCGTTCGGCAGGGCAATCCCCAAGGACAAGATGCCAGAGCGGGGCGTCGCAGCGGTGGTCGTGGCGTGGTACCAGTCGTCGTCGTTGCTCCGGCCAAAACAGGCGATATCAATGTTTATTTGAATGGACTCGGTGCTGTCACTCCACTTGCCACTGTGACAGTCAAAACTCATTTGGCCGGAGAATTGATGAAGGTCCTTTATACAGAAGGACAGATGGTCAAAAAAGGGCAGTTGTTGGCGATTGTTGATCCGCGCCCATACCAAATGGCTCTGGAGCAAGCGGAGGCTAATCTGGCACACGATAATGCTTTGCTTGATAACGCCCGTGTCGACCTTTTACGCTATCAGACGCTCTTCAAACAAGACTCGATACAGGAACAACAAGTAACCACTCAAGATGCGTTAGTCCACCAATATGCCGCGCAGATAAAAAGCGATCAAGCTGCAGTTGATACGCAAAAATTGAATGTAGCCTATTGTAATATTACTGCTCCCGTTGAAGGTCGAGTCGGGTTGCGTCTGGTTGACCCGGGAAATATTGTGCAACCGGGCGATGCGACCGGACTTTTTGTTATTACCCAATTGCAACCGATTTCGGTGGTGTTTGCTATCCCGGAAGATAATATTCCTGCAATCATGCAAAATCTTCAAGCAGGCATCAAAATGTCTGTCGATGTATTTGACCGTTCATATAATCAGCAGCTTGCCAGTGGCAAACTGCTGACACTCGACAACGAAGTGAATGTGAGTACTGGAACCGTGAATTTAAAGGCCCGGTTCTCAAACGACAATTTTGGCTTATTCCCCAATCAGTTTGTGAATGCGCGCTTGTTGCTGGAAACAAAACATGGCGCGACGATTATTCCCTCTTCCGGTGTTCAGCGCGGCAACCAAGGTACGTATGTTTATGTTATCCAAGACGGTGTAGCAAGTTTACGTTTAGTGAAAGTGGGCATTACTGAAGGAGATAACTCTTCCATTTTAGAGGGACTCAACCCTAAGGAGCTGGTTGTTGTCGATGGAGCAGACAAGTTACGTGACGGCCTGAAAGTGGAGGTTGCGGATAAAGACGGCAATAAAATTCAGACGGATGCTGGTGATGACAAGCGTCGTTCTAGGGGGCATGGCCGCGACAACAATGTTGGTACTCCTTCAAACGATCTTGATCCGGCTGGCTCTGCAGCTTCAGCAGCGCAGACAAACGAAGAAAGGCCGCATTTTGACCCAAACGAAAAACGACCAGAAGGACACCGCCATCATCGGGCCGACGGTGATGCTGGCAAAGGCCCGCCACGAGGAAGGGAATGAAATTTCATGTTTCTTTGCAGAATATCTCATCGTTCCTAGCTAACAAGGTATTTTGATGAACTTGTCACGCCCGTTCATTGTTCGTCCGGTCGCAACCACACTATTGATGGTGGCGGTGTTGTTGGCAGGTGCTGTGGCATACAGGTTACTGCCAAAGTCGGCCTTGCCGGAGGTCGATTATCCGACTATCCAAGTGGTTACGCTGTATCCCGGTGCCAGTCCGGAAGTGATGACTTCGTCAGTTACCGCGCCCTTGGAGCATCAGCTCGGACAAATGCCGGGACTCGTGCAAATGTCCTCCACCAGTTCAGGCGGCGCGTCGGTAATTGCATTGCAGTTTACATTGAAGTTGAACTTGGACATCGCGGAACAGGAAGTACAGGCAGCTATCAATTCTGCCGCTAACTTGCTACCGACTGATCTTCCCTCTCCGCCGATTTATAGCAAGGTCAATCCGGCCGACACGCCTATCCTGACGCTGGCGTTGACTTCAAAATCGCTGCCGCTGAAGCAAGTACAAGCGTTTGCAGAGACCCGTCTGGTACCCAAGATATCGCAAGTGTCGGGGGTCGGTCTGGTCAGCCTCGGCGGTGGTCAACGACCGGCTGTGCGTATACAGGCTAATCCATCTGCGCTGGCTGCCTATAGTCTCAATATTACCGATTTGCAAAGTGGGATAGTAGCTGCCAACGTCGATCAACCCAAAGGCAGTATTGATGGTTCGGCACAGACTTTTACAATCAATGCGAACGACCAGTTAATGACAGCGGCGGAATACAAGTCCATCGTCATCGCGTATAAAAACAACGCCCCTGTCCTGTTGTCAGATGTAGCCAACGTGATTGACGGTACAGAAAATGTAAAGCAGGCGGCATGGGTGAATGAAACCCCGGCTTTGATTTTGAACATCCAGCGCCAGCCCGGTGCGAATGTGATCGAAGTGGTTGACGCGGTCAAGAAGCTGTTGCCCCAGTTACAGGCTGCAGCACCGGCAGCGGTGGAGTTAACCGTGCTGAGTGACCGTACCAACACGATCCGGGCTTCGGTCAGAGATGTACAGTTTGAGTTGATGCTGTCGGTCGCACTGGTGGTGATGGTGATCTTCCTGTTCTTGCGCAATCTGGCTGCGACCATCATTCCCGGCATTGCCGTACCGTTATCGCTCATCGGCACCTTTGGCGTCATGCATCTGGCTGGCTTTAGTCTGAACAATCTGACGCTGATGGCGTTAACCATCTCAACCGGCTTTGTAGTGGATGACGCCATCGTAATGATAGAAAATATCTCGCGCTATATTGAACAGGGCGAGACGCCGCTAAAAGCAGCCTTAAAGGGTTCCGCCCAAATCGGCTTTACGATCCTGTCGCTGACTATTTCCCTGATTGCGGTACTGATCCCGCTGCTCTTCATGGGGGACGTGGTCGGACGACTGTTCCGCGAATTCGCCATCACCCTGGCAGTGACCATTGTTATCTCGGCCATTGTCTCGCTCACTCTGACGCCGATGATGTGCGCGAAGCTTTTGCATCATATACCGGAAGAAAAGCAAGGGCGCTTTTATCATGCATCGGGACAATTATTTGACCGGATTATTGCGCGCTACGGCGTCTGGCTGAACTGGGTACTGGAAAGACAAACGGCGACACTGCTGGTCGCAATCGGCACGCTGATCTTGACGGTGGTTTTATATATATTTATTGGCAAGGGTTTTTTCCCGGCACAGGATACCGGTGTCATACAGGGAGTGACCGAAGCAGCGCAATCAATATCATTCCCTGCCATGGCAGACAGACAGCAGGCACTCAACAGAGAGATTCTGCAAGACCCGGCAGTGGAAAGCATTGCGTCCTTTATCGGCATTGACGGTGTCAACACCACGCTTAACAGCGGGCGCATTCAGATTAACCTGAAACCCGAAGACGAACGTAAGGACAGCGCGCAAGCGGTGATTGATCGACTGCAGGAGAAAGTCAAACAGGTTCCCGGCATTTCACTGTACATGCAGGCAGTACAAGATCTCACTATCGAAACGCGGGTCAGTCGCACGCAATATCAATTTTCGGTGGAAGATCCGAATCCTAAAATGGTCAGTGAATGGACACCGAAACTGGTGGAGCAATTAAGTCATTTGCCCGAGCTGCGCGATCTCGCCAGTGATCTGCAGGATCAAGGCCTGCAGGCGATGCTGAAAATTGATCGCCAGACAGCGGGGCGTCTCGGCATTACGCCGAATGGCATCGACATGACCTTATACAGCGCCTTCGGACAACGGCAGGTATCTACGATGTATACCCAGACCAATCAGTACCGTGTGATTTTGGAAATCGACCCGAAATTTCAAAAGGGCCCCAAAACGCTCGGCGACATTTATATTGCCACAGTTGCTCCGGGCGCACCAACCAATACAATTGGTAAACCACAGGTTGCTCTGAGAACATTTACGACGATGACCGAGGAATCGGTACCGTTGATAGTCAGTCACATCAGCCAGTTTCCGGCCGCTACAGTATCATTCAATCTGGCTCCCGGCGTTTCGCTGGGAGACGCTGTCAAAGCGATTGATACAGCCAAAAAAGAGGTCAACCTTCCAGCCAGTACTCAGGTCAATTATCAGGGGGCAGCATTGGCGTTTCAGCAATCGCTGGGCAATACTTTGTTACTGATACTGGCGGCAATCATCACGGTATATATCGTGCTCGGTGTTTTGTACGAAAGCTATATTCATCCCATTACGATTTTATCGACACTACCTTCTGCCGGGATGGGAGCGCTGCTGGCACTGATGATATCCAAGTCGGATCTTGGCATTATTTCCATCATCGGAATTATTTTGCTAATTGGTATTGTCAAAAAGAATGCGATCATGATGATCGATTTTGCGCTGGAGGCAGAACGCCATGAAGGCTTGAGCGCGCGCGAAGCCATCTATCAAGCCTGCCTGCTGCGCTTTCGTCCGATTCTGATGACTACGATGTCTGCCTTGTTGGGGGCCATACCCCTGATGTTGGGCACCGGGGTCGGCTCCGAATTGCGCCATCCGCTCGGTATCAGCATTGTAGGGGGGCTGATTTTAAGTCAGGTGCTAACGCTGTTTACCACGCCAGTGATCTATCTTGCCTTTGACCGCCTTGGCAAAAGATTCGGGAAAGCGGATGACGTAATCGCTGAAGCAGATTTGAACTTGTCACGGCAGGAGCCAATATGAATCTGTCGACTCCGTTTATTTTACGCCCGGTCGCAACCACATTATTGACAATCGGGGTGGCCTTGGCCGGAATGGTTGCCTTTTATTTGTTGCCCGTGTCGCCAATGCCACGGGTAGACATCCCGACGATTTCTGTTTCGGCAACCATGGCGGGTGCAGACCCTGAAACCATGGCAACGAGCGTCTCGACTCCGTTGGAGAGGCAGTTTGGTCGCATCGCCGGAATCAGCGAGATGACCTCAAATAGCGCCGCGGGAGCCTCGCGCATAACGATGCAATTTGACCTCAATCGTGATATCGATGGTGCCGCTAGAGATGTGGAGGCGGCTATTAATGCAGCGCGGGTCGACTTGCCGAGCAACTTGAGGTCAAATCCTTCCTATCGCAAGATTAATCCTGCTGATGCACCGATTTTTCAACTGGCCTTAACGTCGGACACGATGACGCAAGGTCAGATGTATGATTCTGCGTCCACGATATTGCAGCAAAAGTTATCGCAAGTAACCGGTGTCGGCAATGTCGGTGTCAATGGCAGCTCCCTGCCCGCAGTGCGCGTCGAGTTGAATCCTGATGCATTGAATTATTACGGCGTCGCGTTGGAAGACGTGCGCTCTGCAATCAGCAATACCAATGCAAATCGGCCAAAAGGTTTCGTTGAAGACGCAAACCATCAATGGCAAATTGGCACTAATGACCAAGCTAAGAAAGCCTCTGACTATAAGGATTTGATCGTTGCTTACCGCAAGGGATCACCGGTTCTGATCGGTAATCTCGGTACCGTGGTCGATTCGGTTGAGGATTTGCGTAACGCAGGCAGAGTTGATGGCAAGCCAGCCATTCTGATTTCCGTCACCAAACAACCCGATGCCAATGTAATTGAAACCGTTGACCATATTCTGGCCATATTGCCGCAACTGAAAGCCTCGATTCCAGCGGCAATTGACATGACGATCACTCAGGACAAAACTACCACCATCCGTGCATCACTACATGAAGTTGAACGTACTCTTCTCATTTCAGTTGCGCTGGTAATTTTGGTGGTATTTTTATTTCTCCGTAATGGCCGCGCCACTTTGATTCCGAGTGTGGCCGTTCCTATTTCATTAATTGGAACTTTCGGAATCATGTACCTGTGCGGTTTCAGCCTGGATAATTTCTCGCTGATGGCACTGACCATATCGACCGGATTTGTAGTCGATGATGCGATCGTTGTATTGGAAAACGTTTCGCGACATATGGAAAAAGGCGTTGCTCCGATGCAAGCTGCCTTGCTTGGCGCGCGCGAAGTCGGGTTTACGGTTCTCTCAATGAGCATCTCGCTCGTGGCAGTATTTATCCCGTTATTGTTTATGGGTGGTCTGATTGGGCGCCTCTTCCATGAGTTTGCGGTAACTTTATCTGCGGCAGTTCTAGTTTCATTGGTGGTATCGCTGACCACAAGCCCGATGATGTGCTCACGATTGTTAAAGAACGAAATAGATCGCCCCGAAGGACGCCTATATTTAGCTAGTGAGCGCTTTTTTAATCGCTTGCGGGACTTGTATGAAAAAAGCCTTGATGTTGCGTTAACCCACACGCGAGTTACCGTATTGGTGATGTTTGCCGTAATCGTGTTGAATATATTTATGTATATTGCAATCCCCAAAGGTTTGGTTCCGCAACAGGACACCGGTGTCATACAAGGCAATATTGTTGCCGATCAATCAAC
>Ga0182030_10009006_pt1 | contig 20524 bp, 18 predicted proteins | sample 812S3MmetaG_FD_121299 | JGI IMG/M metagenome (GOLD analysis project Ga0182030, IMG submission 121299) | Permafrost microbial communities from Stordalen Mire, Sweden - 812S3M metaG (Illumina Assembly) | ecosystem: Environmental > Terrestrial > Soil > Wetlands > Permafrost | place: Sweden... | reverse complement strand
TGCGCCGTCATGAATCGCGTTTTCGACGGCTTTTGGCAACAAGGGGAACTCTTCACCGACATGAGAAAGGCAGCTTGACGCATATACTACCTTTATTCCGGTTACTTTTTTGTCCTGCACCCGTTCCATTTGCTATTGCCACTCAATTCTTGCAAAATCAGTGGAGCCGTGCAAGTGTTACCCATTACGGCGTCGGTCACCTGGAAAAATGATGGTTTTGATTTCTCATGCGTTCCTTCCTTCCGCAAGTGCAAGTGTGTCTTCGTATCTGCTGGCTTCGGCGACTTTCGTTGGGCTGCATAATCAGGAACCTCTCTCAGAAACCCTGGCGAGCGCCGCGGCCCCAGATTACCCTTCCAAGCTCCACAGAAACTGGGATTCACTTTGTTTCCGGCGTTCGAGTAGTTCGCGTAGTTCGCGGTTTCTCCAGCCCCCTCATTTCCTAATCCGTGCCATCCGTGAAATCCGTGGTTAAACCCCGTTAATTTTCCGCGGACGGGGCCTTGCGGCAATCATGCCTCACCCTTTTTCCCTCGCTGTCAAAAGTTCTTGATTGCCCCACCTAATAATGATAAGAACTTCATCTCATGGCGAACCCTGTCCCCGGCAAAAAACCGATTCGTGCCCCGCTCATGCGATGGCTCTGCGCAGCGACACTCTTGCTGCCGGTTTTTGGGGCTCGGGCCAGCGGGGTTTTAACCACCCTTTATACCTTCCCCGGCACCACCAATGGCGCGAATCCCAACAGCCTGATGCTCTCCACCAACGGCTGGTTCTACGGCACCACCCAACATGGCGGTTACGGTGGCACCGTGTTCAAAATCAACACTAATGGGGCGTGGGCCAGGTTGTATGCATTCACTAACGGCCTTGACAATTCCGAGCCGCAAGGCGCGCTTGTGCAGGGCGATGACGGAGACCTTTATGGGACGACTTCCGGCGTTTCAGTCTATTACGGCTGCGTCTTCAAAATCACCACCAACGGGACTTTGACGACATTGTATCTTTTCACCAACCAAATTAATGGCTCAGAGCCTGCGGGCCCGCTGGTCAAGGGCAGCGACGGCTGGTTTTACGGCACGACTTTCTATGGCGGCACCAATGGCGCGGGCAACGTGTTCAAAATCAGCCCCAACAGCGCCTTCACCAATCTGTATTCATTCCCCCGCGGCAGCGACACCGACGGGGAAAATCCCTACGGCGCGATGGTGCAGGCCAGCGACGGCTACTTGTATGGCACAGCTTACGGCGGCGGCGCCAACAGTGCGGGCAGCATCTTTAAAATCAGCACCAATGGCATCCTGACCACGTTGCATGTGTTCTCCCAAATCCCTGACGGCGCCGATCCTGATGCCGGGCTGATTCTGGCCAGCGATGGCTGGTTCTATGGCACAACTCAATTTGGCGGCCTGACCGCCTATGCGGGCAGCGTGTTCAAAATCAGCGCCAGTGGGGCGTTTTCCAGTGTTTATTCATTTGGCACCGGTGATAGCGCGTACCCGGAAGGGATCGTCCAGGGCGGCGATGGCTATTTCTACGGCACGACAGGCGTGGATCAGCCGGGCAACTCTGGCACCGTTTTCAGACTTGGCACCAATGGAACATTGACGACCTTGTATTCATTTACCGGCGGCGATGATGGCGGCGAGCCCAGCGGGCTGATTCGGGGTGCCGACGGCTGTTTTTATGGCGTCACTTACAACGGCGGGACCAACAGCGCCGGCACGGTTTTCCGGCTGTCCATTGTGCCGGATTTCCAAGCCTCGACCATGGCCGGCAGCGCGCTGAATTTGACGTGGAGCACGGAGCCTGGAGGAATGTATCAGTTGCAGTACAATTCCAGTTTGAATTCGAGCAACTGGACCAACCTGGGCAGTTCCGTCGCCGCCACCGGAACCACCCTTAACACCACCGATACCGTCACCAGCGTCCCTCACCGCTTTTACCGGCTGGTTCTTTTGCCGTAAAAAATGCCCTCCGGTAACACCGCGTGAGAAAGTCGTGCTGCTTACGCTTTTCCTCGTTTTCGGACATAGGCTATTCTGTCCTAACAAGCTTGATTACAACATGTTGCGTATTAGACAAGCATAAAAATACGTAAAGTTTCACGATTTTTTTTGTGCCAAATTTCATTCCCAAACCTTTCCGAACGGAAAGGAAGTTGTTCGGGAGAAGAGCCCCTTTTTTGGCAAAGCGATTTTATGACTTCAGCCTTCAGCCTTTCGGCAAATCCCCTTTTCTAAAAAAGAGCTTTACAGGTGCCTGCCCCAAATCTAAACTGCTCCTTTATAAGAATATTGATCGGATAGAAATATGGAAAAAGGAAAGACGATAACGGGTTTTCAACTTCACGAACGGGACACCGGTTCCGCTGACGTGCAGGTTGCCCTTTTGACCGAACGCATTAATCACCTGACCGAGCATTTGCAAAAAAACATCAAAGACCACAGCTCCCGACGCGGCTTGCTGAAAATGGTCGGGCAGCGCCGTCGGTTGCTGGATTACCTCCATCAGACCGATTTGCCCCGCTATCAAGCGGTGACAAAGAAGCTCAAGCTTCGGCATTGATTTAGCCTTCTTTCCCGGGAACCGGGTCTATCCCGACCATGGAAATGGTTCAACAAACTTCACTGGATCGGAAACGCGACCGGTTCAGTGTTACGAATTAATTCGCGGCATTATGGTTTCGCCGACTTGGGTAATTTCAATCAGCACCGGTTTAAACAACACCTCCCCGGAGTTGATTGAAGTTCCTCTAAGTCGGCGGCCTTGAAGGAGAGATTAAATTATGGTAGAACGAGTAACGGCTCAAATCGGAGCCAAGCAGATAGTTATCGAGACGGGCAAGCTGGCCAAACAAGCCGACGGCGCAGTCACGGTGCAATTGGGAGAAACAATCGTCATGGTCGCCTCAGTGGCCGCGATTAAGGCCAAGGCCGGCCAGGATTTTTTTCCGCTGACGGTTGATTACCGCGAGAAGGCGGCCGCCGCAGGCAAATTCCCCGGAGGCTATTTCAAACGCGAAGGCCGCCCCACCGAAAAGGAAATCCTCACCAGCCGTCTGACCGACCGCCCCATTCGCCCGCTTTTTCCCAAAGGCTGGTTCAACGAAGTGCAAGTGCAGAGCATCCTGCTGAGCGCGGACGGCGAAAACGACTCGGACATTTTGAGCATCATCGGAGCGTCGGCCTCATTGGCCGTGAGCGACATTCCCTGGGATGGACCACTGGGCGCGTTGCGCATCGGACGCGTGCAGGGAAAATTCGTGGCTAATCCCACTCACTCAGAAGCGGCCGAGAGCGACCTGGACCTTATTTACGTCGGCAACACTTCCGACGTCGTCATGTTTGAAGGATCGGCCCGTGAAATATCCGAAGCGGATTTCATCGCCGCCCTCAAATTTGGCCACGAATGCTGCCAGCCCCTCATCGCGGCCCAAAAAGAATTGGCCGCTCGCGGCGGAAAAAAGAAACGCGAAATCACCACCAGCATCGTGCCGGAAGATATTCTAAATGACGCCAAGAAATTGGCCGGCGAGCGCATGGTGCCTGCTTTGCTCACCCATAAAAAACTCGAACGCGAAGCCGCCGTCAAAGCGCTGACCGACGAGGTTGCCGCCAATCTCGTGACCAAATATGGTGCGGAGAAAGTCACTGAAAACGTCCAGCGCGAAGCCTTCTATTACATTCAAAAGGAAACCGTGCGCGGCCTGATCATGAACGAAAGCAAGCGGCTCGACGGTCGCGGCTTCGACGAAATTCGTCCCATCGTTTGCGAAACCGGTTTTCTGCCCCGCGCTCATGGCTCCGCCTTGTTCTCCCGCGGAGAGACGCAGGCTGTGGCCTTGGTCACTTTGGGAACCACGGAAGATGCCCAGGAATTTGACTCCTACACCGGCGGCGAAACCGAGAAAAAATTCATCCTGCACTACAGCTTCCCCAATTACTCGGTCGGCGAAACGGGACGCATCAGCGGACCCGGTCGCCGTGAAATCGGCCACGGAGCCTTGGCGGAACGATCCATTGAGCCCATGCTGCCATTGGACACCTATCCTTATGCGGTTCGCGTGACCAGCGAGATCATGGAATCCAACGGTTCCAGCTCGATGGCCACCGTCTGCGGCGGCACTCTGGCGTTGATGGACGCCGGTGTCCCCATGATCCGGCCCGTCGCTGGCATCAGTATCGGCATCTGCACCGAGCACGATGAAATGGACAAAATCGGCCGTTACAAATTGTTGACGGACATCATCGGCTGGGAAGATTCCTTTTGCGACATGGATTGTAAAATCGCCGGCACCGAAAAAGGCATTACCGGCTTCCAATTGGATCTCAAATTGCGCGGCTTGCCCCACAACATCATGGAGGAAGCCCTCGAAAAAGCCCGCGTTGCCCGGCTGTCCATCCTGGCCACCATGGCCCAGACCTTGCCGGAGCCTCGCAAGGAAATGAGCAAATACGCCCCGCGCATCGTCCAGGTGAAGATCAATCCGGAGAAGATCGGCGCGTTGATCGGGCCGGGCGGAAAGAACATCAAACGGCTGGTCGAAGAGTCCGGCTGCGAAATCAACATCGACGACGACGGCACTGTCAACATCTATTCCGTTTCGGAAGAGGGCATGAAGATTGCCCGCGGCGCCATTGAAGGCATGACGGCCGAGGCGGAGATTGGCAAACTTTACCGGGGCAAGGTGGTCACGATCAAGGAATTCGGCGCCTTTGTGGAATTTTTGCCGGGCAAAGACGGTCTTGTTCATATCAGCGAGCTGGCCAATTTCCGCGTCAAACAAACCGAGGACATTGTTAAACTCGGCGATGAAGTCTGGGTCAAATGCCTGGGCGTCGACGAAAAAGGCCGCGTGCGGCTTTCGCGCAAGGCAGCCATGGAAGATCGCGAGCGCGAGATGGCGCCCAAAGCCTGACGGATTCTGCGGCGGCCCATATCGAGAACGGTATGAGGGCAGGACATTGTGCGCGCCATTTGAGTAGAGTGGCGTGCTTTAATTTGATTGTTGTAGTGTCGGCGCCATGCGCCAATTTCGGGGCATAGGCTCGGCACTTCACCAGATTGCGGCAGTACTTGGGTAGAGTGCAGAATTGACTCCGAGTCGGCTCTATGCTATGAAATACGGTCGAAGTATGTCGTTGTGGCCTTCAAATACGCTGGCGGTTCTGTTTGTGGCGGCGGGGGCATTGTCGCCTTGCGTCATTTCTCCTTTTGCCTGGGGCGGCGACAAGATCGAGTTTTCCGCCCCAAGCGGCTCACTGGAGGTTCCCCAGCCGGAACGGGAGGATAAGGAAGCTTTCAAAACCGGACTGCGCCCGCCCGCCCCGGCCAATGCCGGGCTAACCCAGGGCGATCTGCAGGCATCTTCCGAAATTCTGATCATCACGACTCCTAAAAGGAACGCTGTCAAGACGCGAGACGCCAATTCCACCGACAGCCGGGATTCCGATTCGACTGCGGACAGTCGGTACGATAATTTGGATTCCCGCGTTCGGCGAGACGCTGCCGCACAATGGAATTTGGATGGGAAAAGCCCCTTCGAAAGGCGAACCGATCAACCGGCAAACACGGACAGTTTTCGATCCCGCCTGGACGCGCTTGATAGCGCAGGAAAAAACGATTACCTAAAGGATGACCGCTACAATGCGGATTCTTCCGATTCAAGCGAAGGCTCAAGGTGGTCTCGCACTTATTACCATTATGGCGCCGCCGGCCTGCAACGGACCCAGGAAGGCCCGTTTATGCCGTTCTCCGAGGAGATGAAGGCCATGAACGAGCAAGCCATTCAAAACAATTCATCACCGCGGCTTTCCACGGCGCCGAACGACCTGTTGCGCGATGTTGCCTCCCGGCCTAACGCACTCAGTCCTTTCTCGTCCGGGGATGCTGCCCGTGACAGATTGCCGGACGAAACCGTGACCACGCCGCGGACTTTCCACCCTCCTGAGACAAGGGCGGTTAGCCAGAATTCCGACACATTTGCGCGCCCGGATCCTCCGCCTTCGCCACGAGGCCAGGTCCAGTCGCGTCCCGCAATCTTGCCTTTTCCAAAGAAGCCCGGCGATGTATTGCGCTAGAATTTGCCAGCCACAGCCGCCCCGAGACGCGGCCCGGCTGTGGCATGAAAGACGTTCCGTTAAAAATGGAAGATTTATCTTTATTTTTTCCGCGGGAAATGCTTTAATGGGAGTCACCGAAGACAAGAAGCGGTTCCAAAGCGCCGGATGATTCAGAGTGAGGCTATAAATAGAGATTTCTACTGTGGTGAATCGTTTGACAACAGCAAAAAATATGAAGGCTAAAAAACCGGCTCCGCCGCCTTTGGCGAAAGGCCAACTTTGGAAAATGGACGATAAGCACATTGAAATCATGGAAGTGGGCAAAACGCTGACGCATTACCGCCTCTTTCAAAGTCAGAAGCGGGTGCCCATCAGCTTGGGGCCAATCGTCGCGGTCCAGTCTTACCTTAAGACCAATGGCGCCAAATTAATTCGAAAATCTTCCCCTCTTAAAACAGCCTGAGCCCGCTGGGCCGTTTCTTTTCGGCTTCGTGCTACATCAGGTTTACCGGGTCGATATCGGCCGTCATCGTCACTTCTTCGGGCAGGGTGAGAGAAGCCATCAAATCCGCCAGCTTTTGGCTTAGCCGGCTCATCTGCCGGGTCCTCAAAAGGATGTGAAATCGGTATTTGCTTTCCGTGCGGGCCAGAGGCGCCGGCGCCGGTCCCGCCAGAATCATATCAGGAAATGTCGCAGACCATTTTTCAATCTCGTGCTTTACATGAGTTGCGGAAAATTTCACCTTCTCCTCGTTGCGCCCTTTCAGCAGCAGCAGTGCAATCCGGCTGATGGGCGGGTAGCTAAGCTGCTGCCGAAACTCAATCTCCTGCTCGTAAAAACCGGCAAAATCATGGCGCCGGGCATATTGAATCGCCGGATGAAAAGGCGTGAAGGCCTGGACAAAAACCTCTCCCTCCACATCGCCCCTGCCCGCCCGGCCCGCCACCTGCGTCAATAATTGAAATGTTCGTTCTCCGGCGCGAAAATCCGGCATGTGCAGGCTCAAGTCCGCGTAAATGATCCCGACCAGCGTGACGTTGGGAAAGTGCAGGCCCTTGGCAATCATTTGCGTCCCAACCAGCAGGTCGATCTTCCCAGTCCTGAAATCACCGAGGATGCGGCGGTAATCTTCCTTGCGTTTCAGGGTGTCTGAATCCATCCGCCGAATACGAGCGGTGGGAAAGAGTTTGGCCAGCGTGGCCTCAACCTTTTCCGTGCCCAGCCCGGCATAACGGATCGCCGGATTGCGGCATTTGGGGTCCGGGCAAATAGACGGCGCAACGGCCTCATAAGAGCATATATGACAGCGCAATTTGCCCTCCTGGCGATGGTAGGTGAGCGAGAGGCTGCAATTGGGGCACTGCGCCACGTAACCGCATAGCGGACATTGCAACGAAGTGGCAAAGCCCCGCCGGTTCAGGAACAGAAGCGTTTGCTCCCGCCGATCCAACCGGCGATGGATGGCTTCCTTTAATTCGGGCGAAAGGATTGGAGTTCCTTTTTTTTCGTGCCGGGCGACCTGCCGCATGTCGATCACGCGCACGATGGGCATCTTCTTGTCGTCAGCGCGAATGGGCATTTGCAGCAGACGGTATTTGCCCTTCTGCACATTATAAAAGCTTTCCATGGATGGCGTGGCCGATCCGAGCACGACCACTGCGCCTTCCATGCGCGCGCGCACTACGGCCACGTCACGGGCATGATAGCGCGGGGCTTCCTCCTGTTTGTAGGAATTCTCGTGTTCCTCGTCCACAATGATCAGCCCCAATGGATCGACCGGCGCAAAAATGGCGGAACGCGCCCCGATCACGATACGAGCGCGCCCCTGCCGGATTTTGTGCCATTCATCATGGCGTTCGCCCTCGGATAAATGGCTGTGCAACACCGCCACCAAAGTTTGGCCCGGGCCGGAACTGAAACGCGCCTTGAACCGCTCGACCGTCTGCGGCGTCAACGAGATTTCCGGCACCAGCACAATGGCCCCCCTGCCCTCTTGCAGGCTGCGGGTGATGGCCTGCAAATAAACCTCCGTCTTGCCGCTTCCCGTTACACCGTGTAACAGGAAAACCCGCGAGGCGTTGGGCGCGCCGCCGCTTCCGCTAAGCTTCATCGCAGCCGTAATTTCGTCGAAGGCGTGTTGCTGGTCGGCATTAAAAGCCAGCGATTGCGTGGGCAAAATGACCTCGCGCCCGTAAGGATCGCGCTCGGAGATTTGCGGTGTGATGCTCAGCAGCCCCTTGTCCTCCAGCCGGCGCAACGTTTGCGAGGTCGTGCCGGTCAAATGTAAAACCTCCTGCAAGGGCAATTCTTTCCGCTGGCGCACGATTTCGAGGACCTGGCTCTGGCGTTTGCTCAGTTTGGGCTCAGCTCCATGGAGCGGCAGGGCGCGCACGGACAATTGTTCGCGCCAGCCCTCCTTCTCCTTTCGCACCGCCTCGGGCAAAACAGTCTTCAACGCCACCTCCGGCGGGCAACAGTAATACTCGCCCATCCAACGGGCCAATTGCAGTATTTTCGGGCTGACAAACGATTGACTGCCGATGATTTTAATAATCGGGCGCAAATTAGGATGAGGCGAACTTTCCGGCAGAGCCGTGACGCAGCCAAGAACCTGGCGATGGGCAAAAGGCACTTTGACCCGTGTGCCGACCTCCACCAAACCCTCCATTTCGTCGGGAATGAGGTAATCAAATTCTTTGCCCAAGGCGAGCTCGAGGGTAACGCGAGCAATCATGCGCAAAAGATGCCAGTGAACGCGTCAGGCACAAAGCAGAAACCTCGGAATTGTTAACCGCGCCCCGAGCGAAATATGCGAAAATCGTCCTCCTTGTCGCGCCCCGACTGGTTCTTGATGGAACCGCCGATAATCTGGTCGTTTTTGACAACGCCTCTCACCAACGGTGGGCTGAGACTCCGTCGAAGCCTAAATCGATTGAGGGTTCCACGGAGTGTCACCCCACCGTGAGGTTTTTCTATCAGATCCAAGCCAACCTCCCATGCATCTTGTCTCCGCCTCTGAGCACCTCACCCCTTTACGGTTTAGGGTGCTACAGGTGCTACACTGTTGATTATCAGGCATTTAAGGTGCAACATTCGGTGCTACATAAGTGCTACAAGGGTGCTACATTTTGGAATTACGGTCGAAACGGCCCATTCAGCCGCGCGATTTGTCAGCAAAATGCACAGCCAGAATTTTCATATGCTGGTCGGCATGATCTTCCCAGAACTTGATGGCGCATACGCCACTTTATGAATGGCCACATGCCGTCCAGAGCTGACGGATTCACTGTAATCGTCATTTGATCACATGATGTGCCAAATACAAGAGGCCAATGAAATCCATAAGCGAATGGGCGACGATGAGCGGCCACAGTTGCCGCCACTTCCAATAAACAAGTCCGAATATCACGCCCATTACAAACACACCCACCACTGCATTCACGCCTTGGTACGTGTGCAGGACCGACCTAAAGAGAGCACTTGCCAAAATTGCGGGCCACAAACCGAACCGCTCCAGCGACAAAATAAAATAGCCAATCTCCATGGACTCCTCGAAAATTGGATTCGTGGCCGAACTGAGGATGATGAATGGCAGCGTCAGTCCGGCAGCCGATAAGCCAAATGTCCCAAATCCGAGATGGAGGTGGCGCAACGGTAGTTCGGCAAGGCCATACGCCATAGTTGCGAATACATATAGCAAAATCCCCACTCCCGTTGACTTCCAAGAGACTTGAACACCCATGCCCTTAAAAGACCAGCCCCGGAGTCGTAGAATCCAAAAAACCGCCGCCAAAACCAGCGATTCATAGGTAAACAAGCAAAGTAAAAGAGTGTTGCTAAAATGCACTGGTGGCGTCGCCAGGTGCATGCAGTGTCTTGCTACCAGGTAAACGACGTGGATGAGCATCAGGCCGAAACAAATAAAAATAACAAGGCAAAATTCGGCGGGCGCTGAAAGATTGCGAACGAAAGAATTTATGCCACCGAATCCAGGAAAACGCCCATTTTCAACATCAAACGCAGGTGGCTTAATTCGGTTCATATACTCATCCAATGACATTGACAAACCGCCAGCCGCACAACATTGCTGAAAAGTCCTGCGATCAACCTACATAACGCGCAGATTCGCTTACTCGGCTTTGGGCTTGTCGGTGGGGCGTTTGACCCATTCCTCCAATTCTTTTACCCGCCGCATCAGTTCGGGCAGTTGGCGCAGTGCGATCAGTTCCCGTTTCACATGCCGGTTCGGCTGGGCGGGTATGCCAAACCATTTTCCCCCCGCAGGAATATCATGCATGACCCCGGATTTGGCGGCCACAATGGCCTGATCCCCAATCTTCAAATGCCCCGCAAGGCCCACCTGCCCGGCCAAAGTCACGTAGTTGCCAAGCTTGGTGCTGCCGGCAATGCCCACTTGCGCAATCAGCAGGCAGTTCTCCCCAATCGTCACATTATGAGCGATCTGCACCAGGTTATCGATCTTGCTGCCTTTGCCAATAATTGTCGGGCCGAGCGCGCCGCGGTCAATCGTGACGTTGGCCCCGATTTCCACGTCGTCGTGAATAATAACCTGTCCCACTTGCGGGACCTTGCGGTGGATTCCACCGTCAAAAACATAGCCAAACCCGTCGGCCCCGATGACCGACCCGGCGTGTATCCGCACTCTCTGCCCAATCTGCGTCTGATCGTACACGACAACATTGGGGAAAAGTTGAGTTTCCGCACCAATGACGGAACCGTTGCCGATATGGTTTCCTCCGCGCAAAACCACCCGGGGGCCGATGTAGACTTTCTCGCCGATGACACAATTCGGTCCGATATAGGCAGTGCCATCGATTTGCGCCGAGCCAGCCACCACCGCGGAGGGATGAATGCCGGGGACAAAAGTCGGTTCTGGAAAGAACATCGGCAGCACACGGGCGTAGGCCACGCGGGCGTTGTCCACATGAATAACGACCTTGCGCTCCGATTTGAACGGGCCGTCGATCAGAATGGCCGACGCCGCGCTCTCTTCCGCCTTGTCAAAAAAAGTTTCATTCTCGGCGAAGGTCAGGTCGCCTGCCTTGGCGGCGCTGGCGGGCGCGAAGCCCGTCAGCCGGATGGAGGCGTCCCCATAGACTTGCCCGTGGAGTTCGTGGGCGATTTCAGCAGCGGTAAACATGATTTCTTTTCTCGGGCAATTTGCAAGTTGCCATTGACTTGAATTTCCGCTGTCACTATAAAGGCTGGGTATTTAACAATTCAACTCCTACTTTATATTATGCCAAACAAACCTCTTAACGTCGGACTGGTCGGCGGCGGTCGCGGCGCGTTTATCGTCAATCCCCATCAAAAAGCAATTCATTTTGACGGCACCCGCCGGGTCGTGGCCGGCGCCTTGTTTCCCGATCCGAAGATCGCGCTCGAAGAGGCGGCTAACTGGCCCTACCCCATCAAGGGTTACGGCTCCTACGACGATATGATCGCGGCCAACGCCAGTTTGCCTGAAGACCAGAAGCTCGATTACATCGTCATCGTCACGCCAAACTTTGTCCATTACGACCCGGCGATGAAGGCAATGAAAGCCGGCATCGCAGTCTTCTGCGAAAAACCGCTTTGCCTGAACCTGAAAGAAGCCAATGACCTGGTCAAAACGGCCCGGAAATTGGGCGTTCCTTTCGGTGTAGCGCATACGTATCTGGGCCATTGGACCACGCGCTTTAGCCGTTACGTTGTCCAGAGCGGCCTGCTCGGCGACGTGCGCTGGGTGGACAGCTATTACCTTCAGGGCTGGCTTGCCACCAAGCTGGAAGCCACCGGGCAGCAACAAGCCACCTGGCGCGTCGATCCAAAACGGGCCGGAAGCTCAGGTTGCGGTGGCGATATCGGGACGCACGCTTTGATGCAATTGCGCTATGTCACCGGGTTGGACGTTACCGCCGTTTCCGCTCAACTGGAAACTCTCGTGACTGGACGCCAATTGGACGATCACTTTACCGTCTATTGCAAATTGAGCAACGGCGGCACGGCTCTGGTGCGCGCTTCCCAAATCTGCATCGGTCACAAAAATGATCTCGGCATAATGATCGCCGGCACCAAAGGCACCCTGCATTGGCGCCAGGAAGAGCCCGAAAGCATCATGATTTCCACCGTGAACCAGCCCGACCGGACCTATTGGCGGGGCGCGGTGACGCCGGGCGATGGCTTCCTGCCCAAAACTGTGCCCGCCGATCTCATGGCCGAACCGACCATCCCTGCCGGGCACCCGGAGGCGTTTCATGACGCGTATGCCCGGCTGCATCGCTGTTTCGAAGCCGACGTGCGCAAATGGAAGGCGGGCGGAAAATATGTGGGCGACGGCAGCAAGTATGCAAACGTCGAGGATGGATGGATGGGAATCGCCTTCATCGAAACATGCGTCAAGAGCAGCGCCAAAAAAGGCGCCTGGACCACGCTGCCGAAAAAGATCTGATCAATCGCCTCTACAAACCTGGCTATGGAGGCGCCTGCAATGCGCTTTGAGTCTTGCAACCATGTCGCGAGTGGTCTAACCTTTCTCGGTGAAAGAATCACAATCTCCGGAGGGCGAGGATGGCGGACATTGTCCGCAGCCATTCTTGTGCCCTCTGAGTAACATCGGCACGGGAGTGGCCGTCCGTATCAAGCGGCTCTCCGCTTCGCCGGAAGTGACACATCGTTTGCGTGAAATGGGTTTTTGTGAAGAACGGAAAATCCGGCTGCTCAGCCGGCAAAGCAGTTTAATCTGCCAGGTCTGCAACGCCCGCCTGGGCATCAGCACCCGGCTGGCCGAAAAGATTTTGGTCGAGCCTCTTTCCCGCAAAAAAGTCGCTTGATATGCCATCTGAAAGTCAACCTTTGACTTCGCTCGAGTTGGGCGCGGCAGCCACCGTCAGCCAAATCAACCTGCGGCCGGAGCAACGCGGACGACTTCTCGAAATGGGCCTGCTGGTCGGCACGCCCGTGCAACTGGTTCGCTTTGCCCCGTTGGGCGATCCGGTGGAAATTAAAGTGCGCGGCTATCATCTCACCCTGCGCCGGCAAGACGCCGAGCAGATCCTCGTCCAGATCAGCAGTTGAGGCAATGGAAACACAACCCCCACCCGCAAGCCAGCCGGCAAATATTGAGACTGTGTCTCAATTGGAAAAGTCCGTGGGCAGGACGCTTTCCGATTCGCGCCGCCCTGCCGCCTATGTTGTCCTGACCGGCAATCCCAACTCCGGCAAGACCACCGTTTTCAATGCCCTGACCGGCTTGCGGGCACGGGTGGGCAATTACGCAGGCGTGACCGTGGAGCGCAAGGAAGGCCGGTTCCAAGGCGGGCCGGGCGATCCCCCCATCAGGGTCCTCGATCTGCCCGGCACTTACAGCCTCAGCCCGCAATCCCTGGACGAGCAAATCGCCCGGGACGTGCTGTTTGGCCGATTGCCCGAAGTGCCCTCCCCCGCGGTGGTTGTTATTGTAGTTGACGCCTCCAATCTGGAACGCAATCTCTATTTTACCAGCCAGGTTGTTGAACTCGGATATCCGACCATCATCGCGTTAAACATGGTGGATGTAGCGGAAGTTAACGGCCTTTCGATTGACGTCGCCGAGCTTTCCGCCGCTTTGGGCGTTCCCGTCGTCCCCCTCGTCGCCAGCACCGGCAGGGGCATCAAAGACTTGCAAAAACAAATCGTCAAGCTCGTGAGCGAAAATAGCCCCCGTGGCGTTCCTCCCCCCTTTTGCGATTTGCCTGCGGTCTTCAAGACGGAAGTCAGGCTCCTGACTCCATTGCTCGGAAGCACGTCCACTGCTCGTAACGCGTCGCCCCAGGCCGAGGCCTTGCTTATCTTGTGCGATGAAAAATTTCTAGCGGGCAGCGACGGCCATTATTCGGCCCAAGTTACACAAGCGGTCAAAGTCGGGCGGCAGCGTCTGGAGGCGGCCGGGGTGGATTGGCGCAGCGCGGCCATTGAATCCCGTTACGCTCGCATCAATGCCATCCATCAAGCGGTCACGACGGAAGCGGAAGGACAGCGCGAGCCTTTTAGCGACAAGCTGGACCGCCTTGTGACCCACAAGTTTTGGGGGATGCTGATCTTTGTGGGAATCATGGCTTTGATGTTTTTTACCATCTTCACTTTCGCGCAATTACCCATGAATCTGTTGCAGGGCTTCTTCCGTATTGCCGGCGACTTCATGGGCCGTCTCATTCCGCCGGGAGATTTGCAGGAATTGGTGGTCAAGGGAATCGTGCAAGGAGTCGGAGCGGTGGTGGTGTTCCTTCCGCAGATTTGCCTGCTCTTTTTATTCATCGGATTGCTGGAAGACACCGGCTATATGGCGCGTGCCGCGTTTTTGATGGATCGTTTAATGAGCAAAGTCGGCTTGCACGGCAAGAGCTTTATTCCGATGCTCAGCTCCTTCGCCTGCGCGATTCCCGGCATCATGGCCACGCGCACCATTGAGACCCGCAAAGACCGTCTCGTCACCATTCTGGTCGCCCCATTGATGAGTTGCTCGGCCCGGTTGCCGGTTTATACGCTCCTCATCGCCGCTTGTATTCCCGGTCGCCTCATTACCCAAAGCCTGACCATGCTCAGCATGTATTTACTGGGTATTGTTGTGGCGCTGGGCATGGCTTGGATTTTCAAGAAAACGCTGCTGCGGGGCGACACGCCCATGCTGGTGATGGAATTGCCGCCCTACAAACGACCGCTATTAAAGATTGTTTTGCGTCACATGTGGGATCGCTCCCGGCTTTTTCTGCGCCGGGCCGGGACGGTCATATTAGGCATCAATATTCTTCTCTGGTTTATGGCCAGCTACCCCCGTCACGCTGTCGTCGAACAACAATTCGCCGGAGCGCGCCTGGCGTTGCAAAGAAGTTTCGCACCGGGCCACCTGACTCACGAGCAGCAAAAGAACGCCCTGGAAGAAATTGACACCGCGCGCGCCGGGGAACGTTTGCGTGGGAGTTTTGCCGGGCAGGCCGGACGGATTCTGCAACCGCTCATCGCTCCGCTGGGGTTTGATTGGAAAATCGGCATCGGCTTGGTTTCTTCCTTTGCCGCACGGGAAGTTTTTGTCAGCACGATGTCGATCGTCTATAACGTGGCCGAGGGCGCTGATGAGGATACCCATACCAAGGATCTGGCCCAAGTGCTTCGCCAGCAAAAGCGGCCCGATGGGACGCCGGTATACACCACCCTGACCGCCGTTACGCTAATGGTGTTTTATGTCCTGGCCCTGCAATGCGTCAGTACGGTGGCAGTGGTGAGACGAGAAACTAATTCGTGGAAATGGCCCCTATTCCAATGGGTTTATATGGGAGCACTGGCTTGGGTTTTTGCCTTTATAACTTACCAGGGAGGACGCCTTTTGCGTTTTCATTGACCCAGGTTACCCGGCAAATATGTCCTGAACCGGGACACGCTGTGTCCTATTTTTACATTCCAGTCAACCGCATCAATCCTTGAGCCGGCAGTGCGGCTTAATTCTTGAAAGTGGGCGATCCGAAATGAAAACCCGTCTCATCTTCATAGCCTTCAGGCACTTGCGCACTAACGGTGGCGCGCACTTTGGCCGCGATTGCCGCGATGACCAACATCGCGAGGGCAAAGAAGGGAACGGTTGCTTTATTTATAGTGCTATCCATGCCTTTTACCTAGCATCAACAATGCCAAGGCAAGGATCGGCCAAGTATTTACCGCCAAAAGCCGTTGCCGGGATTTGTGTGTGGACAATCGGAGTCGGGCGCACCATTCTTTTTGGCATGACTCAAAATCGAGTTAGGAAGCCTGACGCGACTAGAATCGCGATGATGGCGTTCCCCAAGCGGCATCATCGAAATGCTGATGGACGTGGAATCGATTTTTAAAGGGCAACTCAATGACCAAGCACGGTAAACATGCTGAATTTATTCGGTGGATGGGGCCGGTCTTGGATGCATTAAGGGCGCTTGGCGGCAAGGCTTCGCCACGCGAATGCTCCGAATGGATTGCTGATAAATTTCAATTATCCCGGGAGGTTACAGAGGCCAAGATGAAGTCCGGGAGCGAGCGTTTTCACAATCAAGTTCAGTGGGCACGGCAGTATCTCGCATGGGAAGGATTGCTCGATTCACCACAGCGTGGCGTGTGGACGCTTACACCAAAAGGGGCAAAAACTCGCCTCGACGAGGAATTAAGTCACTCCATCTTCTTGAAATGGGTTTCAATTTTTGCAGAGGCACGCCAGAAGAAAGCTGCTGCGACATCACCAATAAATATTGAGCCGGAAAACGAAGGCGAGCCGCCTGAGGAACTGGAAGAAGAAGATCTAATTGGTGTTATGCTATCTCTCCCGCCGGATGGATTCGAAAGGCTTTGCAAAAGACTCCTTCACGAATATGGCTTGGAGCGATTGGTTGTTCTCGGCAAGAGCCACGACGGCGGCATTGACGGTGGAGGCATTTTGCGGCTAAACCCTTTTGTCGGCTTGAAAGTCATGTTTCAATGTAAGCGGATTCGCGGAAGTGTCAGCCGCGCCGAAGTGGGCGATTTCCGAAACGCCACCATGGGGCGGGCCGAAAAAGGCATTTTCCTTACTACAGGCACCTTCAGTTCTGATGCGCAAAAGGAAGCTGATCGCGAGGGAGTGCTGCCGATTGAGCTGGTTGACGGCGAACGTTTGGTTGAACTCTTTCAGGCGAAACAACTTGGAGTCCGGCAACAACAGGTTTTCGAAATTGACCAGGCATTCTTCGACCAATTCAGATGATCTAGAAAAGCAACGGTATGTTACCCCGTTCGGACGCGCAAAGGGAATTTTGCGCTGGAAACTACATCGCTGGTCTGGTATCTTCCATGCGGGTATGAAATGTTATGACGAAGTGATCGACTTTATCGCCTCGGGTCCCAGTCCCGGTGCTGTGGTTTCATTTCGGCTCTCCGACGACATGAATAAACGTGCTGAGATGCTGGTACAACGTGAGAAGAGCGGAGAGTTGACCGACAGCGAAAAATCTGAACTGGACCACTATTTGGAGTTAGAGCACATCATGCGGTTGGCCAAAGCGCGGGCTCGTCAGCGTCCAACCCATGAGCAATCCCATTAGCGATGAGTGGCGTCTTTTCGCGAGGTCCCGAGCGGACCGTCTTTGCGAATATTGCCTCGCGCACGAGGATGACTGCCTTTTCACACTTCAGGTCGATCACATCATCAGCGTCAAACATGGAGGGCCCGACGACCTGGAAAATTTGGCGGTAGCGTGCATTTTCTGCAATCGGCACAAAGGCTCGGATGTGGGAACGATTACGTCTGACGGCACGTTTACCCGTTTTTTTAATCCACGCACCGATTCTTGGGCCGACCATTTCAGGCTTTCTGGCAGTTTTATCGAACCGACTACCGCGGTCGGCGATGGAACAGCGCGTATTTTCCGGTTTAACGACCAAGAGCGGGTGGCCGAGCGACAAGAATGGATTGCGCAAGGACGGTACCCGACCCTGCAGGCATTGGCGCGAATGCGAGGATAAAAAAGTAATAAGTCAAACGCGTGTGAGAAAAACGGCCATTTTAAAATAAGTTGACACAAATCCGGCCGCGCCGTATTTTGAGCGCAGTAATGAATATTTTGAACCTTCGACTGTGGCTGGAGGCGCTGCTGCCAAGCCGCGCGGCGGTTGAGGTTTAATCATTCATTCCAGAAGAATTTTCAAACCCCATCGCCGACTGCGGCGCTGGGGTTTTTGCTTTTTACCATACAAAAATTATGAAAAACGACCAGATCATCATATTCGACACGACTTTGCGCGACGGCGAGCAATGCCCCGGCGCATCCATGAACTTGCGCGAAAAGCTCGAGATTGCCCGGCAATTGGCGCGCCTGAATGTCGATGTGATCGAGGCCGGTTTCCCGGTGATCAGCGACGGCGATTTCACGGCCGTTCAGGCCATCGCCAAGGAGATCAAGGGGCCGATTATCTGCGGGCTGGCCCGTTGCGTTCCGCAGGACATTGACGCCGCCGCCCGCGCCATCAAGCCCGCCGGCAGACGCGGCCGCATTCACATCTTTCTGGCCACATCGAAGATCCATCGTGAGTTCAAATTGAACAAGGCCCGGGAAGAGATTCTCCGGCTGGCGGTGGACGGCGTCAAACGCGCCAAAGGTTACGTCAGCAACGTGGAGTTTTCCCCCGAGGATGCGTCACGAACGGAACCGGATTTTTTGGTGCAGGTTTGCCGGGCCGTGGTGGCAGCGGGCGCAACAACGGTAAATATTCCCGATACAGTGGGATGGGCCGTTCCAGATCAGTACGGCGCGCTCATTGGCCATCTTTATGATTCCATCCCGGAGTTCAAATCAGGTCAGGCCATCATCAGTGTCCATTGCCACAACGACCTGGGTTTGGGCGTGGCCAATTCCCTCGCCGCTGTAGCACGCGGGGCCCGGCAGGTGGAATGCACCATCAACGGCATTGGCGAACGGGCGGGCAACGCGGCCCTGGAGGAAATTGTCATGGCCCTAAAAACACGCGGGGACTTTTTCGGAAGCTTTGACTGCCGATTGAATACGCGCGAGATCGTTAAAACGTCGCGCCTGGTCGCGCGCATGAGCGGCCTGGCTGTACAACGCAGCAAGGCCATCGTCGGCGAAAACGCCTTTGCCCACTCCAGCGGCATTCACCAGGACGGCATTCTGAAAAAGCGCGAAACCTATGAAATCATGGACCCGCAAACGGTCGGCTGGGGCGGCACTGAATTGCCCCTGACCAAGCACAGCGGGCGCGCCGCCGTCGCCGCCCGTTTGAAACATCTCGGCTTCAAAATGAGCGAAAGCGATGTCGCCGCCCTCTTCGCCCGCTTCAAGGAAATTGGGGACAAGAAGAAGTTTGTTTATGATGACGATTTGGCCGCGCTGGTGGGCGGGCATTTCACCGACGTCCGGGAAACGTGGTCGCTCGATTATTTGAGCGTGAGCAGCGGCAATCACACGGTGCCCACCGCCACCGTCCGCTTGAAAAAGTTGGCCGGCAAGAAAACCGCGCCCGCTTCTTTTCAGGACGCCGGCATCGGCGACGGGCCGGTGGACGCAGCCTTGAAGGCCATTGACCGTCTGACGGCTACGCACGGCAAATTGCTGGATTACTCGTTGCGCGCCGTCTCGCAGGGCAAGGACGCCCTCGGCGAAGTTACCGTCAAAGTGGATTTTGGCGAAGGTAAAGTGGTCATCGGGAAAGGCAGCAGCACGGACGTGATTGAAGCCAGCGCGCGCGCCTATTTGAACGCCGTCAATCGTTTCCTATCGGAAACCAATGGAAAACCGGCCTGCGTCACATCGCCGTAATCGGTTTGCATCGTGGCAAAAAAATACGGGGTCCGAGTCGTTGAGCGCGACCGGACCCCGCCCAAACCGCACAAGCGGGTTGGTGAGACACGCACTTATGACAGATGCACAAAGTATGCCATAATCAGATTTGTTAATTCCTCGACCAAAATTATTCTCAGGATTCGCCGATTTTATTACGGAGATGCCAGTCCAGGCGCCTGGCCAGGGCGCGGGGCTTTTCGCCATAAATCCTTTTGCCCAGTTTGAAGGCTCGCTTGCGCAATTTGGCGCGCTTGGCGGAAATTCTCCTGGCAAGCTCCGCATAATCACCGGCCCGTTTGGCGTGGTTCGCCTGGCGCAACGCTTGCAGCACCATGAATAAATCGTGGTCGTCCCCCAGCACTTCCCCTAATGTTTGACAGAATTTCATCCTTTTCAAGAATTCTTTTGGCACCATGCGTTCGATCAATTCAAAGCCGAATCCCAGTGTCTTGGCCTTTTTTCGCCACTCATGCAAGTTGTCAGGGGTGGGGTTCTTGCGGGCATTGCAAAACGCGCCCCGTCCCTGCTTGTAAATGCGTTTAAGGCCGGCGGCGAGGCTCGCCGGAGTTGTTTTGTCCAGGGGCCATGATTTGATTGTCAGGCCCGAATCGCCCAACATCCGGCGCACCGCCCTTCTCAGCGCCGGCACTTTTCGCGCGAAATTTTTCTGCCGGCCCAATAAATCACTTCTCATTTTTCCACCCGCAGGATTTCGAGCGGCGCGCAACTTGCCCAGGGTGCGCAATTGGACTTCCAAATCTCGCAAGGGGGAAATGGTGCGCCCCGCCTTCCCCAAACAACGGTTTTCCGCCTGGAACAAGTTCTTTGCAAAAGCGACTCGCAAAGAACGGAGCAAGGCCCGAAGTCTCTTGATCGCCTTGCGCGCGCTATGAACCGATTCGCCCCGATTCCGCCTCAGTTCCTTTCGCACCACATCCATTTCTTCGGCGGCAATGCGTCCCAGCGCCTCGGCTAAACCCTCGCCTTTTTCGATGCGATAACTCATAATGCCGCAGTCAGGATTATGCCGCACCGGAGATTTGGCGCACTTTGAAAACGCGGTTTCTCCGGCGCGGCTTTGCGGCATAATCAGAGGGCTTCCAGGAAGGCGAGCAATTTGTCGC
>Ga0182030_10009005_pt1 | contig 20527 bp, 16 predicted proteins | sample 812S3MmetaG_FD_121299 | JGI IMG/M metagenome (GOLD analysis project Ga0182030, IMG submission 121299) | Permafrost microbial communities from Stordalen Mire, Sweden - 812S3M metaG (Illumina Assembly) | ecosystem: Environmental > Terrestrial > Soil > Wetlands > Permafrost | place: Sweden... | reverse complement strand
GGCACTCATTACCGGCTGAGTGTACCCGAACCGGACAACGCAAAGCCTCTCAGGTTTTGCTCCGAGTGTACTCAAACCGGACAGTCGCATCTGTCGACCTTTGCTTGCATAAGCGACCAAAGCTCATTCGCCGCCGTCGAATGATTTCTGAATCAACTTTCGAACTTCCTCGCGGTCCTCTGGAGTCACATCGGCCACGATCTGCTTTGGTGCGGACATAGCGAAGTGGATGCCCTTTCGGGGAGGGCCCACAACGATTCCCGCACCAGAACCCTTTACGTGTTGAAAACTGGAAGGAGCTTTTTTGTTTGAAACTCGCTCCTGCCTCACCTCGGCTCGTAGTTCTTCCCACCCTGTGGTCTTCGCGAGATGGATCACCTGCTTCACAGTTCGGAGAATACGCCGGGGATTACTATCACTCGAACCAATCTGTTGCATGATCTCGTTGAGAGGAATGAAAGTGTCGGACTTCGCGGCGAACACGCGCCAACAGAGCCATACAAAGAGGTCTAGAAACTTTGGGCGGCGGATCAGCGCGATGATTACTTCTTCTGGCACGGGAACATGGTGGTGAACGTAGTCGGAGAACAGACGATCGCCGATCTCAAATCCGCACGGCTTTCCGATTTCAGATGTGGTGAGCGCCGTGCCCGTGCGGGTTGCTTCATTGTCCTGCCCCTTCTTTTTCTCCTGAGCCCACCGCGGCATCCTCGATGACTTGATGATAGGAGTCAGCAACGTTTCATCTCCGTGGGCCGTCTCGCGAACGATGGATATCGCGCAGTGCCGGAGGCGGACGAGGCGATCCTTGAGTGATTCGCGGCTACTCCCGCCCTTCTTCCCCATCAGTGTGGTGTATTCAGTTGCCGTTTTCCACGCGACAAAGCGAGCCTGATCCAAGAATGCCGCACGCTCAAGCCGCCGCCGATTCAGTTCAGTGTCTTCAAGGTGCGGAATGAGCGCATGGCGAGGATCATCATCAAGCTCGCGTTCAATCTGTCTGTACGTTTTCAATGCCTTGTTCATCACGAAGTACAGAGGGCCGCGATCCTGGCCGAACGGGAGAGGCACGTCCTTTTCAGTGGCAACAAACGTTACACGAAGAATGGACCCATCTGCGAGGCGGGCGCGACGTACCCAATGTTTCTCCGAAATCTGATCATAGGGTAACCCGCACAGCATTAAGCTTTGCGCTACCTGCCACTTCTCATCGAGCTGGCCGGCATCGCGCTTCAATCGGAGATCGGCGACATCATCAAAGAAACTCATCTGCGCGCGCTCTGCTTCGGCGCGCCAGTTGCGAGACTTCTTAGGGGAGTGTTGTCGTGTTTCAGAAAAAAGATCTGATGGCGAGTTTGTCTTGGCCTGTAGAGTGATGCGCTTGGTCATCGCGGATTCCCGATTCCGGTCCCCTTTTAGTTGCACATGCGACTCATCCCGGCCAGTTTCTCTCTATGTTCCAATCCGCGCCGTTCATAAGTGTTCCTAGTTAGCCTATACTCACTAGGACATTCAGGACAGGATCAAACCTCTGAGACCTTAATTTTTGGGTCCCTTTGGTAATACTCCCACTTCGGAGACTCCACCATGCCTACTTCGGCTACTTGCACCTATTGCGGTCAGGGCAAAACGGACTGCCCTGAATGTCACCGCTCGATCCACGTCAGCGAATTAACTGATGGCGGGTGCACGTTCTGTGCACCGATTCTCTGCCCTATTTGCTACACCAGAGCCCTGAAAGTTTCAGGGTGCCTTTGCGGGGCATCCCACGGCAGAGAAGATATGCCCCGCCTTCCCTCTGTGCAGGATCTCCAGGTTGAGATCGACTTACCCCAAATTGAGCCGCTGGCCGCTGGCGTTTGCGCCGGCGGCCAGCGCTCCCCGGTCTCACTCCTCTAGCGGCCCGATAGACCAAGGCTTGAGGCCTCTGAAATCGTTCAAGCTTTCGAGAGCGCAATCTCGTGATTCTTCGCACGCAAGCAGTCGTAATCATCGTTCACAATGCCTAGCCCCAGCGCTTAATCTCTGCTACTCGACACAAAGCCTTTTTCAGCCGCCCGATCTCCTCGCCGCATTGAAAGCGAGCTTCACCGGCCCTCAAATCGGCCGCTCATGATAGCGGGAGCGTTGGAGAAAATTGCGTTTTGACCCACGGGACGCGGCGGAGTTTGTCATTGACGGTTATCGCAAGGTGACCTTTAGCCGTAAGGCTGACCGCTACATCGCGGAAGGCGCGGCCGAATAAGCCGCTTCGACCACCACCACCACCAAAATCAGCACCAACCTCGCAATACCAACAATAAACACAGGAGCCTGCCAATGAACGGCACCATCCAGATCGACTTGAGCCCTGGTAGAGCCATTGGGACCATCGTTCGGGAACTCAACGATCTTCTAAAGACCGAAGGCATCGCCAGCGACGAACTTTTCAGCGATCAGACGGCCTGGGACCCCAAAAAATCCAAGGCAATGCCGGCGCGGTGGTATTGGATCGCATGCTACCCGGTTCGCGGAAATAGCGAGGGGTACTATGTGCACATTGATGTGATACATGGCAACGACCAGCGCACCCTGATCGCCCTGACGAAGATTTGGGACTGGGACAAGGCGTGCCAGCTCGCGAACGGCGCGGCGCGGATTCTCTGCGAGGTCTAATGAAAAGGGAGATCCCCCGGCTCTGCCGGGGAGGCACCCAAAGTTTGACAGTTCCGGGAGTGTGTCGTCGCAAAGTCTGCGCGTTTACAGTTGCAGCGTGTGCGGCTGTTTTTATCGCACGGCTCAATATGTACTGCCTGGAGCTTGTGGGTTTGACTTTGGGTCGCGATCAGGCCCCTTTGAGGGGCCAGCGACCTATAAAGCCTCCGGCTCTGCCGGAGGATACTTACTGCTGTTGAACGATTTATTGCGCCGTGGCTCCCGGGCCGCGGCCTTTTCCTTTGAGGACATCTCCACAAATGCCAGGTCAACGCAACACCGAGAACCAGAAGCCACGCTGGGTGATCAACCGAGCCGAGAAGTTTGTAGGAGTCGCGCGCAATGGGTACATGTGCATGCCACGGTCTTTGACCCCGGCGCCACCGGCGACCCGTCCCGTGACCGCTGGACCCCTGAAGCGGAGAAGTTAGCGCGGGTGATACGCGCCGCAGAAGAGATGTACGATGCCCTGAATGCCATCGAGGCCAAACTTGAGCAGATCCAGCGCGGCACGCCGAACGAAGCCGCCCTACTCCAAGAAGCACTCTCGGAGTGCGCCATGGCAACCGCGGTGGCAGAGCATGACCACGAGCTCATCACCCTGCACACTTATGCCGAACTTGAGCAGCTGTACCGCGACAAGAAAGCAACGATGCCGGTGGACGAGATCAATCACCGTGAATTTGTGCTGACCGGCTGGCGCTACTTCTGTCTGTGGAATTCGGAGGCTGACGCTATGGGCTGGCACGTCTACAGAGTCGAGATAGAAGAAGTCGGCACCAAAGCTTAAATTCTCGCTGCGCGGCGGCAATCAAACCGCCGCGCAGTCCCATTGGCGAATCAATTCCAAAAACTACCCGGAGTAAGCGCCCGAGTTCGCGCGCTCAAGCCTTTCCGGATGACTGCACAAAGACGTATAGAGGCTTGATGTCAGCCGATAGGCCGTATATCGCGTCGGGTCTCGATGAAGTGGCGCTGGGTCGACGGACGTCTGCCCTCCTCCCAAATTATGAAAACGAGGTCTGAGAAATGACCGCTCAGAAGTTAGCGCGTGAACTGATGCAAGAAACCGGCGATGGCGGCGCCATTGTCGAAGATGCCATCTCGATCTGCTCTTATGTCAGCCGCTCGCGCGGGACCGAGTTGACGATTGAAGAAGGCAGCCGGGTCCGCGAGGAGCTCGACGCCCTTCACGAAACAGCCGAGGTGCAATCTTGAACAACGAAACTCAATTAAGCCTGGCAGGACGCCTTTCGTCCCGCGAACTGGCCACTGTCCTGGCGGCCCTCCGCAATTGGCAGAACAGTATGGCCACGTTCGGTTTGAACGACGATAGCAAGGCCGCCGACGTGGCAAAAGCCGTGGAAAAGAATCGCCCGAGTTTCGATCACTTCGAGGACGAGAAGCCGCTGACCTTGCCCCAGATCGAAAGGCTCTGTCTGCGCATCGGCCTCGGCCCTAAGAAGCGCATTGTTAGCGTTAATCTCGATCAGAGCGAACCGATCGACACCAGCGATAGCGCCATCCTTAACCGGATTGACGATTTGCTGTGCAATGAGTTTGGCGAGGACGAGCGCGAAGAGATCAGTGGAGACGACTGTTTTGAACTGCTCCGCACGATTGCCGACGACCTCATTGATAGCCGCATCCCGAGGCAGATTGCAGAGTCTGGCCGCGTAGTTGATCTTTGAGCACGCTCGTCAGATTGAAGTGCGCTCGACCTCATCGAGCGAGATCCAGGGAGATGGTCTGCCCAGCTTCGCCTTCATACGTGGGGATCATTGAAGTCCATGTCTCCCAATAATTGGGCGGGTTTGGTAGCTTTTAACCTTCTCTTCGATTTTTGCCAGCCGGATACTCTCGTCTGCATCTTCCCCACCTTCGGCATCAACCTCTGCGTGACTTAGGATTACGGTGGCAAGTTTCTCTTCTGGTGATGCTTCTACCAGTCGAATCAATCCTTCCAAGGTTTCGCGATCCTCTGCGGTTAGATCTGGGCGTTCTAGCATCTCTTGTAGGCCCCGAATCATTTCTAGCGCTCTGGACCGGTCTCTAAAGTTAGGGTTACTGGACATCGGCCACCGTCTGATCGGGCATGTAAACATCCTCGGGCTTGGTTTTGTGAACATCTGAGACCGTCGCTCGGGAGAAGCCTGCGGAGCGATAGGAAAAGCATTAAGCTGAGTTTATCACCAAGAAACTGACGGGCTGAAGATTCCCTTCAAGCGGCGGCAAAACAGATTTCGCCGAACGACATAGGCAGCTAAACTGCCGGCGTCGGCAGGACAGGATTGGGAAACAATGAGCATTAACAGCAATAACCGTATGAGCGAGCAGGAACAGCGTGAACAGCAGGAGCGCATGGAGAAGTGCCGCACTATGGTGAACATCACGGGTGACGTGGTCTACGACTACGACCTGGTGAGTTGCGCGGGTGCCGCCTTCACGCTATACAGAGAGCCGCGGCATAGTGATTCCGACATTGAGGCCGCTACCGCCCTCATCAAGATGGATCGTGACGTTGTGGGCCGAATCAAAGTCATCCCATTGGCCTCGAACCATGCCAACTACGAAGCCGAGAAGCCGCTGCTGGCGTTCGTCGCAGGCTCGATGAAGCCCAACCGTTACGAGGCACCGGACTGGAGCCGCCAGTGGAAAGGCAAAGCAGAAGGGCGTGAGCGCGGCGAGGGGCTTGCCATCTTCGCGGCGAAGATGACCAGCATGCTTCCAATGTTTGACGAAGTAGTGGAGTGGTCCAGCCCGTACAGACGCGTATGGCGATGTGACGCGCTTAGGACGCTCATCAGCTACTGCGAAGACGATCTCAACGCTACGCAGTACTTCGACGACTCCCGGTATGCGAAATACGTCCAACGGGCTACCGAGTTCTATCTGACGAGCGTATAACCAGCGTCCACATTGGCAGTCGTCATTTCAGCGGCTGCCACTTCTGAAAGGCAAATCCCCATGCCAGTTGCAGCAGCAGAGAGCTTAGTCATAGGCTCGCGCGTATACTGCGGACTTTACGGTGGAAAATACGGCATCGTGTATGCCATTCACGGCTAACAGACCCCATATAGCGTTGGCACCGTCTTTGGCGTCATGGCAACGGGTGGTAGCGCCGAATTCGACATTGCTTTCGACAATGGCACAGTGTCCACAAAACTCCCCGAGGCAATTGTCCGAAGTCCTTTGCAGTGGAGCATCCGCGCCGGTGTTGCCACCGCCGCCGAGATCCAGGAGGCGCTGGACATCGCGGCCAAGGAGCATCCGCGCCGGAAGGACGAGGCTGCCGCGAAGCTCAAGGCGTTTAACGAAGAAGTCGAGCGCCTGCGTGCGGACCCGCAGTATTCATACCTCAAGAAACAAGGCCGGGAATTTGGGCATAAAACGGTCGCAGCCAATCTCCGGATCGAGTTCAAGCGGGCTTTTCCGGGTGTGAAATTCAGCATCACGTGCCCTCGCCACGGAACGGTCGAGGTTCGGTGGGCCGGAGTGCCTGATGGCAAGGCCGTCTCTGCCATCACGAGCAAGTACGAAGACGATAATCGGGAAACTCCATGGACGCGAGTCTTCGGAGGTGCCCGCTATGTGTTCTGCTACGCCCGCGAAACTTCTCCCCTGGATATGCAGAGCAATTCAACGAGCTTGCAGAACGCATAAGGGGAGTTCTGCAGATGGAAATTGGGTGTGGGGTGCTCTCCTCATCTCACGCCCAAGGACCACTCTTGCAGCTTTTAGCGACAACGCCACCACCGGCCCAGCGCCGAGCCGCACTTCTCAAACAACTGGAGCAATAAAACGATGCATACTGGAACATTTTCACCTGAAGACAACAAGCTTCGCTTAAAGCCGTCCGCGCGACTCGCCCCCGATACCTACGCGCGAGTGACCGCTGGGGGCTTTATCTGGGCGCCTAAGCAGGAGCTTTTTGTGGCCGCCATGTGGACACCGGAACGGGAGGACCTCCTACTGGAGTTATGTGGCGAGATCGAGGACGAGGATACCACCTTGATCGAGCGCGCCGAGGCCCGCGCCGAGCGGTTTGAAGACTACAGTGAAAAGCGTCTCGGGGAAGCGGCCGACGCACGTAAAGCGGTTGAGTCCGTAGCTGGAAACATTCCGTTTGGTCAGCAAATCCTTGTTGGGCATCACAGTGAAGCCCGCGCCCGCCGCGATGCCGAGAAGATCGAAGCTGGCATGCGCAAAGCCGTCAACCTTTGGGAAAAGGCTGAGTTTTGGAAGGACCGAGCCGGCCGCGCCATCCGTGCTGCGAAGTACAAGGAACGGCCTGATGTCCGCTCACGCCGCATCAAGGGCCTCGAGGCCGACCTCCGCAAGCATGAGCGAGAAGTTGCGGACTCCGAAGTTTTTCTAAAGATGTGGATCAAGACGGAAGAGCAGGCTGACCCCGAGAAGGTACACGTCTGGGCCCTAAAGATCGCCGGCATGGACCGCAACGTCTTTCGGACCTGGGACGCTCTGAACAGCGGTGAGACAACGGCAAAGGATGCCGCGACGAAGGCGATTGCAACGCACAATCTCCACATCGCGACCGCCGAGCGCTGGATAGGCCACATCTCCAATCGGATTGCGTACGAGAAGGCGATGCTGGAGGAGGCTGGCGGAATCGCAACCGACAAGACAGGGCCGGAAGTCGGAGGTGCGGTTCGCTGCTGGTGCTCACCGCGCAATGGATTCTCGTACATTCGGAAAGTGAATAAAGTGTCGGTCACCGTGGAGGACAACTTCCGAAATGGCGGCGCCAATTTCACTCGTACGATTCCGTTTGACAAGCTGGGGGCGGTGATGACCAAGGCCCAGGTCGAAAACGCACGCGCTGAGAAGCGTTTGATGGAATCGGCGAACGGCATTGGCTTCTTGGTCGCCGCGGCCGAGCCAGTCGAGCAAACGCCGACTCCAGTCGAGGAAGCCCCAGTTGAGCAAGCGCCCGTCACACAAGTGGCTATCGAGGCAAAAGACAAGAGTGCCCTCGGAGAAGACGTGCTGGCTGTATTGTCCGGCGCCGTCTTCACCGAGGACAGCGTAAAGCTTACGGCGGCGCTGGACCGCGCTCTCTACTGCAAGGTCAACAAAGCTCTTGAATCGATGGGCGGCATTTGGAATAGGAAAAGGCAGGCGCACATCTTCGCGCAGGACCCGCGCGAGCTGTTTGACCTGGATGGCGGCAAGCTGGAGACCAGCAAGATTTCGTTTGATGGAATCAAGGCTGCGTTGAAGGCGGGCGTGCAGGCTGTTGCGGTTCCCCAGCTGTTCCCTACCCCGAAGCACTTAGCGGAGCGCATGGTCCAACTAGCAAATATCCAGCCGCTGCACAGAATCCTTGAGCCGAGCGCAGGAACTGGCGCACTCCTCAGTGCTATGCGTGTTGCTGACTGGAAAAGGGTGGAGAATAGCACCGGTCAGGTGGTTGCCGTAGAAATCAACCCCAACCTGGCCTCGGTACTCGCCACTCATTTCTCAGGCGTGGACGTGCGTTGTGCTGATTTTCTGCAGTGCAACGGCGATCTTGGGCCCGGATTCGATCGAATCCTTATGAATCCCCCCTTTAGTAGGGGTGATGACGTCGAGCACATCAGCCATGCAATCCACTTCCTGCGCCCCGGGGAAAGGTTGGTGGCAATCTGCGCCTCGGGTCCACGTCAACAAGAAGCACTTCGCCCGATTGTCGAGCAGTACGGCGGCACATGGGAGGTGCTTCCGGAGGGCACCTTCGCGGAGCAAGGAACTGGGGTGAACACGGTCCTACTCTCGCTGAACGTGCCAGATGTGCAGGCGGCTCCAGTACAGGAGACTCCAGTGCAGGAAGGTTGGTTGTTTTAGAACCGATCCGCACCACGAGGGGGCCAGCCAATAGCTGCCCCCTCTTAAACTTCACAACTGAATGCGGAGTGAATGTGCGCCAGCTCATTGCAGAAGTTGAGGCCAAAGATGTGGCCACCGGCGCAGTGATCTTACCCTGTCGACGAACGTCCCGCCTATTTCCTCTGTTGCGTAATCGTGCCTAGTTTGGTTATTATCCCTATACCACCTCTCAACGGAAAGGCCGGGGACTATGGCTGTATACAAAGTTGCCGACTATATTGTCTCCTCAGACGACGAGATAGCTCTCCAGGAAGCGCTTGCCGGGTCTTACGACCTAGGCACTGAAGATGTGAGGCCAAGGTGCCTCTGCCGCCGCGAGGAGCCTGGGAACGAAAACCATGAAGGCATTCCGATGTACATTGCTCACGTCAACGACAAATACGTGATCAAGCGGATGCCAAACAGCGCCCAGGAGCACACCGCCGCGTGCGATTCCTATGAGTTCGAGACGGGAATGACTGGGTATGGTGAGCTGCTAGGCTCCGCAATCCAAGAAGGCCCCGAAGTCACCACTCTGAAACCTGACTACAGCCTTACGGAAGGCGGTGGACGTGGACCGTCAGTGAGCGAGGTTGAGACAGAGCGAAGCGAAGTCGAGGCCAGTAGTCCAAAACTGACTCTACGCTCGACGTTGCACTACCTATGGACAGCGGCCGGGTTGACAAAATGGATTCCTGGTTTTGCAGGAAAACGCACATGGAAGACAGTCTTAAACCTTCTTAACGCCGCGGTAAAGAACAAAGAAATTAAAGGGACGGCTTTGGGTGAGGTCCTATATATCCCGGAAACGTACAGCCTCGAAAGGAAGGACGACATTGCACTAGGGCGGGTCGGACGAATGAGAAAGATCGCATCCGGTGACACAGGAAAGAAGCGATTGATGCTCTTGGTCGCAGAGTTCAATGAATTTAAGGCAATACCCTCTGGCCATAACCTCGTTGTCGAACAAATGCCTGATTTCCCGTTTCTGATGGATGAGAACTTTAAGGCCGATTTTGAGAAGGCTTTCAGGCTTGAACGGGAACTTCACAAACAATTTGCCGGGCATTTGATGGTTATTGCAACCTTCAGCTTTAGTCGGGTCGGTACAGCAACTCTCAAGAAGGCTAGTGCAATGCTGGTAGACGACCATTGGCTGCCATATGAGGACGATGCTGAGAAGAGTGTCATTGACGCCCTTGTAAACACAGGTCGCACTTTTGAGGTTCTTCCCCGCTTTAACAAAAAGTGGGATACTGCGCGGCCTTCAATTTTCCTAACGGACACGTCACCGAAGCCGTGGGCGCTCTATATCATCCCCCAGGGTGTAACGGATGACTATCACGCGCAGCGGCTAGCTCAAGCCAGTAAAAATCTCTCCTATATGGATTGGCACTGGGACCCGGGAAGCGAATCGATAAAGCACTTTCCATATTCCAGGGAAGAGGAAAAGAGGCTTGACACACAGAGTTGGGATGAAATCGCCCGGCGTGAGAAGTTGGCTCTCGATCAGCGAGTCGCAGAGGCTTTGCGCGAGCCCCCGGCTCCCCATACGGAGCGGACAGCGCCTCCGCCGGCGACCAGCTTCCAACCGGAGCCCCTGCCAGCAACCGACGAGGGCGACATCTTGGAAGTAGCTCCATTGTCCAACGCGATTCACACGGCAGACCTCTTGGACGTAGCACACTCCAAGGAGAAAGAAATCTTGGACAGCGCTTTCGATGACGATAGGTCAGGCGTGGAGCCCGATGTCTTGGAATCGGAGCACGGAAAGCCGCGTGACCTGCTGCCGGTTCAGACAGAAGAGGCAGAAAAGATCGATCGGGAGAGCCCCGCGCCGCCGGTGGCGAGCGATGATGTTTCGCAACTGCCGATCTAGAGATGTTCTTGCTTAGCCTTGTTGTACTTCGGGACCTTGCTTCTCCACCAGGAGGCAGCGGTTTTTGTGTGATCTTGCTGCATTAAGTTCGTAACTAAGCCCCAAATTCTCCTCCTTCTATGAAGTAACAAATTTGACCGCGCGATTGTGAGTTGCTCATTTGTGCTAACGAGTAGGATCCATTGCGCGCATCCAGCCTAGTCATCGCGACTACTTTTTCGAGGAATCTGTATCATGACCTTTGCTCACAGTATTACTACACAGAAGAACATACTCCGGAGTTTTTCATTCTTTGTGCTGGTTTCGGCGCTGTTGATGGTGAACCTCTTTTTCCTCTCGACATCCGCGCGGGCAGCGACTGCCAATAACACCACCACGACGCTGGCTGTTTCGCCGGCGAGCGTGACGGCGGGATCGCCGGTGACACTGACCGCAACGGTGTCCTCGGGTGGATCGCCGCTTACTTCCGGTCAGGTTGTGTTCTGCAACGCAAGTGCGGCCTACTGTGACGACGGTGCGGTGCTCGGAACCGTGTGGGTCACCACCAGAGGTACGGCAACCCTGCGGCGGACCTTGGCTCCGGGCACAACCAATGTCAAGGCCGTCTTCAAGGCGACTACCTCGTACGCTACCAGTTCGTCCAGTACGGCTGCGGTCGTCGTGACTGGCCAGCAGACCATCGCCACCAGTGCAAACACGTTTCCGACTTTAGGGTCGAACGCCGCAGGTATTGCCTCCGGCGACTTCAATAACGATGGGTATCCTGATCTCGCGATCGCCGACGACTCTGGAACCATCCAGATCTTCTTGGGTAACGGTGACGGCACGTTCACCACAGGACCTTCGATCACCCCATTCGTTAGCGGTGGATCGGGTTTAGGCGTCTCGCTCGCAACCGCCGATTTCAATGGCGACGGGAATCTCGACCTGGTTGTAAATGGGCATTACATCCTGCTCGGTAACGGGGATGGTACGTTTACCGTGGGCACTCCAGCACCGAGGGTAGTTGGCACCAACGCCCAGGTTGCTGACTTCAACGGTGACGGACATGCCGATATCGCAGTATTCACTGGCGACAGCGACTTCCAGGTTCTACTGGGCAACGGCGATGGCACCTTTACCGTTGGTCCGGTCACCGGATCGGCCGGAGCAGGGATATTTTTCGCAGTTGGTGACTTCAATGGTGACGGAATCCCCGACATAGCGGTTACCGGCGGGTTTGGACTTGGCGTGCAGATCCTGCTGGGCAATGGCGACGGCAGTTTTGAAGATGGCAGTATTTGCAATGAACCTTGCAATGGCAGTAATGGCAATGGACCTTCCTATCTCAACGGTGCTGGACTAGATGCCGCAGGTCTCGCGGTCGGCGACTTCAACGGCGACGGCAAAGCAGATCTTGTCGTTTCCGATTTAATGAACCACACCATCACAATACTCACCGGCAATGGCGATGGCACCTTCACCGTGGGCACTCCAATCAGTACCGGAATGCCAGCCGGATCAGGCGCTTATCAAGGTCAGGTAGTTGCTGCTGACTTCAATGGTGACGGAAAAACCGATGTTGCCGTCGTCATAGAGGGGAAGACCACGAGCGATCCGAGTCTGTCGCTTCTACTGGGCAATGGAGACGGCACGTTTGGCGCTCCCAGCACCTTCACCGCTACGCCTGCAGATTCCTTCTACGACCAAGCGGTCGCAGTTGGGGATTTCTACGGCACTGGAAGATCCGCAATCGCCCTTCTCACGGGCGTATCGCCTTCCTACGTGACGATCCTGCAGGATGTCTCGGGTTTGACGCCGGTCAAGAACATGCCGACGATCACCTGGGCGACCCCGTCAGCGATTACCAATCCCGCGCCTCTGAGCGCGACTCAGCTAAACGCCACTGCCAGCGTACCCGGCATGTTTGTCTACACTCCGGCACCGGGTACGGTACTTGCGGCTGGAAGGCAGACGCTCTCGGTGACCTTCACCCCGACGGACACGGTCGATTACAGCTCAGCCGAAGCCATGGTTTCACTCACGGTCAACCCAGCGGCGTCTCCAGCAACGTACACGCTCACTACGAGCACGAAATCGGTCGAGGGGAGTGTCTCGATCTGGCTGAGATTGGTTTCGACCAACTACGCCGGCACGGTTTCTTTCAACACCAGCGTTACCTCGACCAACGGCTCTGCTTCGAATGTCTCTGCAAGCGTACCCTCGGTCACACTGATCAGCGGCGGCGGTGACGAAACCTTGCTGACAATCACCGCAAACGCGAACGCCGCAAACCGCGCTCCTGGGACTCCGTGGAGACGCGGCGGTGCGGCAATACTAGGTGTAGTTCTTCTCGGCGCACCGTTCACCCCTCGCCGAAAGCGGGCTCTGGCTGTCCTGCTGGTGGCTGGGGCACTTACGCTAGCTGGCTTCTCGATGGCCTGCAGCTTGGGCCCCGGAGCCAAGGCGCCGCGGACCTATACCGTCACCGTGACTCCCACGGGCACTGGCACGGTGACAAACCCAGCGCCAGTGACTGTGACGGTCACCGTCCAGTAGGAAAGTGCTTCGAGAAACAAGGGCTATGCCCCACAAGGGTATAGCCCTTTTTTATGCTCCATTACTTCCGTAACTACTGCCTTCATGGCCCCCCAAGCCGCAGGTGAATTGCTGATTCCAACCTCCTGCTAAACCATTCACCAAATAATAAGTGGGATATTTTGCCTAGGCAAATCAAACCACTCGGTATATTCTGACACGGAACCCTGAATTGAGACTTGTATTTGTCAAGCGAGAGATCCGCAACGATGAGAAGTCTTTTACGATTTTCAGCACTTCTGCCAATCCTGCTGTGCGGCGTCATCCATATGACGTGTTTGCCAGCTTTTGCGGCGAGCGGTACGACAACGACGCTGTCTGTTTCTCCAACCAGTGCAGCCACAGGAGCGATCATTACAATGACCGCAACTGTGGAGTCAGGTGGAGTCCCGTTGACTTCGGGGCAGATGAAGTTCTGTGTTGCCAGTGCAGCCCACTGCGACAATGGTGCGCTGCTCGGAACTGTGTGGGTCACAGGCAGCGGCACAGCGACGCTACGAAGGGCTCTGCCCCTTGGAGCTACCAGCGTCGAAGCAGTATTTGTGCCAAACAATTCGTACCTGGCGAGCGCTTCGGCAGCAACTACGGTCACGATAACTGGAATCGACCCGGACACGAGCACCGAGACGTTTCTGACCGGAGGATCAAATGCAAGCTATATCTATTCAGGCGATTTCAATAATGACGGATACGTCGATCTGGCTGTGTATGACAGTGTGCTCCACACTCTGCAGATCTTCCTGGGAAGCAGCAATGGCACATTTACCTCCGGCGTCAGTTTGGCAACCACAGTCTATTCGACGTGGACAAAGGACGCCGCCTACTGGATGGTTGCCGATATTAACGGGGATGGAAATCTCGACCTGGTCAACGCATACACAGGACAGGTATTTCTGGGGAATGGAAACGGCACATTCAGTGCAGGCGCCACCCTCCCATCAATGGTGTGCCAAGGCTACGAGTTCTCCGCATATCAGGCGGCAATTGCCGACGTGAATGGTGATGGCAAGCCGGACATTGTAATTACGTGTGCCCAGTACAGCATTGTCTACACGCTGCTGGGTTCTGGAACAGGAACGTTTTCGACTGGTCCGACCACGAACTTCTCCGCCCCATTGGTGAACCCTGGAATTGGCGGGTTTGCCTTGGCTGACTTTAACGGCGATGGAAAGCCTGACCTTTTTATTGTCGGGTATAAAGGCACGAGCAATTCCCCAAACGCCTTCACCGCGCTCGGAACCGGAAGCAGCACCTTCACGAAATCAGGTAGCACGTTTGGAGACACTGTGTCGAACGCTCCGGTTGCGTTTGGCGACTTCAGAAATGTTGGGTACCCCGATGTCGTTGTGAACAATGAAGGCATTTATCAGTCACTTCTCAATAACGGTACAACCATAAATTCTTATGGCACAGCTTTTGCTCATATCGTATCGCCGTCGTTAATAGCGGATTTCAATGGGGATGGGAATCTCGACTATGTGTCGCTCGGCACCAATGTAGTTTACGGCCTGTCGGGCAAAGGCAATGACACCTTCGGTACAGCAAACTCAGTGGCGCTTTCTCCGGTGCCCGGTCCCAATGGGGCCACAATGGGTGATTTCTATAACATCGGGATTCCCGCGATTGCGGTAACAACCGGCCTATCTCCCTCCTACGTGGAGATTTTGCCCATGCTGAAAACCACGCCGTCGGTTGTTGTGACGTGCGCACCTTCGGCTGGAACCTTCGGTAGCAGCGCAACCACCTGCACCGCGCAGACGACGGCCGGCGCGACTGGCCTCATGAGCATTAGCTACAATGCAACGGCGTGGGGTTCGGGTGACGTCAATGGTTCTGGTGCCTTTAGCGTAAGCGGCGGAGGTGGATGGGCCGCAGGTTCGTACACGATCACTGCGACCTATGCAGGGGATGAAAATTTCAACGGTGCTTCCGGCGGCGTCAACTACACCATTGGCCAGCTGGCGCCCACCATCACGTGGACAACCCCCGCGGCAATTACGTACGGCACACCCCTCAGCACGACGCAGTTGAATGCCACTGCCAGCGTGCCGGGCACATTTGTCTATACGCCCGCAGCAGGCACGGTACTTGGCGCCGGATTACAGACACTCTCAGTCACCTTCACTCCGACCGATGGCATCGATTACACCACTGCCACAGCCACCGTCACCCTGACGGTCAACAAGGCCAATCTCACGGTCACGGCCAACAACGCCTCGCGTGTCTACGGCGCAGTAAACCCCGCCTTCACCCCGGCCTATTCGGGTTTTGTAAACGGTGACACCAGTGCGGTACTGACCGGTTCTCCGACTTTAACGACGACGGCCACCGCGGCGTCGCCAGCAGGCAGCTACACCATTACCGCTGCGGCCGGAACATTGAGCGCGGCCAACTATTCATTCGTATTCGCAAACGGCACGCTCAGCATCACCAAGGCGACATCCAGTCTCTCTATCAACTCAACCATAAATCCGTCAACCTACGGCCAAAGCGTCACCTTCACACTGACCGTAGCTGGCAGCGGGAGCGGTGTGACCCCTACAGGCACAGTCACGCTCACCGAAGGAGGCACAACACTACTCGGCACAACTGCTTTGAGCGCGGGCGGCACGGCAACCTACACAACGTCTACCCTGCCCGTCGGGGCGAACACTCTGCAACTGAACTATAGCGGCGACACCAATTATTTCTAGGCCAAGGCCTAACATTTTGGGTCACCCGCTACGAAGTGAGCTGCGCGGTGGCCCCTACCCAGGAAGGTTTTGATGAAGAACTCCAGATTGGTAGGTGCGATCGCAAGCATGATCGTGCTTTTGATGGCGACTATGGCATTCGGCCAGTCGTCAACCACCTTCAACCAGACGGTCAACAAGGCCACGCTCATTAACGGCACGAATTTCGTTCTGACCTCATCGGCAAATCCGAGCGTTTACGGGGCCAACGTCACATTCACCGCCGCATTAACTGCGTCCGGTGGCGGGGCGACACCAACCGGCACCATCCAATTTCAGAACAACGGTATTTCGATGGGTACGCCGGCGGCGCTGACAGCAGGCGTGGCAACCTACTCGATTTCGACGCTTGCAGTTGGATCCTACCCCGTCACCGCCGTGTATTCGGGTGATAGCAACTACAGTTCTGGGACCTCGTCAACACTGACCCAGGTCGTGAACAAGGCTGCTTTGAATATCACCGCGAACAATGCAACGAAGGTGTATGGCGCCGTTCTGCCGTCCCTGACCGCAAGCTACACCGGCTTCGTAAACGGAGACACCTCCGCATCGTTGACCACGCAACCGACCTTGACCACGACTGCCACTGCGGCATCGGCCGTTGGAACCTATCCGATCACCGCTGCCGGTGCCGTCGACCCGAACTACACCATCATGTACACCGCTGGAACCCTCACGGTCACTGCCGCACCGTTGACCATTACGGCCAACAACGCGTCGCGTTATTACGATGTTGCCAACCCCGTCTTCACGTTCCTTGGCGCGGGCTTTGTAAATGGCGACACTGCCGCATCGCTGACAACTCAACCGACCCTGACGACGACTGCAACTCTGCTGTCGGCGACTGGAACCTATCCGATCACCCCTGCCGGCGCAGTTGACACGAACTACTCGTTCACCTACGTAGCGGGAACCTTGACGATCAACAAGGAAGCCTCGACGACTATCTCGTTGGCTTCCTCGGCGAATCCGTCAACCTACGGTGGAAACGTGACGTTCACGGCAACCGTTCCGGTTACCGCAACTGGCACGATCACCTTCCTGGATAACGGCGTTTCAATCGGTACGGGCGTAGTCAACCCCGCCACCGGCGTTGCGACGTTCTCGAGTGCGACGCTTGCAGTCGGGACTCACCCGATCACGGCTAGCTACCCTGGCGACAGCAACTTCCCTGCCGTCACTTCGTCTAGCTTGTCCCAGGTTGTCAATAGGGGCGGCGTCACCTTCGCTGTCACGTCGTCGACTAACCCCGCAACCTATGGTCAGAACGTGACCTTCACGATCACATGCACCGGATTCAACGGGATTGCCCCAACTGGCACGGTTACGGTCAGCACTCCTGGCTGGACCAGTCAGACTCCCGCACTGGTCACCTCTGGTGTAACCGGTGTCGCAACCCTCACCACAAACAATCTGCCAGCAGGCACCGATGTGCTGACGATCGTTTACAACGGCGACCCGAACTACCAGATCATCCACGGAACGAGTGCAGTAGCTAACTCGAAAGCCGCAACGAAGCAGTAGTCTCTAGCCCGCGACCGGGGTCAAACCCGGTCGCGGTTTCACATCGTTCCGGAGACGCGATGAAAAGGCTTGTTACCGCTCTCGCACTAATAACGCTCATTTGGGCGGTCCCGCAGGCTGTTGGACAGACGGTGGGCGCTCCCAGTGGCTTGTCATATGTGCAAACCATCAAGCGAGCCGCTACATCAACAACCCTGAATTCTTCCTCTTCTGTCGTTGGTCCGACTGATCCGCTCACGCTGACTGCTGTTCTGTCGTATCCGACCAGCGGCCAGGCAACGGGCAATGTGACATTTACCGTCGATAACGGAAGTACACCAGTCGTCAATTACACAGCAGCAGTTCTCAACGGCGTGGCTACGTTGGGTACGCTCCTCCCTACAGGCACGCTCTCGATAACGGCGACTTACAGTGGAGACGCGAATCTCTTAGGTAGCTCGTCTGCGGCGATTACGCTAAACGTTCTCGGTCCTGCAGACTTTGATTTCTCTGTGTCGCCGCTGTCTGTGACTCAAGGCCAGACAGGAAGCGCGACCACTACAGTTACATCGCTCAATGGTTTTCACGGATCGATTACATTCACGTGCGCATCGCCGATTACGACATTGGGGTGCGGGTATTTGCCTACCAGCCTCGCAGTGCCCACTCCCGTAGGCCAAGTGAACGCCTCCGCACCTGCCGGCAGTCTTGCATTCAGCGTGACAACGATTGCCACGACGGTAGAGCGCGCTGGCTTGATAGGTACTTTTTTCTTGAGCTTTATGTCTTTCAGGCAGCGTCGGAAATACTTTGTGATGCTGGCTGTAGCAACGCTGTTTGTGATGATGGTCGGATGTGGCACGAGCACGCGCTATTTACAGGAAGACGGAACGCCGAAAGGAACTTATTCAGTCACTGTGACAGGTATGTCGGGCTCATTGAGCCATACAAAAACAGTTTTAGTAACGGTGAGGTAGGGGTTGAATGAGTTCTTCAGCTGAGATGATCGAATGTCCAGTGCTGTCGCAACCTGCGCCGAGCGGGCTTTTTGCGTCGTATGAACTCAAGGCCGAAAAGCGCAACGGCTCGTTGTTTGTTGGATACGGCATTCTAGTAACGCTGGTCATATTGCTAGTGGTCATCCCTCTACTTATGCCAACAGTGGCCCCGAACTTTCTCCAGAGCAAAGCGTCAGCGGTGGATTTGGTCGCGCCATCTCTTCCTGAACCGGTTCCAGAGCGGCAACCTGTTGCCAAGGTTGCTCCTCCCCCGCTTCCCGTAGCGAGGACTTCCCCCGCGCTACCGGAGGTTCCTTCACCAATGCGCATTGAGGCTCCCGGGAGCCTGCCACGCGCAGAGCGCGCGGCGGCTATTCCTGCGCCAGCGGCGCCTAAGCCAGCATTCCCGGATTCAGCAGCGCTACCTACAAAGCCCATAGCTAGGCCGGTTTATACGGGTTCGCTTGGCGAAACAAACGGCGTGCAGCCGCAACCGAATAAAGTTGCGACCCGCGGGCCGGCTCTGGGTAGTTTTGGAAGTCCTGCCGGAACGACAACGCAGTCCACGAGCAATGTAGTGGCCACGGGAGCCTTTGGAACTCCCACCGCAAGCGGCACAGGTCGGTCGGGTCACGCCGTGGCCACGGGAGGCTTTGGAACTCCTGGTGAAACCGCCGTGGGTGCGCCCGCAAAGGCGGTGAAGAATGTTGGCTTCAATGAGGTAACGTTAGCCAAGGCTCAGCCGGCAGCGGCACTCAAGGTTTCTCCCATTTCTCCGGTGGCGATTCTTAGCAAGCCCATACCCGTCTATACCGAAGAAGCACGGCGGCTACGCATCGAGGGCTCCGTTACTATGCAAGTCGTTTTTGCCGCATCTGGAGAGGTACGAATTGTCGGCGTAGTCAACGGTCTTGGACATGGACTGGACGAGGCGGCAGCCGTCGCCGCTCGTCAGATCCGCTTCACTCCCGCGCGGCGAGATGGTCAGTCTGTGGACTATCCCGCCACCATTCACATCGTTTTTGCGTTGTCCTAATGAGGAGATTGTGCCCCATGAAATGCCGTCGTATTGCTTTGATTCTGCTGGTGCTTTCCGTGGGCACCTTTGCGTTTACCGCAGACACTCCTTCGACCGCGCCAGAGGTGTTTGCCAAGACCATCGACAAAATCACTGCTCGCGAGGCTGATAACGTCAAGACCTTTGCGAAGTATTCTCCGATCGTCGAGACGTACGTGCAGGGATTCAAGAAGGATAAAGAGTTGGGCCGGATGCCGGTCGAAGACAGCTATTTCCTCGGTCGGGCTTCGTTTAAGACCCGGCTGCAGGACGACTCTTTCATTTCCGACCAGCGACCTGTGGTGACCCGCAACATCCTGCGGCAGATAAAGGAGATCACGTTCGAACGCCGCACCGGTTGGGTGCCGTTGGGCTTCACGCAGATGACCATTATCGACCGCGGCCACTTCGATCGGCTTCACTACAAGTTTGTGTATCGTCAGAAAGAGTTTGTAGGAAGCGTGAGATGTTTGGTATTTGATGTGGTTCCCACCGCTAAGGGACATGGTATGTTCCTGGGTCGCATTTGGGTTGAGGATCAGAATTTTAATATCATCCGCTTCAACGGCAGCTACGTTCATCCTGAAGAAGGCTCAGCGTTCCTGCATTTTGATTCCTGGCGCACCCAGGTCAGCAGTGGCCAATGGCTTCCCACGTTCATATATTCAGAAGAATACGACGTGATGAACGACAAACAGCCGGTCACGCTGCGCGGCCAGACGCGGCTGTGGGGATATGCAACCAGCCAGTCAGATACCGCACAAGAGTTTGCTAAGGCCTTCACCACAATTCAGGTTGACTCAAAAGACGCAGTATCTGACCAGGTCGATTCGAGTTCTCCGCTGGCAAGCCAGAAGGCTTGGGAGCGCGAGGGTGAGAACAATTACATCCTCCGGTTGGAGCAAGCCAGCCTCATTGCGCCGGAATCCCCACTGAGCGAGATTCTCGACACTGTTGTCAACAACCTCATTGTCACGAACAACCTTTCGATTGAGCCCGAAGTGCGTTGCCGCGTCCTGCTGACGGCTCCACTGGAGAGCTTTGCGATCGGCCACACCATCGTCGTGAGCCGGGGATTGATCGATGCGCTTCCCGACGAGGCCTCTCTGGCGGCAGTGCTCGCACACGAACTGGCGCACGTTGTGCTTGCGCATGACAGTGACAACTCGCAGTTTGCGTTTAATGATCGCCTGATCTTTCCTGACACGGCTGCGCTGGACCG
>Ga0182030_10009003_pt1 | contig 20529 bp, 13 predicted proteins | sample 812S3MmetaG_FD_121299 | JGI IMG/M metagenome (GOLD analysis project Ga0182030, IMG submission 121299) | Permafrost microbial communities from Stordalen Mire, Sweden - 812S3M metaG (Illumina Assembly) | ecosystem: Environmental > Terrestrial > Soil > Wetlands > Permafrost | place: Sweden... | reverse complement strand
GGTCCTTGTCCTGGATGGCAAAGCCGACCCGGCCCTGGCCTCTTCCGGTATCCGTTTTGTCCCAGTTCAACATGATGGCTGTTCCCAATTTAGCGAGGAGGAAATCCAGAGGGTTTCCGAAATCTACACCAGCCTTTTAAAGATGTCCTATGTGAATGACGATGGTGTCCAAAAGCCCATGAAAAAAGAGAATATCCTGGTGGTTTCGCCTTACAACATGCAGGTCAATAAATTGAAGGATACCCTGCCCAAGGAAGCGCGGGTGGGGACGGTGGATAAATTTCAGGGGCAGGAAGCCGAGGCGGTGATCATTTCTATGGCCACTTCCAGCGCGGACTTTCTCCCAAGAAACATCGAGTTTTTGTTCAGTAAAAACCGGCTCAATGTGGCCGTTTCGAGGGCCAAGTGCTTGGCGATACTATTGGCCAACCCCGCTTTATTAACGATCCACTGCAAAACCCCCGAGCAAATGGCCTTGGTGAATACCCTTTGTTGGGTGGCCCAATAACCTAGCCCGAACGCCGTTGAAAAGTCCTTGAAACCTCTTTATTTAGCCCCTTTTCCCTATGTCCGTGCCCCGGTTTACCCTAAACCCATAAATCAAGTTAGGGTACGGTGACGGAAGAATGAAAATCCAATTCGACGAAAAAAGCATCAATAGTCTGGGTACGAAATACGACACAGAAGTGGTGTTGACCGATTGTGCCAGCAAAAAGGTTCTTTTTGAGGGCGAACTAGACCTTAATTTTCTTGAGATCCTGGACTCGGCCATCCTAGAGAAAAACCTTCCAGACGATTTTAAATGGCATCTTTACCAAAACACCGATTACGGCCATGCGGCCCACCTGATTCAAGTGGCCATCAATGGCAACGGACACCGCTATTTGAAGGTCGAAGTGACCTTACGCAAGAAAAAAGCCCCTGCCAACCACGATGGCCAATTCTTTTTATGGGGATTGATCTCTGGGCTCTTTGGAATGAGTTTTTGGGAAACCCTGGCGGCCCTGTTTGTTTACAACGAGATCAAACAAAGGGATCGCAAGGAATAACGGAACAGGAGAGATGTAATGAATATTGCCATCATAAATGGGAAACGCACTACGGCTTTTTCAGGCGGGAAAGCCGCTTGCCCTTTTTGCGATGCACCCGTGATCGCAAAGTGCGGTTCCCGAAGAGTTCACCATTGGGCCCATAAAGGACGTAAAAGCTGTAACCTTGGTAAAGAAAATGAAACTGAATGGCATCGCTCGTGGAAGAATAAATTTCCTCCCGAATTCCAAGAGTTTATCCAATACGACCAATCAGGTGAAAAGCATATCGCGGACGTGCGCATTAACCATGGCCTTGTTATTGAATTTCAACATTCGCATCTCGACCCTAAAGAACGTGATATCCGAGAACGCTTTTATAAGAACATGGTTTGGGTTGTGGATGGCACCCGTTTAGGGGGGGATTACCCGCGCTTTCAAAAAGGAATAGGTGGTTTAACAACCACGAAAAGAAATGGAAAAATTCTTGTGCGCTATCCCGAGAAATGTTTTCCCGTGGATTGGCTTAACAGTTTAGTCCCGGTCTTTTTTGATTTTTTGGGTGTTGTTTTGACTGATGCGCAGGACGCACAACGCCAACATCTTTGGTGCCTTCATCCAAACCGAGAGGATGGAAACGCCGTAGTTACCGAAATGTCACGAGAAAGCTTTGTGGAGATTGCTACTAAAGGGCCCCAAGTACAACATGCACCCGTTCCACAGGCCGTTACTAATGAGATACTCCGTGTTCCAATGATGACTATAGATCCAAGATTCCTGAAAGACCTCTCTCGGCTCATCCCGGGACTTATTAAAAGGCCGCCTCGGCGGGGTTCTTGGCGTCTTTAGTGAGTCCGGGTGACGTGCGATCTGCCTGACAAACGACAGCGATAACCTCACCCTTGCCTTAGTTTAGGCCCCTTTCAACGTTGTCCGTGCCAGGGGTTAACCTACATTCATCAAAGAAAGACGGAGGAAAAAATGATTTTTCTCGAACACAAAAAGAATGTGGCGATCAACCTGAAGACGTGGGACATGACGGCGGAAGTCTATGACATCGAATCAAAAATGACCATTTCTTCAGGCCCCGTGACCCAGCGCCTGGTGGATTTGCTCCAGTTCTACATTAAGGAGGGGTTGATCCCAGCTGATTTTTACTGGAAGAAAACCAAAAGAACCGAAACGGTGTGCGGCCACCGTTTTACCCAATACGCCGTGGGTATGGATGGCAAAAGGTATTTAAAAGCGGATTTGGAACTGAGGAAAAGAAGGGTTCCGGCCCGCGCTAGCGGCTGGCAATCATTTTTCATGGGGCTGGTATTAGGCATGACCCGGTTAACCTTCTGGGAAGCCATGGCGGCCATGATGGTTGTGAACGCTTCTAAAAAAAGGAATGAATAGATCGCGCGTTATTTATGCCATTTAAAAGACGAATTATTTAGATAATTAAAAAGTGGATGAGGTGATGAAAGGTTAGAATTAGTGGGATTTTAAGAGCCCATTTGGTTTGTCATATTTCTTTTTGAAATAGTTTGTTGAAAGGACCTTTCATGGCCGAGCAAACGATTGAATGCCCCAAGTGCCACAAAAAATTTCCCATTACCTCCGCTTTGACCGCGCAGGTTGAAGAGCAGGTTCGCGAAGAGCTCAAAAAAGAAACGGAACAACAACTCAAAGCCAAAGATAAAGAATTGGAAGGGAAGCTCGAGAAAGCCAAAGAAAAATACGAGGAAGAAGCGCAGCTGGAAGTAGATGAGCTGAAAGGGAAGCTCAGAAAAGCAAAGGATGAGTACGAAAAGAAGGCAAAAAAAGAAGCGGAAAGTAAGTTTAAAACCGAATTAGAAAATCTTCAGACAGAAGTCAAAGAAAAAGAAGCCCAGGTCGACAAGGCCAACAAAGCACAACTTGAATTTTTGGCCAAAGAACGGGAATGGAAGAGGAAGATCGATGGTCAAGCGTTAGAGACGGCCAAGAAAATAGAAGAAGAAAGGGCCCGAATTCAGGAAGAAGTCAAAAAAAGATACCAGGAAGAAACCCGTCTCAAGGAAGCCGAAAAAGATCAACTGATTCAATCTTTAAAAAAGTCCAATGATGAACTCAACCGCAAGCTCGAACAAGGCTCCCAACAGGCTCAGGGGGAAGCTGTTGAAGAAGATATCGAAAACACCTTAACCACCACCTTTTATAAAGACGAAATTATTCCCATCAAAAAGGGGGTAAAGGGGGGTGATATCCATCAAAAGGTCAATAACGACTCCGGAAAACCCTGCGGTTCGATCCTTTGGGAATGCAAAAGGGTGAAATCTTGGAGTGATGGCTGGATCAGCAAAATTAAGGAAAACCGCCAGTTGGTCAATGCGGATATCTCGATCATCGTTTCCGAGGAATTACCTAAGGACTCAAGGGGTTTTGACCAGATAGAGGGGGTTTGGATCACCAATTATCAAAATTACATCGGCCTAGCGAAAGCTTTGCGGGTGGGGTTGATCCAGGTTTCGACCGCTCGGAATCAGCAGGTTGGTAAGGATCGCAATATGGAAGTTTTGTTCCATTACCTGACCGGCTCGGAGTTCCGAAACCGGGTCGAGGCAATCATGGAGCCCTTTATCATCATGAAGGACGACCTGGAAAAGGAAAAAAGGGCCATACAGGGGTCCTGGAACAAGCGGGAAAAGATGTTAAACAAGGTGATTGATAACACCGGTGGCATGTACAGCGATTTACAAGGGATCATGGGGAAATCCCTTCCTGAAATTAATACTTTGGAATTGCCATCGGGCCAAGAAGTGGTTGGTTGATCAATATTTTAAAGCGAGTATCGAAAATGAATAAATTTGAAAAAATGGTTATAGCCGTAACTTCGAGATCACTTTTTGATCTTGAAAAGAGCAATCAAGTATTTAAAAAGGGAATTAAGGCATATAGAGAACATCAGCTAAAGCATGAGAATGAACCGCTTGGAAAAGGTGTTGCTTTTCCTCTCGTGAAAAAGCTTCTAAAACTTAAAAAGGATAATCGATCTTTGGTGGAAGTCGTTCTAATTTCTCGGAACGATCCGAGCACAGGACTCAGGGCATTTAATGCCATAAAAAAATACAAATTGAATATTTCCCGTGCCGCGTTCTGCGGAGGCGGGTTTCGCGATGGTTATTTAAAGGCGTTTAATGTTGATTTATTTTTATCAGCGCATTCGGACGATGTTAAAGAGGCTTTGGGGGATGGTATTCCCGCCGCCACCATTCTCCCGAGGAGATCCGAAACGCATGAGGAGAAAAAAATACGATTTGCTTTTGACGGTGATTCAGTAATATTTAGCGATGAAGCTGAAAAAATTAATGCAAAAAAAGGGTTGAAGGCTTTTTATCGAAGTGAAAAACGCCAAGCGAACAATCCTTTAGAACCTGGGCCATTCAAAGTATTTCTTGAAAAAATCCACAAAATACAAAATGCTTTTCCCCCTGGAAACAACCCGATTCGAACTGCACTTATCACCGCAAGGAGTGCTCCGGCGCACGAACGTGCCATTAAGACCTTGCGAAAATGGAATATTTATCTAAATGAAGCATTCTTTCTCGGCGGGGCAGATAAAACTCCAATTTTGGGTACCTATCACCCGGATATTTTCTTTGATGACCAAAGGAAAAATGTAAAACGGGCTTCAAAAAAGGTTCCTTCTGCCCATGTACCGTATGGCATCAAAAATAAAAAGAAGAAGAGAAAATGAGTCGCTGGAAATTGCGACAGAGGTTCTGAATCATTTAAGTGGCTATGGGGAGATAAGGTAAAAGAAGAATCTGTAAGACTATAAGTTCATGTTTGAAAGGGGTGAAACATGGGAAAATTCCATTACAATTCAAATGGATATCCTGTATGGAATGATAGTGGGAAATTGGTTCATAGAACCGTAGCCAAACCAAAAATGGACCAAGTGACGCATCACAAGGACGGAAATCCTATGAACTTCAGAAAAAGCAATCTCGTCAATATGGGAAGAAGTGAACATGCAAAACTTCATTCGTCGCAAAGAAGACGGCCCCGATGAATACCCAGTTTCTTTTTTCCGAGTGGAACAAAGGTATCGGGCTAACGTTCAACAATTTATATTAACCTTTTATTCCATAAAAGTTGGCCTGATCCCTTTGGGGCTTAGGGCAAGATTAAGACGATTTTATATAGTCAACAAACAAGAGCTTTGCCAAGGTTTGGCAGCCTCTTTTGTTTATAATGCTCCGACTAAACCTAAGGAACTTTTGTGGCCAAACTCGAAAACTTAATACCCAATACATCCGTTGGCGGCATATTGCCAAACTGCCTTGTTTCGGTTGTGAACGTTAATTGGTTTGGCTCAGAAGCCATCGAGCTTACCTACAAAGACCCCTCAGGAAAAATTGGCAACCAGCTTGTTTATCGCCACGATGAGCCCCGGATTGAAATCGCAGAACTAGGACGGCCTTGGAGTTTCGATGGAGATGGAAATCTCTTTCGATTGGTTTCGGAAGCTCATCGAATCCGTTTAGCTCATTTATTCGACCCGGTTTTGGCTGTCCACACTTCCGAAGTCGAACCACTACCTCATCAGATAACCGCCGTTTATGAAAAAATGCTGCCAAGGCAGCCTCTTCGGTTCCTTCTTGCCGATGATCCTGGTGCTGGTAAAACCATTATGGCGGGTTTGTTTATTAAAGAACTTATTGCCCGTGGGGATCTTCAACGGTGTTTGGTCGTCTGCCCCGGAAGTCTTGCGGAAAACTGGCAAGATGAATTATTCCGAAGGTTCCATTTGCCTTTTGACATCTTAACGAATGACAAGTTGGAATCGGCCCGGACCGGCAACTGGTTTTTAGAAAACAATTTAGTGATTGCTAGGTTGGACAAACTAAGTAGGGACGAGGAAGTTCAAGCCAAGCTTTTGGTTCCTGAAGGAAGGTGGGATTTAATTATTTGTGACGAAGCACACAAGATGTCGGCGACCTTTTTCGGGGGGGAAGTTAAATACACTAAACGTTACCGATTGGGCCAAGAACTTTCAAAAATAACCCGCCATTTCCTCCTTATGACGGCAACCCCACACAACGGCAAAGAAGAAGACTTCCAACTTTTTATGGCCTTGTTGGATGGTGATCGGTTTGAAGGAAAGTTTAGGGATGGGGTACATACGGCAGATGTATCCGACCTTATGCGACGAATGGTTAAAGAAAACCTCCTTACGTTTGATGCTAAGCCCCTGTTTCCACAAAGGATAGCCCACACCGTTTCCTACAAACTTTCGGATGCCGAAGCGCGGCTTTATGCCGAAGTGACCAGCTATGTACGTGAAGAATTTGATAGGGCTGCAAAACTAGAAAATGATAAACGTTCCGGCACCATTGGATTTGCCTTAACCATTCTTCAAAGACGCCTTGCTTCATCCCCGGAAGCCATTTACCAGTCCTTAAAACGAAGACGAGAACGCCTTGAAACCAAGTTGCGGGAACTGGAACTGATCCAACGTGGTGCCATGGTTGCGGATGACATCAATAAAGACACCCCCGCCCTAGATGCCGAAGACCTTGATGATATTGATGATTCACCGTCTGATGAAATGGAAGAAACAGAATCCGAAATCGTTGACCAAGCTACTGCAGCCCGTTCGATATTTGAATTAAAGGCTGAAATAGCCACACTTGCCCGTCTAGAGGCATTAGCTTTGACAGTCAAAAGAAGCGGCGAAGATAGAAAATGGGTGGAATTATCGCAATTACTACATGAAGTCTTTGCTTCAAAAGTATCTGAAACACCGGCACCCTATGGTTCTGGGCCGATACCACCCCCGAAACCATCCCCCCATCAAAAATTGATCATCTTCACAGAGCATCGTGACACCCTTAATTACCTGCACCAAAAGATAACCAGCCTTTTGGGGCGCCAAGAAGCGGTAGTCATTATCCATGGCGGGATGGGGCGGGAAGAACGAACCAAATCCCAGGAATCTTTCCGCCATGACCCACAGGTTCAAGTGTTGCTGGCCACAGACGCGGCTGGTGAAGGTATCAATCTTCAACGCGCCCATTTAATGGTTAATTACGATCTGCCGTGGAATCCCAACCGTATAGAACAACGATTTGGCCGTATTCACCGTATCGGTCAAACCGAAGTCTGTCATTTATGGAACTTGGTGGCAGATGGCACACGGGAAGGTGAAGTTTATCTGACCCTTTTGAGCAAATTGGAAGAAGCACGTAATGCCTTGGGGGGGCAAGTTTTCGATGTATTAGGGAAACTGGTATTCGATGGCAAGCCCCTACGGGAATTGCTGATTGAGGCCATCCGTTATGGTGAAAAGCCAGAAGTAAAAGCCTATTTAAACAAGGTAGTAGCTAATGCCTTCAATAAAGAAGAACTTCAAACCTTAATCGAAGAACGGGCTTTGGCCCAAGATGTGATGGATGTAAGCAGGGTTTATAAAATCCGCGAACAAATGGAAAGAGCTGAAGCCCGTCGCCTTCAGCCACATTACATCGAATCGTTTTTCTTGGAAGCATTCCATCAATTAGGTGGCAACGCCAAACAGAAAGAAACACGACGATACGAAATATCCTTCGTTCCGGCACCCATTCGTAACCGGGATAGGCTTTTAGGTATAGGGGAAGCTGTGGTTCCCCGTTATGAACGGATTACTTTTGAAAAAAACCTGATAGCCCCCCAAGGGCAAATCCCAGCCGCTTTTATTTGCCCTGGACACCCACTGCTGGATTCTACCCTTGATTTGATTATTGAAAGACACCGTGACCTATTAAAGCGGGGTGCGGTCTTGGTAGATGACTTGGATTCGGGTGACAAACCCAGGGTTCTATTCTATTTGGAACATGCCATTCAAGACGCAAGCATCACCCGATCCGGGGATAGAAGGGTAGTTTCAAAGAAAATGCTTTATGTGGAAATTGACGCCGCTGGAAATGCTCGGCATTTGAATTATGCCCCTTATCTTGATTACCGGCCATTAAAGCCAGAAGAACCCAAAATAGAAGACTTTTTAAAACGGCCCGAATGTGAATGGATTGCAAAAGGGCTGGAACAAAAGGCCCAAACCTATGCCATTAGCAAGGTTGTGCCTGAACATTTTGAAGAAATCCGATCCCAGAAGATTTCCTTAATCCAGAAAACGGAAGCGGCTGTAAAAGACCGACTGACCAAGGAAATCAATTACTGGGATCACCGGGCCGAAGACTTAAAACTTCAAGAACAAGCGGGTAAGGCCAATGCTCGTTTGAATTCAAATGAAGCCCGTAAAAGGGCCGATAACTTACAGGCCCGTCTTCAAAAAAGATTGGAAGACCTAAAGCTAGAAGCTCAATTGTCCCCATTGCCCCCTGTGGTTTTAGGGGGCTTATTGGTAATCCCAATGGGGCTGATTGCCAAAATGAACACATCTAAGCCTACCACAGTTGTAACAAAGGATAACCAGGCCGCAGCAGCTAAAGCCCGTGAAATCATTATGGAAGTAGAACGTAAACTTGGCTTTGACCCGACCGATCATGAATTGGACAAATTGGGTTATGACATCGAAAGCCGTGTTACAAATACAGGAAAATTAAGGTTCATTGAAGTGAAAGGCAGGGTTACAGGGGCTGATACTGTAACGGTTACGCGTAATGAAATTCTTTATTCCCTTAACAAACCAGAAGATTTCATTCTGGCCATTGTTGAATTCATAGGCGATGGTCATAAGGTTCATTACATTCGGAAACCATTTCAAAGGGAACCGGATTTTGGTGTAACCAGTGTGAATTACAATTTTTCGGAACTATTAGAAAAATCCGAGATGCCTTCTTAAAAGATAGGATTAAATATGGAATCTAGAATTAAAAAGAAGTTGATCGAAGTCGCATTGCCTTTAGAAGCAATCAACATAGCTTCTTCCCGTGAAAAATCCATACATCATGGTCATCCTAGTTCTTTACATACCTGGTGGGCAAGGAGGCCGCTAGCTGCTGCTAGGGCTGTTATTTTTGCCCAAATGGTAGACGATCCCTCTTCTTCCCCTGATCTTTTTCCTTCTGAGAAGGCACAAGAGAAAGAACGTAAAAGACTTTTTAAAATTATTGAAGACTTAGTGAAATGGGAAAACACAATTGACGAAAAGGTTTTAGGACGTGCTACAGCTGAAATTTGGCAAAGTTGGCGTCGGTCTTGTGCTGAGAATGCTGACCATCCTGATGCAAAAGAACTTTTTGACCGTAGCAAACTTCCAGCTTTTCATGATCCTTTTGCTGGAGGTGGGGCCATTCCTTTAGAAGCTCAAAGATTGGGACTTGAAACAAACGCTAGTGATCTAAATCCAGTTGCTGTTTTACTTAATAAGGCAATGATTGAAATTCCACCTAAATTTTCCGGAATACCCCCAGTTAATCCTGATATTCGGAAAAAAAAGGATCTTTTTGAAGTCAAATGGAAGGGTGCTGAAGGGTTAGGTGAGGATGTTAGTTATTACGGTAAATGGTTAAGTGACGAAGCAGAAAAACGCATTGGTAATTTATATCCCAAGGTCGATATAACATCTTCGGTAGTTAAAGAACGGCCAGATCTTAAAAAATATTCGGGTAAAAAGTTGCCAGTTATTGCTTGGCTTTGGGCGCGCACGGTTATAAGTCCTAACCCTAGTTTAGGTGGGACCGAAGTGCCATTAGTTTCTAACTTTATGCTTTCTACTCAGCCTGGAAAAGAGGCATATGTTGAACCGTACATAGAGAACAAAAATTATCAATTCAAAGTGAAAATCGGAATTCCTAAAAATATCGAAACAGTGGAAAACGGGACAAAATTATCAAGAGCTAATTTTAAATGTTTGATATCTGGAGTGCCCATTTCTGGCGATTACATAAAGTCTGAAGGTCAAGCAGGACGAATGAATATCCGTTTGATGGCTATCGTCGCAGAATGTGAAGGAAAAAGAATTTATCTTTCACCTTTATCTGACCATGAAAATTTTATTAAAAACGCTAAGCCCGATTGGAAACCTGAAGAATTAATATCCGGTACAACACAATACATTGGCGTTAAGCCCTATGGCGTGGATCAATTTTTTAAACTGTTTACCAATAGACAATTGGTAGCATTGACTACGTTTTCAGATCTTGTAATTGAAGTAAAGGATATGATCCGTAAAGATGCGATTGCTTCTGGCCTTTTTAAAGAAGATAAAAATTTGGTGGCTGGGGGTATTGGAGCTACAGCATATTCTGAGGCTATATGTGTTTATTTGAGTTTGTCTATTAGCAAAGAGACCGCATTCCTTTCTACACAAGCTCGTTGGAGGACAGGCGAAGGTAAGTCTGCCCCAGGGTTTGGGCGGCAAGCGATACCTATGGTTTGGGATTTTGCTGATTTAAATCCATTTGCTGGGGCCGGTGGTGATTTCAAAGGCTTAATTGAAGGAACGAAGAAATGTATTTTAAATATAATCCCTTCTTCAGGAGGGACTTCCCAACAGGAAGATGCTGCTACCCAACAGATTACATTAAATAAAATTGTTTCAACAGATCCGCCCTATTACGACAATGTTCCTTATGCTGACCTATCCGATTATTTTTATGTTTGGCTACGCCACACACTGCGTTCAATATTCCCAGATTTATTTTCTACAGTTCTCGTCCCTAAAAAAGAAGAACTGGTTGCTTTTTCGTATCGCCATGTAAATAAAGAAGGGGCAGAAAAATTTTTCCTTCATGGCATGACAAGAGCAATGGGTCAAATAGCTAAACAAGCCCACGTTGGATTTCCTATTACAATTTATTATGCGTTCAAACAAGCCGAAACCGATAGTGAAGAGGGAACATCAAGTACAGGTTGGGTCACTTTTTTAGAAGCAGTAATTCGTGCCGGTTTTTCTATCACGGGCACATGGCCTATGCGAACCGAAGGAAATAGTCGATTGCGCGGAATGAATTCTAATGCTCTCGCTTCTAGTATTGTTCTAGTTTGCCGACCGCGTGAAGTTGATGCCCCTATTACAACTCGTAGGAAATTTATTGATGCTTTAAAAACTGAAATGCCACTGGCTATCGCTCATCTACAACGTGGAAATATTGCACCAGTAGATTTAGCCCAAGCCGCTATTGGGCCTGGAATGGGGATTTATACTCGTTATTCTAAAGTTCTTGATGCTTCAGGAAATGAACTTTCTATTCGTGAAGCACTCAGCCAAATAAATGAAGTCCTTGATGAAACTTTGGCTCAACAAGAAGGTGATTTTGATTCTGATACAAGATGGGCTTTAACTTGGTTTGATCAGTACGGATTTTCAGAAAATGAATATGGAATTGCAGAAAAACTTTCCAAAGCAAAAAACACCAGTGTTGCTGGAATGGTAGAAGCTGGCATTCTTTCGTCGAATAAAGGGAAAGTGCGTTTATTAAAACCCGATGAATTAATAAATGATTGGGACCCTGATACCGACACTCGTTTAACTTCTTGGGAAACCGTCCATCATCTTATACGGGTTTTAGGTATTGGTGGCGAGCCCGCAGCAGCTGAGTTAGTAAAAAAATTAGGTTCAAAAGGTGAACTTGCCCGAGAATTAGCATATCGTCTTTACACTGTTTGTGAAAGAAAGAAACGTGCCAAAGAAGCACTTTCATATAACGCTTTGGTTCAAAGCTGGCCCGAAATAACTCGGTTAGCACAAGAAAATATAAAAACACCTGAAACCCAAATTGATGCATTTAATTAAGGAGTTTTGATTTATGGCAACCACTAATCACGAAAGAGTTGGTAAAGCTTTAGACCTATTGCGTGAAGGACTTCGTCCTTTCGTAGAAAGGGAGATGCGAACGCAACATGCTCAGCAATGGTTTGATATTGCTAAAAAATCAGTAAACGAAACACAAACCAAACTTTTCGGTACTGAAGAAAAACCTAATTGGGATATCGCGGTTCTTCTAACCCTTATGTGGAACCAATGGAATGATGTTTTTGCCAAGACACTGGGACGAGCTGACAGGTCTTTGGTTAGCGAATTGAAGGATCAACGAAATAAATGGGCTCACCAACAGCCTTTTTCAACAGATGATACTTACAGGGTTCTTGATTCAGTTGGTCGCCTTTTAACTGCTGTTTCGGCCAAAGAAACTGATGAAATAGAAAAAATGAAGTCAGAATTACTTAGGGTCAAATATGAAGAGCAAGTCAGAAATGAAAAACGAAAAACAACTAGTTCGGCCATTGAAAGCCAAGTGACGGGTAATCTTAAACCCTGGCGTGAAGTGGTAACCCCGCATAAAGATGTTGCTAGTGGAAAATTCCAACAAGCTGAATTTGCTGCTGATCTTTGGCAGGTTCATGTTGGCGAAGGAAGTGACGAATATAAAAACCCAAATGAATTCTTCAAACGAACCTACCTTACGGAAAGCTTAAAGCACATGTTGATTGGAGGTCTTAGGCGTTTAACTGATCAAGGTGGGGACCCAGTAATACAGCTACAGACAAATTTCGGCGGCGGCAAAACCCATTCAATGTTGGCCCTCTATCATCTGTTTTCAGGAATTTCCCCGAAAACTTTATTTGGAATGGAAGATGTCTTAAAAGAATCTGGAATTGATAAAGCTATTACGGCTAAACGTGTTGTTTTGGTTGGCAACCGAATTTCACCGGGTAATCCTGTTACGAAGTCGGACGGTACTGTAGTACGAACCCTTTGGGGTGAATTGGCTTGGCAATTAGGTGGTAAGAAAGCATTTGACCGTATTAAAGCCGATGATGAAAAGGCAACCAGCCCCGGTGATGCCTTGAGAGAATTATTCAATGAGTACGGTCCATGTCTGATCCTAATTGATGAATGGGTTGCCTACGCTCGCCAACTTCACGACCAAAATGACCTTCCCGGTGGCAGTTTTGAAACCCACTTCACCTTTGCCCAAACCATTACAGAATCTGCCAAGTTGGCGAAGAAATGCCTTCTGGTTATTAGTTTACCTGCATCGGATTCAACTGGTTCACCCCATGCAGTAGCCGATGATGTTGAAGTTGGCGGCGAAAGGGGGCGGGTTGCACTTGCTAGGTTAAGAAATGCTGTTGGCCGGGTGGAGGCATCGTGGCGACCAGCTGGTGCTGAAGAAGGGTTTGAAATTGTTCGCCGTCGGTTATTTGAACCAATTATCGATCAGGCGCATTTTGTTGCACGGGATACCGTTGCCCAGGCCTTTTCCGATCTTTATAAATCCCAAAAACAGGAATTTCCCCCCGAGTGTCCTGGGGCAGATTATGAAAAAAGATTAAAAGATGCGTATCCCATTCACCCGGAAGTTTTTGACAGGCTTTATACGGACTGGTCAACCCTTGTAAAATTTCAGCGAACTAGGGGTGTTCTGAGGCTGATGGCAGCCGTAATTCATAACCTTTGGGTGCAAGACGACAGAAACCCCTTAATTCTCCCATCGAATATTGCTATTGATGATTCAAGAGTTCAATTTGAATTGACTCGTTATCTATCTGATAACTGGATGCCAATTATTGAAAAGGATGTTGATGGACCAAATGCGTTGCCTTTAAGAATTGATGGGGAAGTTCCCAATCTAGGTAAATCCCATGCCTGTCGTCGGGTGGCGCGAACGATCTTCATGGGTTCAGCTCCGATTTCCGCCGCAGCCCATCAAGGTTTAGAAGACCGCCGTATTAAATTGGGTTGTGTTATGCCTGGGGAAACAACAGCCGTATTTGGTGATGCCCTTCGTCGATTATCCAGTGCCGCTACTTTTTTGAATAACGAAGGAAACAGATATTGGTACTCAACCCAAGCAACGATTACGAAAACCGCTGAAGAAAAAACTGAAGAATTCAAACGAAATAAAGATGCGGTTGCGGCTGAACTTTCAGACCGGTTAAGGGAAGATTTAAGACATACAGGTGATTTCAAACGGGTTCACCTTTTGCCAAGTTCTGGTCAAGATGTACCAGATGATTTAGATGCGCGTCTTGTGATTCTTGGCTCGGACGATGCCTATAGCAAAGGGACGGAAAGTGGTTCTGAAGTTAAAGCTAAAGCTATTTTAGAAAATCGTGGTAACACTCCCCGTTTGTATCGGAACACATTGGTTTTTTTAGTGCCGGACCAAACCCGCCTTCAGGATTTGGAAGAAGCCATTTGTCGTTATTTGGCTTGGGAATTTATTTTGGATGAAAAGGACACGATGGGGTTAACCCCAAGTCAGATTAAACAAGCAGAAACTCAGATAAAATCAGCCGATGCCACTGTTAAGGGCCGGCTTCCCGAAACTTATCAATGGCTTTTGGTACCAAATCAATCAGATGCCCAGTCGCCGGTTGTTTTAAATCCGATTCGGCTTTCAGGTTCGGAAGAATTGGCCGTTCGTGCCAGTAAGAAACTGAAGAATGAAGAACTGTTGATAACCGCGTTGGCTGGTTCCCGGCTTTGTATGGAATTGAACCGCGTCCCACTTTGGCGAGGTAACCATGTGGCCATAAACCAACTGGTTGAAGATTTTGCCAAGTACAGTTATTTACCAAGATTGGCTTCTCCATCGGTTTTGCGTGACGCAGTGATGGATGGTTTGGCCCTAATCACATGGGCACAAGACACTTTTGCGTATGCTGACAGCTACGATGAAGCCGCAGGGCGGTATTTGGGTCTGAGAAGTAGCCAACGCATTCCCATAACGGATGGGGATAGGGGACTACTGGTAAAGCCAGACATAGCCCAAAAACTAATTGAACAACAGTCAAAGGCTGGTTCATCCGAAAGTCCAGGAACATCTTCTGATTCAACAGCGGGTAACCCACCTGAAACTGATGGTTCTGGAAAGGAAAAACCAACAGTCCAATTATTACGCCGTTTTCATGGGACTATCGAACTCGATCCAGCCCGAGTAGGCCGTGATGCGGGCCGAGTAGCCGATGAGGTGATTGCCCACTTGTCGGGTTTGATGGGCTCAAAGCTAAAGGTAACTTTGGAAATTGATGCGGAAATACCAAACGGAACGCCGGACAATGTTGTTCGTATAGTCACAGAAAACAGTCGTACTTTAAAATTTAGAGACCAAGGTTTTGAAAAGGAATAACAAAGAGAATCAATCCTTTAATCTTGGGTTTCAATTTCTTTTCATTAGAGGTTTTAAATGTGGTCGGATAATGAAGCTGAGATAGACCTATTAGGCTTTGAACATTTAAAAGGTGCGGTCTTATCAATTGTAAATGACAAAAACCTATTACCCGCCTCGGTTGGAATTTACGGGGACTGGGGTAGCGGCAAATCAAGCCTAATGAAAATGGTTCGAGAAGAACTTGAGAAAGATAAAGAAATTGCGGTTATTTCTTTCAATGGGTGGCTTTTCGAGGGCTATGAGGATGCAAAGACGGCTTTGATAGGAACAATAATCGAAGAGATTGTTGAGAAAAGGACATTGTCGTCAGAAGCAAAGACAGAAGCAAAACGACTTGGGTTCCGATTGTTGAAAAAAATTCAGGTTTTTAGGTTGTTAAGCATTGGTGCTAAAACAGCATCTGCTTATGCAATAGGGGGCTCTCCTGTTGCTGGGACTGTGTTGGCGACTGAAGGAGCATCTTATTTATCCGAATTGGTTAATACTGCGAGCGAAGAAATTCAAAAATCGAAAGATATGAGTATTGAGGATATTGATAAATTTCTAAAAAAAGAAACAGAAAATAATGTTAGGAAAAATATTCGGGAGTTTAGGAAAGATTTTGCAGATCTAATAAATCAAACTAAGATTAAAACATTGGTTGTTTTAATAGACGATCTTGATCGGTGTCTCCCCGACTCAATAATTGAAACACTTGAGGCTATAAAACTATTTTTATTTGTTCCTAATACCGCCTTTGTAATTGGTGCGGATGAAAGGTTGGTTCGTTATGCGGTCCGTCGTCGTTTTCCCGAACTCCCAGGAGAAAAAACCGAAGTGGGACAAGACTACCTTGAAAAGCTAGTTCAATATCCAGTCCGTGTACCTCCACTCGGCCGAGCGGAGATTGAATCTTATATAAATTTATTGTTTACAAAAAAGGAGAATGTTCCGGCAGATAAATTTGAAGAAGCACGAAGGTGCGTTACTGAATGTTCTCCAAAAGATTTGCTTGAAGTTAGATATAACCATGGAATTGCTCAAAAAATATTAGGCCAGAATTTTACTGCTGAACTGGGTAATAGTTTGGCTTTGGCTCAACGTATTGCTCCGGTCCTTGCCGCAGGATTAACAGGGAATCCACGACAATGTAAAAGATTTTTGAATACTCTCGTAATGCGGGTAAATATGGCAAAAACAAAGAAAATTGATTTAAACCCTTCAATTCTTGCCAAGTTAATGTTGTTAGAACGTTTCTATACAGAGTCTTATAGGCAACTTGCTAGGATTCAGGGAGAACAAGGGGGGAAACCTTCAGAACTTGCCTTAGCAGAGGAATCACTTAGGAGAGAATCAAAACCAGGAATCCCCGAGGAGAAAAACGAAAAGTCATCTTCAAGCGTTTCGGAGGGGAATTCTCAACAGATTTCCATCGGCCAAAATTCGGAGTGGCTTTCTGATCCGGGCCTCAAAGATTGGATCGAAAGTGATCCGCCACTTTCGGGTGAGGATTTAAGGCCTTATTTCTATTTTTCGCGTGACTTGCTTGGCCCTTTGAATTCAGTTGTTCAGAGGATGAGCCCTATTGCTCAAGAAATTTTGTCTGATCTTCTAAAACCCGGAAAAGCCCAATTTAAAATTACATTAAAACGAGCAAAAGATTTGAGCTCAGGAGATTCTGGGTCGGTATTTTTTGCACTTGGTTTGAGGTTAAGAACCGAAGATGACCTGGGAAAAGAAGAGTCGATTTTGTGGAAACTTCTTGATTGGGTAAATGAGCGGAGAGAATTATTCGGCCAATTAATAATCATCTTAATGGAACTTCCCGAAACTAACTTGCCATTGTCATTGCCGCCCCGAATAGTAAATCTATCCAAGTCTCAAGAAGAGAAATCTTCGACAAGGCGGTTACTGGAAAAATGGAATATTAGTTCTGGGAATCCAAGATTAAAAGCTTCCGCAAAAATACAACTTTCAAAAATATAATAGGGGTAAAGAATGGGTACTTCTAGTTCTGGCGGTGGCCCACAAGATAAAACGCCTTTGTTGCAACCTTGGGCTCTTTCAGGAAGTAACGAATTCTTGCAAACCTTTACTGGTACTCCCTCGGTTGGACCAGGGGAAGGTATAGGTTCTGAAAATACAGAAATTAATGCTGAAAGTGGAGGAGGAACTAATCCTAATGAATCCTCAGAATTTTCCGAAAATATATCTTCTCCAAATTTGAGTAATCCTGTTTCCTCATCTACAACAAATAGAGGGGGCTGGTCTAAAGCAAAGCGTTCTTTAGGTGCATTGACCAAGGGCAGCGATCAGACCTCGCGTAAAAAGGCGGGACGTGATTATGTAGGCGCAAGGGGCGGAGCATCCAATGCTTCGCGATCTTCAGTTAGCGCCCGACGTGCAACTAAACAATTAGGGGGATTTCTTGCCGATGTTTCTCTAAGTGGTATCAAATCCGCTTTTGAAAGTTTAGGTCTTGAAAATTTTATCGGAAAAGAAGCCGACATTGTTTTTGGTGCAATACTCGATAAACTTTCTCCTGAAGGGTTGGATATTGAGGAGGTTTCTACACGGGACGCCATTGGAGAAGCCTTGGCAGAACTTTTTGATGAATATGTTAAAGATGATGGAAATTTAGAAGCCCTGGAAAAAATGACACCGGAATCAATAAGCTCCGCAATAGAAATTTCTGTTGTGGCAAGTATTTTCAATCGCTGGCTTGGTGATCTTGGTAGAAGAATAGAAGAAAAGGCCGTTACGCCAGAAGACGCTGTTAAACTTGAACGAGATATTAAATCTTATATAAAAGAATCAGTATCCAACAAATTGGTGAATCAAAACCCTTTAAAAATTAATTGGAAAAGTGGAGAGGGAATTGCATTTGTTGATGCAATTTATTATGAAGCATATTCGCTTTTAGAAGGGGCATAATGATTTGGCATGTACTCGTTCGAAATGGAACCGTTGATAACTACAACCCTGAACTTGGATCAGCTCCCCGGATTAACGTGGGATTTCAAAGACCAGATGATGAATGGGTGGTTGGAAATAATGTATTTTCCGTAATTCAGAAACAAACCGGGTTTTATCCAAATAGTACTGTTAATGATTTACTGTATTTAGCAATGTCGGTATTCGCGGCTGATCTTAGAATTCCCCGGAAGTATTCTAAAGACCAATGGTCGAGGGAATTAAAAATCCATTTCCCCGTGGTTGATTTAAAAATTTGGTCACCAATTTTACCTTTATTGAGCCGAACCCTAAGTTTCCTAACTGGTGACAAATGGGAAATTGAACTTCGAAGTCGAAATAATCATGTTGATGCAGTTGGTAAGCAAAAACTTAAAAATGTTGATTCTGTTTGTTTGTTTTCTGGCGGTTTAGATTCACTCGTTGGCGCAATTGATTTGCTGGCTGAAGGAAGGTCTGTTGCGTTGGTTGGACACCATGGGGCCGGGATAACTAACCCAATACAAGAAAGAGTTCTTTCTTCTTTAATGCCCAAATATAAAGGGAAAATGTTTCCATTTATGTTTTATATCCAACCCCCAAAAAATAATTCCGAAGAAGGGGAACCGTCTATGCGGTCCCGATCCTTCCTCTTCTTTGCAATGGGAGTTGTCGTCGAAAATGTCTTAGGCTCAAATTCACCTTTGGTTGTGGCAGAAAATGGATTGATTTCTCTTAATGTCCCACTTACAGGCCCTAGAACTGGGAGTAGAAGTACAAGAACCACTCACCCTTATTATGTTTTCCTGTTTTGGGAGCTTTTAAAAGGTCTTGGCATATCCACATCCATAGTAATGCCTTACCGCTTCCATACAAAAGGAGAAATGCTCAAGGGGTGCAAAGATCAGGATTTATTAGCTTCAGTTGCGAAATTAACAATGTCATGCTCTCATCCCGAGGCGGGCAGATTTAGGGGTGGGTCTCCAAATTCTCATTGTGGTTATTGTGTACCTTGCATAATACGGAAAGCTTCAACGAAATATTCTGGAATTCCAGATGCGACATATACAATTGCGGTTGAAACCTCCCCACCGTTTTATAAAACTAACTCCGGTAGAGATTATCGTGCCTTTTGCATTGCCTTAGAACGGATGAAGGGTATGAAATCTAGAAATATAAAACAAAAAGTCCTTTCATCCGGTCCACTCCCCCCAGCAGATCTTCCAAAGTACGCAAAAGTATTTGTGAATGGAATGAATGAAGTAAGTGCTTTATTTCGGAATGTTTGAAATATGAACAATAATCAGGATTCTATGAATATTGAATATGTTGACGCGCATTGTCATGCTGATCTTTTTATAAATGATTCTTCAATCATTGAAGAAGCGGAAATAAACAAAGTTCACACAATAGCAGTTACAAATGTCCCCTCAGTGTTCCTTAGAACTCAGAACCTCTCGAAAGGGAAAAAATATATTTATCCTGCGGTAGGTTTGCATCCCGAACTTGTTAAAACTCATGGAAGCGAAGTCGCAAATCTTTGGCCAATTTTAAATGAAACCCGTTTTGTTGGTGAAGTTGGATTAGACTACAGCACAGATGATTTGAACGAACGTCAAAATCAACGGGACATCTTTTCAGCCATACTTTTACATTGTTCGGAGTATAAAAATAAAGTCATAACTGTACATTCCAGAAGAGCCGCAAGTGATGTAATTGCAGCAGTTGGAGAAAAATATCCTGGAAAAATTATTCTTCATTGGTTTACGGGAACTTCAAAAGAAGTTGACCGTGCCATTAATTCAGGATTTTGGTTTTCTATAAATCTGAATATGTTGGGGACATCAAAAGGGTTTGAATTGATTAATAAAATGCCTATTAATCGATTATTAACTGAAACTGATGGCCCGTTCGGAAAGTTTAATAATAATTCCGCCACGCCGAAAGATGTCAAGGTTTTGGTAAATAAACTTTCTGGGGTATGGAAAAAAACAGTCGAGGAAACCGCCGCTATTATTTTGGAAAACTTTAAAAGTGTATTGAGCTAGTTATTTCTTTTTTGGGCGTCCCCGCCCGTTCCTGTTTGTTTTCGGTTCATTGAAAAAGTCTCTAATATCGCAATCCAAAGCGGCCATTAAACGGAAAAGATTCCGCAAAGTTAAGTTGCGATTCCTTTCAAACCTTTGAAAAACAATTAAACCAATATCCAATTTTTCTGCTAAACGGGCTTGGGTAATCCCTTGTTCGCTACTTCCCCGATTCTCCGATTTACCTTTTGGAAGGGTTCCCGCTATTTCCGTTTTTTACTTTTTGGTCCAATTCCTCATTTTTTTTGGCCTTCCAGGCCTTTTTCTTGCGGCCCTTGCCGGTTTGAAGAATTCATATGGCGAACAGTCGAACGCCTGGGCAATTTGGCAGACCGAATGAAAGTTAAGGTATTCAATTTCCCACCTTCGGAATGTCCTCCAATCCACTCC
>Ga0182030_10009002_pt1 | contig 20530 bp, 22 predicted proteins | sample 812S3MmetaG_FD_121299 | JGI IMG/M metagenome (GOLD analysis project Ga0182030, IMG submission 121299) | Permafrost microbial communities from Stordalen Mire, Sweden - 812S3M metaG (Illumina Assembly) | ecosystem: Environmental > Terrestrial > Soil > Wetlands > Permafrost | place: Sweden... | reverse complement strand
CGGTCTCGGTGCCAGCCCGCAGCTCGGTGCGATTACGTGCTCTTTCTGTTGCGAGGGCGGGGTTCCTGCATGCCACCAGGCGCTCGCCGGGTAGTCGGGATCGGGTGATCTCGGCGAAGTTCGCCTTGTCGAAAAAGCTCACCCTGCAGGTCGCCCGAAGCGGCCAGGTCGGCAATGGAAGGGGCGCGCAGGCTTGCGAGCCAACCGAAGCCACCGACCTCTTTCAAGGCGTCGATGCGCGCCGCGGTGATCACGCCCCGGTCGCCCACCATCACGACGTCTTTCAGCTCGAAGCGCTGCTTGACCGTGGCCGCAGCCGAGATGAACGCGCTGGGGTCGGCGGTGTTGCCGGCGAAGACCTCCTCCGCGACTGGGCGGCCCCCGGCGTCGCAGGCCAGGCCGTACTCGATCTGGGCTTTGCCCATCACTCGATCTGGGCTTTGCCCATCTTCCCGTCACGGGAGCGGCCACGGGCGGCCAGCGGGCAACAGCTGCCCTCCACCCAACTACTGGACAGGTCGTAGAGCACCCTGCCGCCGGCAGCCAGGTGACGGCGGTCGAGGCGAACCTTGATGCTGTCGTGGTGCCCGACAAGCCAGTCCATGGCCCCATCGACGTCGTCAGTCGGAGCGCCGGCCACCCGAGGTCCTCGGCCAGGGTGGTGCCTGCCCACCAGCGGAGGCCCGAGCAGTTTGGCCAGGCCCAACTTGTGCGCCATGGCCCATACGGCCGCCACGTGGCCGTATGGCAAGGACCGCTCGACCTCCCAGCCCTCCCCGGCCTCCACCACGGTCTTGCTCGCCAGCGACGCACGCACCGCCTCGATCGTCTCGGGCCGCAAGTGGGAGAGGTTGGCCGGCGTCTCGGTCTTCACCTTGCCGCCCACCCGGTAAGAGGAGCGCAGCAGGGTGGTCTCGTAGACCTTGTCCATATAGTGCCGACGCGTCGTTACCACAGTGTCCTTTTGGCCGCTCCAGTCGACGCAGTTCCCCACGCGATTCGCGCCACGGACCCCAACCTGGACATCTGATCTGATGACCCTATGTACCTGGAGGTGGCAGGAGCCTTCGACGCCACGACGGCAGAGACGAAGAGCCGATCACTTCACGCGCTCCTACAGCCACACTTAGCGCACTTTCTCTCGGGAGCCCTCAGACACAGACTGGCCAAAGAAGCCGAGCCATGCTAAGGTCCGGACAACATTCAAGGGTCCCTGTTGATGTTGGGTGAACGGTCCGCGGAGCCGTTTGTCGGTATATCCTAAACCTGCTCTATGCTCACAACCGAACGTTCTCATCGGTCAAACGCCAATTTCGAACTTTCTTCCCCGGGCAAACTTAACCACAACGAGGAACGCTCCCGTGAGCCAATCCGAGCACACTACTCTTCGCCGTCTCCCCGACGAGAAGCGTGCCGGACCTCAGGACATTGACGGCAAACTCACCGTCGAGGACATAGAGATCGAAGTCGCCCGCGAACCCTTCGAAGAGATCCGAGTCGTCCCCAACCCCATCCTGTCGGCGTTGCGTGTCAGCGTTGTCAGCCCCGCCCTTAACGAGGCAATCTCCCCCACGTCTTCGAACGCATATCGACTGAAGTCTCAGAAGTGATCCTTGTCCATGGAAACTCCACCGATGGCACCGTCCAGGTGGCCAAGCAGCTCCGGCCAAATTTGACTGTGTTCCGGCAAATCGGCCAAGGCAAGGGCAACGCCACAACCTCCGGTTTTTGGGCTGCGACCGGTGACATCATCGTCATGCTGGACGGGGACGGGTCCACCGACCCAGCCGAGATACCCCGCTTCGTTGCCGCTCTCCTGGGCGGCGCTGACTTCGCCAAAGTCGGCCACTTCATCGCCGGTGGCGGCAGTGCCGACAGTACTACGCTCCGCCGCGTCGGCAACTGGGCACTCGCTAAGGTTGTCAAAGGGCTCTGGGGTGGCCAGTTCAGTGATCTCTGCTACGGATACAACGCTTTCTGGAGGCGATGCCTCCCGTTCGTCACGCCCGATTGCGAAATCTTCGAGATCGAAACCCTCGTGAACATACGGGCGGCACGAGCCCGCCTTAAGATCCACGAGGCGCCCAGCTTTGAGCACGACCGGCGCCATGGCGTGAGCAACCTCGAGGCCCGCCGCGACGGCATGCGCGGTGCGCACCATTCTCGGGGAGCGCATACGGCCCTAGTGCGTCGGCCGGCATTACGCCGCTCCAGAACCCGACTGGCTCATGCAGCTTCTCTCCCGCCTATGACGGCAAGTCGGCGGTCGCTGTGGGCGGCACGACTTTGCCCGATCACGAAACGCGTCGCCCTGCCTGGATCCCACCTGACTTCCACTGGGTGTTCGGCTGCGCCTACGAGGGACTCCCGACAAGGTGCGCACCCTTGGCACATCTCATCGGGGTCTGAAGGCGGGACACGAGGCCCTCACGGTGATTAGGACTCAAATTGCGGAGAGGATCAGGCCGTGAGGTATTACGGAACTTCGCGGCGCGCTACCCACCCATCCAGAGCGAATCGAAGAGAACCGACGTACGATAAATATGCCCTGTCGCCGGTGAGCGCGATCATCCCGGCCTTCTCGCTGGAACGGTGGGCGCGACTCGAGCGGGCCGTGGAGACCGCCCGCCTTCAAAGCCACCGGGCCGTTGAGGTGATCGTCCCCATCGACCGTAATCCTGAGCTGCTTGATCGGGCAACGAGCCGCTGGGTCGATATGCACGACGGCTCATCGGTCATGGTCATCGATGACTCCGGAGTCGAGGCGGACGATGCCGAGCGAACCCTGCACGCCGGGTCCACGGCTCCAGCCGCCGGTTCGGCGCCGGTGTGGCACGCAACACCGCGGCCGTCCGTACGACCGGCGAAATCCTCGCCTTCTGCGAAGACGCCTGGCCCGACTCGGACTAGCTCGAGCGGCTGGTGGCGCCCTATGCCGCCCGGGGCGTCGTGGCGCTCGGCGGCCGACCGGAGCCGGAGTACGAGACGGCCCGGCCTTGGTGGTTCCCGTCGGAGTCCGACTGGGTCTTCGGCTGCGCCTACGAGGGATTGCCCGATGAGGTGGCCGGCCCTGCGCCACCTCATCGGGGCGAACATGTCGGTCCGGGCTGACGCCTTCCGCAAGGTTGCCGGCTTCCAGTCGATCGACTTCGACGACCTCAACCTCCGCCAGCGCCTCGGGCACACCTACGGGCCGGCAGCACTCCTGTACGTGCCGGACGCCGTCGTCCACCACTACGTCCCGGCGCAGCGTGTCCAGTGGTCCTACTTCTGGCGCCGTTGCTTCTACGTCAACAAGTACAAGGTGGCCGCGTTTGACAACATGGGCCAGGCGGCGACCCTCACCGCCGAATTCGCATTCGTACGCCGTTACGCCACCCGCGGCGCTTACCGCCTGGGTTCTGCGGTCCGTCACCGGGAACCGGTTGAGTCGGTTAGGGCCGCCGCCGACACCCTCGGCATCGCCCTCGGTGGCCTGGGCAACCTCGCCGGCCGCCTCCAGCGAGGCCGCCGCAACCAGGAGGTGGCAACATGAGCGTCATCGACAACATTGTGATCGGTGCCGGGCCGGCGGCGGCTGCTGTCGTTTCGGCCCTTGTCGAGGACCGACGACAGTCCGTCACCGTCCTCGACGTCGGGACACGCCTGGAGCGCTGGCGCCAGGAACTGCTGGACGAGGCGCGAATCCAGCCGGTCGCGCTGTGGCCGACATCGACCCGACGAGCGCTCAGCGAGCAGCCGAAGTCGGTCGGCGCAGTGCTCCCGGAGAAGCGCGTCTACGGCTCCGACTTCCCGTTCCGGGATGAAGGTCAGCTCGCGGGCGTGGAGGCGGAAGGTGGCGCCAACCCCAACCTCGTGAGCAGCGCCTTCGGCGGCTTCAGCAACGTGTGGGGCGCCCAGGTCATGCCCTTCACCCGGCCGACCATCGACCGTTGGCCGGTCAGTTACGCCGACATGACCGCCGCCTACCGCGACATCCTGCGGCTCATCCCCTTCGCTGGCGTCGACGACGACCTGGCTGAGCTGTTCCCGTTGCTGGTGGCGCCGGCACCGTTACCACGGCTGGCGCCTCGGACCGAGACCATCCTGCGCCGGTACGAGCGCAGCCGCCACCGGATCCGACCGCTCGGCATCACCGTCGGCGCAGCCCGGCTGGCCTTCGACGCATCCCGGTGCACGAGGTGCGGGTTGTGCATGACCGGCTGCCCCGACGGGCTCATATTCTCTGCCTCGCACCTGCTCGATAGCCTGATCGCCCACCGATCCGTCCGCTACCAGTCGCGGAGCCTCGTCCTGGAGGTGACCGAGGACGCTACCGGCGCGAGCGTCCGCTGGAAGGATCTGGCCACGGGCCGGCTGCACGAGCGGAGCGCCGACCGGGTGTTCGTCGCCGCCGGCGGGATCGGCAGCACGCGCCTCCTTGCCACTCTCAAGTCGCTGGAGGGCAAGAGCCTCAAGCTTCAGGAGGCTTTACAGTTCGTGCTGCCCGCCCTCTCGATTCGCAGCGCAGGCGACCCTCGGCAGCAGGCAGCCTTCACCCTCAACCAGTTCAATGTAGCGCTGCAACTCGACGAGGACGGACGCGATCTGCCGTTTATCCACTTCTACCCCTACAACGCCGCCATGCTCGAGGCTGTCCCCAGGGTCCTTCGCGTCCGGTCGCTGGACCCCGCGCTTGCGTCGCTGATGGCCCGCCTCACCGTTGGCCTCGGCTATCTGCCCTCGTGGGCGTCACCCACCGTGCAACTGCGGATCGGTGCCCGCCGCCATGACGGCGAGCTGCCGGAGGTGACCGTTCGACGCGACGACTTCGGCGACCTCCCGATGCTCAAGGCGACGGTGTCGGCCCTCCGGCGGGTGGCCCCGTGGCTAGACCTCTGGCCGATGCCGGGCGTGCGCCTCGGAGCAGCCGGCAAGAGCTACCACTTCGGCGGCACGCTGCCCATGGCCGAGGCTTCCGATCCCCGTGAGCTGGTCGCCGACCGGCTCGGCCGGCCCCGCGGGATAAGGCGGGTCCACTTCGTGGACGGGGCGGTCCTGCCCGACATCCCGGCGACGACCTTCACTCTGACGGTCATGGCCAACGCCCGGCGGATCGCCGTGGAGGCGATGAAGAGAGAGATCGAGGCGGCGGCGTGAGCCTCGTCGTGGGCGTCGCGGGCGCCAGCGGCTACGTCGGCGGCCGGGTCACCGCTGGCCTGGAGGCCGCCGGGCACCGGGTCGTCGAACTCGGTCGTCGGCCGAGCGCCATGGGCGGTCGCGAGGTGCGGCACTTCTCCCTGGACGAGGTGCCGTCGCCGACGTTGCTCGACGGTCTCGACGTGCTCGTCCATGCAGCGTGGGATCTCCAAGCCGTCGGCCGGCACCCCTGGTCCACCAACGTCGCGGGAAGCCGACGGCTCCTCGACGTCCCGGCTCCGTGCCGCGTGGTCTTCGTGTCTTCCATGTCGGCCTACCACGGGACGACACAAGCCTACGGGCTCACCAAGCTGGCGGTCGAGCGCGCCGTGGCGACCCGGGGCGGCACGTCCGTGCGCCTCGGACTGGTGTACGGCCCGTCTGCGGCCGGGATGGTAGGTGCCCTGCGTCGCTTCGCCACACTCCCGCTCGCTCCACTGATCGCCCCGGACGCCCGGCATTTCATGCTCCACGAGGACGACCTCGGTCCAGCACTCGCGAGGCTCCTGACGGCTGGCGGAAGAATCCACGGCGTCGTCGGGTTCGCCCACCCTCGACCTGTTGCATTCCGCGACGTCGTCGAATCGCTGTGCACCAGACCGACCCGCTGGGTGCGGCTCCCGTGGCGACCGGTCTATGCCAGCCTCCGGGGTGCCGAGCTCGTCCACCTGCGCATGCCCTTTCGATCCGACTCCCTGATCGGCCTGGTCCGCCCAGCGACCGTGCTCCCCGGGGAGCCCGTACACGCCGAGCTCGGCCTCGCGTTCCGGCCGTTCCACGAAGCTGGGGTTGGGGCGTAGATGCAGCTCGTCGATCGCGCTCGCCGGCTCGGCCCGCTCACACGAGCCTCCCTCACGGCCGGGCTCGAGCACGTCGCCGGGCTCCAACCTCCCGTCGATCCCGAGGCCATCAACGCCGAGGTCGGCACCATCCTGCGCGAGAATCTTGCCGACACGGCGCTCGCCGTGATCTTGAGGGTGACGGCCTCGGGATCGACGGGAGGCCTGCCCGCTCCACTCGTGTTCGCCGCCAAGGAGCGCGCGCTGCGGCACATGGCCGTACACGCGCAGACCCTTGCCGCCCTTAACGCGCTTGACCAGGCGGCGATCCCGTACGCCATCATCAAGGGTGGTGCCGTCGCCCGGTGGTACCCCCACGGCTGGTGTCGCTCGTACAGCGATGTCGACGTCGTCGTGCGTCCGCGTGACTTCTCGGGTGCGGTCGACCTGGCGGGCCGCTTGGGGTGGGCAGCGCCGTCCTATGGCATGCCAGCGTGGCCCTTCTTCTTCCGCTGGTGCCGGGAGGGCGCCAACCTCCACGGCGGTCATTTCGGCAACCTGGACCTCCACCACCACATCGCGCCGTGGATCTTCGGGCGCGGTCTCAGCGCGACGACCATCCTCGATCGAGCGGACCAGGATCAGTTCCTCGGACGCCAACGTCGGCTGGCCTGCGCGGCCGACGCTGCCGTGATCGCAGCGCTCCACATCATGAACGATTTCTGGAAGGGCAAGTTGGGGCTCCAGTCGTGGCGGGACCTCCTCGTCATCGGTCAGCTCCTCGGGCCGCAGGCCGTGACGAACGCTTTCCAAGCCACTGGATGCGAGTGGTTGCTCCCGACCGTAGCCACCGCCCTCGCCGAGGTCGCGCCCGACAGCTGCTTCGGGGCGCTCAGGGCGCTTCCGACGACCCGGCTGTCCGCCATTCACCAGCTTCGGCTCCGGGCGCTTGGGTGGCATGGCGACGCCGACGGTCGGGAGCAGGCCGCGCTGCATTGGGCAGCCCGCCTTCCGGTCGCCGGCGCCGCCCTGTACCTGGCCGCGTCGAGCGTTCCGTCGCCGTCGTTCATCCGAGCCGGCGATCAGAGTTACGTGAAGTATTGGCGACGCGTTCTCCGCGGTGAGAGCCGTGTCACCTAGGAGCGTGAGTCAGAACCGGCCACGGAGGCAGCTCCTTCACCCGTTGGTCCCATGTTCGCCATGATCATCACATCGCGTTCGAGCCGGGAATGGGTGGCGGGACGAAGTTTGCAGAGGGACACGGGCACCCTGTGCGCCTCATGCGAGCCCCAGCGTCGCCGTCCCTCCGGCGTAGCCGAGCTTGCGCAGGTTGTGACAGATCATGTGGAGGGCCCACTCGCCCTGCGTCCCCGCGAGACCGCGCAAGCGGAGCTGAGCGGCGTACTGGCGGACCTTCATCTACCTGAAGGCCGGTTCAACGATCGCCCTTCTCCGCGCGTAGTCGGCACGGCCCTTTTTCGTCCGGAGCCGACGGGCCATCTTCTCGCGACTCGTCGCACCCTTTGGGACGGGGCCGCGTGGTGCCTTTTGGAACTTCTCGCCGCGGCGTTGGCGCCCCGTCCCAACAAGGGTGTCAGGACCCAGGTCCTCAGCCGCCTCGAGGTTTTCCTCCGAGCAGTAGCCGGCGTCCGTGAGGAGCTTCTCGGGGGCACCGTCAATGCCCGCTGCAGCGAGGTTCTCCACGGTATTTTCGATCATCCCGACGACGCTGGAGGCGACGTCGCCGGCCTCGTCGGTGACCTCTCCGGCGAGCGCGACCTGGCTCGTCTCGTCAACCACAGCCTGGGCGTTGAACGCGTAGTCAAAGCCGTTGCGCGTCTTCATCATCCGGCTCTCGGTGTTGGTAGTGCTGCATTGGGCGGAGGGCTTCGGCTTGGCTCGCTCCGCGGCGGCCCTGCCTGCGGCGGTGACCTCCGCCGCGGGCTTCTCGGCCTCCTCGGCCTTGGCGCGCGCCGCCGCCTCGGCCTTGTCCCGGGCTTCTTTTTCGATCGCCTCCTTGGCGGCCCGGAGCTTTTCGAGGTGGCTCTCACGCCGGGCGAGCTCGGCCGGGACCTAGTGGCCGCGCCGGTCCGGCCCGAAGGCCTCGTCCTCGGCCTGGTCGGTCCCTTCTACCTCGGCGAGCAACGCATCGACCTCGGCCCGCAGCTCTTCGATCTTCGGCACGATGCTGTCGTAGCTCATCGCCTTGTGACCGCTGGCCTTGGCAATAAGCTTGGTCCCAACGAGGGCGACGCGCCCGAGGCGCACGAGCCCGGCCTTCGCCCACCGCCCGAGCACTTGGAGGAACAGCGGGCGCAGGGCGTCGAGGTGGCACTTACGAGAGCGGCCGCTCGAGCGGCAGTCCAGTGCGGCGTACGCCGTGAGCCAGCAGAAGGCCACGTCGCCCTGGCAGCGGCGTTCGATCTCGCGCGAGGAGCTGACCCCCATCGCATAGGCGTAGAGGAGGAGCTAGAACAGAAGCTTCAACATCATTCGAGGGTCATAGGGCGGAGCGCCCGGTGCGGACGCGTAGGAGGTACAGATTGGCGAGGGGTCGAGCAGCTCTTCGACCAGCTCGGAGACAAAGCGCGCCTCGTGGCCGCAAGCCAGCCAGTCGTCGATTCAGGGCGGGAGCAGGTAGGATTGGGGCTGGTCGTAACGGCGGAAGGTCTTCGCCTCGCCGGCCGGCACCACCGGGCTCGGGGCTTCCTTCTCGCCCAGCTCCACCTCGAAAAGCCGGTCGTCGACAAGCGCAGAGGTCATGAGACGATGCTCACAGCTACAACGGGGTCAGTGGTGGATTCTGACCCACGCTCCTAGCGCACGGTCGGTCCGCACCACCGACGATCGACCCCACACCCAAGCGACACGTGACAGTTACTCTCCTAAGGCCATCTCCCACATCCCTGGCCGCCAGCCGAAGAGGACCCGCCCACCGAAGGCAGGTTACCGGTCGCAGCGGCGGCGGCGCGCGATGTGCGCTCGCAGCTCTCACTCTGTCAGCGCTGGCCGCCCTCCTCATCGCCCGGCTCCTCGGGGCCAGCGGTTGCGAGGTGGCGGCTGCCTTCGTTGTGGGTACCCTCGGCTTCGGTACGGCCTTATGCACGCTGTCGCCATCGCTGTCAGGTGCTCAACTCGCAGGCACGTCCGCCGCATTCGGATTCGCGGCCTCGATGCTGATCGGCTTTGTGCTGCTCGAGGCGAGGTGGTGGGGTGCCGGGCCGTACGTCTTTGCGGGCGCCTGCCTGCTCACGGCGCTCCGATCGATCGCGCTGCTACGATCCTCCAGACCCGACCTGATTGTTGCAGCCCGACGGGCGCGCGCCGTGCTCGGTGGGACCGGCGTCCACCTGGCGCTGCTCGTGGCTGGCGCTGGCCTGTCCGCGGCGGGAGCCGTGATCTCGGCGCCTGTGACGCCTCGATCGGGTGGGTTGCTGCTGTCGATCTCGCCGTGCTGGACCGTCGGCGTACTCCTGCTCCTGGTCGCCGTCTTATGGTTGTGGCGTGCCCGCAGCCCCCTCTTCGGGGCGTCCGTGGTGTGCTTCTGCGTCACGGCGACGGCGACGGCATCCATCGTCTACCCGTACGCCCGATTCGATTGGACGCAGCCGCACGTCGGGCTCACGGACCTGTTCCTCGTGCGGGGACACACTCTCCCCGGCTTGAACATCTACCAGGCGTGGCCGAGCTTCTTCGCAGGTGTGGCCTGGCTCTGCAAGGCAATCGGGGCGGCACCGCTCGAGAAGATCGCAGCGTGGTGGCCGGCGGCAGCCGACCTCGTAGGCCTCCTCTGTATTACGGCGATCGCCTCGGCCCTCGGTCTGCGGCGGTCTGCAGGTTGGCTGGCGGCGTTGCTATTCACGTTGGGCAACATCGTCGCGCAGGACTACTTCTCACCGCAGTCGGCAGCCTACGTCATGGCTCTCGCGTTCGTTGCGCTTTGGGTGCGGGTGGAGAAGGGGAGCCGTCCGGGTCGCGCCGACTGGGTACTCGGCGCCGTGGCGGCCGCAGCCATTGCGACCTCCCACGAGCTCACCCCCTTCGCATTAGCCGGTTTCACCGCCATCTTCGCAGCGTTCGGGTTGCTCAAGTCCCGGTGGGTTGTGGCGCTGATCGGTGTACCGACCGTGGCGTGGGCGGCCCTCCACGCGCAGGACATCAGCACGTGGGGCCACCTAGGGCAGCTGGGTAACCTGGGGGCCAACATCACGACGCCGAATGCGTCGCTCGGCTACCACTACGACCTCGCGGTCCGGCTGAACGTCCTCGGACAGATCGGCGCGCCACTGATCGTGGGTATCCTCGCTCTCGTCGCGCTGGTCGCCCAACGGGATCGCCTCAACCTCTGCCTCGCGACCTGCGTCGTGTCTTGTGGGGCACTGTTCGTCGTCCACTACGGGACCGAGGACGTCCTACGGATCACGCTTTTCAGCGTCCCATGGCTCTCCCTGCTCGCCGGGCGGGGCCTGACTGCGGCGAAACATGGTGGCAACCGGCCAAGGCCGAGGCACGCTCTCCCCTCGTCTAGGCCGTCGTCCCAGGTTGCCTGGCGTCTCGCTTTGACCGTGGCCGTGGTCCCGCTCACCGCCTGCTACTTCATGGCGACCTCCGTAATCGACGACGTATACGTCGTCCGGGCCACCGACCTGCAGATGTCACGTATCTTCGAGGCCACTGCCCCGCAGGGGTCGCTACTGCTCGGGGTCGGGAACCCGTCGTACCTGCCTGCAGGGAGCACGTGGCAGTCGATTTACTACGAGTACTACGGCCAGACTCCGGTGGCGCAGGGATCGGCAACGCCCGAGGAAGCGGCCACACGGAGCTTGCAGTCCCTTCTCGAACTCGCTTCCTCCATCTCAGGGAGTCAGCAGGAGGAGGGCGAAGGGGCGGCACGGGTATACGTCGTGTTCACGACCCAGGAGGAGACGCAGCTAGCGGCCGTCGGCGAGTTCAGTCCCGCCGCCTACTGGTCGATGGCAGGGCAGGCAGAGCGGTGCCCGAGCCTCCGCGTGGTCGCCCACAACTCGTCGGCAGTGCTCCTCGAATATCACGCCAAGGGCGGTCGGTGACGATGCGGGCGCAGCCTGGGCGGGATGCCGGTCGAAGAGCGACGACCGTGCTCCTCGTGGGACCCGACGTGCACGGCCGCGCCCCCGGCGGAATGGCGACGATCTCGGCCCGGCTGATCAAGGCCGTGAATGAGAGCGGCGGCTTCCGGGTAACCCCGCTAACCAACTTCGTCGAGGGTTCGTTCTTTGAGCGGCTGGGCGCGGCTCTCAAGGCCGATGTCGGAGTGGCTACTTCCCGAGCGTCCGCGGGGATCGTCCACATCCAGGTCGCGCACGGGCGCAGCATCGAGCGCGACCTCCTAACCGCGCTGGTGGCCCGCGCCTGTGGGATAAAGGTTGTCGCCCAGTACCACGGTGCCGGGCAGCGAGACGACTACAAGGCCGGCACCGCGCTCCACAAGTGGGCCTTCCGCCGCCTGGTCGCGCTGAGTGACGTGAATGCTGTATTGGGGACGAGGATGCAGCAATGGCTCAAGGGCCTCGACGCGAACGCTCGAGTCCTCATTGTCCGCAACTGGGAAGACACGGGAACGGCCACAGATTTCCCCGGGGGCCGGCCCTGCTTCCTCTTCCTCGGGCGCATCGGCGAGCGCAAGGGTGCCTTCGACCTCATCGAGGCCGCCCTGATCGCCATCGGTCGCGGGCTGCGGGCAGACTTCGTGCTCGCCGGCGATGGTGATGTCGAGCGCGCTAGTCGTCTCGTGGCGTCCTCACCGGAGGTGGAGGGCGCCATCACGGTGCTCGGCTGGCAGGATCAGGAGGCCGTGAAGGGCCTACTGGACCGGTCGTGGGCCCTCGTGCTCCCGTCCTACGCCGAGGGACTGCCCATGTCCGTCCTACAGGCAATGGCCCACGGGCGCGCCGTCGTCACCACGGACGTGGGGGATACACCCGACGCCGTGCTCGATGGGGTCACCGGTCGCTTGGTCACGCCAGGCGACCCAGAGGCCTTGGCGACCGTCCTTATGGAGCTGGCCTCGGAACGTGACACGCTCGCCGCTATGGGCCGAGCCGGACGCGACCGCTTCGAGCAGGAGTTCAGCTCAGAGCGGGCTGTAAGCGAACTGGTGACGATTTACCGATCGCTCCACGCTGGTGGCTGACGTGCGGATCACCGGAGGCGAGTCGGCCGACGCCGATCGCACCGACCCCGGCACCCCCGTTGCGACGCCACCCGCGCGGACGGATGCGGCCCGACGGATGTTCGGGCGAGACGGCCTGTACTTCGCGGCGTACTCGATGCAGTTCGTGTCCAGCGCGGTGGTCGCGCCCGTGCTCGCCCGAGAACTCGGCGGCACCGGGTTCGGGGTCGTCGCCACAGACCTGGCCGTAATGCAGTTATGCGTCATCATTATCAATCTCGGAATCAACTCCGGAGTGCAACGGACCTTCGCCCGGAATGGGCTCGCGGCCGCCCGCGCCGCTGCTGGCCTCGGCATGGTGGCGGCAATCGGATTGGGCGCGCTGCTGTGGGTCACGACCAGCATGTGGGCGTCGGGGGTTGGCTTGCAGGGTCAGGAGACGAGCCTGAGGATGGCCGTCGCGTGGTCCGGGCTCGCAGCAGCAACCAACGCAGTCGCCGCCATGGCGCGATCCCTCGACCGACTGCGCGCCTACGCGATCATCACCGTCACCCAGAGCGTCGCAGCTCAAGCCGCCGGTCTCGTGCTCGCGGCCGTCCAACATCGACAGCCCTACGGGTATTTTGAGGGTGCGCTCGCTTGCCAAGCGGTCGCGCTCGCCATGGCGTGCGTCGTCGCCCGCCCGACAGTGCGGATCGTAAAGCAGCGTTCGGCAATGGGACCGATGATGATCTTCTCGCTGGGGATGCTGCCGCAAGGGGTCGCGAGCTTCGTGCTCAGCTCCGCCGACCGCATCATCGTTCAGCGTGACCTGGGCCCGTGGGCGGTCGGGAGGTACCAGCTCGCCTACAACCTCGGTGCCGTGGGCATCCTGCTCGCCGCCTCACTGAACGGCGCGTGGATACCGACGCTGTTGGCCATCACGTCGCGAGACCACCTCGCGCAAGTGCTCGAGGAGACGCGGGACCGACTGGGCTGGCTCGTCGTGACGTCGGTCGTGGGCATGGCGGTAGGCTTCCCCGCCATATTGATCCTGTGGGTACCGAGGCAGGATCTTCCTTCTCACCTCGTCGGCGTCCTGATGTGCGTCGTGGCCTCGACTATATTTTACGTTTTCTTCACGCTCTCCGCCCGCGCCTACATCGTCGACGGCAGGAGCTGGTGGGTGGCTTCTGCGACCCTTGCGGGCGCCGTCGCCAACGTGCCGCTCAACCTAGTGCTCGTTCCGAGGCTGGGCATCCTCGGATCGGCCGTTGCGACGACGGCCTCCTACGCCGTGTCGTGGGTGGCCGTGCTCTGCGGCATGCGGGGTAGCGACCTGGCACCCGGCCCCAACTGGCGCCTGGTCGCCGGGTTGGCCGCGGCAAGCGGGCTCTGCACCCTCTCAGTGTTCGTCCCGGTCGACGGTGCATGGCTCGTGAGCCGTTGGGTCCTCGCCGCGTGGGCGTTGGCCGTCATGACCTGGCAGACCGGTGTCCTCAGGTGGATCGGTCAGCGGTCGGGGGTCACCGCCAAGGAGCCGTTCGCGGGAAGGTGAAGCTGTTATGACCCGGCAAAGGCACGAACCCGGCGTTGGCCTGCAGGCCAACGCGCCGCAATTCATGCGCGAGAAGCCCGACGTGCTGGTCTTCACCGGCGCAGGGCGCAGCGGCACGACGATCTTGGAAATGCTGCTGACGACGCGGTACTGGGTGGTTGCGGTGGGCGAACTCTGCTGGCTCTGGAAGAGCGGCGTGTCCGAGCGGTCTATCTGCACTTGCAGCCGCCCTGTGCCCGACTGCCAGTTTTGGGGTCCCTGCTGGTGAGGACCCGGTCCGAATTCGCCTCGGAGGCTGAGCTTGAGCGGACAGTTGCCGCCCTGAGCGCCTGGCGCCGTCGGCGGCTCGGTTCGCTTCTTCGACCATCGTCACGTCGCCTGTCTTCAGGCCTCGGAACCAGAAGCTCCGTCTCGCGATCGACGAGCAGCGGGTGCCGATTTACAAGCTCAACAACAGGCTGCAGGCCCCGTGAGACCTGCGGGGCACGTGTAGGGGCTATTTGCTTGAGAGAGGAGACCAATGATGAGTACCCCGAAACGGCGGGCGACGGGCCCCGCTGCGCCCGCTTGGACCGGGCGGCCGGACGGACCGTTTGGCGAGCAACGCATCCTCGTCTACCGGTGGGACGTGCTTCAGAGGCAGCCGTCCGATGTTGAGCGCGAGCTCCTCGGTAGCTCCTATCGGTGGGCCCTCGTCGTCGCCTTCAGTGCTGGCCGGCCGCTCGGCGCCGACTATGTGCAGTGCAGCGCCGACTGCGCCGAGCGCCTTCGGAGCCTCAGCACCTCCTGGTTCCGCGGACCCGTCAGGGAGCCCAGCACGGGATCCGTCCCCAGCGTTTCGGTTGTCGTGCCCAGCACGTTCCGTCGTAGGGAGAGCCTTCGCCGCACGCTCGACGCCTTACTGAGGCAGACGGCAGAGCCAATCGAGATCATCTTCGTCGACAACCGCCCCAGCGAGGATAAAGCGGACTTCTTGTCAGAGCTCTCCGCTCACGAGCGGGTCAGCGTCTTGCCCTGCGCCAAGATGGGCGCAGCGGCGGCGCGAAACGTGGGCCTGAGGGCGGCCGTCGGGGAGGTCGTCGCCTTCACCGACGACGACGCAGAGCCCGACGAGCGGTGGGTCGAGGAGGTGGGCAGGGCAGTCGTGCGTGGCAACGCACCGCCGACTCTGTTGGTGGGGCTCATCCTGCCACGTGAGCTCGAATCCCCGGCGCAGGTACTCATGGAATGTTCGGGGAGCCTGGCCGAGCGCCGGTACGAGCCGTACACCTACTCGATGGCGACCTCGTCACCTTCGGCATCATTTACGGGGCCACTCGTCCGGCGCTTCCAGGTGGTACGCAGTTCGGAACGAGACTGCGCCCAACACTTCGTGTACCAGACCGGTCCATTCGGCATGAGCATGAACATGGCAGCGCGGAAGGATGTCCTGGAAGCGCTGGGCGGCTTCGATGAGATGCTCGGAACCGGGACGCCGTGCGCCGGCGGCGAGGACATTGAGCTGGTCTTCCGTGCGTTCGAACGGGGTGGCACCCTGCTCTTCTGGCCGGACGGCTACGTCTGGCACAGCGGCCGGGCAAGCATGAAGGAGTTGGAGGAGCAGATGCGCGGCTACGGCATCGGCCTTACCGCAGCGCTCGCTGCGCTCGTCAGGCAGCGTCCGATTCATTTGGCCGGGTTGGTGTACTTCTCCTGCTCGCTGGTCGCCCGTCGGCTAGCCGGGGCACCACCGTCCGAGTCTTCGGGGAGATTCCCCAAGGATCTCATCCGGACGCAACGGCGGGGTAGGCTGATCGGAGGCCTCGTGTACCTGCAAGCCGTCGCCCGGGAACGAAAGCAGGGCAGGTAGCACGAGCGTTGCCCTTATCGGTAACGGCTTGGTCGCCAGAGTCCACGAAGCACAGGCGAGACCTGTTGAAGTCGTTGGCCGCCCCAGGCGTCGAAGTGGCCGCGCGCGAGGCAGTTCGGAGGCGTAGCGCCGCTTACCAGGCTGCCAAGCCCTGTTTCAGTGCCTCGAGCCACGCCCGCCCGTCACGGCGGTCGGGTTCCAGGTGGTTGCCTTCCGCCCACTCGTTCCACGATTTGACAAATAGGAGCCGTTCGGCGCCGTTGTGAGCCCTCACTAAAGGCAGGGCGCTCTCGACCTGTTCGCGGAATGCGCTCGGTGAAGTCCCTACGATCACCATGCCACGACGGCCCGAACGCGGCGTATTGTCGAAGCTCGGGTATACGCAAGGATGCACCACGGTGCCAGGAGCTATTACCCCTCGGTCGCTGATTTTCGATGGCAACGACGCCACCGCCCGCTCGTAATGGTACACCGCCGGGCCACCTATTAGCCGCCGGCTAATGCCTCGCACTTTTGCCACCAATGAGCCCTGTCTCCAAGGAAAATGGTCATAGCAGACCGCGTCGAAGCCCTCGTCGATACGCCCGGCGTACTGGCGGCCATCGGTTATCTCTGCCACGAAATAAATGCCTGGGAGGCCCGCCTTTGAAGCCAGTTGCCGCCACTGCTCGATGAACGCGAGCGGCTCCTTCAAGAGCTCGGACCGCCTAATGTAGAACAATGGGCGGCCATCCACGCAGATATACCGTGGGTCGGAAAAGGCCGGGAGCACGGCCTCAAAGTGCGCAGCGTTGTCGACTTCTCCGGGGTAGGTTTGTTCCATCAGGACCCGCCCTGGGGCGCCGTGCCACACCCCGGTCCAACTCTCGTTCGCCCAAGCAAGGCAGAACCGTTGTGTGAAACTGCGGTCTGCCAAGGCCTCGCCGAAAGGTCTTTCCAGGAGCCGACGACCACCGAACCAATAGTGCCAATAAGCGAAGCCGTCGCACCCATATTCCTGAGCCAAGGCGGCCTGGCGGTGCCGGACTTCGGGCACCCTGAGGTCATAGAAGCCCAGTTCGCCCGGGAGATGCGGCTGGAAGTGCCTCGGGAACAGAGGTTTGGCAGCGGCCACATTCGTCCACTCCGTGAAGCCCGGCTCCCACCACTGATCATTCTCCGGGATGGGATGGAATTGGGGCAGATAAAAGGCGAGCACGACAGGGCGCGCATCCTCGGGCGCTTGAGCCATAGCCTAGGTTATAGCGCGCGACGAGGTCCAGTGGGCTCGGTACCTTGGAAGCGCGGAGCGGAGCCATGGCAACCCCACCGCCACCCGAGAGCTCCCGGCGGTGGCATGGATCTACAAACCACAACCACCCGAGGATGCACAGAAGATCTCTTAACATCTGGCTCAAATGGCTTGAAAGGTGCCAGACCGGCATCAAGGTCAGCCCCCATAGGCTCGGCGCCTTGCTGTTCGCCACGTCGATCGGCAACCCCGATCCCGACGACTCGGTCCGCGCCATCCACAAGGCGCTGGACGCTGGATCAACCTCGTCGACGCTGCGGATAGCTACCGCGACTCCGAGGAGATCGTCGGCAAGCTCAAGGGGCGCCGCGACAGCGTGGTACTGGCGACGACGTTCAGCCGCGCCATGGGCGACGACCCCAACCGGCAGGGCACCTCGCGGCGTTGGATACTCACCGCGGTCGAGGGTTCGCTGCGCCGCCTGCAGACCGACCACGTCGACCTGCCCAAGCTGTGCTGAGCCCCTCACTTTCGAGGAGCTCCTCGACGCCTGATAAATCAGCTGGTGGACCGTTCAACCGCCCACAATGTCACACCGAAGGCCTATTATCAGACCGCCTGCAACAGTGGGGCCGTTACCCAAGTTCCACAAACAACGGGGCACTCTTCGCCGGTGCTCGCCGACGAGTACCCGCACTCCAAGGCGATCTCCCGGACGAGCAGGCGGCGGCGACCGTGGCGGAGGTCGTCTTCCATTGCCGGTTCTCGGACGTCTTTCGACAGGTCGAGATCACGAGGCGGGCCTCAGCCTCTGCAGACACCGGCCGAAACTGCAGCCCCTGCATGAGTCGCGCCAGCGGAGCCGGCTAAAGCCAGGAACGCAGCCCTCTTGGACAGCCGGAGCGTGCCCGCGGCAGGCTCTCCAGGACAATGTCGCATACGGCTATTGTGGTCTGATGCAGTGTTCGAGTCCGCGGCACCGGGACGCAAGATGCCGGCCGGCGCCTCCGGTGACGAGACCGGGGCGGTCCATGAAACAGTACAGCAGGTGGCGTCCGAAGGTGTGTGCTACAGGGTCAGCGCGGCTTCCTCGTCTTCGGAGCACGCGATGACGACCGTGGCGTCGAAGTCCAATGCCAGCTCGAAGGAGAGGTCGGGGTGGGCGTCTGCAGCTCAGCCAGCGGCCCACGTCTTGGCTCGCCCAGCTCGCAAGGCCGACAGGGACGCCTCGGCTACCCTGTCGAGGCTCCGCCAAGCAGTTGGCGTCGAGGCCACGACGCCGAACAAGTTGGGCTGGTCCCTCGCACAGACCGGACATGCGGGACCGCCCCATGCACCCTTTGAGGGGGACCTCACACTGCACAACCCTCCGTCTTGACAATGAAGCCCACCGAACTCCGCACCGTTAGTGTAATCATCCCGGCCTATACACTCGCACGGTGGGAACTACTTAGTGACGCAGTCGCTCGCCTCCAAAGCCAAACACGCTTACCGGATGAGATTATCCTCTGCATAGACCACAACCCAGAGCTGTACGACCTCTGTTTGCGTGAGCCCGTATTTTGCCACGGACCTGTTCCGGTACGAATCCTGCATGACGAGAGTCACCGTAGCGAGTCCGCCCTTGACCTCCACAAACGAGCTCACGGGACCCGACGTCGGTTCGGCGCAGGCTCCGCCCGCAACGCTGCTGCTCGGACGGCTGCTGGCGATCTTTTATTCTTTCAAGATGATGATGCGGCTGCCGATCCAAATTGGATCGCAACGATTGTCGACATCTACGACGACCCCAGCATCGTAGCCGTCGGAGGAGCTCCTCTCCCGCGGTACGAGACTGCGCGACCACGTTGGTTCCCGTTCGAATTCGATTGGGTCTTCGGCTGTGCGTATCGTGGTCTGCCCACGTTTACAGCTCCAGCGCGGCATTTGATCGGAGCAAACCTGACGGTCCGACATTCCGCGTTTGACGCAGTGGGCGGCTTCCACTCTGTGGACTTCGACGACTTGGATCTCTGCCTCCGTCTCGCCGCAGCATACCCTGGACATTACCTAATGTACGAGCCCCGTGCCGTCGTCTACCACCACGTCCCTGCCGACCGCGTATCCTGGCAATACTTCTGGCGCCGTCCCTATTACGTTAACAAGGCCAAAGTAGAAGCCTTCACCTCTATGGGTGGGGCAGCTAACTTGGCTGCCGAGCTTCACTTCGTGACTCATGCGATAACGCGCGGAACTTTGCTCGAGCTCAAGGACGTCCTGAGAGGAGACCCGTACGCCTTCGCTAGAATGGGAGCAATGCTGCTGGGCATCGGGCTGGCCGGGGTAGGCCATGTTGCTGGCCGCATCGAACAGTACTGGCGAGTGGCCCCTTCATACAACTGAAGACCTTCGCGTAATTACAGTGACCAGCCGGCCGCACGTCCGTAGACTTCCCCCGTATGGATCGCGCTGTGGTTGTATGGCGTTACGGGCGACGGTCGGGGTGGCACCCTGGACGGACTTCGCCGGGCTCGAACGATGCCTCAAGTAAGCGGGGAAGTCGTTCGGGAAGGGCAAGTCCAGGCGGACGTCGCCCGAGAGCTGGGGATCAGCGCTAGAGCGTGAGCCGCTGGAGGCCCACTGGCAGGCGAACGGCGCCAGGGGCTTGGCCGGCGCTGGCCGGGCGGGGCCCCGGGCTCGACAACAGACAGTTGGTACTCGTAGCGGCTGAGGTGGAGAAGGGCGTGCGTGCCCGGGGTTACCCGACTGGCCTGTGTGCCCTGGCCCGGATAGCCGAGGTCATTGAGGCCACCACCGGGATGTCCTTTCACCCTTTTCACCCCGGTGGTGTCGGGAGGGTGCCGCACCAGATGGGTTGGAGCCGCCAACCTCCCGCCCGCCGCAATCCCCGGCTGTCGACCCCGAGGGCCGGCATCTGACAGACGTCTTGTACTTCGAGGATCGACCCCCATCTTATGCTTATTCCTGGTCGCTTTCCGTCAAAGTGCTGGTCGCAGTAGAAGTTCTCCACTGTCCTGCGCCCTACGGTCCCTTGAGACACGCACACAGTGCCGCCTTCGCCCAGGTCGAACGCCGATGAGGGCATAGGGCGTAAGGTCACCTATAACCTCAATGAAGGCACGTCACCGACGCCCAGTGGGCGGGGCTGGGCGAAGCAGAGCCAGAGGCGCGGCCGCTAGTACTGAGACCTCTTGGCGCTAAAGATGCGAGCAACACCAACGCCTACAGAGCAGCGGTCGAGACCGGTTACACTTGAACAACGCGACGATCCACTTCAGAACAGTCGGCAAGCGGGTCCTCCGACCACAGACGCTCTCGGGGGACAAGCCGTGCCCTTTCCATTGCCGTTGTGGTCATTGGCTTGGCCGTCGGCCCACTACTTGCGCGGCCAGAACCTAGAGTACTTACGCCTCAGGTCTACCCCGCCCAAGCGCTACAACCTATCGTGGCCGCCGCTAACCGCCAGATCGGTGGTGGCTGGTCCGTGAGTGCCACTGGAACAGTACTCGGCTGGGGGGGTGCACCCCTTTACAAACGAGTGCTTCCCGGAAGGACGACCATTGTGGGCATGGCGGCGACCCCGGACGGGCGGGGCTACTGGCTAGCCGCCGCCGACGGAGGCGTTTTCGCATTTGGCGATGCTGGATTCTATGGAGCCGTGAGGGCCCTCCATGCGCCCATTGTGGGCATGGCGGCGACCCCGGACGGGCGGGGCTACTGGCTAGCCGCCGCCGACGGAGGCGTTTTCGCGTTTGGCGATGCTGGCTTCTATGGAGCCGTGAGGGCCCTCCATGCGCCCATCGTG
>Ga0182030_10009000_pt1 | contig 20534 bp, 18 predicted proteins | sample 812S3MmetaG_FD_121299 | JGI IMG/M metagenome (GOLD analysis project Ga0182030, IMG submission 121299) | Permafrost microbial communities from Stordalen Mire, Sweden - 812S3M metaG (Illumina Assembly) | ecosystem: Environmental > Terrestrial > Soil > Wetlands > Permafrost | place: Sweden... | reverse complement strand
CTTAAATATCAGAATCTGATTTTGAATGTGTTCCATATTAAGTATCATATATATATCTCAAATTTTTTATATAAAAAGTAATTAAAAATAAAGACTATAATTTATTTTTTATAAGTTTTTAATATTTTTCTATCTAAAATAGTTAAGTCTTTTATATTAGATAATAAATACTTTTTAAATTATAAACTTATTACTAGAGTCTTATATTCTATAAAAATTATAATTATAATAATAATAGATTAGACTTTTATTTTACTAAGAATAGCTTGAATAATTTTTTTAAATAATAGATTGATTACTATAATTTTTTAACTTTTTAGTATAAGTAAGCCAGTAATATTTTTTATAAACTTACTTAATTAATAAATATGTTGGAGGCGATTTTGTACATAGGGGGTCAGAAAATGAATAGTAAGTTCTCTGATTGTCTATGGAAGAGGGAGAGCTCTATATATACATAAAGCTGTAGGCAGTTGGCCTTGCACGTGATATACACGTCCCGTGATCACTCCAACACATTTATAGTCTAATAATACATCAAAGTATGGTATTTATTATCTACATTAGTCAGACTTATAATTTGTAGCAAAAGTTCAAGCTTAGTAATAATTCTCTAATTGATTTTATAGAGTAGTGAACCACAATATTATGTGATATAGTTCAATAGTGCGCCCTGTCTACTATTCTAACATCTTTAATATTATTATAATTGTAGAATATCAATTAATAATTGTATTAAAAAAAGAAATTACAATAAAGATCAATTAATATTAAAATTTTTATTAAGTCTTACCCTAAAATAGTAGTAGTATTCCTAATACATAGCTTATTAGTTGTTATAGGATTTGAATATTCTGTCAGATAGTGACACCTAATCAGGTATACCTTAGAAAAGGGGGAAGGGGGGGGGGGGGAACCCGTTTTTGGAGAAGGTTGATGTAGATTGTGGCTTAACATACTACTTAAGTTTTGTGATTTATGTTATAAAAACTATAAATTTATTACTAAATAGTATGTTAAGATTCTTTGTTAGATTTAAATATAGTCTTTTGTATAGCACTTACTTTGTATGGTAATTCTTTGTGAAATATAATTCTTTACCTGAGTGGGCATATTATATGAGATAGTACTGGTAAATATATAATTCTATATTCACTGATTCAATATTTATTTGCATATTAAAAATAGTAAGATAAAGTTTTGGAAACTTAAGATATAAAATATATAAAATCACTAAATCACCATTAGCAAAAAAATTAGTAGTATTTTCTAAAGTAAACTTATTAAAAGATGTATTAAGCTAATATATAATTTTTTTATTTTTTTATTAAATAAATAGTATTAATAAATAATTTATATATTTATTAAATTCTATTATTAAAACCCAATTTTGTTTTTATTATTATAAAAAATATAGTTTTAATTTAAATTTGAAGTATTTGTAAATATTTAGTTTTAAAAAGTATTTTTTTATAAACTTTATAGTTTTTTATATTAGATTAATTTATTTTATTGATATAATACATATTAGTACTAGTCAGTATCAGGATTTGTATTACAGCTAGTGAAATATCAGAAACACAATAAATTTGACACAAATTTCAATTACTAGAGTTCACTAATCAACCGATAGTCATTCACAACCGAAAATCCTAAATTTTTAGTGGTCACTGCCCAGTAACTGTCTGTACTTCAGTGGGCTTATAGAGCAATTTATCGATCGGCTGAGGGTCATTATCGGCTGACCAGCAGACTCAAGTATCTAAGTTTCAAAAATTTTTTTTTTTTTAAGAATATATTTTGTTACTCTCGAAATCTAGAAACCTGGTTTGATAGTTTTCATAACAGCCCCATTGAATTATACTTTTTGAAGAATAGTGTCTTTTTTGAACCTTTAATTCTGTGGTACAAATCCTGACACACACTAGGTATTTTCAGTATCTTGCCAACAAATTTATATCTAGTATGTTAATGGTGTATAGGCATTTTACTACTACTTACCCTAGCTCAGGGAACCGGGGACTTTCATTTAAAGCAGCCGCAGTCTCCCGAGATAAATTCCATGGCTTCCAAATCAAACCCGGCGGGTGTTGCGTTCGGGTTTGCAACTGATCACTTGCGTCGTATCAATCCGAAAAGTTTGGTAGGGAGTCATGCGTTGAGGATTCTTGTATATCTTACTGGTATGCTGGGAGGATGCTCAAGAAAGTACCGTAGCAATCTGCTGGAATCGTCAAATGCAGACTTTGTAGCAGCTTTACTTCTGAGTTTCATTGGAGTTTGCCATGTTTAAGGCAACAAGTACCTATGAATAGTATTACAATTGAGAAAGTAGAGAATCTACAAAAACAAGCAAATCCCCGAGTTTAACATCCTGGTGAACTTGAAGTCTTCTACACTGAACTTCGCAAATCCTTTCTGTGTTCCATCTCCGGCCCACAACAATGATAATTGGAAAGCCGACCAAGTCAGCGTCCTGCATCTTCCAGGGGAAAGTTACCGCTCGATCATCAAGGACTAAATCCAATGCGCCCTTTTTAGATAAGTGCGCTGTGGCAAAGAGGGCGTCATAGACTTCCTGAGCGCCCTCGTCGTGGCCCCTCGTTGGTATAACTACAGCTTCAAATGGCGCCATTACTCGAGGCCAATTGAGACCCCTTTCATCTGCAAGAGCGTCTGCAACAGCCCCTATAATGCGCGAAACTCCAATTCCGTGACATCCCATTTGCATGGGAACTTGCTGATTCGATGAAGAAAGATGATCGGAGTCTAAACTGTCCTTGCTTGAGTCTAATGGGATCAACGAACTTGGTATAGTTACCATGGCTTTTAGGGGTTCACTATATCTTGTGCCTAGATGAAAAGTATGGCCTAATTCTATAGCCCTCTGAACTTTCAGTGTTCCAGTGAGGCAGCGAATGCAAGCATCTCCTTCCTTGGTTCGCAAAAGATTGAGCAAACGTCCTGTTTTTGGTTCATCGCAAAATACGTCCACCTCGATATTGGCTCTGTGGCTAGGTTTCGAGTCGGGCCAGAAAGGGAGCTGGGAACTCTTCGATTCGATGCTGCTGCGAAATGATTCTGGCACCCGAAAATCAACAAGATTTATTTGTCGTCGGGTGTGGACTTGTGTAAGGGCTGGGGTTGTGGGAGGCCTCCAAAAAGGAAGTGGGTCTTCGATCGACGGGTCAAGCCCAGGGACGATGGATTTTATGGCGTGCAGGTTAACCTCAGGTTGTTTGGCTAGAGATGAGTCCTCAGAAGAGGTTTGCGAAGAGTACCAGACGTTGACAAGAGTCTGCCTATCTCGAGATATACCACGCCAAACCCGGACTTCTGCGGGTATATTCTGAGCTGATTCGGAGCCAGGATATAAAGGCATAAGGATCTCTTGGACTGATCTACTATCCAGGGCTACTGTGCTATCCGCAAGTTCTTCATTTGCCACATAGTCGCAATGGGTGCAACTGATGATGTGATCCTCCCCCTTCGGTGTAGGGAAATGGAATTCATGGCTCAGATTTCCTCCCATGTCCCCAGAATCTGCATGGGCCACCAGATACGGGATCTTGAGCTCATCAAAAAGCCTGGAATACACATCTCGTACTTCTTGGTAGGTTTGAAGAGCGCGAGAAGAGCTGTAATCAAACGTATAGAGATCTTTCATGATGAACTCTCGAGACCGAAGAAGTCCTTGCCTAGGCCTCAGCTCATCGCGATATTTACGTGCTGATGACTGTCTGTGAGCGATGATCACAAGGCGAGTGGACAGACGACTTACAGATCTGGTACAGGCGGACAGGGAGTTCTTTATAGGAAGTTACTGTATTAGAGACTAAACTAGTGACCTCCTCTTCATGCGTTGGAGAGAGGAGATATGCATTGTCTTTCCTATCTCGGAAGCGAAACATCTGGTAGGTGTCAGAAGTTTGAGACGCTTCGCAACCGTGATGGGCTTAACATACCTCGGACTTGGAACTATCAAGGCGCCCACTTTGGAGCCATAACCCCTCGGAAGATATGGAAGATAATGAAAGCTTTGAGGCACCTGTACGAATTAGAGTCGATTTCTAGTAGCCATATCCAAAAAAGGTTACTTACAGAGTTTAGACATATATTTGCCGATAAGCGCTTCTAGCTTATCTTGAACTCGGAGGCCTAATGGAAGCATATGGAAGATACCAGCATGGGTCTGGGAGACTCTGTAAGTTTGGTCCAGAAACTGAAGAAGGAGCTGAAATACTTGGCGTAGAAAGCCGGCTCGGATGAGCTTGGAGTGCGAGTCTACAGAGACATCAGAATTGTTGGCCATCATTCACAGTCAGAATAACTAGCTACCTTCAGTTGAAGTCCCTGCAAGACCACCGGTTGGAATCCATATCCCTGATAACCTGGTGCGACCATCATTCTGGCATAATTAGCTGTCCTGTAGTTTGAAGGGCTTCACGTGACGAAGCGACGAGGTGAGGTATACGGAAGCAAACCTAGGATGTAGGTCTGAGTAAGAACGAACAGATGAGACTACATGGCATATTCCATAGATGTATTTGCTCTTGTTAATTCTGTTGCCCCTAACTTGTCGGCCGCTGTAGTTGGCTAAGCATTTCATATTATGTAGGAAGGACTGGGAGGGCGGTGGAAAAAAAGTAAAGTTATTTCCTGTAAGAATCGTTGCAGACTCTTGCGGTCATATGTTCGACATTAACCAGCCATTTTGAAAGTCCATATTGATTGTCAGAGGCAAGTTGAATCCTGTCCTCTCTCGCCGTAAAAGTTTACTTAAGCTTAAGCTCTCGCTAAAAAATCATCTTTATCTTATCGATCTTCGGTAAACGGAAAAAATATTTCTTGGAACGTTATGCGACAGTCTTGAAAAATGGCCAAACTCAAGACGGCATCTACGAATAAGTCGCACCTGGCCGCCATGCCAGAGGCAGAGAGCCTCCCGTCTTTTGATGAAAAGGCACTGTTTGCTTTGACAGAGAAGATCGAGAAGGGGTTTGGGAAGGATAAATCACGGCCTCACCCGGGAGAGATTCCCAGCCGAAACCACACGCGTGATAGCAAAACGAGTCGGCCTATCGATTCTGATATCAAAACTTCTAAGAAATTAAGGCCGCCCGAGAAAGGCGGAGGTACGAAGCGCGACGCACAAGGAAATATGAAACTGGGCGACAATCACCGCAAAGCAAAGAACCAGAAGCCAAGAAGAGAACAGGATATTGGGGCAACCCTGATGCAAGAGATCCTTGCTTTAGGGGGAACAGAGGATGATTTCAACCTCGTGGCAGATGCACCCTCTGACGAAGAGAACTTTGATGCTCATAATTCTGACCACCAAGACAAGTCACTTCAGAAAGATCTGGCTAGATTCGTTGCTGATCTAGGAATCGAGGGAACAATTCGGGAGGATGTTGAAGCAGAGTTAGAGGGGACAGATTCTGGGGAGGAAGTCGAGAATGGCCAGGAAGAGGCTTCCAAGTCCATACCTTCAGATGAGTCTGAAGGTGTGAATGACTTTAGTGATGCTCTTAAAAAACCAGCAACAGACCCCAAAGATTCGGAGAGCTCTTCATCAAGAGATCTCAACCGCCTTGTCAGTAATGTTTCCGCGGCAGAGACTGGTCCGACTGACTCTCCATAGATCTTTGATCCTCGACCCGATTGGCATGCTGCCCCCTTCACAGACTTATCGAAATCGACCTTGGTTGACCCCGCTCGTTTCCGCAGTATTACATCGAACTTGAAGGATTATGCCGTGTCCCTCCTAGAATCAGACAGCAATCTTTATGCTTCAAAACATTTGGCCTCATCTTCGTCACATCGATTTCTATCTACCATTATGTCTTCTGGTACGCTGTCAGATAAGGTTTCAGCTCTTACTCTGGTCGTGCAGGAGTCTCCTGTCCACACTACAAAATCCTTCGAAAGTCTTTTGACATTAGCTCGGAAAAGAAGTAGAGGCCAAGCAGTGACTGCTCTTGGGGCTTTAAAGGATTTGTTGGCTGTAGGAGTTGTCCTGCCGGCTGATAGACGCCTTAGGTCCTTTGATGCCCAGCCTGGGCTCTTAGGCGCGTTGGAAGAATCGTCGATAACGAGTTGGAAGTCCGGCAATAAACTACCTGGAGGTATAACTAAGGCGCATCTCGTTGCGTGGGTTTATGAAGACTGGCTGAAGGAGTCATATTTCGATATGTTGAAAGTCCTTGAAAGCTGGTGTAACGACGAAGTTGAGTATGCTCGATCTAGAGCAGTGACGTATGTTTATGAGCTTTTAAAAGAAAAGCCAGAGCAGGAATCGAATCTCCTCCGCCTCTTGGTAAACAAACTGGGAGATCCTGACAAGAAGATCGCATCTCGAACGTCATACCTGCTCCTTCAGCTTCAGATATCACATCCAGTGATGAAGCCGATAATCATTCGCTCCATAGAGAGCGAGCTTCTACTTCGCCCAGGGCAGAGCTTGCATGCAAAATACTATGCTATTAATACCTTGAACCAAACCATTTTAAGCGGAAAAGAGGAAGATGTTGCTAAAAAGCTCTTGGGCATATATTTCGATCTATTTGTGACACTTTTGAAGAAGCCGGCTCCTCAAATTGCATCCACGGGACCTTTGATCAATCGAAAGGGGCAAGTACAGGGAGGGGGCGGTCCAATGGGGAAGAAGGCCAAAGCAAAAGCAAGTAAAGAAGAACTCGCTCAAAAGGCGAGCGAGGAAACAATCGAAAAGATGATATCAGCGGTTCTGACGGGTGTCAACCGTGCCTTTCCCTTCGTGGAATCTGATGACCTTACGTGAGTCTGGGTGAGAACTTTAGGGGTACTAGAATTGACAAAACATTAGCCTTGAGACGCATATGGATACGCTATTTAGGATCACTCACTCGTCCAACTTCAACACTAGTATCCAAGCATTGATGCTTATAGAACAACTGGCATCAACGAAGCATCTAGAAGTCGATAGATTCTACAGAACATTATATGAGTCGCTTCTCGATCACCGTTTGATCAATTCTTCGAAACACGCGTTGTACCTGAATTTGATGTTCAGGGCCTTGAAGTCCGATCTCAATATGAAGCGTGTGAAGGCTTTTGCCAAGAGGATGATGCAAGTACTCACACTACATCAACCTCCCTTTGTTTGTGGCGTCATTTTCCTTTTGAGGGAACTTGAGTCGGTATTTCCGGGGCTGAAGTCGCTCCTCAATGACCCTGAAGCTAATGAAGAAGATGAGGATGATTTGGGAGATGCTTCTGAAAACGTGCTAGCCAATGGTAGCCTTGATTCTGCTATTCGTTCTTTCCAAATTCAGAAGTCCGCAAAAATTTCCAAATCATATGATGGTAGGAAGAGGGACCCTGAGCATACCAATGCCAACAAAAGCTGCCTATGGGAGTCGGTGAGTTTTGACAAGATTCGTCAGACTTAGCCCAGCTAAATCTTACAGATCCCTTTTCTGGCCCATTTTCACCATTCGGTAGCTATGTTTGCTTCTCATCTTCTAAGCGAGAAAAAAATGCCACCGAAGCCTGATCTAGCATCCCATACTCTTACCCATTTTCTGGACAGATTTGTATACCGAAACGCGAAAGCTGCAAGTGGACCGCGCGGTAGCTCCATCATGCAACCGCTCTCTGGTGGCGATAGTCGAGGAAATCTCCTTTCAGGACGCAACAAGCAAAACGGACAAGAACCGGTCAATTCGGAAGCTTTCTGGCGCAAGAAAGCCGAAGATATCGCCGTCGATGAAGTATTCTTCCATAAATATTTTGGTCAAATTGGCAAGGCGAAACAAGCCTCCAGTAACAAGAAAGGTATTTCTCAGCACGTGAGGTATCCAGGTAGCGAGGACGAAGAATATGAGGCAGAGATTTGGCAAGCTCTGGTAGATTCTCGACCAGAGGTTGAAGGGGGTAGTGATGATGACTCAGACCTCGAAATGCTAGATAAGGAAGATTCAGATGCATTATCTGCATCTGACTACGATATTCTAGAGGAAGACTGGGAGGATGCAGGTTCCGAGGAACAGATTCTGAGCGGAGAGGACAACGCAGCCGAAGACGACGACGATGGCGATGTACCCACCGAGCTTGATGGGCTTTTTAGTGATGAATTGCAATTAGGGAAGAATGCTGCTGGAGAACAGGAGGAAGAAAGCAGTAAGCGGAAGCGTAGGAAACTGAAGAATCTTCCTACATTTGCCTCTGCCGATGATTATGCAAAGATGCTGGAGAATGATGAGGACGAAAACTTGTAGGGAGGTTTGACGCTGTCGATCACGCCGCATAGATAAGTAGCGAGAGACGATTGCTAGTGTTACGATAGATATTAGGAAGGAGCGCTGTAGGCGCTTCGGCTGTAAAAATCACCAGGGCACCCGTTTAGGCTTAGCGTAAACACATGGCTTCAGGTCACGTGTCGGTCGCGTACACTAGGCCTGGAAGGGATATAGGGATATAAGAGGCCCTTAATTTCCATTGACTCAGAATTCAGACCGATTACACACTACACATTTGAGTCCTTCGTGACAGCTAGAGATTGTATGGGAAATATTTCAAGACAACGAATGTTTAAGTGATGACCCAAGACCCTATTCATCGAACCATTCTAGTGGATCGTTCTGGAAGAAAATTGCTTTGAAGACCTTATCCCCATCTGGCTTCTCCAACTCTTCCATATGAATGCAGTGTAATTTTGCAGTTTGGCCGATGAACGCACGAAATTGAAAATAGCAATCGCTTCCCCTATGATCAGTGTTAGTAGCCGATTAGAGTGCAGTGAGTATGGGACGGATCACTTTTCAGGATAGGCGTGGGAAGGGTCTGAGTCTGGAAGAAGCACCTTGCCAAATAGATGCGTGCCGTATGCGGAAGTTGCAACTCGGACCTCCTTCAAGTCGTCGGCTGCTAGTGTCAGAGAGTAACGTTCGGCGACAGTGGTCACATACCTGAAAAGTTTGTCAACTGCTTGTCAGACAAATTATGAACGGCGGCAAAATAACCTGTCTCATGCTTATTGGTTTCGTGACCTGACAGGTTCCATGTCATCAATAAGGGCTCTTCTGGAATATGGAATTACGTACGGAGGTGCTGCAAAGTCTTCTTTAATTCGACTTCGATCTCATAGAATGCTTTGATCGACTCTTCCCTGGCTCGATTAGTTTGGGGCATTAATAGCGAGCAGCGAGTGTCATACTTTGGGGGATGAGGTGGTCCCAATTTTACCGTTTCAGCAGTTGCCATGGTCACAGCGGAGGTGACTTTGGTTCTTTCGGTAGGATTTGTTGCGTGTAAGTGGGAAACTTAGAAAGCAATGAGGAAAGGAAAAGTAGAGCGAGGCACAAGGCTTCACTTATATAATTCATGCAGAGTTGCATGAACGCTTAGAAGAACGAGGTGGCAGGGCTGTTGCATGACAGTGCGCCACAGCGGTGTCTATCCCCATGATCGATTTGTCGATCCAGGTCGTTGGTGATAGTGGTCAGAGAAAAGTGGTATGACAACTTTGCTAGTTGCTACCCCCCCACCTGCTTCTCTCAAGTCTCAGTTGGAATCGCAGCCAAACATGATCCAATACTATTATCGCCGTGCCTTTTCGTTGTTAAGTCTTATATCTCGATCGGAGATGGTGAACATGCTACCTCATGCATGCTTTGCCAGTTTCAAGATCTGTGTTCTGTTGGACCCCTGAATCTTGCTTCCTGGTGCAGCAGTTCTCCCTCAAATGACGTAATCGGGAATGCAATACGAAAACAACTACGAGCTCAGCATTCAGATCCCAAATGAGAGCAACAGTGCTGCCAAAGGGAATTGGACTTCGTGTTTTACCTGAGGATTTACAAGGACCTCTATCGTAGACCTTGCGTCTTTGTAGCCTCGCCCTCCTATTAAAACCCAGTCACGTGGAGATAAGATACGAAAAAACCGCCTTCTCCCGACCGGCTCTAGACCCTTCTACTAGTAAGCCTCGGTACGAGCATATTGTGTCGTTAGAGATGAACCTCAACATGGATGATCCACTGGTGGTACCCCCATCCTTCTATATAAAAATACACTATTGACCCAGACCTCCCATGCACATCGCACGGCAATTTTTCTGGCCTAGTGTAGGCTTCCCGAGCCTCACAAGAGGAGGATTGGCCGTTACTTCACTATACCGACAACGATCTCCTTTCTCCTTGAACCCACAATATTTCAGTACAGCTAGTCGGCTCTCGACTGCTCAAGGTTGGTCCGATTCCCCCTCTCTACCTACCACAATTAAACCCAAATTTCTCTGCAGACACCGCTACGCTTCAGCCTCCTAGGCGATCTTTCCTTCGACGGGTACTTGGTGGATTTGCAATAGCAGTCTTTTTCACTGGTGCTGGTTTTGCGATGGCAGCAGCACCGGCTTTTAAAGCAGCAAATGGCCTCCTGAACCCTCCTTCCGATGAGGATACCCTCACTATGTTCACACCAGAGGACGAGATATCCCGCGAAGTTGAGGAGTACATTAAAACCCATCCTTTAGCTGCTGAATTGCGATCAAAATCAGAATATTCGGAGTCGAGGCCACACCTAAAGATCCCCGAAGCGCAGAGAGCCCATAACCTCACAGGGGGAACTCTTATGGGACCAGGGAGGGTAGTTGTGCCTCCTTTCACTTGGAGTGAACGGGGCGGGAAGTCCTTAGTTTCGATCTCATACTTAGGCACGGATCTTTGTGGCCATCCTGGAATTATCCATGGTGGCCTTCTTGCCACAATGCTGGACGAGGGCTTGGCTAGATGCTGTTTCGCTGCGCTGCCGAACAAAATTGGAATGACTGCGAATCTTAATATCAATTACCGATCTCCTACTCCAGCTGGTGCCTTTGTAGTGCTCCGAGCACAGACAACAAAGGTGGAAGGTCGTAAGGCATGGGTTGAAGGTCGTATAGAAACTCTCGCCTCAGAAGGGGAGAAGCCGGTCGTTCTTGTCGAGGCATCGGCGCTATTCATAGAGCCAAAGCAAGCTGCTGTAAGTAATAGACGGGTCTTTGAAACAGATTTAGTACTGACTGCAAAACAGACTATGGCAAGAGTGTATCCTGTGCAATAAAAGTCAAGAAGATCTCAAACCAAATCCGACATACAAAGGACTGCATGATGTGGTGGCTCCAATTACTAAGCTTTGAGATCAGATGCATTGCTTTGGAGCTTGGAGGACATTCAAAAATTTCTAGAACATTAATGAGGTATAAAGTAGCAGAACAATATAGATATAGAGATCCCCTGATAGCAGAATTTCTTTTGTAAATACGCACGTGACGTGCCTACCGGCATTCGTGATTTTGTAAATTTTTTGGTCATCTTCTTGAGTTTCTTCCCTAGCATTGCATTCGCAACAGAACTTCACACCTTTCCATTGTGAGACAGACTCTCACATATCTGCAGATCTCGGTCTATCCTTTGTATCTGATAGAACATTGTCATTGCCAAAGGACCTAGGGAAGATACAATGGCAACGTATAATTACCCCGCCAACCCCGCGATCCTTTGGTGCAGGGACTGACAACAGCAGAAACATAACCTGGCATCCATCCCTCTCTCGGCATGAGCGCAATGAGTTGCGAAAACAACGCGGATTTACGATCTGGTTTACAGGCCTCTCCGCATCAGGAAAATCTACGATAGCGACTGCTCTCGAGCAACACCTCCTTCATCTTGGTCTGGCCGCATATCGTCTGGATGGAGATAATATTCGATTTGGTCTTAACAAGGACCTTGGATTCTCCGAAAAGGATCGGAACGAGAATATCAGAAGAATAGCTGAGGTTGGTAGCAAATTGTCGACAACTTTCTTATGCTAACTTGAGGCAGGTTGCAAGGCTCTTCGCCGATTCTTCAACAATCGCCCTCACGTCCTTCATTTCACCATACCGAGCAGACCGACAGATTGCTCGTGAGCTCCATACAGCTGAAGCAGGAGGCAGCGATGATTCCATACCATTTATTGAGGTTTTTGTTGACATTCCCGTTGAAATCGCAGAACAACGCGATCCAAAGGGATTGTACAAAAAGGCTCGAGCTGGGGAAATTCCCAATTTCACTGGAATCTCGGCACCGTATGAGGCACCAGAGAACGCGGAGGTTCACATCAGAACGGATCAACTCACAGTGGAGGAATGCGTGGTTAGAATCACCGAGTACTTACAATCAAAGGATCTTGTAGCGCGATAGAAAGAATGCATGGGATGTTTGTCATACGTCTCATATCCCACGATGTTAGCCATAAGAAGCTCATTGATAGATGAAACTCTAATACAATACTCAGAGCGGATCAGTGCACCAAGACTATGAGAGCTTGTGCTATCTATACGATTTCAAACTCATAGTAAACATAAGCAGTATACTCACTACCTTCGCCCCCGAGACCTCCTACACCAGCTGCAGCCATTTCCGACGAAAGTGCAGAATCGTCTTTCGCAACCCGGCCCTTTTTGTCCCTCCCAAATGCGTTTCCACCGAGATACGAGTAAGTTGAGTCCAGCGAGGCCTTAGCTTTCTTTGCAAGTTTTGGGGTTGTCTGAGGAGTATTAACATTACTATTAAGTAATTATCTAAGGAGAGTCTTACCTCGATCAGACCGCATACGAATTCCAAAGGCAACCCATATCGTAAGACGGTCTCCACAAACACACGTAACGTCAAGACGTGTATCCAGATCATAACACTCTCACTCCAGCCCGTCCGACCAAGCCGTAGGGCCTCGCCCCACACTTTTCGCTCGTCCTTGCCCACTCTCTCAATTTCTTTGCGTTCTTCCTCCTGTCCACCCTGAATATATTTGTAGTCGCGAGGTGTCCATTTCATCTCTCTGCATTTGTGTTGGAACTCGGCGCTGTGCTTTTTGAATGTGGTGACTGCAAATAGGGTAAATTCGTCATCATGAGTAACCTCGACTGATGATCGAGGAACCACCATAGGAGAAATTGTTTCGTAACTTTTGAGGAATTCCTTTTTGATATTCGTCGGAACAACGACTAAGTGCGTTTCGAGGTATTCGGAGTCTTGTATTAGGAGTTCGGGGTCAACGACAGGAGTGAGAGACTTGGTAGAAAGGTTACCGCTGTTTAAAATACCGGTTAGATATCTAGAATGTCTGCTGTCTTGCATCACTCACGTCTGTCTTCGCTGTAACGCCGTAAGATTTGTTTTGACCTGGTTGTACTGGCTAAACTTGCTCTTTACATCGTTGTCAAGACTGACAAGTTCCTTAAAATCAAGTTAGCTACTCTCGATATGCAGTCCCACACAAGATTCTACCTTTTGCAAAGAGTCAATAAGCTCTGCTAATGGTTTATCGGCACGATATTTGACCTTATTCCACACGAAATTTCGCAGGTACTGATCAGCAGGTTCTAAAGAAAATTGTCAGTACGTCAAAACCCAGAGTTGCTGCTCCAAAAGCACATACTATCATTGACTTTCTTCTGCTCGGCAATCTTTTGTTCGTTGCCTTCCAGCAGACTGCGCAAGGAATCGCCAACTTTAGCTACTACAGCTTCGCAAGAGCTCTCCAGCTTGGCAAGATCATCTGCTTGCTGAACCAAAGCATCGAGAGTTCCAATTTTGAACTCAGGTATTTTGAAGGGGTAGACAGTGCCATTATCAGTCGAGACCGTCGATCGTAAGGCTGTCAGAGCTTCGTCTCGGTCGTTGGAGGGGGAGATCGAGGTCGGTAGAGATACCAACAAATATTTGGTGGGACCAGACATCGTATTGGCTCCAATGTCTTTGCTTGGGTGCGAATAATATTGTCAGTCGAGCACCCAGGCAGACTCGAAGGGCTCGATCAATCGTCGCTTGCTCGTACCAGATCAACTGGCAGGTGGGAAGCTAGCTCAGGTTGGGGAGCTTGACAAATTCCACACGTGACTAGTAAAGACACACCTACCTAGACTAACTACCTATCTACTTTTAACACTTTTCATGTGTCCTAGATTTCAAGCTATGATATTGGCTATGAGGATTAATCACACACTTATTTTGCAGCTCTATCTATATTCAAATATTTCATTGAGACATACAAGAAAGGAATTCGCCCCAAAATTTCTGCCAATTCTGAGGCCCCGTCAAGTTGTCTAGACATAGCTACAAAGCAATAGAGCAAGCAAGCTTGGCAAGACTTCCTTCGATATATCCCGGTTTACTTCACTTCCGACTCCTTTCAGTTTTGGATTAACTTGCAAACGCAAAAGGGCAGCCGGTAGGCCGCTCAATTTTGAGCTTTTCCTCTAAAGCCCTCATTTCATTCATACCCTTATTTTTCAAGGCCCTGGGGCCCACCTCTTCAAACTTATAGCCTTGAGGTATGTAACGCTCACCCTTGGAGCTTGGAACTTCACCACCTGCTAGCCAGACAAACCATGCCTCTGGGCCCCAGCGATTGAGAATCCCAGGTTTGTTGTAATACGGATGAGCCAGGTAGTTATTCATGTGGTACCTTCCAGTGGTTGGATCAGGGGAATCAGAGAGCTGCCGGACACGCAGAAACTGTGGCCGGGGAAGGAAGAGATGTCGAATTAAGAAGCGGCGAGTTTCAAGAATCCCGTTGACAACTTGGAAATACCCTTTTGGTGGGGTTTGGTACCTATCAAATTAGTACTTACTACATGAGATTCAATGTTTGGCACCCACCCCATAGATCTTCTCAAGCGATCGCCCATCAGGACCCCAAGTATTGACGAGGCTGTGGCTTTCAAGCTCTTTGGGACGTAAAATAACAGAAGGGGTACAAGTTCATCGGCAGTTTTCTCTGCTCGGATGTGTGTAGTCAGTATTTGGATTTTGCTCACTAGAAATTAGTGAAATAGGAGTATCTCAGATCGTGAGGATTGGAAACAGGCATCCAAGAGCCTAAGGAAAGGATAGGGACTAAGGAAATAGCTACAAACTGTTAGACTCTGCTGGTACCATAAAAATTTTCTCGTATTCTTGAGCCCACATTTTGATATCCGCATAGAACTCCAACCCATCTCTCCACTTATCACGTGCCAATTTACCCTTGTACCGTATGCCCATAGCATCCCCAATACTCTTCCAAAATGTACCTATAGCGCAGATTTCCATATCTGACATTTCCCTCCACTCATATCGGGACACCCATCTGCATCTGATTAGTCATAACAAGAATGTGAAATGAGCGTTACGCTTACCCAATTGGTTCAGTGATGAAAACACTCAAAGTGTAAAGGAGATCGTTGTTCGAGATTTTGCCAGATTTGATATAGAGACTGTGGATGTAGTTCATCCTAGCAAGAGCCTTGATAACACGATCAGATTGGGGATGGTGTGCTGAAAACCTGGTAGTATAAGTAGAACGATTGTGATAGTGGAGAGGATGAATACTCTTGAATAAGGACTCCGGTGTCTGCGTATCTTTTACTAGCATTCTCCGGACTTGAGAATTCTCTGGTTGCAACGAGCAATTTCGAAATAGTCGGAATGCCGTAGGTCTGGTATTGAAATCAGTACCTCAAAACAATTAAATCTGCATACATACTTTGAATAAGGCAAACTGAACCGACATTTCATATATTCTAGGAAATTCCAATTCGGCGAGATATTGAACGATGGTTTGAGCCTCAACATTGGTCATCCTGGAAAGTGAGGCCCGATCTGGATAGTTGAACTTTTTGCGCATGGCATCACGACGGGAGAAACGTAGCGCCGCGCAAACCGCAATGTAGAGAAGGGAGGTTGGAATAAGGTATAGAATCCAAGGTGCACGGTATGCAACGGTAGTGTATGCAACTGATAATTGGGAGACCCTTACAGGAATGCCAGAGGTATCGTTGACCATATTTGATGTTGTGATGAAAAGAAGACGACTGATTAGTGTCGTATAGTGAGATGAAGAGATCGATAGGCGTGCATTTGTAGAGCTCAAGGCCACGGCTTACTTGCCCAGAGGCGAACTTTCTAAGCTATTCCCTACTAAATTTTCTTGGAATGAGATAGTTGACAATCAATCAAGTGGGTAAATGGGGTAAATGACGAAAACAAAGTAGACGCTGTGAAAGAATTACAAGGAAAATGCTGAAGTGGTAAGACCATCAATAAAAGGCTCAGGAAGATACCGTGGTAGAAGTTTTGTCATGCCGACTGCTCGGTGACACGCGACAACTCCGCATTTTCACAAAGCCTCCTGACTCGAATGAAATATTCACTGCTAGAATTCCGATTGCCGATTTCAACCGCCACTTACTATCCAATATCGGCAATCTAAGTGAGAACAGGAAGTCTAATCCCCATTCTCGCATTAAACCTCGCACTATTCCGTGGTGGGTCAAAATACATTACTGAGGCCCGAGGAGCGAGACATTTGCGGCAGGTGGCCGGTAAAGTAGACGGAAATAGCTGATGATACCTTTAGCTACTAGACGAGGTACTGCATAGATGGAAGAACTTCATATTTCCCATAGCACAAGTCCGATGCTTTGTAGTTATCGTCGCTGCTTTGCAAAGGAGGCGTCAGTATCCTTGACGTGCGAGAACCTCAACCTCAACCTCAAATCCCTTGGCCATATCCTTTCGTTGTCTTGTAATTGTTTAGAAATTCGTGATGTTCAAAATTTCCCCAACATTATTGATACCCACGCAACAGCAGATGCACCTGTCTCGAGTGAAGGAGATGGGTCAAGAAAGGGACTACTTTATTCGTAGGGTATAAAGCGAGCGTATTAGTCTAGATGCTGCCAAATTCAAAAATATTACTCATATCAGCCCTTGAACTCCTCGTGATTCGTACTTCGATGAGCTGAGGAGTATTCTATTCATTATCTTTCAGCCATGGCGCGGTGTCCTTTGCTGTAAAACTGAAAGGACTCTTGGTCATTTCTGGGCTTCTTGGGCTTAATTTGACCGCAAACAATGCGTCTTCCGTCTCAGGCTCATCCCTCTTAATCGTTTCACCACTTGCTACGGCATCTAACGAGTTTATACGACTCCCAGCCTGAGAATCATTTTGCTTTGCGATGAGATGATCAGGCGGATGCTGAGCAACGGCACGAGGTTGTTGCTTGGAAGATGCGCTATGAAAGGCAGCAAAGGAGGATACTGCATGGTCACCTAAATCAGGAGATAGGGGGTGGCTATCGCTTCTTGAGGCCTCGTACCCTGACACGAGTTCAGCTCATGAGGATGATTATCTGAGGGGAGCATACCTGATGATGGACCGCTTAATGCGGAGGCACTGGTCCCAAGCTTCAATCCTCTGAGTTTATCTGCGAGTCGTCCACCAGCGGGACTCTTAGGGCTGGATGGAGATGCGGAGTATTGCACGTCGGGGATTACTCTAGGCCCTACACCAAAATTATCTTCGATCCATTGCTTTTCTTGCATTGCCATCTCGAGACCAATTCCCTCGCCATTAATCCTCATTTCATCCTCAATTTCTTTCTGCAGTACCGACAGCCGTTTTTTGGCCCATACCGTGTGAAGTACTCCCAGTTTCCCTGAGGCTGTCGCACTGGCGCCCAACTCCGCAGGGAAGATAGCCGGCAGCGGATTTGTTTGTATGACCTTGCCACCGGTTTGTGCGAGTTTTATAACCGGTGGGATGCTGATCCCAGGCCCCAGAAGGAAATAAATTCGATGGAGTTTGTCTTCACCTCCATCCCGCGCTGACAACACTGTCTTTTTACCCTCCCACGATACCTCCCAATCGCCTGTATTATGCGAGCCTTCCTCAGCATCATCTTCCCATTCTACCATCAGAATCTTCGTGGCTTCATTACCCTTCCCGGAGGCGGCAAATTCGAACCTCGCCAAAGCAGTTGATGAGGACAGAGCTGGAGCTTTATCGTTGGTGTTGAGATCATTCGATGGGACTCCGTCAGGTTGAAAATCATGTCTTGGTGAGGAAGAGTCTGCCATAATAGATCAACGTGCAGCTTATTGAGGGGTTGTCAGTCCATGCGGGTCGTCTGACGGATAGTATTTGCCTCTCTCAGGCTGCTCGGAATCAGCGACTTGGGGGTGGACGATTTAGTCGTAGTGTAGCTTTGGATATGAGATAGCTTGTGGCGCAAGAGGAGTACTTGAGACTGCGTGTGGCCTCTGCATCACGACGCTGATAATGAATGATTGTCGGATTGCGGATTGGGGATGGATTTTGAGAACGGGCTTGGAAATGGGGCCTCGAACTTTTCTCATGCTGTCCAATGAAGAGGCGATTCTGGGAAGGCAAGGATGTGGATCAGGGATCTAACGGAGCCCCCCAAAATAGAACACGGCATGCTCTACCTAGTGCGTGAAGCAAGGACTGGTGTGTAAATTTCCATGGAATAAGCGATATACCCCGGAGTATATGTGCTGCTGTACATGGAGCAGTCGCTTTTTGGTCCCAAAGGGAAATATGGCAATCAAGAGGATTTCCAGCAATCCTCTCCTCTCGAAAGGGAATTCTTTATTGTCGACCAACTGATCATCTCAGGTTGCGTCATGAGTGTCACTGTCTCCAAACTCCTGGTCTGGTGTACCAAGGCATAGTCTCCCCTTGTCTTGTCAATGTTAAACGAGACGATGGGCCAATGGCAATCATTGCGGCCAAAGGTTGCCGTTAACTTGAGTTGCTTGGGCCAATGCGTAGTTTAGCTGAAGATAAGATAATTTGAAAAAGATTACTCCTCCCTAGATGCCGTCCACTCTCCCTTTTCCCGAAATTAGCGTCCTTTTCGTGCAAGATAATCTTCAAGAGGTATTCTTGCGGTATATATTGCTTATAAGCGGAGATTCTAGCTGGGCCACCGATATTCTACAGCTAGACGTGGCTCGTTCCAATTACGTTGAAGATGCAAAGAAGGGCCGGGGAATTCTTTAGTATTCGACCACGCAGCCTCTGCGAATCTAAGCCTACCTCCCAGAAACCTTTTTCTAGGTACATGTTGTATATGTCTTGGAGATAATATACAATTGATAAAAGAATAGAGATGAGCACGACCAGGAGTGGATTTTATTGTTTGATATAATATTAGACAATGATGTTTTATAGTCCAATTCCTGCGATCCCCCTTTCCCCCCGCTTGTCGTTAGGCTCATTGCTCTACCCCTATGGTAGACCATTGCGCAGTGTGGAGTTGTTACCCATCACTTCTACAGGCTAGTACATTCTGTGATCAGCTATGAGCTTACCATGGATAACGTGCTACTACCTACTTCTCACGTTGATCGAGCCTAGTTCTGTTGTCTCGTTTTCGATAGTATCAAATTCGTGCTTGCATCAAACTCATTTTGGAGTTTCGATGATGAATGGTGTCCATCTGATACTATATACTGCCGCGGTTGGAATAGCAGTTGTCTTGACTCTGATGTCCAATGTTTCTTCTGCAGTAGCTTTCCCGACCTATGCGGTTTCAAAAGCTTAAGCATAAGTACCTTTAAATTAGAGAACACTGAAGTTGAAGCAGTAAAATTTCTGCAAGATGGTAGAACAGCTTGTGTATGAAAATAAGCTGAGGGCTACCGCCAGCCCCCTACGCGACCTTCATCCCATCTCTCCTTTCGCTCTCGCCGAGAATAGTAGACCTTTTTGGCTTCACGATATCTTCGGACCCATTCAGTAGCTTCCCTTTCGGTTGCAATGCCTCCATCTCCCTCCAAAAAGCTTTCTTCTAGTGCACGACATACCATCTCTTGCTCCTGAACACCTTGACTCAGCCTCTGATATAATGATGATGGGGAGAATGGCGCCAAGGCTCGATCCATGTCAGACTGTTTCTGTCTCCACTGTCTCTCGAGGGCATGCGTTGATAATAGCTGAGCCTGGGTGGATGAACGAAGGTGACCGAGACGAGTTTCTAGCTCGATGAGATGGGATGCCAGTGAGATATTCTCCGTCAGAGCTGCCTGAAGAGGCTCTTGAGATGCAGAGATAGAAGGGTGAGCGGTGGAAATAGAATGCGCCAGAGCAGCCAGGAGCTCCTGTTTTGTAAGGGCGTCGGCAAGATCTTGCTTACTAGGCACATGGTGAGCCGAGTCTTGGACGATTCCATAGATACAAACCTCTTGTCCTCCAAAATCTTCGGTAGCCACTGTTCACCAGGATCTCCGATTTGGTGTGCGTATGGTATTCTTCGTAGTGGACCTTGTGGTGACGAAAGATCTCCAGAACCAGTGGCGTAAGTACTGAAAACTTCTTGAGATGGGGGAAGAGGAGGAGGTTGCAGGGGTTGGCTACCGGCAGGTGTACTACGCCTACTGACCTCCTGGCTACTTGGCTTAGGAGGAGGTGCAGGAGGAGTGTTAGGATCGAATGATTGCGAATTCCGATGTGGGTGGTAGGTAGGATAGGCCGATGGGGGAGACGACATATTCGACAGTATTGCGCGGGTGGCAGAGGACGAAAATGGTCGGGGATTAAGGATTGCTGTTGTTTCCAGAAGACGCAATTGTGATTAAAGCTTGAAGAATGGGAGCGATCTGTCCTGTTGCTTCAATGGCTTGTTTGGATATGGCCAGATCAAATATCGTGGTTGCGCAATTGATAGGCGACACGAAACATCT
>Ga0182030_10008998_pt1 | contig 20538 bp, 13 predicted proteins | sample 812S3MmetaG_FD_121299 | JGI IMG/M metagenome (GOLD analysis project Ga0182030, IMG submission 121299) | Permafrost microbial communities from Stordalen Mire, Sweden - 812S3M metaG (Illumina Assembly) | ecosystem: Environmental > Terrestrial > Soil > Wetlands > Permafrost | place: Sweden... | reverse complement strand
TAGGGAGAACGCTTCAAGGTGAATAAGATAGCGATTTTGAATTTGGCGGCTCTGGTTTCAAGCTCGATTCTTGTTTTGAACAGTCCGGTCTATGCGGCTAACAATCAGGACAAGGAAGATATCCAAAATACCATCATTCGCTATCAAGCCGCTATCGGCGTTAATCCGAAAAACCCAGACACGCACCTTAAGCTGGGCGATGCCTACATGCTTTCAGGCAACGTCACCGGTGCAATCAAAGAATATAAATCGGCGAACGACCTGGCGCCAAGCGAGGGACAAGCCGCTTACAATCTCGGGCGAGCTTACATGCATGAGCGCGAAATCGATCAAGCAATCGCTTCCTTCAAAGAAGCTTGCAAAAGAGAGCCCAACAACGCCGATTATCACGTGCGCCTGGGCGAGGTGCTGGCGCGCAAACAAAAAGATGATGAATCAATCGAGCAATTTCGTCAGGCAATTAAAGCCAATGCGTCAAACGCCAATGCTCATCGCGACCTCGGAGCGGCGCTCGGTCTGAAGGGCGATTTGCAAGGGCAAATTCAGGAAGAGCAAAAATCGATTGAACTCAATGGCAATGACGCTGATGCTCATTTTTACCTGGGGCAGGCGCAGCTGCGCACAGACAAAGTAGCGGAAGCGCAGAAAGAATTAGAGAAAGCGGTATCGCTCGATCCTAAATATGCAATGGCTTATCACTGGCTTGCCATTTCTATGGCGGCACAGGACAAAATGGACGCGGCGATTCGGAACGAACAAAAAGCCGTCGCGCTTGAGCCAGACAATGCCGGTTATAAAAACTCGCTTAAGAAACTGCAATCTAAAGCCGGCTTGAAGGGCGGCAAATAACGAACTGGTTACAATATCTTTTTTCTAATTTGTATTCACGAATTTGCTGCATCCGAAAGGCAGCCAAGGTGCAAGCGATATAGACAGAAGAGATACGAGAGGCTGTTTCCTAGCGGAATCTTAACAACTGCAAGTTCAGCATCGCTTGCAAATGGCAGCCTGAGGCCATACGATATCTCTAATAAGAACTCGAGAATAAGTATGAGTTCGCGCTATTAGGGGCTGTTTGGCAGCCTTGAAGCACTCTGTTTTTCTATATATCTTCATGAGGTCTAAAAACCGTGGCGGAGCGTACCGATAAAAACGACAAGTCCAAAGACATGAGCAAGGCCAATATCAAGGTTGTCGGTGTTGGCGGCGCGGGCTCAAACGCAGTCAATCGCATGATTGCTGCAGGCCTTAACGGAATCGAGTTTTGGACCTGCAATACAGACGCACAGGCTCTCGAGCTATCGTCTGCTAAGAATAGAATTCAAATTGGTGTTAAGTTGACCCGCGGTCTTGGCGCTGGCGGCAATCCCAACATCGGTGAAAAAGCGGCTGAAGAAAGCCGTGAAGAAATTGCCAATGCACTTGCTGGTGCTGACATGGTCTTCATTGCAGCAGGCATGGGCGGCGGCACTGGCACAGGTGCTGCACCAATCGTGGCTGAAGTCGCCAAGGAAATGGGCGCGCTGACAGTCGGCGTCGTCACCAAGCCGTTCTTGTTCGAAGGAAAGCGCCGCAGCAACCAGGCTGAATCCGGCATCGAACAAATCAAAGAGCGCGTCGACACACTCATCACCATTCCAAACCAACGCCTTCTTGAAGTCGTCGACCATCGCGCTTCCATGCAAGATGCATTTGTCGAAGCAGACAAAGTCTTGATGCAAGGTGTGCAGGCCATATCTGACATCATCACCGTGCCTGGTTTGATCAACGTCGACTTTGCCGACGTGAAGGCAATCATGCAAACTGCCGGTTCCGCACTTATGGGCGTCGGTAAGGCAACAGGCGAAGGACGCGCCATGGAAGCTGCTCGCAATGCGATCAACAGCCCCTTGCTCGAAACCACCATTGATGGTGCCTCCGGAGTCATCTTCACAGTCACCGGCGGACCAGACCTCACGCTGCATGAAGTTCAAGAAGCAGCCAACGTTGTTTACTCCAGCGTTTCGGAAGAAGCCAATATCATATTTGGTGCCATCATCGACGAACGCGTCCACGGCGAAGTGCTCATCACTGTTATCGCCACGGGGTTCGACATGGTGCATCAAGAGGCACGTAAATCGCATCCGGTACAACATGCAGCTCCAGTCAAGCCTCAACCACAGCAGCAGACAACCAGAGAAGCTGCTCCGACTGAGACAGCTTCGGCAACTTCAAAGCAAGAAGTTAAAAAGCTTGCTTCCGATCTGTTGGATATTCCCGAGTTCTTACGCGCTCGCAATCCTAAGTAAGCTCGCTAGTCGAATTGAAATTATCGGGATGCTGTGTCAAAACAGCATCCCTTTTTCTTTGTGCCAAGAGCTAACGAGCCAATAAGCACGATAAAGAGGGCGACGATTAATCGCCGCCCCTTTCAATTGAACTAATTCGATTTAGCGCTTAAGCGCTGCTACCTGATAGGTCCAGGCGCTCGCTTCTGCTTCGCGGGCGAAGCCCAATTTCTTGAAAGCGTCAGCGTTAGACTTGTCGAGCGCGGTCTCTCTGTCTGGCGTTGAAATAACAACTGATTTGTATTCCATATTCATGGCAAAGAATTTCAGCGTGTTCATCAGAGCTTTAGCCACGCCTCTGCGGCGCAAGCCCGGGGTTACGGCAAGCCGCTGCATTTCTAGAACGTCTTCGTTTTCTTTGCTGCGTCTCGCTGCAAGAACGCCGACAATCTGCCCCTCATTTTCAGCCACGACACAAAGGCCGTCATACCAAAAATAACTCTGCTCTACATTTCTCAGGTCCTGGTCTAGCCCCTCTAGGTCAGGATGAAGTCCACACTCTTCGAGTGATTGAAAAACAATCGTTCGAATCAGCGGTTCATCCTGTCTGTTGGCGACACGAATCTGCATTCGGCTTGTTCCTTATCTGACAAGGAAAGAAACCAAAAGCAACGAGACGATATTGAGAATCTTGATCATCGGGTTGATAGCCGGACCGGCGGTGTCTTTATAAGGATCGCCGACTGTGTCGCCGGTGACGGCAGCTTTGTGGGCGTCCGAACCTTTGCCACCGAAATGTCCTTCTTCAATATATTTCTTGGCGTTGTCCCAGGCACCACCACCGGAGGTCATCGAAATTGCAACGAAGATACCGGTAACGATTGAACCAACAAGTACGCCGCCCAGCAATTTCGCTGCGGCAAATTCGCCAGGTAGAGCTCCATTGAGCCAAAATACGCCAAGGGCAGCGATAACTATCGGAGTAAGCACCGGAATAAGCGCAGGAACAATCATTTTGGCAATAGCTGCTTTGGTTACGATGTCTACGCAAGTTCCGTAGTCAGGCTTTTCGGTACCATCCATGATGCCCGGTTTTTCTCTGAACTGGCGACGAACTTCTTCGACGACCAGTCCGCCGGCAGCGCCCACAGCTTCCATCGCCATAGCAGCGAACAAGTAGGGAATCAAACCACCGAGGAACAATCCAGCTAGAACATAAGGATTATCGAGATTGAAGTTAAGACGCGAAACATCCATGTGAAGTTCGATAGCTTTGTTTGTGAGTTCTTGTGTGTATGAGGAGAACAACACAATTGCCGCAAGACCGGCCGAGCCGATAGCGTAGCCTTTGGTAACGGCTTTGGTTGTGTTACCTACAGCATCAAGCGGGTCGGTAACGGCGCGAACTTCTTTAGGCAACTCAGACATTTCGGCAATACCACCAGCGTTATCTGTAATTGGTCCGTATGAGTCGATCGCGACGATGATACCAGCCATGCTCAACATCGACATGGCAGCGAGCGCTACGCCGAAGATTCCGCAGAGAGAAAAGGAAACGAGAATACCAGCGATGATTACAATAACCGGCAGCGCCGTCGATTTCATTGAGACGGCTAAGCCGGCAATGATGTTGGTCGCGTGACCTGTTTCAGAAGCCTTAGCGATATATCGAACAGGTGGATAGTCGGTTGAAGTGTAGTATTCGGTAATCCATACAATGGCGCCGGTAACAAAAAGACCGACCAGTGAGGCGATCCAATAATTCATTATGTTGACAGGATGTCCATCGATCGTGACACCGCCCATCATTTGTTGTGTGATGAAATAGAATCCAGCAGCTGAAAGTCCACCGGCAACAATCAATCCTCTATAGAGCGCACCCATAATCTTGGTGTCATTCTTACCGAGTTTGACGAAGAAGGTACCAATGATTGAAGCAATAATTGAAAAGCCGCCAAGTGCCAGCGGATATAGCAGAACGACTGAACTGGCAACGTCAGCATCGCTGATTTTGAAAATGATCTTCGCAAGAAGCATGGTCGCAACGGCAGTGACTGCATAAGTTTCGAACAAGTCGGCAGCCATACCGGCGCAATCACCAACGTTGTCGCCGACGTTATCGGCAATAACGGCTGGGTTACGCGGATCGTCTTCCGGAATTCCGGCTTCTACTTTGCCAACAAGGTCAGCGCCAACGTCAGCAGCTTTGGTGTAGATGCCACCACCCAATCGGGCAAAAACTGAAATTAGACTGGCGCCGAAGCCGAGTCCGACGAGAGCGTTCACATCATGTGTCAGGCAGAAAAAGCCAGCGACACCTAGTAATCCGAGACCAACGACGAGCAAGCCCGTTACCGATCCGCCGCGAAACGCAACGTCAAGTGCCTTTGGCAATCCGTCGCGCGCAGCTTCCGCAGTTCTGACATTCGCTCTGACTGATACATACATGCCGATAAATCCGGCAAGTGCGCTGAAGATCGAGCCTACTGCAAATCCGAGAGCAGTCTTCATGCCAAGTGTGGCAAAAATGATACCGAAGAGCACCACTCCCACTACAGCCACCGAAGTGTACTGGCGCTTCATGTAGGCGTTGGCACCTTCTTGAATCGCTGAAGCGATCTGCTGCATTCGCTCATTGCCCGCAGGTAGTTTTACGACCCAGGCTCCTGCGAGAGCCCCGTACAAGATGGCTCCAACTGCACACCCCATTGGTGCGATTTGGTAAATCATTTCTACGCCTGCCATTGCAGCAAACTCCTCCGCATATTTAATGCTTGACTCAGTAACTAATAGAGCTCAAAGAGCTCCACTTTATTCGCCACTTATTCCAATCACATAAAAACTAGCGTTGCCTGGGAACACCCCCGGCAAGCTAAGAGTCACCGTTATTAGTAACTTGAACAAAGCTCTAAAAGAGTACCAGATCAGGCGCCCACCTTACGGCGAACATTTTTTAACAAGGCTTCACCCGTGGTGGCACCGATGCCAAGCGAAGCCTATAAGGCTCTTCCCATCAGTATATGTCGTGTTAGAATGAGGCACGCGAAGAAGGTTAAGGTGTGTTCATGCATGCAAGAAGCAAACATTTAGCCAAACTTCTTCTGGCAATTACAGCTTTACTACCCTGGCAATCACCCGCGCTGGCTCAGCGGCAGCATTACGGCGCGAGTCGTTATCCGCGTATCATTTCGGCAGTCGAAGATAGCGCTGGAAATTATCTGCTACTCAATTTGCAGAGTCGAACTTTTTTGGCTGCACCGAGCATTCAATTTTTGCAGGGTGACGGCGCGCATGCAGCTATGGTGGCAGACTTTCAGGGAGTGGTCTGGAGCGCTGGACCGCGCGTTATACATCCGCCAAATTCGCAAATTCAGTCGGTCAGGATTGGACAGTTTCAAGAAAGCCCTCCTGTTTTTCGCGTTTCAATAACTGCGTCTAATGCGGCGGCATTGAAAAGTCTCGAGTTTCGTTGTCAATCGAAATCGCTAGTGATCAAATATCCCGATGCGCAAACTGACAAAAGCGGGAGCAACGCAGCGAATTTGTCAGCAGCAAGTAAATCGCCAATGGCAGCCGGAGGCGCATCTAAGGGCAGTCCTTTAGCTAAGTCTAGCGCGGCGGCCATGGCGCTGTCTGGCGCGATGCCAACGGGTGCACCGATGCAATATGGCGCATCAGCGCAATACAGTGCATCATCGAAATACGGTGCATCATCGCAATACGGTGCATCGTCGCAATATGGTGCATCATCGCAATATGGCTCATCATCGCAATACGGTGCATCGTCGCAAAACAGCAGTTTGCCGCAAACGTCCCCATTGACGCAATATGGCAAGCAGACAAGCAAGTCAAACCGCGACGCTACCAGTGTGTCGAATACCGCTCTAGCCGCGCCCCTGGCGAAGCCGTCTCCGAGTAAAAACAAAGCGCTAAACGTCGAGAATCCTCCCTTCAAAACTGGCGGACTATTTTTAGAACTAGGACCGGATCCGGCTTTGCCTCGTGCGCTCGTCGCTGATTCCAGCACAGCGTCAATGCCAACAGCCGCCCCCGCCTTGCGCACTCAAATGCTCGAAGAAAAGATGCCACCGGCTGCGCCCGAAATAGCCCGCACCGAGACATCTGACAATCAGCCTGAGCCATCAGGACACAAGGGTTTTGGCAGTCGCCTCAAACGGCTATTTCACAAAGCCGAACCGTTAGCGGCAACTGTCGACGACAATAGCGCCGACAAAAGCGCCAGCGCAGCTGCAACCGGAGTCGGTATTGCCAGTGGTGCAAATGCTACGGCGCTAAATCCACAAGTAGAATTTGCCGGCAAAGATCCTTTAAAGATCAAACTAAAGTTTGATGGACAATTGCGATATAAAACATTTCGCCTCGATGACCCTCCTCGATATGTAGTCGATGCCGAAGTTGACGATGCGCACTTCAATCCGAGCAACGACCCGGAGCCAAATCCGTGGTTAAAGTCACTGCGAATCGGCCAGATCGAAAGCAATAAAGAACGCATCGTGCTTGATCTGGCGCAAGCACATGTTCTTGTCAAAGAAGAACTTGATAGCGGGGCTAAAATTCTCACTTTGACTTTGGCGGCGGATACCGGCGCTATGGCAAGTTCGTGGCGAGGTCGTGAAGTCGTGTTGGACGCGGGGCACGGCGGTTCGGACCCCGGTGCGCAGCGCGGCGATATTTCCGAGAAAGATATAACACTGGCTATCACACAGAAGCTAAAACGATATCTAGAAGCGCGCGGAGTTAAAGTGATCATGACGCGTAGCGACGATACGTTCGTTTCGCTTGAGGATCGCACCAAAATAACAAATCAAATGCATCCCGATGCCTTCGTTTCCATCCATATAAACTCTCTGGAAACAGACAGAGATATAACAGGCATAGAGACTTACTATCAAACGGATCAAAGTCGCGCTCTGGCCGACAAGGTTCATGCCCAATTGGTTGAACATTTGCAGGTGCCCGATCGCTCAATTCGAAAGGCGCGCTTCTATGTAGTGCGCAATACAGACCGCCCGGCGATTCTTGCTGAGGTCGGTTTTATTTCAAATAAAGATGAACGAGATAAATTAATCTCATCTGATTATCAAGCAAAAATTGCTGAGTCAGTCGGACAGGGTGTTATTCTCTATCTTGGGAACGGCGGCGCGACTACAAATTCAGTAGCGGCGGTCTCAGGGGACGATTCCAGCTTAAAAAAGCAGGCAGGCAAAAATGTCAGGCCGGCATTGGCGAGCAAAGGGCAAAGTGCGGTAAAACAGTAATTGCAGGAACAAACTGAGATTGACCTAATCTGTATAAGTGCTCTGTCCCCGACAATCAAGCATAACTTACTATTTACGACGCATATTTTGAGCAAGCCAAGTCAACTTACAAGGAGTTGAGTCAATTGAATCCGAAACCACAGAATTCAGCTCTCAAAAGAATCGGGCTTTTCGATTCGGGTGTTGGTGGTCTGTCAATTCTTCGTTATCTTCAGGAAAAATCGGCGCAAAATAAGCAAGATTTGAAATTTGTGTATTTGGGCGATACAGGACGGTGTCCTTACGGCGATCGCAGTCCTGATGAAATTAGCAGCTTTGTCGAAGAAATAATCGATTGGTTTAACGGAGCGGGAGTAGACCGCATCATTATGGCCTGCAATACTTCGGCAGCGATCGCGGCACCATTAGCGCGTCGACTGGCAAAAGTTCCAGTGCATGACCTGATCAGTTCAGCATCTCAATTTGCTGCTGCGAATTTTAAGAGCGTGGGTGTTTTGGCCACAAGCGCCACTTGTCGCAGCAATGCTTTTTTCAGGGCGATAAAATCGCACAACAGCAATATCCGCGTCTGTGAAATCGCTTGCCCTGACTTAGTTCCGATGGTCGAACGCGGCGTTCTTTCAGGCCCAGAAGTTGACGCAACTATATCTAAGTATGTACAGCAATTGAAAGATTTCGGTGCAGATAGTCTTATTTTCGGTTGCACGCATTTTCCTTTTCTCGATTCGGCATTTCGTCAGCAGCTTGGTGAATCGATAGCATTTATCGATCCGGCTGTACACCTTGGTGATGAGGTTCTTGGCGCCACTGTTGGCTCTGCCAATACGCCGGTTGCCACGGCCGCTTTCCAGAGAAACACTTATTTTTGCAGCGGTGAACTTGAACCGTTCGCTCGCGCCGCTGAACTCTGCCTTAATCTTTCGTCCGGCAGTTTGAAAGAAGCGGTTTGCTCCCTTTCCTGGGACGACCAACGACCGCGAGCGAATTGTCAGGACTCAAACGAACGTACTGTTATATTACAAAGTCCATTCTTTCACGCACGCAGCAACGCCACTGGACAATTCTCCTGAACGCGAACGAGTTTTCCGCCTCCGGGAGTGCGGGCTTCTAGCCCGCTTCTTTATATAAGTATTCGTGGACGGTGTTAGAAGCGGGCTAGAAGCCCGCGCTCTTACGGGAAGGGCAGTGTGCCTCTAGCTTAGTGGTTAAGTCTGGGTCTTAGTGGTTAAGTCTGGGTCTTAGTGGTTAAGTCTGGGTCTTAGTGGTTAAGTCTTGCTCTTAGTGGCTAAGTCTTGCGTTTAAGAGCTCAGCCTCAAGCTTAGAACATTTTTGCGCAGACATGCCGATCATCTCCGTTAGAAAGTATTGCGGAGCTGACAAAAAGTGCTTTAGTATTGAATCGTGAACGGCACCACCAGCGGTGATATCCATTTGCTCTCTGATGCATATGCAGGCGAGGAGTTTTTATGCAACAACTGAATATTCTTGCAACAGAGAAGAAAGCTGTGACGCATAAAGGCGTAGAAATTCTGCCGGAATTCGCCGACCTTTCCGAAGTTGAAAAATACGCAAGCAATTGCCAACGCTGTGGACTTTGTGAGCAGAGAAACAACGTCGTTTTCTTTCGAGGCAATCCTGAAGCGCGACTAATGATTATTGGGGAAGGACCCGGACAGCAAGAAGATATGACGGGCTTGCCTTTTGTAGGCCGAGCCGGGCAGTTGCTAGACAAGATATTAAGCTCAGCTAATATCGATAAAGATAAGCAAGTATATGTCTGCAATGTCGTGAAATGCCGCCCACCAGGCAATCGCGTGCCTACGCCCGACGAAATGGAAAAATGTAGACCATTCTTGGAAGCGCAAATATCTCTGATCAAACCGGAAATCATGCTGCTGGCGGGCGCCACAGCCGTGCAAGCCGTGCTGAAATCTAAAGATCCAATTAGTCGTTTGCGCGGAAGGTGGTTTCCCCATGCAAGTGGTGCTAGAGTAATGCCAGTCTTCCATCCGTCGTACCTGCTAAGAAATGACTCACGAGAGGTTGGCAGTCCAAAATGGCACATGTGGCAGGACATAAAAGAAGTAGCCAGAGCGCTTAGTGAGCTTTAGTTTCGATTCGCTTCTCTTCTCTTGTGACAGTAGAGGTTCCGCAATGGGCAAAAAAGTTGATTCATTTTTCAATGAAGTTCTAGACGGCGAACTCAAAGAAGCTGTCTTTAATGATTTTGGTAAGGCAGTGCTTCGCTTGCCTAATCAGGGAATGGGCGAAGTAAGGGAAGAAGTTTTTGTCTATTTCTCTGCCGTTGCCATGCAACAGATCAACGCTTTAGCAGTCAAATATGGCATAGACGACGCGCAGGCCCTAAACGAACTATATCAATTGTCGCGCGCAAATTTCATTCAAGGCTTTCGCATCGGGCAATCCATGGGTTCTCGCTGGGGCGCTTCCTAAACAACGTTGGTAAATCTAGCGAAAATGTTTTCCGCCTCAGAGCATGAAACAACAGATTCTGCTCAAGTGCTCTCTTGCAAGACAATCGTCATTCTTGCTGCTTTAATTCCGCTCTTGCTTTTGACTTACTATCTTCCCGCTCTCAGTGGGACGAAAGATTTCTTTGTCTCCGACAGTAGCTATTTTTTCGAGCCTTTTTGCCACTTCATAAGAGAACAGCTGTCTCAGGGAAGATTTCCGCTATGGAATCCATACTTGTACTGCGGCATATCTCAAGCGGCGATGCCGTCTCCATCGCTCTTTTATTTGCCCAGCTATTTTCTTTTTCTCTTGCCCTTTAGCCAGGGACTTTCTTGCTACATGATCTTTCACCAATTGATTTTTGCAATTGGTGCTTATCTTTTAGCAAGACGCCTCAATTGCAGCCGAGAAGCAGCACTCTTTGCGGCGATTGCTAGCGGCTTGATGTCATATTGTTTTGCACTCACACGCAACCCAACCTTGCCGGCCTCAGCGGCATGGTTGCCACTGGCTCTATATTTACAACGGCAGGTCAGCGCTGAGAAAAATCGCCATCAGATTTTCTGGCGTGCGGCTACAGCGGTGGCTATCTCGCAGCTTATCGGAGCAGGACGTCCTGAGGTCTTTGCTCCTTGTATTGCTATAGTATTTTTCGACGGAATTTTGCGGCCTATTTTTAACGCATTGATCAATAAATCTGCAATTGAGTGGAAACGCATTGCAATTTTATTGTTCACTCAAGGCTGCGGATTGGCACTGTCAGCGCCGACTATGATTCCAGCGCTGGAATGGACCGGACTATCTTCACGCAGTCAGGGGCTAACCGAATACGACATTTTTTCCTGGAGCGCCAACTGGTTCGATTTTATCTCGCTCGCTTTCTCATACCCGATGGGAGACATTTTGGGCGACATGACGATTAAGGGAACGATTATCGGCAATCTTGTGATGAGCAAGCATTTTGTCATCCCGTTTCTGACTTCCGCATATTTAGGTCCTCTGATATTTTCTTTTGCCTTCTTCGCTTTTTGCAATAAGCGCTGGTCCTGGCGCTTCATTTTTCTGGCACTGCTAATATTTTCGGCTTTTCTAGCCGCGGGCAATTTATTACCGTTGGCACCAATCCTGGTGAAAACTTTCCCATTTCTTTCAATCATAAGATATCCAGTAAAACTTCTTGTCTTTCCAGTACTGATTCTGATTTCAGCTGCGGCTGTAGGACTTGATCTTGCGCTAAAAAAACAGATTACGCTGAAGCATATGATCGCTGTTCTGATTTTCTGGTCAGTTCCAGCGGTATTGTCAGCAATGTTTTTTATTTTTCCAAACTATTATCTGATCGGTGCCTACGCCATGGGCGATAAACTTTATGCGCCGATAGTCCGCGAAGCTAATCAAATGTTGGCATCAAGCATGCTTTCTGGAAGCATTATAGGCATCGCTTTGGTAGTTACAACATTTTTCTTTCAGAAAGGGAAAATCAAAGCCCAAACTTTCGCGCTTTTAGCTCTAATTGGGCTGGCAGGCAACCTCTTCCTTTCGTCAAGCGCGTATCCGTATTTCACAAACGCAGGCTTCTTTGAGAAGAAGTCGAAACTAATGAATTATCTAAAGGATTTTCTTGAGCAAAACGCGCTCAATGGTACTGAAGGAAGAATCCTGCCGTTATATCACGAAGGTCTTAACGTGCCGCTCCGCAAAAGTCCAAACGCTCCTTTTCAGGATTATTTCTTTGAATATGCGCGTTCGCTGGGTGTTTACAACACTAACATGGATTTTGACATTCCACAAAGCGCTGGCTATGAGGGTTCTGAGACACAGCGCTATTCCGCATTGTTCAGCGAAGCAAAAAAGCTTGGCTCAAATTATCTTGATGGCAGTCAGCGCAGTACTAAAGATATTTCTGACCTGCCTCTTGCAAGATTTTGTAAGTTAACAGCGACGCAATATGTTTTGACACAAGAATGTTTTCTGAGCGACGAAATACCGCTGCCAAACCTCGACGATCGATATTTTGATTTATTTGGTCACAGCGATAAAAACAATTCGCGAATTTACCGAGTAATAAAGCCGCATCCACGGATATTTTTTGCAGATAATATTGCCCTGGTAGATTCCTGGAAATCTTTGAGAAAAACACTATGTTCGATGAATGCCCTACCGGAAGATGACAAAAATGTTGGCTATCTCTTGCGTAATTCGCAGGCGGAAGCTACGGCGCAAGCTGTTGTGGCTCGTCCGGCAACCGATTTGCGACACATTGGCATAAGGCAAGATGATGGCCAGACCTTGAGAATTACGACCGAAAGCGACAAAGACGAGCTTCTAGTTATTAGCGACCAAAATTACCCTGGCTGGCAGGCGACGCTTGACTCGAAGCCGATTTCGATTGGTGACGCAAATATTTTCGCCAAGTCGGTTTTTCTGCCTGCCGGAAAGCATGAGCTGAGTATGCACTTTGCACCAGTGTGCGTAACTATCGGCTTTGCTGTGGCTAGCCTGGCGGCGCTCAGCCTGATTGTGTTTTCGCTATTTCTCTGATTCTGGGCACAACAGCCCTTTCAATTTTCAAAAGAATGAATACATTCGTGTCTATTTTAGAAGAACGATTAGCGCGTGCTCGGCGCCGAAGACTGCGCAGGCGCGCCATCAACCGGTTGGGCAGCAGCATTGTTATGTCCCATCATGTTCATAACAAATTGTCCTCCGCCAGCTGCCACAAACATGCAAACAAACAAGACAATGCTGATAAGCAAAAGCCCCGGACCAGCAGTCCAGGTTCGGCTACTGTTGAGCATGGCAGTTCGCGATTTCTGGCTGAAACCTTTAGGCGCAGCATTAGCTGGATTGGGGCTGAGTTCGTGATATTTAGGCAAAGTAAAATCGCCTCGAGAAGCGCGAATTTTACTGAAGTCATTCTTGGCCGCAAGACTTCTTCCGCAGGCTAAACAAAGACTTATACCTACTTCAGTTGGGGCATCACAATGCGGACAAGTCTCAAAATGATATTTTTTATCATTATCGTTCTTCTCAATTTCTTCGACGGGCGACGGCTCTGCAGAAGCGCTTTCGCCCTGAATCAAAGCCTTGATATTGTCAACAAGACCTTTGGGGCGCGAATTTCTTCCGTCGGCAAGAGGCTCTTCTGTTTTCTCTTCTTCTGCGCCCGGCTCACTCTTGACCACCTCTGTTATCTTTGGCGCCGCCTCGAACTCCATGGTGGCGCGAGTTCTAAGTTGCATGCCACGCTTTGAGTCTTTCTTGATTGCATCGTCTAGCTCTGCAGCAAACTCGGTAATATTCTGCTGCCGTTTATCCGGTTTCTTTTCCATCGCCTTGGCAATAACTTGACTGAGCGACTCGAATGTACTGAGCTTGGTACCCATCTCTTTCAAAAGCAGCGGCTTTTGATTCATATGACAGTCGAGCATTTCCATGGCTGTTCTGGCCTTGAACGGAAATTTGCCCGAAAGCGCCTCAAAAACACAAACGCCCAATGAATAAATATCGCTGCGATGGTCTGCCCCACCTTGCATCGAACATTGCTCGGGGCTCATGTATGGCGGGCTTCCTACAATTTCGGTCACTTGTTGCTCTTTGGATTCGAGCAATCCGGCAATACCAAAGTCGAGAACATAAACCCAATCAGGCTGACCAGGACGGTCGCAGAGCATGATGTTTTCGGGTTTCAAGTCTTTGTGGACAATACCGGTTTCATGAGCAAAGGCGAGTGCGGCGCAAACTTGCTGAAAAATATAATTGACACGACCTAAAGGCAAAGCTCCATTTTCCTTGAGCACGTCACGAAAACTGACACCATCAAGAATGTCCATAACCAGAAACGGCACGCCTTCCTGGCTAACACCGAAATCATAAAGGGTCACGGTGTTTGGATGCCGGACGCGCGAAACTGCCTGCGCCTCCGAGCGGAATTTCTGAATCACCTGGCTGTCGGCGATTTTGCTGATATGTAAGGTTTTTATGGCGACAAAACGATCGACGTCCGTCTGGTGAGCTTTATAGACAACTCCCATGCCGCCACGGCCAAGCACTGAAACGATTTCGTAACGGCCAGCCAATTTCTTGCCAATGAGAGGGTCTTTCTCAACCCGAAGTTCAATCTCTTCTTCTTCTTCTTCTTCCAGATCTTTCATAGCATTGTCAAGCATATGATCGCCGGACTTCACCCCTGTACTGCCTGCCCTATGCTCACCGTACCCGATATGAAATAGAATTAAACTGCCCTAAGTCCCGTTTATCCGAGCCGCCAAATTAAATAAGCTCGGCAAGTACCGAATTGCTTATCAGAACACCTCTTTGGGTCAATTTCAGATTTCCAGCAGTTAAATCAAGCAAGCCGAAACTCTGTAATTTATCAATTTCTCGCGCCTTGCTCACGAGCAAGTCGACTCCATACTTCTGCTGAAATTCTGCCAGATTCAAACCGGCACGCAAGCGCAGTCCAAGAAAAACAGCTTCTTTCAGCCGGTTATCTGTGTCAATTTCCTCTGCTGTCTCGTCATTGAAAAATTCACGCATGTACTTTTTCAAGCCGCGAAAATTCGAACTGCGTATACCCCGATAATATCGGTGTGCACTCACGCCGAAGGCAAGATATTCTTCGTTTTTCCAGTAAACGATATTATGACGACTTTCATACCCCGGAAAAGCGAAATTGGCAATTTCGTACTGCGCCAGTCCAGCTGCCTCACATTTATCTACAAGCATGTAATACATTTTCTCGAAGATTTCTTCGCTCGGATATTTTTCTGAATCGCGCGGAAAGCGCAGCAGAAGCGGAGAATTCTGTGCTATTGTCAAACCATAGGCAGAAATATGCTTAGGTTGAAGTGAAAGCAAATCATCCAGTGTATCTGACCATGACTCTAAAGTTTGCTCAGGCAAACCGTACATCAGGTCAAGGGCAAGATTGTCATAACCTGACTCGCGAGCGACACGAGCACCGCTCATCGCTTGAGCTCGAGTATGATCTCGCCCCATGGCCTTTAATTCAAAATCTTGCAGCGACTCGACACCAATAGAGATACGATTGATACCATGCATTTGCCAGCTTGCACATTTTTCTGGAGTAATCGTATGCGGTGTCGTTTCCAACGTGATTTCGGCATTAGCCTCAATGCCACAATTTTGGCGCAGGGCTTCGATTATATTTGCCAGCTGCTGTGGTGGCACATAACCCGGCGTGCCCCCACCGAAAAAGACGGTGGCAAGTTTTTCAGCATTAGGATCTTTATTCAATCGTTGGTTGATTTCTTGAACCACAACGCGGCTATATTCTTCACTGAGATCGTCAAGTCCGGCAAAAGCCGCAAAGTCACAAAAGTCACATTTGTGCTGACAAAATGGTATATGTATGTATGCTGATTTTGCCATTGCGAATTTTCTTCGAGCCAGTAGAGGCCCCATTTTGCCAGAACTCAGATATACAGCACCTTGCAGTGTATATACAACGGCTATAAGCAGCCGTCATGCAAATGCGACTAAAAACGCCATCAGGGCTATTAGTTACGCATTTATCTTATTGACTTTAGCATGTTTTTCCGCAGCAACAGTCCAGGCGCAATCAAATTCAAGTTCGGCTAAAACAGACGCCAGTCCAAACACCGACTGGAGCCACGCGGCTGAAGGTTTGCTCAAGGGGCGAAAAGAGCCACCCGGCGACGCTCAGGCAGGAGCAGCTGCCACAACGCTGAAGAAGCCGGAAGATCATGCCAACGGCAACCACAGCACAAGTATGGCGCCGAAGCCTAGCAGCACTCATCACAGCACCACTGGTGATACCGCGAAAGAAGAAGATTATGTCAAGCTGTTGATGCAAGACCGCGCCCCTACCGATCTAAAAGTTTTAGGCGAGAATGTTGTCAAAATCAGAAAGCAGGTAACGGATAATCCGTCTGATGCTTTCTTGCGATTCAAGCTTGGTACATACCTTTATCTTGTTGGCGACCTTGAAGGAGCAGCCGGCGAGCTGACCACCGCGATTAATTTAAATCCCTCATCAGCAAGTGCCCGCGCTCAACTTGGCAAAGTACTCGAACTAGCCGGGCGTCATATGGAAGCGCTAACGCAATTTAGAAGAGCAGTGGAAATTTCTCCCAATCAGGCAGACATTCATTTTCTGTTTGGTGAATCTCTTGCACATGGGGGAAATATGCAAGATTCGATCAACGAATATCGCCGATCAATAGCACTTAGACCCAGCGCAGAATCTCTTTCAGCTTTATCGGAAGTTCTGTTCATGTCGGGCGACAACAATGGCGCCATGGAATCTTCGCGGCAAGCGGTTTCGCTTGATGCAACGCTGGCCCGTGCACAAGTCGCGCTGACAAATGCTCTTTTGCGAAATGGTGACAAAGTTGCCGCATCGCGTACGGCTCGTCAGTCGATGTTGCTCAGCCCGAATTCCCCTGACAGTCACCTTGCGCTGGGGCGATGTCTTTTCGCCAGTGCTGATAACGTCGGTGCCGTAGAGGAATTCAAGCAAGCTGTAGCGCTTGATCCGTTAAATCCAAGCGCGCGAAACGATTTAGGCTACGCCCTCTACAATCGCGGCGAAATTATTCCAGCGATTACTGAATTTAGAATTTCGTTACGCATAAATCCACGATTTACTGAAGCGCGAAATAATCTTGAAGTTGCAATTCATCGACTTTACAGTGGCAAATAATTGTTGTCGAGAAGTCAGCAAACTGTATTGCAAATGCAAAAATTTTTTTTACTCTTGACACCATGAGCGGTGCAAAGGGCTAATTCGCGAGAATGGCAACTGTAGCCTGTTTCAGAACTTCAAAAATTTTTACGCAGAGCTTAGTTGATAAAATCACCGTCATTGCAATTTGCATTGGAGCGTGTACAATGAAGCGGGCTTTAATGAATCGGCTTGATCAGATTCAACTTACCATTCAAAGAGCATTTCGATCATCTTCTCCAAATAAAGTGGCAGCCAAATGAAGAAAGGACTTGCGATGACCCGCCTCCACCAAGGCGCTCTCATTACTAAATGTACTGCAGCTATGATGTCGGCGTTTGTTTTTATAACGCCGATGGCAGTGGCACAGTCAAATGCAATAGAAGCGACTGCTGTTCCAAAGACAGCCGCATCAACTGACAACAAAGGCGCTTTGGCATTCAAAGATACTGATTCAAATGCGAAGAGCAGTTCAGTTGACAACACCGCCAGCGAATCGCCAAGCAAAGGCGAGGGAGCTGCTAATACCGATTCTAAAGCTGATGCCAGCGATGGCAAAACAGCTGAAGTGACGGGTGCAGAAGCCGCTGCCGACGACGGTACGGCAGTTGCACAAAGCACTGGTGGCTCAGCCGTCAAGCGCTTAGATCCTGCTTACAGACATCTGCCGCTGACCACTGGTGAAGTCAAAATCCGCCGTGGTTTTAAATTGTTTGCTAAAGAAGAGCTCATCCACAACTTGAGCTTCCGCGATACTCCAGTTAAAGAAGTAATCGCAGAGTTGGCAAGAAGAGGCAATTTAAACATTCTTCTTGATAAGTCTGTATTCGGAAAAATTACTGGCGATTTGCATGACGTAACGCTCAATGAAGCGATGGATGCAGTACTAGCTGCAGCCGGTCTAGAAACCCGCGTACTGGACAGCAATACTTGTATAGTTGCCACGCCAAACTCCGCTGGTCTTCTAAATTTGAATCGTACATTGACCAAAGTTTTCAAACTCAACTACATATCCCCCTGGGATTGCGCCAACGACCTTACTTGTTCAGTGTTCTATCGCGGCTTTATTCCTGACTTCACCGAGACTTACAAAACTCGCTTGACGACAGCCAGCAGTGAAAATCCAAAGACAGCTTCTGAATCAAGAGAAGAAAGTCAATCAGCTGGTATCGGAGAAGGTGGAGCTCAGCGCCGCAAAGACGGTAAAGAACAAAACACCAATGTCACTGAAAGCAAAGAAGAACAAGATGCTGGAGCTGACTACTCGTTCAGCAGCCGTCTTGATTCACCACGCAACTTGAGAGGCTCGCAACGTGTTCAAGTCCAAGAAGGTACTGGCTTCAACAACGCAGCTCAAGACCCAGGTACTCAGCAAATTCGCGCATATCAGGAAGTAACGACTGACTACACCGTCGACAACAATGGCGGCGGAGCTATCGTAATCCCTGACAACCGCAATAGGCAGGTAATCGTTGTTGGTACTCCTGACGACATTGCCATCGCTGAAGAATGCATTCATCTTATAGATCGTCGTCCGAAGCAAGTTCACGTGCAAGTCTCACTGGTTGAACTAAACAACACCGGTATCAGACAGCTTGGCGCAGCCCTTAACCTTCAAGGACAGGGAGCCTCCGGTGCATTGCTCGGCGGTAGCGGCGCTCCTATCATCAACGCCCTTCCCGGTTTGGGCAGCTCCGGTACGACAACCCAATTGGTCAACACCTCAGGCGTCACATCAAACGGAAACATCGGATTGTCACCCAACGGTAGGCAGTTCCTTCCGGGACCAAGCTCACAAGGTGGGCCGACTTCCTTGATTGGCACGTTTGCTTCAGCAGCTACGTCGACGATTCCGGCGCAATCTACAACTGTTGCCCCATCATCAGCGTATAACGGTCTACTCGGTGGATTCTTCCCAGCATTCGTTGCTTCAACAATTGCTGGGGTTAGCGGCGCAGCCAGCTCAGCTTCAAACTTCAACTTCCTCTCTCTCAACAAGGCAGCAGGCGGAAGAACAAACATTGCTACAGTGCCGATGGGACTCAACTTGTCACTCAACTTGCTCTTGCAACAAAACAAGGCAAAAATCCTTGCCAACCCAAGCGTAGTTGTAAGTGACAACACAGAAGCTCTCGTAACCCTGGCGCAAGAAGTTATCCACAAAGTTACATCAACGGTCAGCTTGGGCGTCACCAACGTCAACGTTGAACTCACAAAAGCAGGCATCTTCTTGGATGTTTTGCCGAAAGTAGCTGACGATGGCTTCATCTACATGCGTATCAGACCGCAAGTCTCGGCACCACTGGGACCGCCCCAGGTATTTGCCAACCAGCAGGTTATCGTTACTCTCTTGAACATCCGCGAAATCCTCGCTCAAGAAATCAGAGTAAAAGATGGTCAAACACTGGTTCTAGGTGGACTCTTCACCGAGCAAGAAGCTTCACAGATATCCAAGGTTCCATATCTAGCAGAAACTCCTCTATTCGGCGCACTATTCAGAAATACCCTGAAGGGTCGTCAAAGAACAGAGTTGATGCTAATGATCACTCCGAAGATTGTGGAAGAGCAACCATCAGTTCCGAATTCACCAGACACAGCTCCAGCAGCTAACCTATAAGGTGAACGAAACTAAGTGATTCAAGAAAGAGCAGCGAAAGCTGCTCTTTCTCTTTTGAGGGATCAATATCAGTGCGTTCCTCCGACACGGATGTAATGGGGGCTCTACCGATATCGGTACGTTCCTCACACGGATGTAATGGGACTCATATGATAGATATTGACCAGGTCGCTGGTTAATAAGAGACTATCCTTGGACGTAGGGATAGAAGGGATAGGTGAATCGGTTAATGGGACCAAGTTACGAGCTTGTGTCAAAGATTGCATCCCTATCCCTTCCTCTTGCATCCCCATGCAGAACAGTATCTCTACCGATATCCGTACATTCCTCACACGGATGTAATGGGACTGTGCCGATATCGCTACGTTCCTAAATAGAAAAGCTCGGATCACCGAGAAAGCAAAGAGGCGCTCTCTGAAAGGAAGCGCCTCAATACAAATTCAATTCGTTATCGAAAGAATTACTCTACCGTCACCGACTTAGCCAAATTACGCGGTTGGTCCACATCTTGGCCAAGATAATCAGCGATGAAATAAGACATGAGCTGCAACGGTACTACGCTCACCAGCGGACTGAAGAATTCGCTTACTTGTGGAATTCTAAATACGGTTTCAAAGATCTGATCTGCCATCAAGTCGCCTTCAACTGCCACCGCGATCATTTGAGCGCGACGAGCCTTGGCTTCCTGTGCATTTGACAACGTCTTTTCGTAAACGCTGCCCGGAATCAGCATCGTCACAACTGGCACTCGTGAATCAAGCACGGCAATAGGTCCATGCTTCAACTCGCCTGCGGCGTATCCTGAGGCGTGAATGTAGCTCAGTTCTTTCAATTTCAAAGCGCCTTCGAGCGCGACTGGATAATGTACGCCTCGTCCCATAAACATCATGTCCTGAACTTCGGCATATTTGATAGAACTTTGTTGAATTTCGTCCTGATGTGCCAGCACCGACTCGATCAAAGTAGGTGTACGCAACAACTCGGCTTTGTAGTGGAACAATTGCTCTTCAGTCAGCGTGCCCTTCTTTTCAGCAAGGAAAAGACCAAGCAGATAGAAGCAAGCAACTTGAGCCGTAAATGTTTTGGTCGCAGCAACCGAAACTTCGATACCGCATTCGGTGACGATCAAATTCGGTGCAACCAGGGCAAGATGAGAGTCAGGGCGATTTGTAATTCCCAACACCATCGAAC
>Ga0182030_10008997_pt1 | contig 20540 bp, 19 predicted proteins | sample 812S3MmetaG_FD_121299 | JGI IMG/M metagenome (GOLD analysis project Ga0182030, IMG submission 121299) | Permafrost microbial communities from Stordalen Mire, Sweden - 812S3M metaG (Illumina Assembly) | ecosystem: Environmental > Terrestrial > Soil > Wetlands > Permafrost | place: Sweden... | reverse complement strand
TGCCTGGGCAGTCGGGTGGTCTGCACGGCCGTCGCCGTCGATGCCCTCACGGCCTTCCTCTCAGCCACTCCCCAAAGTGGCCGCCATGATCAACGCATCGCCAAGTTGGCCGAACTCGACCACGATCTCGACTACGCCCCCGCTTCACCACACACAGAAGGGACCTCACCCACATGACCTCGCTGGACGCCGCGCTGGCTGCCGATCCTGAAGTAGCCAGCCTCATCCACCAGGAAGAACATCGGCAGCAGACCACGCTGCAGCTCATCGCCTCGGAGAACTTCACCTCTCCCGCCGTGCTGGCCGCCTCGGGCTCGGTGCTGACCAATAAGTACAGCGAGGGGTATCCCGGCAAGCGTTACTACGGTGGCAATCAAATCATCGATGAAGTTGAGGATCTCGCCCGAAACCGAGCGACCTCACTGTTCGGCGCCGAGCACGCCAACGTGCAGCCCCATGCCGGTGCCAACGCCAATCTTGCTGTCTACCAGGCGCTCCTGCCGCCGGGCGCCACCATTTTGGCCATGCGTCTCGACCATGGGGGCCACCTCACTCACGGTTCGCCCGCGTCGATCACGTCGAAGATTTGGCGCTTTGTGGCCTACGGCGTCACGCCCGCCTCCAGTGATCCCGAGCGCCCGGGCGAGATCATCGACTTCGATCAGGTGGCCGACCTGGCCAAAACTGAGCAGCCGTCTCTCATTGTGGCTGGCTCGACGGCGTATGCCCGCACTATCGACCCTCGACCCTTCCGCGAGATCGCCGACTCGATCGGCGCCCTCTTCATGTTCGATGCCGCTCACCCGGCCGGCCTCATCGCCGGTGGGGCCCACCCGAGTCCGGTCGGCGTGGCTGACGTGGTGACGCTGACCACCCACAAGACACTGCGTGGCCCTCGCGGTGGCGCCATCTTGTGCGGCGAGGACTTGGCCAAGAAAATCGACAGTTCGGTGTTTCCCGGCCTTCAGGGCGGACCACTTGAGCACGCAATTGCCGCCAAGGCCGTGGCCTTCGCTGAAGCCGCTCGCCCCGAGTTCCGCACCTACGCCGCCCAAGTGGTGACCAACGCCGCCGCCCTTGGCACGGCGCTCACCAACGAAGGTTTCCGCCTGGTCTCGGGTGGGACGGACAACCACTTGTTGCTGGTCGACTTGCGACCCTTTGATGATGAGCTCACGGGCAAGGTGGCCCAAGAGGTGCTGGATCGGGCCGGGATCACCTGCAACCGCAACACCATTCCCGACGACCCCCGGTCGCCCTTCGTCACTTCCGGACTCCGCCTGGGCACGGCGGCCGAGACCACAGCCGGCATGGGTGTCGCACAAATGGAGACCATCGCCACCCTGATCGGTCGCACCCTGCGGGCCCGGAATGATGAAGCGGAGATCGCCGCCGTGCGGGCCGAGGTAGCCGAACTCTGCGGCGCCTTCCCGCCCTACCCCGACCTGCTGACCTAAGGATCGGCCCAGGCCTATGCCCAACCTCGGCTGGTATGTGGCGGTGCTCGTGGTGGCCGCTGGCGCTACAGCAGCGCTGACCACCCCGGCTCGCCGCATCTCCGAACGCGTGGGTTATGTGGCCATGCCGCATGAGCGCAAGGTCCACCTCAAGCCCATTCCCTACGGCGGGGGCGCCGCCATGTTCCTGGGCTTCCTTGTGGCCATGTTGGCGGCTGCCGCGGTGCCGGCGCTGCGGCCGATCTTCAAGGACTCGCCCGAGGCTCTCGGCGTGGTGCTGGCCGCCGGGGCCATCTTCGCTGTAGGCCTGATCGACGACGCCCGAGACATGTCGGCCCCGGCCAAGATGGCCGGCCAGGTCTTGGCCGCCAGCATCTTGTACTTCATGGGCGTCACCATGTACGAGTTCAAGCTGCCGCTGGCCGGTTTCGTCGTCCTGACCCCGGGCATCATTCCCCTGATCACGGCGGTGTGGGTCATTGCGCTGACCAACGCCATCAACTTCATTGACGGCCTCGACGGCTTGGCCGCCGGTGTCGTGGCCATCGGCAGTGGGGCATTGGCCATCTACGGGGTGCGCCTCATGGGGCTGGGACTCTTGCCCATGGACAACGTGGGACCGCTCATTGCCGTGGCCGCCTGCGGGATCTGTCTGGGCTTTCTCCCCTTCAATTTCAATCCAGCGCGCATTTTCATGGGAGATGCAGGGGCCTTACTCCTGGGCGTCCTCATGGCGGCCTCCACCATGGTGATCGGGGGCCGAGTCCCCACCACAGTGCCGACCAGCGGCGTCACCTTCTTCTTCTTCGCCCCACTATTCGTGCCTTTTTTCATCCTCGGGGTACCGATCGTCGATATGGCCTTCGCCTTCATCCGGCGAACGGCCCGAGGCTTGAGCTTTCACACCCCGGACAAGGAGCACATCCACCACCGGTTGCTCCGGCTGGGCCACGGGCCCCGGCGTACCGTCCTGATCCTGTGGGCCTGGACGGCCATTTTGTCGGGATTTCTGCTCTTTCCTCTCTTCCTCAACCAGGTCAACGCCATAATTCCGCTGGGTGCGGCCGCCCTGGGCGTGGGTCTTTACACCCTGTTTCACCCTGGATTGCGCAAGGGAGATGTGACCGACGGCAACGATGATGACGAGGAGGAAATCACCCCGCCGAGGAGTCCACTCTCAGGTGGCTCCGAGGTGGTCCGGCTCAACCCGTAATCGTTTGGACGCCATCGTGGCTGAAGTGCGATGATAGCGGCCGTGTTTTCCGTCCACCTCGCCTCGCCAGACGCCGCATTTGCACCCCGTCAGGCGCTGGACTCTGGCTCGCCACGCATCGCGTAAAGGGTAGGAATCCGCGTGCTTGTTCAAGTAGGTGTCGCTGTGCGCGCCCGGGTCGTTGACGGATCCCGAGATCTCTCAACCCGAGCCGGGAGATCCGGAAGGAATTTCGGGAGCACCGATTCCTGCGGAACCCAAGCTGGGCGACTTCTTCTTCATGGGCACGGCCTGTGCCATCAGCGTGGTGGGAGCCGGGGCCGCCGGATACGGACTCGACTCTTGGCTGGGCACGACACCGTGGTTGACCTTCGCCGGCCTTGCCTTCGGGATAGTTTCAGCGGTCCTGATATGCGTGAAGGAAGTTCGGAAATTCAGCTGAGTTATTACAATGGGTTCTGTGCGCCCGACCTAGCGAAGGAAGGCTGAACAGGTGATGTTCGCCAACTTCGCTCTCCCCGATCTGGCCCGCGTGTCGCGTCGCACAGCCCTTGGCGGTTTGATTTTTGGTGTCATCGGATTGATCGCCTGTCTGGCCCTGGGAGCGCCCCTTACCGGCCTCGGGCTGTGCATCGGTTTGGGGTTGGGTCTGTTCAACTTCAGACTGGTGCAGCGTTCGGTGGCCAAGGTGGGGGCTCGCGAGGACGAAAACCACAAGCGACCATTGGCGCTCAACACGGTCGGTCGCTTGGCGGTCATTTCGGCCATTGCGGTGGCCTTGCTTTTTCTCTCTTTTGATTTGGGATTAGGCGTGATGATTGGTCTGGCGGCATTCCAGTTTTTTCTCTTGCTTAACGTGGCTCGTTCGATGTTCAAGATGGGACACGGGGACCTATCGGGTGACGACAGCGGGGCGGTCCATTCATGATCTACCACTCAGGATTGTTTCAACTCCGGCAGCTGGCGACGAACATCACCGTTGGCGACCATCCCAAAGGGCGCTTTTTCGGCCATTCGTTTGACCTGGACACCATGTGGTCCACCTGGCTCGCTGTCATCATCTGCATTGTCTTAGGAATCGCGCTGCGTCGACAGATGACCAGTGGGGTGCCCAAGCGGCTGCAGGCGGCGTGGGAGATCGGTATCGGAGCCCTGACCAAGCAAGTCGACGGCACCATCGGGGAAAAGGGTGCTTCGGTCATCCCGTTGGCCGCCTCACTTTTTATCTTCATTTTTGTCTGCAACACGTTTACCCTCCTCGGCTTAGGTTCGACCTACGAGTTTGTCCTCGCTCCTAATGCCGATATCAATCTCCCGTTGGCAATGGCCCTCTTTGTAATCGTGCTCGTGCACATCGCCTCAGTCCGTGCTCGAGGTCCAGTGGGTTACGTCAAGCACTACTTGACGCAGCCCTTCCCAATCTTCTTGATGCCCTTCAACTTCTTCATCAATCTTGTGGAAGAGCTGGCCAAGCCGATTACCTTGGCCCTTCGACTATTCGGCAACTTGCTTTCCGGCGCCTTGATGTTGTCGCTCATTGCGTACCTCGGGGTGTGGAAGATTGGTGCGATCCCCGTCGGCAATGTGTTGGTGCTGATCGTCAACCCGATTTGGAAGCTCTTTGACCTCGGTATTGGTGGCATTCAGGCATTCATTTTTGCCCTGCTGACCATCTTGTACTTCGACGTCGCCATGAGTACCGATCATGACGGACACAACGAAACAGATTTGATTCACGAAGATCATGAAGCACCGGAACTTGTGAGTTCCACCCAAGATCACTAATCAATCCAAAAAAGGAGAGCAAACAAATGGCAGACACACAGACGCAGGCCATCCAACTGGCCGGCGCCATGATCGGGGGCGGTCTGGCACTCGGCGGAGGCGCCATCGGTGCAGCCGTGGGTGACGGATTGGCGGGAAGCGCAACCATCGCCGGCGTCGCTCGCCAACCTGAGGCGCAAGGTCGACTTTTCACCATCATGTTCCTGACGGTGGGTTTGGTCGAAGCCATGTACTTCATCAACCTGGCCTTCACGGCACTCTTCATCTTCTCGCTGTACAAGAAGTAAGGCGCCCGCAGGCACACGAATGGCATCGGCCCACCAAGGTTCCAATGTGCCCATCGATCAAAGGCAAAGACTGAGATAAATATGCCAATTGCAGATAGCAACTTCCTTATTCCGAATTCGACGCTCATCGTCGAACTCGTCGCCTTTCTCATTGTCCTGGGCGTCATATCCAAGTACGTCCTGCCCGTATTGAAGAAGGCCCTCGACGACCGCGCCGCCCTAATCGGCAGCCAACTTGCTGCGGCAGACGAAGCGAAGGCAGATGCCTCGGCGGCCGACGTGGAGCGCCAGAGCGCCCTTGAGGACGCTCGCCATCAGGCCCGAGAGATCGTGGCTCAGGCCAATCGAACGGCCGAACAAGTGCGAACCGATGCTCAGACCAACGGTCAGAGCGAATACGAGCGCATTGTCGGCAATGCCGAAGTCGAAGTTGGCTTGGCCCGCCAGCGCGCCGTCGAGGAAGCGGCCAACCGGATGGGCGAGATCGTCTTGGAAGTGGTGGAACGGGTCATTGGGCGCGAGATCAACGCCGAAGCTCATCACGACCTCATCGAAGAAGCGGTCACTGCCCTCAGGGCCGATGCCAGTGGTGGCGCAGCCGCCAGTTCTGGGGCCCGCCAGTGAACCCCACGCTTCAGGGTTACGCCTCCGCAGTCTTCGAAGCCGCCGGTACCGGTGCGCTCGCAGGGCTGGCTGGCGACCTTGAGGCCATTGAGCGGTTGGTGCAATCCAACGCGTCGCTGCGTGCGGCACTCACCGACACGACGGTGCGCGGTCCCGACCGACGCGCCGTGATGCTCGATCTCTTGAACGGCAAAGTGACCGAGCCCGCCCGACGGTTGGCGGCCTTTGCGTGCGGCGTGGTGACGGCGCCCGATGTGCCAGCCGCCGTCAACTGGGTGGCTACCCGTGCTCGCCATGAGGCTGAAGGACAAACATATGAAGAGACGCAGCTCAGCCTCTTGCAGTCGCGCAAACGAGTGGGCGGCTTTGCCGAGGCCGTTCACGAGGGCCTTTCGAACGCGGAACTGGAGTCCATGGAGGACGAACTCTTCCGGTTCGCCCGGATCGTGGAGTCCACGCCGGCCTTGCGCAGCGCGCTGGTCGACCGAGACTTGGAAGTGGCGGCCCGTCAGGGCCTGGTCACGCAGCTCCTGGAAGGCAAGGTACTGCCGAGCACCGTTTCTTTGGTTCGCTTCACGGTTGCAGGCGGCCGGGCCCGAGACATTGTGGGCACATTGGACTGGTTGGTCGAGCAGACGGCCAAGGCCCGGGGATGGCGAATCGCCCGCGTTCGGTCCGCGCTCCCGATTGAGGATGCCCAGCGCACCGCGCTGGCTGACTCGCTGACCACTCTGGCCGGCGCACCGGTGGAGCTACAGGTCACCATCGACGAAGCGCTCCTCAGCGGCGCACTGATTCAGATTGGCGATCTCCAGGTCGACGCCTCGGCCCGGGGTCGCATTGATGCCTTGCGTGAGCACCTCATGCCTGGCGGCTGGGAAGACAGCGGTTTCCACACCGGAGCGGTGCGGGTTGCAGGAACGAGCACTCAGACAGAGGGAGCAGGTTGATGGCAGAACTGACGATCGACGCCAGTGAGATCACGCAGGCGTTGCAGCGGAACGTAGCGGAGTACACCCCAGCGGTTGGGGCCGAGCAGATCGGTCGGATCGTCGAAGTCGGCGACGGGATCGCCCGCGTCTCGGGCTTGCCAGGGGCGGCAGTGAACGAGCTGCTGGAGTTCGAAGACGGCACGCTTGGGCTCGCCCTCAACTTGGATGAAGACACCATCGGTGCAGTAGTGCTCGGTGAAGTGGACAGCCTCGAAGAAGAGCAGACGGTGAAGGCCACCGGCAGAATTCAAACCGTGCCGGTCGGCGACGCGCTCTTGGGTCGGGTCGTCAACGCATTGGGTGAACCCATTGACGGCAAGGGTCCGATCAATAGCTCTGAGAGCCGCCGTATGGAAGTGCAGGCTCCGGGCATTGTGGGTCGCCAGCCGGTAGCTGAGCCCATGCAAACCGGCATCAAGGCCATTGACGCCATGACCCCAATCGGCCGAGGCCAGCGCGAGTTGATCATCGGCGACCGCAAGACCGGCAAGACCACTGTTGCCATCGACACCATCATCAACCAGGCCGGTCAGGGCGTGAAGTGTATTTACGTGGCCATCGGGCAGAAGAACTCCTCGGTGGCCCAGACGGTGGCCACCCTCGAAGAGCACCAGGCGCTGGAGTACACCGTGGTGGTGGTGGCTTCGGCCGGTGACCCGGCGCCGTTCAAATACCTGGCTCCCTACGCCGGCTGCGCCATGGGACAGCACTGGATGGAAAACGGCGAGCACGCACTCATCGTCTACGACGACCTGTCCAAGCAAGCCGAGGCCTACCGATCGGTCTCACTTCTGCTGCGCCGCCCGCCGGGCCGCGAGGCGTACCCGGGCGACGTCTTCTACTTGCACTCACGACTCCTGGAGCGGTCGGCGAAGTTGTCCGATGCCATGGGCGGGGGATCGCTGACGGCCCTGCCAGTCATTGAAACCAAGGCGGGCGACATCTCGGCCTACATCCCAACCAATGTGATTTCGATTACTGATGGTCAGGTCTTCTTGGAGTCTGACTTGTTCAACTCTGGTATCCGTCCGGCCATCAACGTGGGGAACTCGGTGTCTCGAGTCGGCAGTGCCGCCCAGGTGAAGGCCATGAAGCAGGTATCGGGAACACTCAAGCTCGACCTGGCTCAGTTCCGCGAGCTCGAGGCGTTTGCCACCTTTGGATCCGAACTCGACAAGGTGTCGCAGTCTCAGCTTGACCGCGGCTACCGGCTGACCGAGCTCTTGAAGCAGCCGCAGAACGCACCAGTCCCCGTGGAAGAGCAAGTGCTGGTCATTTACGCCGGGACCAAGGGCTGGACCGACTCGGTGCCGGTGCCCGAGGTGCAGCGCTTCGCCAGCGAATTAATCGAGTACTTCAAGGGCAATCACGCTTCGGTGCTTGAGGCCATCCGTTCGACGGGTGCCTTGCCTGACGGTGACGAGATGGACAAGGGCCTGACTTCGTTCCTTGAGGCATTCGACACCGGGAAGGTCGCCTGATCAATGGCCGGAGGCCAAGAGCGCGTCCTGCGGAGACGAATCCGCAGCGTGCAATCCACCAGGAAAATCACCAAGGCAATGGAGCTGATCGCCGCCTCGCGCATCGTGCGCGCCCAGGCGCGTATCGCGGCCAATCGTCCGTACCGTGAAGGCATGGCCAAGATCCTGCGCCAGGTCGTCCAAGAAGATCCCATTGCGGCAGAGAAGTTGCTCGGCACTCCCGAGACGGTTGACCACGTCGGCATTCTGGCCATCGTCGGCGATCGCGGCCTAGCCGGTTCCTATAACTCTGGTGTGCTGCGGGCTACCGAGCGCTTGGTGGCCGAGCATGTCTCCAACGGCGCCACGGTCACACTTTGGACCGTGGGCAAGAAAGCCCCCGGCTACTTCCGCTATCGGGGCATAGACATTGAGCGTTCGTTCTTGGGCGTGGCCGACCGTCCAGAATTTTCGGACGCCCGCGATATCGCAGCCGAAATCACGGCGCCGTTTGCTGCCGGAGAAATGAATCTGGTGCAGTTGGTATCGACTCGTTTTATTTCGGCTGGCACTCAGCGGGTCGCCACACTGCAAATGCTGCCTCTTCCATTGCCAAACGCCGACGACGCTGAAGAAGAGGCCATTGATTCGTTGCCCGTCAGTTCAGGTGCCACTGGCTTCACCGAATTTGAACCCGACGCGGAGACCCTCTTGGCGGAACTTTCACCCCGAGCGGCCGAAGCGGAAATCTTCGCCGCCCTGCTCGAGGGGTCGGCTGCGTTCTTCACCGCGCAACAGCGCGCCATGGCTGCGGCGACGGAGAACGCCGATGAGCTTGTTCGTACCCTGACCCGCGTCATGAACCGCGCTCGCCAGGACTCCATCACGACCGAAATTATGGAAATCGTTGGCGGCGCCGAGGCGCTCCGCCAGTCGAAGGGAGCTTGACCACTATGACCACTGTCACTCAGGACACAACCCCTGCGGGCACACTTGAGGACGGCCGCGTCGTTTCCATCGCCGGACCCGTCATTGATGTGGAGTTCCCGCCCCACGCTTTGCCAGAGATCAACCACGCCGTTGAGTTCAGCATTGAGTTGGACGGCACGACCTCACGGGTCACCGCTGAGGTAGCGCAACAGATCGGCGACGGCCGGGTTCGTTGTATTTGTATGCAACAGACCGACGGATTGGTGCGTGGCGCCCCGGTTCGCAACCTGGGCCGTGGCATCACGGTTCCCGTGGGCAACGCGGTGCTGGGTCACGTTTTCAACGTGTTGGGACAACCACTCGACACGGACGTGGTCGAAGGCGTCGATGACTACTGGGAGATTCACCGCAGTGCACCAGCGTTCGATCAGCTGGAGCCGAGAGCCCAAATGTTCGAGACCGGTATCAAGGTGGTGGACCTCCTGGAGCCTTACGTGCAGGGTGGCAAGATTGGCCTCTTCGGCGGTGCCGGCGTAGGCAAGACCGTCATTATCCAAGAGATGATCCACCGCGTGGCCCAACAGCACGGTGGTGTGTCTGTATTCGCCGGTGTGGGCGAGCGCACCCGTGAAGGCACCGACATGTGGTTGGAAATGCAGGAGTCGGGCGTGATCGACAAAGCGGCGTTGGTCTACGGCCAGATGGACGAGCCTCCGGGGGTGCGGTTGCGGGTTGCTTTGGCCGCGCTGACAATGGCCGAGTACTTCCGCGACGTGCAAAACCAGGACGTGCTGCTCTTCGTGGACAACATCTTCCGCTTTGTGCAAGCCGGCTCCGAAGTCTCGACTCTGCTTGGCCGCATGCCTTCGGCCGTGGGCTACCAGCCCACCCTGGCCGACGAGATGGGCGAGCTCCAAGAGCGCATCACGTCCACCAAGGGCAAGTCGATCACGTCGCTGCAGGCTGTGTACGTCCCGGCCGACGACTACACCGACCCCGCGCCATTCACGACGTTCACCCACCTCGATGCCACGACCGAACTTTCCCGGCAGATTGCCGCCCTGGGTATTTACCCGGCGGTCGACCCGCTGGCCTCGACCTCGAACATCCTGGCGCCCGAAATCGTGGGGGAGCGCCACTATGCCGTGGCCCGTCGGGTGCAAGAAGTGCTCCAGCGCTACAAGGAACTGCAGGACATCATTGCCATCCTCGGCATGGACGAGTTGTCTGAAGAAGACCGGGTGACGGTGACTAGGGCTCGCAAGATCCAGCGGTTCTTGTCTCAGCCTTTCTTTGTGGCTGAAGTGTTCACCGGAGTCCCGGGGATTTTCGTGCCGATCGATGAGACCGTTGAGTCTTTCGAAGCGCTGGTCAACGGCGATCTGGACAACATCCCTGAGCAGGCGTTCCTTAACGTTGGCGGTGTCGAATCGGTGCTGGCCAAGGCGAAGACGCTGCAGGACGAGGCGGGCTAGTGGCTGACGGCGTATTCGGGGTGGAAGTGGTCACGCCGGAAGAGTCACTGCTGGCTGGCAGTGCTACCTCGGTGGTGCTCACCTCGTCTGATGGCGATCTGACCGTGCTGGACGGACACACCGCGTTGGTGACCGACGTCGTCCCCTGCTTGGCGAGGGTCGAGCAACCTGACGGTACGACGCTTCGGATGGCGCTGCATGGGGGATTCCTTCAAGTGGACACCAGTCCGGGCGCGGCTGAAGGACTCGCCGAAGGTGATGGGCCACTGCCAGGCCTCTCCACCAAGGTGACTGTTCTCGCCGGGGTCGCCGAACTGGCTGATCAAATCGATGTCCCGCGGGCCCAGCTGGCCAAGGAGGCGGCTGAGGCCCGAGTGGCCGAATTGAGTTCCGGTCGTGGCGGTGCATCCGATGTGCCCGACGGTGACGATGGTCCCGGGGTGGCACTCGTCGAAGCCGAAGCTGCGCTCGCTCGAGCGGACCTCCGGCTGAGCGTGGCGTCTGGCTCTACTGACTGAACCGCCCCACAACTCGCCGTGCCAAGGGATCAATCTTTTGCCATAGCGATCAACAGCCGCGTCAACAGATGGACCAGCTGACGGCTAATTGTTTTTTCTTCCCGAGAACTCAACGTCCCAGCATTTCAGCCGCGGGAGCCGCGAATCTTGACGGAGATGCTGACCTATACGAAGGCATGAAAGGCCAGTTCAACTGAAACTTCATCGCGGTGGACGTCGGGGACGGTAAGTGTACTTTTTGATAGAAAGCTATACTTTTAGATATGGACCTTGGAGACCCGACCCGATGCGTTGCTCCTTCCCTTGATACTGCGATCTTGGCCGTCCTTGCATCATCCGGCCGTCCGCTGACTGTGGGTGAAATTGCAGCGCAGGCCTCTAGAGGTTCGGAGATTGGCATCAGACGGAGTATCGGACGACTTGTCGAGCAAGGAATAGTCAAGGCGAGCGAGATGGGACGCAACCGAGTCCATGAGATCAACAACGAACATGTAGCAGCCCCCATCGCAAAGTTGCTGGCCGATCTACGAGTGGAATTGTGGGGCCGCATGCGCAGGGATCTGGCGAAGTGGAATCCAAAGCCCTCTTACGCGTGCATCTTTGGATCCGCCGCTCGACGTGATGGTGGACCTGAAAGTGACATTGACGTCTTATTGGTCCATCCACCGTTTCCTGGAGAAAAGCGACGCAAGAGGCCACCTCGAAAATCGATATCCGAATTAACGGATGACTTCATCGATTGGTGGTCAGTTCCTCCGGTGGAGAATGCTCGCGCCGTCGACCGATGGCAACGGCAGGTGGATCGATTTCGCCAAGCTGTTCACAATTGGTCTGGAAACTCGCTGCAGGTGGTGGACCTTTCTATCTTCGAGTGGACCGAACGTGATCATTCTCCGAGCCTGTTCGAAGAAATCCGTCGTGATGCGGTGTCACTGGTTGGCGGTGCACCCTTTAGGAAGTAAATGACCCCAGCTCCCGAACGGCCACATGTGGCAAAGCTGAAGGCGCATCCCGCCTCGCTGTTGCCGTGGGTTACCTGGAAGCGGCGAAGCGAGAGATAGGCGAGCACGGGTATGGCGATCCTCTCAACGTTGCTTCAGGGAACGCAGTGCTTGCCGGGATTGCCGCCGGAGACGCCATCTGTTGCCTTCGGCTAGGGCGAATGCATCGAGGTACGAGCCATTCGGGTGCAGCCGGCCTTCTGAGCATCGACGTACCAGATGGAAAGGCCTTGAGCCAGACCCTGCTTCGCCTCCTCAGTGTGAAAGACGAAGCTCACTACGGAGTGTTTATGACGTCCTCACGAAAAGCGAACGATGCAGTGAAGCGGGCCGATGCGCTCTGCCGGAGAGCTCAAGAGGAACTCGACCGGTGGCGACACAATGCGGTATTTCACTGATTACGTTGTGGGTCGGCTAGCCCCTCTTTTCAGTCAAAAGAGACAGAACTGAATTCAGACAGCTTGGCCAACGCGTGGTTGGCGTCGATCTTGCGCAATGTGCCCGACTTCGAACGCATCACGAGGGACTGGGTGGTGGCGCCGAACTCGTGGTACTGGACGCCCCGCAAAATCTCGCCGTCGGTGATCCCAGTGGCGGCGAAGAAGCAGTTGTCGCCTTGGACGAGGTCGTCAGTGGTCAGCACGGCCTCAAGGTCGTAGCCGGCCTCGAGTGCAGCAGCGCGCTCGGCATCATCGCGGGTGTACAGCCGGCCCTGAATCTCTCCGCCCATGCACTTGAGGGCCGCGGCAGCCAGCACGCCTTCAGGTGTGCCACCAATTCCGAAGAGGATGTCGGTGCCCGCACCAGGCCAACCGGTGGCGATGGCCCCGGCCACGTCGCCGTCGGTGATGAGCCGAATGCGGGCGCCGGTCGCACGAACTTCGGCAATGAGATCGGCGTGTCGGGGGCGATCAAGGATGACGGCGGTGAGGTCCCGCACCGGTCGGGCCAGCACCTCCGACAGCGCATTCAGGTTCTCGGTCGGTGTGCGTCGGATGTCGACCGATCCCTTGGCCCGGGGACCGACAGCCAACTTTTCCATGTAGACGCATGGCCCGGGGTCGAACATGGTGCCCCGTTCGGACACGGCAATGACGGCCAAGGCGCCTCCTCGGCCCAGCGCCGTCGGCGTGGTGCCGTCAATGGGATCGACGGCGATGTCCGTCATGGGGGGCGATCCGTCCCCGATTTTCTCGCCATTGAACAGCATGGGCGCATTGTCTTTCTCGCCTTCGCCGATGACGACGATGCCGTCCATCTGGACCGATGACAACACAACGCGCATTGCTTCTACGGCAGCCCCGTCGGCTCCCAGCTTGTCGCCTCGGCCCATCCAACGACTGGCCGCCATGGCGGCAGCTTCGGTGACCCGCACCAGCTCCATGGCTAGGTTGCGGTCGGGTGCCTGGGGGGAGGTCGCCACGACATGACACTAGTTGGTCGCTCACGATCAAAGGCCCAACGACCTCTTCCCCAGCGGCGATACTGAAGGCCGTGGAAAGAATCGTCGTGCAGCCCAATGGACCCCTGTATGGGACAGTGAGGGCTGGTGGAGCCAAGAATTCGGCCCTGAAATTGATGGTGGCCTGCCTGTTGGCCGAAGGATGCACTGTCCTCTCCAATGTGCCCCGGATCGACGACGTCGAGTCCATGGCCGATGTCCTGCGTGCCGTCGGGGCCCAGGTCGAGCGCCTCTCAAACGGTGATCTGGCCGTGACCACCCCCCCTGCCGCCGACATCCGGCCGTTTGCCCCCTACGAACTGGTCGAACGCATGCGGGCCTCGGTCGTCGTCCTGGGTGCGCTGCTGGCCCGTTGCGGCGAAGCCCATATGCCCATGCCCGGGGGTGATGACTTCGGAGAGCGCCCCATTGACTTCCACGTGAACGGCCTCACCGCCATGGGGGTTCGTTTCGAGTCGTCCCACGGCGAGGTGCGAGGCCAGGTGGAAGGGGGGCGGTTGGTCGGCACCAAGGTGGTGCTCGAGTACCCCAGCCACACGGCCACCGACAATCTCCTCATGGCCGCCGTGTTGGCCAAAGGCACCACTGTGATCGAGAACGCGGCCAAGGAGCCTGAGGTCTCCGACCTGGCCGACATGCTGTGTTCCATGGGGGCCGTCGTGCGCGGCGCCGGTACGTCGCGACTCGAGATCGAAGGAGTGGACGAGCTCCACCCGACGCAGCACACCGTGGTGCCCGATCGAGTCGTGGCTGCCACCTTTATTGCTGCGGTGGGCATTGCGGGCGGCGACGTCACGGTGGCTGATGCCCGGCCTGACCATATGGAGATGCTGTTGCGCAAGGTGGCCCAGATGGGCGTGCACACCGAAATGACCCCCCAAGGTTTGCGAGCGAGTGTGTCGCAACGTCTCATGGCGACCGACGTCGCCACCTTGCCCTATCCGGGAGTGGCCACCGACTACAGCCCACTCCTGGTGGCCATGCTGACCGGTGCCGATGGCGTGGGCATCTTGACCGAGAACCTCTTCTCCGGGCGCTTTCGCTACGTCGAAGAACTCCGGCGCATGGGGGCGGACATCCGCACTGAAGGACATCACGCCGTCGTGCGGGGGGTCGATCATCTCTCGGGTGCGCCGGTACGTGCCCCCGACCTGCGCGCCGGCGTCGCCCTGGTCCTGGCCGGCCTGGTGGCCGAAGGTCAGACGGTGGTCACCGGCGCCCATCACATCGGGCGCGGCTATGAGGATTTGGTCGGATCGCTGACCTCTCTCGGAGGCAACGTCACGTGCCAGTGAATCGTCCGCCCAGCGATCCGGGGGAACTCCTCACGCTGGCCCAGCAAGGCGACCGGGTCGCCCTGGCTCGGTTGATCTCCTTCGTCGAACGAGGCGGTGAGCCCAGCTTGGCCGTGGCCCGCTTGGCCTACCGCTCCGACGTTCCCTACACGGTCGGATTGACCGGCGCCCCTGGAGCGGGCAAGTCCACCTTGACCGATCGGTTGATCACTGCTGTGCGCTCCGGTTGGCCCGAACCCACGCCAGAACCGATCGACCAGGTGGGGATTCTGGCCATTGATCCGACCTCTCCCTTTAGCGGCGGTGCCATTTTGGGCGACCGCGTGCGCATGCAACAACACGTCTTGGATCCGACTGTTTTCATCCGCTCCATGGCCACTCGGGGGCACCTGGGAGGGCTGGCCCTGGCCGTGCCCGATGCCGTGCGGGTCCTCGGTGCGGCCGCCATGCCCGTGGTCATCATTGAAACCGTCGGCGTCGGCCAAATGGAAGTCGAGATCGCCTCAGCCGCCGACACCACCGTGGTGGTGGTGACGCCCGGATGGGGCGATTCCATGCAGGCCAACAAGGCGGGCCTCCTGGAAATCGCCGACCTCTTTGTCATCAACAAGGCCGATCGCCCTGGCGCCCGTGAAGCCCGGCGGGATCTCGAACAGATGCTGGACCTCTCGACTCTGGGGGATTGGCGGCCCCCGGTGGTCGACACCATTGCCTCCAAAGGCGACGGCATCGACGACCTCTGGGGCGAGATCGCCCGCCACCGGGCCCACCTCCAGCAAGGGGGCCACCTGGAGCAGCGTCGGACCGAGCGGGTCGCACACGAGTTGCGGCGAGTGATGATGGCCCGGAGCAAGGTCACGATTGAGGAGGTGGCTGCCGGGGAAGAGTTCTCACGTGCCGTCAAAGCCGTGGTTTCGGGTGAGCTGGACCCCTACGAAGCCGCCGATCGGCTCATGCCTGATTGAACCGGCGGGCGACGATTCAGGTACGGTTCCCTAGTGCCTGACACCTTCGTGACACTGGAGCGACAAGCCGATGGCGTCGCCCTGATCCGCCTCGATCGACCCAAAATGAATGCCCTCTCGGGCGCCGTTCTCGGGCAGATCCACGCCATTGCCGAAGAGCTCACCGCTGATCCACCGGGCGCGGTCGTCCTGTGGGGCGGGAGACGCATTTTCGCCGCTGGCGCCGACATCGTCGAACTCGATGGAACCGGCGCCGACTCGGTCGGTGCCAACTTCACCACGGCACTCGGTGCACTGGCCGCCATCCCACGAGCCACCATCGCCGCCATCAACGGGTACGCCCTCGGCGGCGGATTAGAACTGGCCCTGGCCTGCGACCTTCGCCTGTGCGCCGAAGACTCCAAGGTCGGCTTGCCCGAAGTGCTGCTCGGCGTCATCCCCGGCGGCGGCGGCACCCAACGCCTGCCCCGGCTCATCGGTTCGTCGCGGGCCAAGGAGATTATCTTCTCCGGCCGCCAGGTACGCGCCCCCGAAGCGCTCGAGTTTGGCCTCGTGAACCGAGTCGCTCCACCAGACGAAGTCCTCGACCAGGCACTCGAATGGGCGGCTCAGCTCGCCAAGGGCGCCATCGTCGCACACGAGCTGGCCAAGGGCGCCATCGACCAAGGTCTCGAAGGCACACTCGCCGAAGGCCTGGCCATAGAACAGCAAGCTTTCTCGGCGGTGGCGCGCACCGAAGACGCCGCCCGAGGCATTACCTCCTTCACCGAGCACGGTCCGGGCAAAGCCACCTTCGTCGGCCGGTGATCAAATGAGCTCCCCGCCTATCCCAGTCAGCGCCGGCGAAGGCCCATTCGACCCGTCGGTCCGCTGGTTCCAGCACGCCGTCTTCTACGAGGTCCTGATTCGCGGCTACTACGACGCCAACAACGACGGCAGCGGCGACTTGAAAGGTTTGCGCGAGAAGCTCGACTACATCGAGTGGCTGGGTATCGACTGCATCTGGATGCTCCCCTTCTACCCCTCGCCCCTCCGAGACGGCGGCTACGACATCAGCGACTTCTTCAACGTGCATCCCGATTACGGGAGCATCGGCGACCTGGTGGCCTTCCTGGAAGACGCGCACAGTCGCGGCATCCGGGTCATCGCCGACTTGGTGATGAACCACACCAGCGATCAGCACCCGTGGTTCATTGAGTCGCGCTCGAGCCGGGACAACGCCAAGGCCGACTGGTACGTGTGGAACGACGACGATCAGCGTTGGCCCGATGCCCGGGTGGTCTTCACCGACGTCGAACGATCCAACTGGACGTGGGACGACACCCGTCAGCAGTACTACTGGCATCGCTTCTACCATCACCAGCCCGACCTCAACTACGAAAATCCCGAAGTGGCCGACACCATGATCGATCTGGTCCGGTTCTGGCTGGACTTGGGCTTCGACGGTTTCCGGTTGGACGCAGTGCCCTACCTCTACCAACGCGACGGCACTTCCGGCGAGCACCTGCCCGAGACCCACGCCTTCATCCGCCGCATCCGCAAGCAACTTGAAGCCGACTACCCCGGACGGATCCTGCTGGCCGAAGCCAACGGCTGGCCCAGCGACGTGGCCGACTACTTCGGCGACGGCGACGAGTGCCACCTGTGCTTCCATTTCCCGCTCATGCCTCGACTCTTCATGGCGGTGCGGCGGGAACAGCGTTACCCGATCACCGAGATCCTGGCCCAGACCCCGGTCATCGACGGCGCCTGCCAGTGGGCCATCTTCTTGCGCAATCACGACGAGTTGACGCTCGAGCAGGTCAGCGACGAGGACCGGGACTACCTCTTTTCCGAGTACGCCAAGGATCCCCGGATGAAACGACACATGGGGATCGGCCGTCGGTTGGCCCCCCTGCTGGACAATGACCGCCGCACCGCCGAACTCCTTTACGCCCTGTTGCTGTCCCTTCCCGGCAGCCCCGTTATCTACTACGGCGATGAGCTCCTCATGGGCGACAACATCTACTTGGGTGACCGGGACTCGGTGCGCACCCCGATGCAGTGGTCGCCCGACCGCAACGGCGGCTTCTCCAAGGCCGACTTCGCCCAGCTCTACCTGCCACCCCTCATGGACCCGGTCTACGGCTTCAGCGCCGTCAACGTCGAGGCCCAGCTGCGTAACCAAGGTTCGTTCCTGCACTGGCTCCGGCGCATGCTCACTGAACGCCGGGCCCTGCCGGTGATGGGCGTGGGCGAGATGGAAGTGCTGCCATGCGCCAATCCTTCGGTCCTGGCCTACATGCGCTCGGGCGAGGTGGCCGACATCGTCACGACCCTGCCGGTCGCCAATTCTGGCACCGCATCATCGGCCGAGGCCGTGCTCGACGCGCGCGAGTGGGGGCGCCCGCTCTCCACCATGCGCACCGTCCCGGCCGGGAATGAAAGCGCCGAAGACGAAGTGGTCCACCGTTTTCAAGCCGTGCTGTGCGTGCACAACCTCAGCCGATTCGCCCAGCCCGCCGAACTCTCACTGGCCAAGTGGGCCGGGTCGACCCCCTACGAAGTGCTGGGCCGGGTGCCGTTCCCTCCGGTTACCGAAGAGCCCTATGCCATCACGTTGCCGCCCTATGGCTTCTTGTGGTTCGACCTCGTCCGCGAGGAAGGACCGGTACCGGAGTGACCACGCCCACCGAAGACCTGGTGCAGGCCTGGCTGGCCCAGCGAGGGCCGGCTGACGATAACGAGCCAGCCGAGATCACGGTACGCCGGACCGAAGTCCTGCTGGCCGGTCGGCCGGGCTTGCTCGACATAGTGGCCGAAGTCAACGGTCGCCTGGCCCACCTGATCATCGGCTTGCGCAGCGTGGGCGATGAGCCCCGATTCATGCGTCCGAGCGACGAAGCGGCGTTGGGCCTCTTTGAAGACGACGACGGGTTGGCTGTGTGCACCGATGCCCTGCGTGATGCCCAGCTGGCCCCGCTGGTGCTGTCCACGATCAGGGGAGTGGAGCCTCGACCGGGACCGGTGGCCTACATCCGTGACGACGAGCGAGTCACCATTCTCGACTGCGGCGACCGAGGCGACCTGACCGTGTTTCCTTGGCTGCGCGATGAGCCCCGACCCGCTATTGACCTCCTCTTCGCGCTCGACTCCGCCGGGTTCAACCACATTGCCGCCCCCTTGGTGCGTTGGTCCTGGGAAGGACGTGACCTGGGCCTGGTTCAAGAGCCGATGCAAGGGCGATCGCTGGGGTGGGCCTTGGCCCTGACGTCGTTACGCGACCTGTTCGCTTCTCGGGGGCGCCCTGAAACGGCCGGCGGCGACTTCGGTTCCGAAGCGCAGGCACTGGGCACCATGACCGCCCGCATGCACCTGGCCCTCGACACGGCCTTCCCACGCCGGCCCGATTCGGTGACCGACTGGGTCGACGCCGCCGAGTCGGCCATCAGCCAAGCCGACCCGACCTTGCTCGAGGCTCCCGGGGTGACCGACCTCATCAAGTCGCTGCGCGAGGCCGAACTTCGACTTCCGGTGATCCGTACCCACGGAGATTTCCACCTCGGTCGCACGTCCCGCACCGACCAGGGCTGGGTGGTCAGCGACTGCAGCCCGGGCGGAGTGGTGCCGGGGGACAACCGACCGACGTGGCGCAGTCCGCTCGGCGACGTGGCCGATCTTTTGTGGTCGTTGCACCAGGCCAGCACCACGGCCGTGGCCGAACGCGACCCGGCCGGTCGCTTGGGTCTGACCGAGTTGGGTCGGGCCTGGGAAATGCGCAATCGCCGTGCGTTGCTCACTGGTTATTTGGGCACGCCTGGTATTGCCGGCTTGGCTGGCCCCGATCGTGCGGTGGTCGGCAACCTGGTGGCCCTGCTCGAACTGGCCCGATCGGTGCGCTCGTCCCGCTAAAGCCAATCGGACTCTGCACACGGCTCAGTGGGTGAGTGCCGCCATCTTCAGCGTCTCAGCTGACTCTTCGGGGGAGACAACGTTGATGGCCACTCCGGTACCGAGTTCGAAGCCGGCCGTAGTTGTGGCCTTGGGCCAGATATGAGCGTGCCAGTGGTACGGCTCGCCCACTCGGTAGGGGGCGGAATGGAACACGATGTTGTAGGCCACGTCTCCGACCGTGTGCGCCAGATGGCTCAATGATGTGCGGATCGCTTCGCCAACGGCGACCAGGTCCTCGGTCGAACTCTTGTGCATGTGGGGGGAATGGGCCCGGGGAATCACCAGCATTTCGTAGGGCACGGCGCTCCAGAACGGGCAGGTCACCACCACGTGTTCGTTGGCGTAAATGACCCGGTCACCGGTGTCTTCCTCGGCCTCCATGGTGGTGCACAACAGACATGACCCGACGAACCGAGCGAAGCGAGCTTGTTCTTCGGCCAGATCACGCGGAATGAACGACATGCCAAGCAGTTGGCCGTGGGGATGTTCCAGCGAAGCACCCGCCTCTCGGCCGGAGTTGACGATGGCTTGGGTGTAGCGCAGGTTGGGTTGCTGCGAATGTTCCTCGAGCCGGTCGCGCAACGCGGCCATCACAAGGCCACTTTGTTCGGGGCTCAACATGCCCCAGGACGTCTCGTGCTCGGGTGAGAAGATAAGGATCTCATGGATCCCGCCTGCTGAGGCTTGGGTGAACACGGGTCCGCGATTGGCCACCACGAAGGGCTCGTCGCCTTCGAACGCCGGGTACAGGTTGGGTACCACCCGCACCAGCCAGCGGCCCGATGGTCCGTACGTCTCTAGCGCCGGCGGCGTGGTTTCTTCGTTGCCGGGGCAGAACGGGCAGGGCCGTGGCGGATCTTCCTGCACCCACGGTGTCCGAGTGAGAAAGGAGTACGGCCGTTCGGAGCGTCCAGGGCTGACAACCACCCAACGGCCGGATAGTGGGTCAAGACGTAGTTGATTCATGAGTTCTCGACCCCCTCTCCTTCCCGCTCCGCCGGCAGTGGCGATCGCTCCGTCTCTCTTTTCCTCTGTATCTACGGTACAGGCTCAGAACCCCATTGAGGCTGCATCTTCACCTGGCGGTCACGTAATTCACGCACGAATGGGTGAAGATGTCAGGCATGCACGCTCAACCCACGG
>Ga0182030_10008996_pt1 | contig 20541 bp, 19 predicted proteins | sample 812S3MmetaG_FD_121299 | JGI IMG/M metagenome (GOLD analysis project Ga0182030, IMG submission 121299) | Permafrost microbial communities from Stordalen Mire, Sweden - 812S3M metaG (Illumina Assembly) | ecosystem: Environmental > Terrestrial > Soil > Wetlands > Permafrost | place: Sweden... | reverse complement strand
GTGTGCTGCCGATATGCCGACGAGAATGAAACGGCCGCTGAATACGCCTTCGCCGTCGAAGGCCATCGCCAGCTTGAAAACTGGGATGAACCGGCCCGGCGCGAACTCGGCCTCGTGGCCGCAGCCGCCTGATCTGGCGGGGATGGGATGCAAAGGCCGTTCCACGTAGAACCAAAAGTGACACATGGAACAATTGAACGGCAGGGTGCAGCACCCCGGCGGACTCCATTTATGACCAAAGCTGAAGAAATCAACGTTGTCAAAAATTTCACCGCGAGTCTGCCCGCCGACAGCTATCTGCGGCCGTGGCTGGAGTCGGTGCTGCCGGAAATCGAAGCGGACATCCGCAGTGATTTCCCCGTTTCACCGTCGCTCAAATTCGCCCGCGTCGAGTGCGACCGGATGGTGAATGACACCCGGCAACATTGCGCCGGCGTGCGCCAGCGCGCCGATCAAGAAGCTGCCCGACTCATCAACCAGGCTCGCACGGAAGCCAACGTCATCCGTCACCGGTTGTTCAACGAACTGCGTGGTTTCGTCGCCACGCTCGGATTCAGTCTGTGACTTTTTTGACCGGCGGGTAAATGCACGGGCATGACGGTCCTGCGGACGGCCACCATAAGGCGGCCACCAGAACCACGCCGCCGCAGTGTGCCGCCGGTCAATTCGATTTATGAAGCGCTTCAATTCCGCTGCCAACGCAGCCTCATCCCCACCGTCCGAACCCAGTGAGACTTCATCTGTGGCCGACCGCCAGGTTGTGGTCGGCCAGCGCGTCCATTGCATCCTGTATGGCGGCATGGACGGCATCATTTACGAAATCGTGGGCGAACAGAAACCCGAAACCATCGCCAAGCTGGGTGGCATCGGGGTCATGGGCGGCAACGCAAACTTCCATATCGTGTTCACCGGCGAACACGCCCACCGTTCCACCGTGCCGGAGTCCATCGTCCTCGGCAGTTGCCAGTGGAGCATCGAGGACGGCATCGCCACCGCCGATGAAATTACGACCGCGCTCGCGGCGGCTGAAGCCAAGAAACAGGCCGATGAAGCCGAACAATTACGCAAGTCCAACGACCGCGCCTCTAAGCGGACCGCTTTGCCGAAACTTTATCCGTGGCTGGAAACCATCGCGCCGCATAAGGTGCCAAGCCGAGGTTCGGCCGGGGCGCGCACCAAATCATCTCATGCGCTCGGCGCGGCCAATCTCAAGGCCGAACTCCAACGGGAGTTTCCGGGCGTGAAATTTTCCGTGAAGTCCGAGTCTTATTCCGGCGGCGACGCCATCCGCGTCCGCTGGGATTTCGGCCCGACCACCGATGAAGTGACAAGGTTCACCAACAAATACCGGGAAGGCGACTTTGATGGCATGACCGACAGCTACGACTATAACCAGGACAACGTGTGGCCGGATGTTTTCGGCGGCGCGAAGTATGTCACGGAGTCCCGTTGTTTTGGTGAAGATTTCCATGAAGAAGTTGGCCGCGCGCTGTGCGCATTGCAACGCATCGAGTATGAGGGGCAGTTCACCCGGCATCTGCTGGGCCAGAACTGCGACCGCGATCTGTCGCAATATATCAACGAACTGTTAAGCCGCACCCATTTTCCCGTCGGCGCGAAGTTCAAGGGCGTCGAATACACGCCCGACGCGGAACGGGTTGGCAACCACTGGTGCCGCATGGTTTTTGATTTGCCGCCAACGGTTGCGGCCAATCCCACAGCCACTGGTGAGACGAAGCTGATCGAGACGGAACATACGAAACTGAAATACAAGTTGTTCGTGGTGCAGTTGGGCACGCGCGTTGAACGTGCCACCTACGACCAGTTGAACCAGCAGGCCAAGGCGCTGGGCGGTTATTATTCGAGCTATCGGCGTGACGGGGCCATTCCCGGTTTCATTTTCAAAACGCGGGAACTGGCGGAAAAATTTGTCGAGGCCGTTCGTCTCGCGCTGGGCGATGGTAGCCAGCCGCAAAACCCACCAACCATTCAGCCACCCCAACCGGCAATCACAACACCAACCATCCAGCTTGATGGTGACTTCCCGCCGGTGGCCGGTCGCTCGGATTGGCGGCAACGCTTTCATCGCCAATCCTACTCGTTCACGGAAGCCGGCTTACGGGGTTGATTTGGCGTTCCAGACCGCCAGCGTATCGGGCGATCCCTGGCTGCGGATGCCGTTGTCGCCGAGAATCTCGTCGGTGGCGGCGAGCATTTCCTGGCGCGGAAACACCAGGGTTTCACTGGCCCGGCTGTTGAATTCGATGGTGACGAACTCGGCTTTCAAATCGCGCAAGACCTGCACCAGATGGTTCAGGTTCTTGATTGGCACGCCGTTGATGCTTTTGACCACTTGAAAATAATGCGGCGAATAGCCCACCGCCAGTTTGTGCGGGAAAAATGGCGAGGAAACGACGACCAGTTGTTCGCCTTCAAACGCGGGCTTGTCCGTGAGGCGGTCCAGCAGCGGGCTGCCCATGTAGGCCAGCGAGCCGATCCAGGATTTGTTCGCGCCGGCAATCAAATATTGCACGAAACTCTTGGTGGCCCCGGAAAACACGACCGGGCCGCAGATGAAATACGACGGATAATTATTCTCCAGATCCGGGATGACTTGCGGACGCTTGTTGGGCACCGGCAGTTGAATCTGGATTTCCTTGCCGGCGCGCACCACCGTCAGCGGAACTTTGCCGTCCTTCGCGATGTTCTGGACCATGTAGGTGAAACTAACCCGCAGGTCATCGGTCAATTTGATCATGCCCTGGTCATCCACGAGCGTGTCGCCGATTTTGGTGATGACATCCCATTCCTGCAACGGATAACCCGGGGCCTGGCTGGCCGGCTTATGCACAATCATGCCGGCCGCCGACTTGTCAATTTTCAGAAACGCGCGCAGCGCGGGATTTTCCAGGGTCTGCAAATCATCACACAGGACGGGTTTGCCGTCATAATGGCCATCGGCGATGTCTTGCAGGAACAAATTGATCTCTTCACACGGAATGATGTAGCCGATGTTGTTGGCGTTATCCAAACGGCTGTAGGCCAGCCCGATCATTTTGTCGCCCACCACCGCCGGACCGCCGCTGTTGCCCGGATTGATGGCGGCATCAATCTGGATGCGCAGCCCGCCCACCCCATAATTGTAACCGGTGAACTCGATGCGGGACACGATGCCTTTGGTGATGGACAAACTGGTTCCGCCCTCGGGATAGCCATACGCCATCACCGCGTCCTTGATGGCCGGCAGGTTGGTCGTCTGGGCCAGCGGCGCATGGGTGTCAAAAAAACTTTCGTCGTCCAGCTTCAACACCGCGAGGTCAATGCCCGGCGCGATAAACTCGACCTGCGCGGACAATTTATCCCCGGCCTGGTTCGCCAGAATCTGAATCTGGCTCGCATAGGCAACCATGTGCGCGTTGGTGAGGATGCGTTTGCCTTTGATGACCACGCCGGTGCCGGTCGCTTCGGTGGGCGATTGCTTCGTCCAAGGCCGATACGGATCGGGAAAACGCATGGTGGAGAATATCTTCACCACCGAACTTTCGACTCCGCCAACCGCCGCCGCCACCGGGGCAGGGCGGTTGGTGGACTGGCCCGCCACCTTGAATCCCGGACTGAAAAAGACAACCCCGGCCATGAAAACGCCGGCGCAGCGCGAGTAGAATTTCATATCCGGTAAAAGCTAGGCGAATAAAAGTCCGGCGCAACATAAATTAGTCACCCTGCATTTAACATGACCCGCAAAATCAAAATTGAGGACGAATCCGTCACGATGCCCGTCCGCATCCGACTCAAAGGCAAATGGCTTGAGCGCGCCGGGTTCAAGCCGGGCACACACGCCGAGGTCAGGGTGGAATTTGGCCGGCTGACGATCTGTCCGCTGTTCACCGTCGGCGCAAGTCCCATTTTACCATGAACGAAATTTTCCCGCTTGATGGTGGCCGTCCGCAGGACCCTGCCGCTGGCTACGGTCGCGTGTCCACCGATAAACAGGATCAGTCCATTGAGCTGCAACGCGCCGAACTCTGCCGTTATTGCGAGTTGAAAGGCCTGCCGCCGCCGGCATTGTTCATGGACAGCGACACCAGCGGTTCCATCCCTTTTGCCGACCGTGAAGCCGCCGGTCGGTTGCTCAATGACTGTCTGACGGGAAAATACCGGCACCTCGTCGTGGCCAAGATTGACCGGCTGGGCCGCGATGCGATGGATGTGCAAACCGTCATCCAGTTGCTGGGCAAGGCGGAGGTGACGGTTCACATCATTGACCTGGGCGGTGCCAGTTTTGACACGCGCTCGCCCATCAACGGCATGATCATCGCCGTGCTGGCCTGGGCCGCGCAGATGATGCGCGACACGATCCGCACCAACGTCAACGCCGGGCTGGGCCACAAGCGTTCCAAGAACGAGTTGACTGGCACGGTGCCGTTTGGTTGGGATGCAATTGAAACCGGCGAAGTGCGCCGCAACAAGGGCGGCAAGGACATCAAAATCCGCCGACTGGTGGACAACCTCGAAGAACAGAAATGGATATTGCGCATGTGGCACTGGCGTTATGGTGGCGCGTCCGGCACGGACCAGAGGTGGAGCTATCCCCGCATTGCCGCCGAACTCAACCGCAACCATGTGCCGACCAAGCGCAGTGGCGAGACATTGAAGCTGCGCGGCGACGCGGCCAAACGTCTGACCAGCGGCCGCTGGCAGGGCGGGAATGTTGCCAAGATTTTAAGTCCGAACAACCGCACGGTTCAAACTTGGCTCCAAACTCAATCAATATGAATTATCACGAACTCATCGCCCGCTGTGCCGGCCAGTTCATCCCCAAGTCCGTGGATGACTTCATCGGCAACAACGTCATCCAGCGTCAGGCCGGCGACCAGACCGGCGCGCGGCTCGTGGCCTTGCAAATCGAAAAGGCCGTGCGCCTCGCCAATAAAAACGGCCAGACGTCGCTGAAGTTTTTGTTCAACGGCAAGCCCGGCCTCGGCAAGAGCGCGCTGGTGCAATACCTTCAGGTGCTATGTCAGGTCAACCAGTGGAGCACCACCAAGCTCAACGGCACCCAGCTCAAAATGGAGCGCATTGACGAGATCGCCGCGAACCTCCACTACAAAAATCTGTTCGGCGACTGGCGGATGTTGTGGATTGACGAGGCGGATGAGATCCCTCGCGTCGCCCAGGTGCGCTTCCTCACGCTGCTCGACGATTTGCCGTCCGGCGTGGTCGTGGCCTGCACCAGCAACTGCAAGCTGGAGGATTTCGAGAACCGTTTCCAGACCCGGTTTCAGGCGTTCGAGATCGCCCCGCCGCCGCCGGCGGAAATCGAAAAGTTCCTCCAACGCATCGCCCCGGAGTTGAACGGCGCCTCCGCCCAGATTGCCAACTTCGCGTGCGGCAACGTGCGGCAGGCGCTGCTGGATGCGCAGGGCGCGTTGCAACAATTCGCCTGACCGGCAAAGCTGCCGGTCGCCACCATGAAAAACAACTGGTTCAAAAATTTCTTTGCGCCTTGGCGGCTTTGCGTTAAAACCAAAGGCATGGAAGCCCGCACCTGTCCCCGCTGCCACAGCCAAGTTACATATCCGCCGCCGGGCGGCACGGGCCGCTGTCCGCATTGCGACTGCCTGCTCATCGGCGACCCGACGCCCGCCGACCTCGAAATGCTCCGGGACGATATGGCTGGCCAGCCCCTCCCGCGCAAGGCGGTCGTGGGCATCGCCGACATGCAGGCGCGCCTCCAACAACTCACCCAGGAAAAAAAGCAACTGCTCGACCGCCTGCAGGACGGCGCGGCGGCGGACCATCCCGGTTGGGACTCCATCGCCGAACTCAACCGCCAGATCCAAGAGGCCACCGACCGTCTGGCCGAATATCAGGTGCAGCAGCAGGGATTGAATTGATTCTGACTTCCGGCGCCCTGCGCCGGGTTTCCCGCCGGCGGTCGCCGGCATGTTGGCGCGACGCTCTGCATTAGTTGCTGGTTGCACGTTGCAGGTTTTAACTTGCAACTTTCAACTCGTAACCTTCAACCCATCAGAGCGCCGCGTTTGCTTTTCCCGTTCGCTCAAGGACGCTGCCTGATTGGTGGTCGTCCGCCAGAACCTTGCCATGAAACCCATTAAAAAATGCGACTGCCATCAATGCCGGCCGTGGTTCAAACGCATCGCTGAACTCAAAAAATCGCCGGGCAAGTTCACAACGGCCGCGATCACGTTTGCGCGCCGTAAAATCAGGCAGGCGCAAGGTCTTTGATTTTCCCGCCAGTCAACCATCAACCAAGGTAACACCATGCCCCGATACAGCGCCGCCAGTGGCGGCTTTAGTGGCTCACCGCAAGGTGCGGTTCTCGAACCACCCAAACCACCGGCGTTTCCGCCCGGCACCGTCATTCCCAATGACGTGGTCGCGGCGGCCATCGCCACGCAGAACACCCCACCCGCGAAAACGGGCGGCCTCAAGAAAGTCTCCTTCGGCAAGCTTGCCACGAAGAAGGAGGAAACCAAGACCGCCTATCCCGTCATGCCCGACGCCGACGGCAAGGTGGCCGAAATCGCCGCGCGCATCCTCGAACGCACCGAGCAGTTCGAGGCATTGAAGGGCGCTTTGGAGACGGATAAGGCCGAATTGAAGTTCATGGTCGCGCCGCATTACTTTGCGGTGAACCACGGACGCCATGAAGTGCCGTCCAGCGTGGCCGTTCACTCGCCGAAGGGTGAAGTCCTCGTCACGTTCCAGAACCGCTACTCGCAGTTGCCGGATGAAAGCGCGTTGCTGCCCATCCTCGGTGGCCAGTGCGGCACGCACTTCCGGCAGTCGTTCGAGTTGAAAATCAAGGGCGACAAGCTGCCGGCGGACCAGACGCAGGAGCTGCTTGATGAGTTGCAAAACCTGTTCGCCAAGTTCGGCGCGACCGATGCGCTGGAGGTCAAGGAAGGCATCAAGCCGGTCGAGACGTTCCACGCGCAGCGGCACCTGCAACTCACGCCGGAACAAAACCTGGCGCTGGAACAGGTCGTCCCCATCGTGGCGATGATCAAGACGAAGGGACGCCGGCAAGGTGCCGGTGCCAATTAACCGTTTTACCGGTTCCCGTGTAAAACCGCATCGCCGCCTTGTCTCCCGGTGGCCGTGCGCAAGCACTTTGGCGAGACACCAAAACCCGCCGTGGCCTGCTTCGGTGCCAAGCCGAGGTTCGGCCTGAACAAAACCCTCAACCCACGCTGGCCTACCATTGTAGAGTGCCGGGCAATGCGTGGACGGCGGGACTTTTTCCATTCATCCAACAATCCACTTATCCATCTATCCACTTCTTATGGGCTGCATGAAAAACTATCTGCTTACGCTGTTGCAACAATGCGCGGAAGAAAAGACCGGACAGGATGCCGTCGAACATGCCCTCGTCACCGGCAAGCTGCAACTCACCTACAATCTCGAAACCGACCTGCACCAAATCTTCGACCAGCGTTCGGCGTGTTGCGACGCGCCACCGCAGGGAGAGTTGCGCTCTAACCACAGTGGCATCTGCCGGCATTGCCGAGGTCAGGCCACCTTCCACACGCAGTATGACGAATTCATCGAAGCGTATCAGCGTAAATGCCAGGAACACGGGGACGCGCTGGTTGAGCTATATCACGCCAGCGGCCTGATGGAGGAAATCCTTCGCCCGATCTCCTTGGCCCAACGCATCCCCGATGAAAGCACCGTCACCACATGAAAAATAAAAATCAAGTGCGGGTCTGGGGCTTGGCTGCCGGACGCGGTTCGACCCGTGAAGCGGCTCGCGGTGCCTTCACTTGGCGTGAATACGCCAGCGAATCTGACATTCCACGACCGGACTGGCTGGTCATCATCAACATTGAAAAACTGCCATGAACACCATTTGTCCACCCTGCTACCCGGCCCGGCCCGTCAACGGCGGCCCGCTGCCCAAGGCGCTGCCCAAGGCCGGTGACTGGACGCTCGAAGGCAAATACAACGGCTGGCGCGCGTGGGTGCATAATCCCACCGGAACGATGTTCAACCGCAAGCTTGAACCCTTAAGCATCACGCATGAGTTCAAACCCGCGCTCGCCACCTTGCATCAGTTGCCGTGGGAATGGTCGGACGTGGAAGCCCTGGAACGGCGGCACAATCTCGGTCGCGGCTCGCTCATCCTGCTGGATTATCTGCCGACCGATCCGTTGGAGAATTATACTGCGCGCAAGGCGTTCATCCATTTGTGCTGCGGCCTAGTCGGTGGCATCGAAGTTCACCAGGAGCTAAACAAACCCATCAGCAACGACCGCGTCTATCTGCCGATGACATGGAAGATGGATGCGGCACTCGCCCGCGTCGGCGACTTCGTGGAGGCTGAACGCAACACGCCGCGCAGCGACTGGCGTGGCCTGTGGGACATTTTGCAACAGTGCAATCGTGTCCTCGGCTGCGATGGCCGGTCCGGCACGGACTTCTGGGAAGGGGTCGTCGCCAAACGCAATGACAGCCTCTATCCCCGGCAACGGCGTAACGCCGAACTGGATTTCCCCTTCTGGATGAAACATCGGTGGGCTTTTTAGTCCATCCGTTGTCACCACCCCCCAGAAACACTACCAGATTTTTTTATGCTCAAATCTTCCATCGCTCCCTCGGTTATTCAAACCCTGTTTGACTCGGCAGCCAACGCCGCCAACAAGGGACAATCTCAGTGGTTCACGCCAATTGATTGGGCGCGCGTATTGTCACTGCCACTCAACGATTATCGTCCCGTCCTCGCCGATCTCACCTGTGGGAACGGCCAGTTGCTCATGGGGTCCAGGTTCCCGGTTCTGGGGTCTGGGGCTGACTCCCCGGACGCCAGACGCCAGACCCAATCCCCAAAACCCGCCCTGCTTGGGTGCGACATTGAGCCGCTTTCCCCAGACGACAAATCCAAGTTCCTATCCCCCAATTTCATGTCGGCGGACATTACCCGCTTCCATTCTCTGCTCGGCGCCGTAAATTGGAAATGTGACTGTTTTGTTTTGAACCCGCCGTGGGATTTGCATTGGTATCGGGAACCGCTGGTAAAATTAGCCGAGTCGGAATGTCCCGCTGTCCGGGATGCTTTCGCCGCGCATGACGGTCGCACCTCCCGCGGCACAATTGATTCCACCATCGCCACGTTGTGCATCGCCTTGGACCGGTCCAGTTCGTTTGGCGAAGGGTTGCTCATCGGCAACGAAGCCACGCTGCAACGCCTGCTCTTTGCCAAGGACGCCCCGCACCGATCGCTGGTCGAACACGTCTGGGCGCATATCGCCATTGAGGGGAATATCTGCTCCGACAAAGCTGGCCCGTCCGGCACGGACTTTAAGACCGGCGTCATCTGGTTTGCGCGCGGTCATTCGCAGGGACCGTCGTTCGATCAAACGCTGACGCGAACCAACGTCACCCCTGACGACAAAGATTTGTTGGGACTGGCCAGACGGGTTTGCGCCCAGCTTAAAAAAGACCGGTTCAGCCATCGCGACGGGCCGTGCGCGGCCCGTTATTTGCACACCGAAAACTGCCACGAGTTGTGGCAGGCCGCGCGTGAAGAGCAACTGCGGCTGGCGGGCCGCTCGCCACTGCCAGAGTTCAATATTTGGTTTGATGCTCAGGCCGGCGTCATCCGCACTAACTTGAACCGGTTCGACACCGCCAGCGGGCGCGTGGACAAGGCGGCAGCGGCGGCGCTTCACGCGCTCAACGACCGGCAACCCATTCAACTGGTGGTGCAACGATCCCAACGTCAGGCGTTGCTGGATGCCGTCGGGGTTGCTGGCCGTCCGCAAGGACTCTGGCGCGTGGATCCTGCCTTGACGCGCGCCGTCGAGACGGCCATCGGGGAATACAACCGCGTCCGCGCTCCACTCTATCCGTTGCCGAAAATCCAGCGGCTCGGTTATTTGGACGAACAGGATGACATCCTATGCCGCCGATCTCTGGGTGATCCATTCAGCGCATCCTTTGTCGCCGGCAAGCGTTACTGCCTGCGTTCCACCACTGTGGCCACCAAGCGTGCCGGCACCAAGATGAACAATCTCGGCCTGCTCGACGAGGTGGAATGGAATGGACAGGAACTGGCGTTCTTCATCACGGATGAAACCGGGGTGGAGCGGTGCTTCATGGAAGGCCGCTTGCGCGAAGAAAAGGTGAAGATCAATCTCATCCGGCCCGGCGCGAAGGGACGCAAAGACCGCGATCTTCAGGACGAATGCGTGATTGATTTCACCCTGCAACAGTTGGTGGAGCATTTCGTCATCCCGGAAGTCCCCGATGTTGCCACGCGGCTGCCAAAGCAGTTCGAGGCGCACCGCCAGACGATGCAGGATATCATGGATTTGCTGGGGAAGAATTGCCCGGCGGAAGGTTTCCGCTTTAAGCAGTTTCAGATTGATGACTATGCGCGGGCCGCGTTGCACGACGGCGTCATTCTTGGCCATGACACCGGCCTCGGCAAAACGATTGCGATGTTCATCTGGCCGTTGCTCAAGTGCGGCCATGTCTTTGCGGACGGCCATCAGCTACGACCCGCCCAGCCGGTGTTGTTGGTTGTGCCCGGCGACGGCCACGACCAGACCGACGACGAATCACAGAAGCATTTCAAGACCAAGTCGGTTCGGTTGGACAGTCAGGCGACGTTTCTCAAGCTCGCCAAGCCCGACCCGCGCACCGGCGGTTTTACGCTAGCACCCAATTATTACCTCACGAGCTATACCCAACTCACCGGCAACGGCGTTGCCGATTTTCCGCCGCTCGATCGCGCTAACCCGGAACGCACGTTGTCACAGCTCAACCTGAATGAAGCGGATGCCGTGGACTGGTGGAGCCAGCGCGGCCAGATTTACTCGCGTCATTACGAACGGTTGAAGGTGACGATTGATTCATCGTGGAAAGAGATTGAGGCCGCGTTTCAACAAATCCGGCGCACAGCCGACAAGGTGGTTACTGATCTGGCGAAAGAATCCTTGCTGATGCTTGAGCAGTTGACCCCGCAACCTGGAGCCATTCCCGCTGGGCAACGTGACGTTGCATCCGGGAAGAAATCCTCTTCGACCTCGAAACGGTTTAACGCAGCTGCGCAAATCCCAATCTCCCGTCTGCCAACTACTATCTCCCACCACTGGGAACAGTTGTCCGCCGAGCAGCAGCAGTTAGTCCGGTCCGAACTCGCCATAACGCGGCATCGGGAGTTTTCCCAAGGCATCGGCGAAACCCGAACGCTGCCGGCCCAAAATGGCCAGCCCGAGGTTCGGGTCAAATGCGTTTATTCCCCGTCGCTCGCCGACTTGTGTCAGGATGTGTTCAGCGCCATCGTCATTGACGAGGGCACCAAGATCAAGGGCGATGATACCCTTGTCGGCACCGGTGTCCGCCAGATCAACGCCGAGTTCCGGCTCGTCTTGACCGCCACGCCCATCAAAAACCGGTTGCCCGACTTGTTCCATCTGGCGCATTACGTCAGCGGTGGTCACGACGAACCCACCGCCCGCTTCCCCTACGGCAAGCTGGATAAGCAGACTTTCGCCGAGGAATTTTTAGTCAGCGAAAGAAATTTAACGAAGGAAGAAAACTCGGTGGAGAAACGGCGCTTCATCAAGTTCACCCCGCAGGTGTGCAATGTGCATCGCGCGTGGAAACTGCTCGCCCCAATCATCTTCCGCCGGCGCAAGGATGATTGCGGCGAGGACATCGTGCCCAAGCTCCGCCACGTCGTGCGCGTGCCAATGGGTTTGTCACAAGCTGCGGCGTATCAGTTCCACTTGAAGGCGCGTTCCAGAACGGCCTCGACGTGTTCAGCGCACGGTTGAAAGAAGCCGGCGTGCCGCATCTGGTGCTGGATGGCCGGCTGTCGCAAAAGCGCCGTGGTGAACTGGCGAAGCAGTTCAAGCAAGGGCCGCCGCGCGCCTTCGCCGAAGGCGTGGTCAAACCTTCAACTTTCAACCTGAACCCTTCAACCTATCCGGTGGCCTTGTGCGGGGCGGAGTGCATGGCGGAACTGCATAGCTCTCACCTGTGCAACAATGTCATTCTCACCGCCTATTCCTGGGCGTTCGACAAGTTTGAGCAGGGCATCAACCGGGCGCACCGGCTTAATTCGCCGTGGCCGGTGAATGTCTGGTCGGTTGTCTGCGACGGTTCGATTGACCGGAAGCTGGAGGCGGGCATCCACGAAAAGAAGGATGCCGCCGAACTGGTGCTAGACGGTCATCTGCTCGGCGAAACCCCGGCGGAAGTCAACCTGCACGAACTGCTCCGCATCGCGCAGACCGAGTTCATGTCGGTCAAAACGATTGATGAGGAAGAACTGGAACAAGACTGGCCGCGCCTGCGTGCCGCGCTCGGCAGGGCGTTCCTGAAGTGGCAAGGTGAACTGAACGAAGTCAAATTCAGGCCTGCCAAAGCGTCGCCGGCGGCGACCAACAACTTTCCAATTTGGCGGCAGTGCTTCAGCCGACGAAAATATTGATTTCTCGGTGAAATTGATGGGCGGTTAGCGCACTGCATTCAAATAGTTCAATGAACACAGATCGCCCCATCCTGACCGTAATCTCGTCGCCTTGCCAGCACCAGCACTTGCCATTTTTAAGGAGAAACCTCGGTAATTTAACATGGTTCGAATATTTGGACACTTCGGGGACGGGTTCGCCGTGCGGCGGGGTGCTTAAAATCTCCGGCAAACATCTCACCACCGGCCAGCGGGCAACTGCTGGCCGTTTTGCTTTTGGTGGTGTGGTGGCCATTGGTGGCAAGTCATTACTAAAAAGAGTGTGTCTATACTTACTTCTGGTCGCCCGCCGTTCAAGTGGGCACCCGATAGGTCAAGCTGCAACTGACGAAAATTGGTTCGGGGGTGGTTGCTGGGACTACACTTTTGACAAATATGAAGGCGGAGGTATTACCTGAATTTCAGCAGCCTTGTTTTTCCACCAGTTGGAAATACAAGGCTGCTACAGTTGCAATCAATCGAAGATATGTGTTTCTATTTATTCAGCAAACAACTGAAACTCGCTGATAACCGGCTCACCATCGGGTTGGCCGTCCGGTTTGTCTGTGGCGACGGTCAAGCGGAAATATCGCGCTTTGACCGGCTTGATGCTCAACTCTTTGTGCGCACCGATAACCGTGCCCGAAGCAATGGTTTTCCATGCGCCGCCAACTTGCGCCTGCACCTCAAATTTGCTGCACCGCGTATAGATTGGTCCTTCGCTCAGAAACACTAGGTTCACAGAATCTTCCTCACCGAGGTCTATTTGCGCCCAACCCTCCCGCGAGTTCTCCGGCCCGGCCCAAATCGTGTCGGTATTGCCATCGTTGATGTGGTCTTTCTTCAACTCGGCCCGGCCTGACCACTCGGCGGAAGCCAAAACCGGCTTGCCCTGCGAAACCGGCTTGACGGGTGGAATCACGACCGGCGCACCTTCGATATCTACAACCACGACGCTGGCGATGGGATCTAGCGCTTGAGGCGGCAAGCCAATGACAACGCCCTTGGCGCTGCTGCTCACCGACAGAGACGCAGCCGGATTGGCGAGCAACCAGGCTTTCTTGACGCGATTGCACACCGGCAGTGCAAGCTGACACGAGGCCGGCCATTGGAAGACATGCAGAAACAGCTTGCCGGGCTTTTGCGTGCAACGACCGTCAAACGGCAGCCACTCAAACGGACTGGCCGTCGTCCCGTGGATCGCCTCGCCGTTGACCTGCATCCACGCGCCGAATTTTTCCAGGCATTGCCGGGCTTGCGGGAGGATTTCGCCGTCGGCAGCCGGGCCGATGTTGAGCAGCATATTGCCGCCTTTGCTGGCGACATCAATCAATTGCCGGAGCAAATCGCTGAACGGCCGGAAGCCGACAAGTCGGTTGTAGCCCCAGTTGTTGGGCAACTGCATCGTCTGGCAGGTTTCCCAGTCAATGCCGGGCAGGCCGGTGGACGGCACTTCGCCTTCGGGAGAAATATAATCGCCGGCGAAGACGTAGCTGTAGGAATTTTTGATGGCAATATCTAGTTTGCGTTGCGGTGGCAGATAGCCGGAGCGGTTGTTGATGATGACGCTGGGCTGGAGCGAACGCGTGTAATCTTCAAGCGCCTTGCCATCGTCGGAGGTCCACACCTTGCGATCCCATGTGCCATCAAACCATACCATGCCAATCGGCCCGTAGCCGGTGAAGAGTTCCTTCAACTCGCCATAAAGATAATTCTTGAATCGCGCCTTGTCCGGCTCGCCCTTCGCATAGTTATTGAACGCGGGGCGGTTCGGCCAGTCCGGGTGATGCCAGTCCATGACCGAGTGATAAATGCAGAACTGCAAACCTTCTTCGTGACACGCGTCGGCCAGCGGCTTGAGCAAATCCTGTCCGCCAGGCAAAACGGCGATGTTCCAGTCATCATTCATCTTCGTTGGCTAGAGACAGAAGCCGTCGTGATGTTTGGTCGTGATGCAAATATACTTGATGCCGGCCGCTTTCATCAGCCGCACCCATTCGCGGGCGTTGTATTTTGAGGGATTCCAAGTTTTGGCCAGCGGGCTGTATTGCGAGCTGGGAATTTGCAGATAGTTTTGAATCCATTCCGCGCCGCCGGTGACGGGTTGGTCTTTCCACTCGCCGGCCAATTGTGAATACAAACCCCAATGAATGAACATTCCGAACTTGGCGTCGCGAAACCACTGCATCCGTGCGTCGTGTTGTTGTGCCGTTTCTTGGAACGGAGTGACTGAGTCGTTCGGCGTTTCGGCTGCGAACATAGCATTCACAACAAGCATGGTTAAGACGCCAGTCAGACAAGTAAGAAGTGGACGGATTTTGATGTTCATTTTCTCGGGTAAAGCCGGGTGTTTAGTTTTGAGCTTTGATTATCTGGCTGCCATACCAAAGCATGCGCGGCAGATGAAACGGGCCTTTGTAGAGATTGCCCTTGGCCCGCTGCGACACGCTGCCGTCGCGGTGCAGGTAGCCATACCATTCGCCAAATTCCGGGTCAGAAAAGTGTTTGAAACTCCAGTCGTGGACGAGCTGATGCCAGCGCGCGTATTTTTCGTCGCCGGTCAGCTTCCACGCCAGCAGCGTGGCGATGATCGCCTCGTTGTGCGGCCACCAGAATTTCATGTCGTGCCAGTATTCCTGCACCGGCTTCCCGAACACGTCGCGCAAGTAAAAAATCCCTCCGCATTCTTCATCCCAGCCGCGCGCCCACATCCAGTCGAAAATTTTCGCGCCGAGTTGGATCATTTTCTTGTCACCGCGCAGCGCGCCCTCGTGCATCACGAACCACGCGCACTCAATGGCGTGTCCGGGATTCAGCGTGCGCCCGTCAATGTGGTCAATCACCGCGCCGTCCGGCGTGACCATCTCCATCAGCGCCGACAATTCCGGCTTGAGAAAATCGCGCTCGATTTCCGCGATGCCCTCGTCAATCCATTCCGTGCAGGTGCGGCCAGAAATTTTTACGTCGCCAAGATTCGCGCGCAATTCCTGCGCCGTCACGATGCAGATCATCAGCGGCGCGAGTCCTTTCGCCGGGCGCGTCGGTTCAAACTTTGGATTCATCACACCGGGCTCGAACGAGTAGCGCAGATAGGTTGCAAATAATTTCCCCGCGTCCTCGGCGGCGCGGCTGTCGCCCGTCGCCTTCGCAAAAGCGGCATTGGCGACGGCGGCAAAACTCTCGCTGTAAACGTAACGCCGCATTCGCAGGGGCTGGCCGTCGTGTGTGACGGAGAAATACATTTTGCCATCAGGCGCGAAGCAGTGCTTTCGTGAGAACTCGATGCATGAGTGCGATGCCTCAAGCAATTCGGCGTGGTGCTCGATCGTGCTGTAAAGTGTGGCGAACATCCAGCCCGCACGGCCCTGAAACCAGACCGACTTGTCCGTGTCGAGCAGCGAGCCGTCGCGGTCAAGCGCCGTCAGGATGCCGCCGTGCTCGCGGTCAAGGCCGTGCTTGAGCCAGAACGGAATGACGTCGTTGAGCAGTGTGTCATGATAAAAAGCGGCCAGCTTTAACCGGCTTTCAGGTGTGGAAAGATAGGTGGTATTCATTTTGCGTTGACGGAAATTTCAAACGTGGACACTGGCAGGCCATCGGAATTCACAAGATTTCCCGCGCTGAATGGCTGCCAGCCGTAGCGAACACGACGCGGTGAACTGACTGCCGCAGCTGACAGCAGAACTTCTTCACCGGAAATCATGGCCGTGGCCGGATAAAAAACGTCGTCCCCACCGGCGAGTTCAAAACTCTCCACGGGCATCGCATCACTGGTTGTCAAACCGGCGGCATGTGAAAAAACAATTTTCACTTCCACGTCGCGCGCCAGGGCCTGCACCGGCTGCGGGCCGCTGAATTCAATTTTCTCGACGTAAACTCTGGCGCGGGCAACGAGCGCGAGGCGGCGGCCGATCTCGCGTTTTTCGCGCGAATGTACGTCGTTCGGCAGGCCATGGTCGCTCGTCACGGCCATGCCGGTATTCGAAATTATCTCCGCGAATTTGCGCTGCTGGTCGCGGAACGCAGGCCAGAACGCAGATTTGTAGCCATTGGTTTGGATGCTCGAAAGCTGGCAGAAGAGAAACGGAACATTTTCACCCCACACCGCGCGCCAATCCTGAACGAGCAGTGGGAAAAGTTTTTCGTGCTGGCGCAGACGGCGTTCTTCGAGCGAATTACTTTCACCTTGATACCACAGCACCCCGCGCAGCGCGAACGGTGCGAGCCGGGCCGGGCCGGCGTCCCACAAAAATGAGGGTTTGAAGTGGTGATTCGCTCCGAGGGCGTCACCCGGCACGGCGAGTCCGGCCTTCAACGCCGCGTCCAGATTTTCGTGGCCGCGCTGGCGGCACCAGTCGTCGAGCGCGGCATTCGTGAGCCAGTTGCCATGCGCCATCGCCCACAAATCTGGGTCACTATCAAGCGCGGCGCGGCGAATCCACGCCTCGGTCGGACTGCCCCCGACGGCGCAATTGATGATGCCGACTGGCACCTTTCCGTCGCGCTGAATTTCGCGGCTGAAATAATACGCGATGGCGGAAAAATCTTTCGCGCTCATCGGCGAGCAATTGTTCCAGTCGCCGTGAAAGAGTTTTTCGGGCGTCATGCGCGCGACTTCATTCGAGCCAAATGGCTTGCTGAAAAAATACTGGCCGGCAAACGCCAAGTTGAGCAAACGAATTTGCGCATTCGTCGCGGCGGGAATTTCCTGCGCGGCGTGCGCCTCGCGCGACAGCGGAAATTCCATGTTAGACTGACCGGCGGCCAGCCAGACTTCGCCAACGAGGACGTTCGTCAATTGCCGATTGCCGATTGCGGATTTTGGATTGTTTGCGGCAGTGACGGTCAGGGTGCGAGGTGCGGCGCTGGCGGGCAGCGAACTCAAAACCACCTTCCAGTTTCCGGCGGAATCCGCAGTCGTGGTTTTCGTCAGGCCGGCGAAGCGAACAGAAACTTTTTCGCCGGCTTCAGCCTGGCCCCAGACCGGCAGCGGTTTATCGCGCTGCAAAACCATGTTGTCGCCAAAGACTGGCGCAAGCATTAGTTCAGCGGGCGCACTAAACGCTGAAATGTTAACAGCGGCGAATGCGATGATGAGCAATGCGAAAAAGGGTTTCATTTTGGGGGATTGAGCAGATGGCGCGTAAATCCAGCCACGACGAGAAATTCGTAGGCGTGGCGCACATTATCTGGAACCGCCTGCGGAATCATAAATCCGAGCCGGGGATACTCCACGATGCGCTGCAAGTCGCCGACCATGATATGAATGACTTCCTCAATCGGAATATCGGCACTCCCGTAGTTCTCAAATTCCAGCGGCGGGGACGAAAGGCGCACCGCCACATCCGGCCACTGTTGGCGAATGGTGGCAAACGCGCGCCGCTCCATGTAAGGCTTCTGGACGGCAATGATTGACTGCACGTCCATGCCGCGCGCGGCGAGCAACTCGCGGGTGAACCGAATATTTTCGCCGGTGTTCGTCGAACGATTTTCCAGCAAACATACGGAATCAGGCACGCCGCAGCCGCGCAGCACCTCGGCGAACATTTCCGCTTCAGAGCGAGCCCACTTTTCGGCCGTGAGCCGGCCAAGCCCGCCAGATAACACCACCCACGGGGCGAGTCCGTGGTGAAACAGATCCGCCCCGTGCTCCGCCACGCGCAAGTCGTGGCTCCCCAGCACGAAGATCAGGTCGGCGGGGGCCAGCGCGTGGCCGAGCCGGTGGTAATTCCAAACCACCTGCGCAGCGAGTTTTATTTCAGCATTCAATGTGAGATTCAGTTCGCTTCAACCCGGCCCGGCTGGGGTGCGCCCTGAGCGTCTGTCAGCCATGCGAGTTGGAAGCGAGCAAAGACAATGCGTTTCGCGCCGTCGGTCTCGAACAGGCAGCCAATGCTGCCGTCCGCCAGCTTCGTCAGGCATGAGTAAGCATAGAATCCCGGACAAATTATTTTGGCCACCGGCCAAATCTGACCTTCGTCATAGCTCAGGCGAATCATGCCATTCGTCCTCGCAGTTTGCGAAGCTGGGTTGGCAAACAGGATAAGGCTGCGACCATCCTCGGGCCAAGAGTAACGCAAAATCGTGGCCATGCAGGACGGTTCCGGCAATTGGGGATTGTCCTGAAACGGCGACCAGGTTTCACCGCCATCGTGGCTGACCGATGTCTTGCGCGTCTTATTTTCATTCTCTTCGGAGCAGCGCACGTTGAGCAAAATGGCACCGTCGGCCAATTCCACGAATTGCGCCTCGCTGCTGATGGTTTTGCCGCTGGTCGTATTTTTCCCCATGCGCCAGGTTTCGCCGCCATCGTCGGAAATACAGGCAAACACATGGCTCTCGTCCCAAGTGCCTTCGCCAGTCGGAATCAAGATGCGGCCACGGCGCGGTCCGCGTTTTAGCTGGAGGCCGATACCGGGGCCAGAACAGGTGAAGTAAACGCCTTCTGGCCGTTTGGTCTGCCGCGTCACATCCCGGGGCCGAGACCAAGTGACGCCGTCGTCATCGCTCCATTGCAGTAGGGTGAGACTGACGTTGGTGCCGGCGAGTCCCGGCGATAGCCGCTTGATATTTTTACCCATGTTCCGTGAGTGAAAGGCGGCGGGGAAATATTGATACATCAACAGCACGCGTCCGAAATCAAGGGCGACGGCGCATGGGTTGACGAGGATGTTGGAGCCGGCTTCATGCACCACTTGGATCGCCTTCCACGAGCGTCCGCTGTCGGTGCTGCGCTTGAGAATAATGTTGTTTTGCGAATGATCACTGAGCGACTGCCGTCCCTCGGCAAAGGCAAGCAACGTGCCTTTCCTCGTCGCGAGCAGCGCGGGAATGCGATAATCCGGCCAGCCGTCCATGCCGTGTTCAAAGACCGTGGAAAATTGCGGTGCCGGAACCGGCGGGTTGTCCGCATACTCATTGATTTGTGAGCGAACACCCCCGACCACCACAACAACAAACATTCCAAAAGTGACAAAACGTCTTTTCATTTCGTGGGTTTGAAGGCGTCGGTTTTGTCAGTCAGCCATGCGAGTTGGAAGCGTGCGAATACAATGCGGTTCGTATCGTCGGTCTCAAACAGGCAGCCGAGGTCGCCGTTGGGCAGTTGCGTGAGGACGCTGTAGGCAAAGCTGCCGGGGAACAAAACTTTTTTCACCGGCCAAGTCTGGCCATCGTCGCGGCTCAAATGAATTGTGCCGTTCTCGCGCTTGGTGCTGTCCGGGCCGGAATAAAGCAGGACGCTTTTCCCATCTTTGGTTGTAGAGCTAAAAATGGAAGCCATGCAGCCGGGATCGCGCAACGCGGGTTCTTCTTGGATTGACGACCACATCACGCCGCCGTCCTGGCTTGTTGCAATTTTGCGGACAGCCTTGCCGCCCCACTTGCGGCTATTGAGCATCACCGAACCGTCAGAGAGTTCGACCATCTGCACTTCATTCACGAGGCTGGTGATTTTTCCGGCGGCGTTGGTGACGCAGCCGCCGGGCGCGGGTTCGCCAATGCGCCAATGGTCGCCTCCGTCGTCGCTAAACACTGCGAGAACATTCCAATGACCAAACGGACCTTCGTTGAACGGAATGATGATTCGGCCGGCGTGTGTGCCATGTTTGAGTTGGATGCCGATGCCAGGACCGCTCGCCACGATTGTCACGCGCCCGGCGTGCTTGGCGGTGCGCGTCACATCCTCTATTTTAGACCACGTCACGCCGTCGTCATCGGAGTGAATGACGTAGTTGCGAACGATGCCCGGACCGTCGAAACCGGGCTTGATCTTGCCATCCCGCTCGCTGAAACCAAATGGATACGACTGGAACATCAAAATGACCCGGCCGGTTTTTCCATCCACAACCGCGCAGGGATTGTTCAGACAATTCTTCCCATCGTCGGCGATGATTTGCAGCGCGCCCCAGGTTTTGCCGCCGTCGAGACTGCGCTTGAGGATGAGCTTGTTGTTCGCCTGATCGGCGGCAACAGCGCGTCCCTCGGCGAACGTCAGCACCGTGCCTTTTTTTGTCACAACCACCGACGGGATGCGGATGGACGGAAACTGGTCCTTG
>Ga0182030_10008994_pt1 | contig 20542 bp, 14 predicted proteins | sample 812S3MmetaG_FD_121299 | JGI IMG/M metagenome (GOLD analysis project Ga0182030, IMG submission 121299) | Permafrost microbial communities from Stordalen Mire, Sweden - 812S3M metaG (Illumina Assembly) | ecosystem: Environmental > Terrestrial > Soil > Wetlands > Permafrost | place: Sweden... | reverse complement strand
TGAATTCTTATTTACGCAGCTTCTTTTGTTTTTGCCCTTAATACAGAGATGTTGTACTCCACTTGCAGGCGCATCCAGAATTCAGCGCTAATGCCTAAAATTTTCTCTATTTTAAGTGCAATTTCTTCACTGATATTTCTCTTGCCTTTGAGTATGTCACTCATGTGAGAGGGATACATTCTGATATCCATGGCAAATTTTGATTTTACTAATCCTCTTGCTTTAAGTTCCATCTCCAGGACTTCTCCGGGATGTAATAAAACATCTGTTCTGAGCTCTTTTCCATTAGAGCCGATAATACCGTTTTTCATTGCTTACAATTTTTATTTTTATTTATAGTGATTTGACAACTGCTCAATATGCACTATTTCTATTATATCTTTTAAAATTTTAAATTCTAACCTGTACGCATCATTAACCCTAACTGAATACAGTCCTTTCTTGTCTCCTTTTAAAGCTTCAAAATTTAAACTCTTAAACTTAGATAACTCTACAGAACTGCTTACGTTATTAAGTATTAAAATAGTCTTTTTGAATTTCTCTATTACTACTGTACTATATCTCGGCTTTCCTTTAACCGGTTCTCCTGTAAATAGCTTTTCTAAATAACTATTATTAAATTTAACAAGCATAAAATCTTATGAATAAAAACCAATTTTTAAATATTCTACAAATATAGTAAATTATATTTAATTTACCTAATATATGTAAATAATAATTTTAATCACATCGGAAAAAACAATTGATTTATCCGAATTGGTTTTATACAAAATGAACTGAGATTTTACTGGGGTTCCAGGAGGGTGTTTTTTGTATGTTTTATCCGAGGGAAAAAAATGAAATATTTGATTACATTTGGTAACCGGCAGCATCGCTTTTTAAAAATCCATATCAATACAATACAAAATATGCAATATCTATATCCTCCTCAAATATTTCGTCCGGGAATTCAAGAAACAAGTTCACATCGTCTATATTTTTAAGTAAGTATTCTATTGCCCATCCTGTATCGAGGGCTTTGTCGCGACGGGTAAGACTTGTTACTGCAGGACGATCAACAGCTTCCCCTTTGATGGTAGCAATTAACCGTTCACGTCTTGTCATTTTATTCATTTTACGACAATACTATTTCCATCTTCTAATACAATGTTCTGCTCAAACTCAACAAATATTTTATTTTTCTCTTTTTTTAAAACAAATGTTTTACCGGTTGGTTTTATCTCAAGTTTTGTCATTCCTTTAAATGATGAAGGTAAAATAATTTTACGTATAGGCCATTTCCCAGTTAAAACTTTTATCTCAATGGTATTTGTATTGCAGATAAAATGAAAAGTTCCTGATGGCAGAGCAAAAAATAAGGTATATGAGCTATCTTTTATTACCGGATTGAAATAGTATTCACCCTGGTTTACTGACAGACCCAATAAACCATTTATGATTCCCCATGCTGAGACATCTCTTATATAATGACCGGCAGCTTCCTGATGGCTCCAATAAAGTCCATTCTTCCGGTACCTGTCTTCAACCGTTTGAATTATTTGCAAAGCTTCATTATAATGACCACGATATAACATAAACGAAGCAAATGCCAGCTCAACACCACTCCATGACGTGTTGTCCTGATCGTTCCAAACACTGTCGCGCATTACTCCCATAAATGGTTCGCCAGGGTATGAACAATTCTTAAGCATATACCCGTTTTCAAAATTATTCTTTATAACTGCTGTAATTGATTTTTCAATTTTATCTTCATCAGTTATAGATCCAAGGTTCGATTGTAAAGCTATCCATTGTCCAAACAACTGATCTGTAAGACAACCATTGTTGATACCAAAATAACCTTTTTCATTGTTATATAATCTAAAATATTCACCCGTCCATAGCTTATCGACCATAAGTTTCTTTCCCTTTTCAAATATTTTTTTGTATTCTTTTGCAGCTTCCCAATCATGCATTGTTTCAGCACCTGACATGGCAGCTTCTATTGCGCTTAGCCACTGCGATTGAATGTATGATGCCATGCCATGCATGGGTATGTTGTCATAACTACACCCATTGTTGTGTGAATATATTTCAGGCATCTGGTCTTTGTCGCGGTCAAGTTTATCGAGACTATACTGTATAATATTCTTTATGGATTGCCAGTAACTCCGAAGATAGGCCGTATCGTTAGTCCAAAAGAACAAGCTCATTACTACTTGTATATAGTCTGAAGGCCAATCGGAACGTAAACCACCAATGCTCCCGTCGGAATGTTGCCTTTCCCTCATATCTTCCAATGCCGAACTGAGCAATTCCGGGAATAAACATGTATATAGAATTGAACCGTAGATATTTACATCAAGATTCAACCAATTCACTGGACCACCGACAGAAGCTCCAACCAGCCCACCATCGTCATTAACGCCAAACGCTCCATTCTTTGATAGACTACAGTTAGTTATAAGACTGTTTAGTTGAGAATTCACTTGATTAAGAATAAAAACAGGAACTGTACTGGCATAAAAGTTTCTTTGAAATTCTGATGTATTAAGACTCAAGGTATTAAAATTATCTTTCATATAACTGGCTACTTCTGTAGCATTGCCAAAGAAATTTTCATAATAGTGCCCCACTTTATTTAACTTATCAGGAGTTTCACCATTATCTATTCTTTCATCGGCATTGAGTTCTGAATAATGGTTTGGGTAATACCAGGTGGTTAGAAAAGTGGAGGAACTTTTTTGACCTGACTGAAGTTTAATGGATGAAGCTACTGCACAGTACAGGCCTTGTTCACTATTGATCATACTTTCATCTGTTATAGCTTTGCCATGATCCATATTTCTTCCATCTGTTTTTGGAAAATCGGCAGGTAATTCTGGCATGTCAGGCTTATAACCTTCGGTATCGTCTAAATTAGGTAGTTTAAAGTTGCGAAGAGCATACTCATAAAATGGATGCAAGTGCGTCCAACCGGCATAATAAGAAGATGAACCGGACATAACTCCAATACCCATTTGTCCCATATTACTATATGGTTTATCAACATTAGCTGTCATCTCACAAAAAATATAATCTGGTTGCTCAATCACTCGAGTCTTAAATGTTTTTTTGTTGGTGTGATAAGCTGTCAGGTTTCTTTCAACGGCAATTATGGTCACATACAGCTGTTTCGAGGTATTGGAAATAATTTCGAAATTAAAATAAATACCTGGAAGTGAAGAGTTCTTCATATCGTGGGGGATAAATGGATTAAATGTTTTCATCCGTAAATAAAAAGGCATTTCAGAGTCTTTAAATTCTAACCATGTGTACGGAAATCTTGCCGAATATTGAATAGTTTCAATATTCTTCAACCAAGAAAAAAAAAATACGAAATATCGTATATACCCATGCCAGCAACTTCCATGTTGTCATTAACCCGCAAAAGCCTCATGCGAGGTTGTTGACCTTCTTCCTGATACCTAACAATAAAAAACAGGAAATTATCCTGACGGTCTATATCGTAACCCACTTCAGGACTATTGCGAACTTTCAGAAATGGACCATTACCACGAGGCACATTGTTAAACAGAAACCAGTTATAAAATTTTCATAAAAATCCTTTTTTATCTATTAATTCTATCTTATTTATGCTAATGATAGATTTTGGGATTGAATGGAAAGAATATCCATCATATCTATATAACCCTGCAACAGTATTCATCCAAAGAAATCCATCCTGATCTTGTAAAACAGACATGACCATAGTCATTGGGAGTCCATCTTTCAGTCCTATTTTTTGAAATGTATAAGATTGATTTAAAGACCATTGAATTGGAATAAGGAGAAACAATAAGATAATAGAAATTTTCTTCATTTACTAATTCTTCCTTTGATAAACTACTTCAAAGTTAAATGTGGTTGATAGTTAATAAAAATAATGCCAAAAAAAAGTATAATAAATTCGTTACTGATCTCCGGTTTTTCATCTCTATCCCTCTGTTATTCCAATCTCAACCTCTATTCTTTTACTTTCCTGCGGTTGGAGCACAGGTAACAAACCTTCTTCACGCAAGGTTTTTCTGTTTTTGCATGGAGCATTACATGGTTCTATTCCCAACACATATTCGCCTTGTCCCATCATTTTCCATTCCGTACAATAGGGCAATGAATGGGTATTAAATTTTACATATAAAGTACCTTTTGATAATTTTTTATTGGTCAGGCTCACAATTGTATTCCCTTCCTTATCTCCATTAACTTCGTGTGTAAATACTCTTTCTTCATATCCAACCTGGGGTTCAATAAAGGTATGGTATGATGAAATTTCATTTTTAAATTTCTGATCTCTTGCTGTTGTTTTTTTTGCATCAATTGTCAACACGGAATGCTCATCAAGCATTGGATAACCAATATTAATATGATACAATATAGTAAAGGGATCCGGCTGATACCCAACATTGGTTATAATATCAATAATACGAATGATATTACTTCCGATTACAGATTCTATATGCCTTTCATTTCTTATCTTGTTTCCAAAAAGATGTCCTTCTTCGATAACACCTTTTAACCGTATATGATAATTCTCTCCCTCCCACCCTGAATTATCTGCAACCTGTCTGGCAGGAATTGTTGAATATCTGCCATGCAATCCAAGTTGTTCTCCATGATCATCTACAGGGGGACCAAAATGAGTCAAACCGCAGGTTGTAAGTAAACCTCCGGTAAATGTCCGCAACCAGCCCACTCCTTCGGATTCATAAAATGAGGGATGTGCTTCTCCGTTATTGGTTATGAAAACCAGGTTTGATCCTTTATACGAAGCCAATGAAATGTCCATCCCCCTGTCGGGTAGAACAGTATAAGTAAGTCCACCTCCGGTGTTGACATCAATCGCCCGCATATTTCCCGCGAAACCATCAGTTAAAATAGTTGGCCTGGCATATCCCAACTGAGACAGGTTGCCAATGCGTTTTAACAATTCGTTTTTTTTAAGCATATTTTTTATAAAATAGTTATATTATACATTTGGTCATCTCTATAAAAAATCAGACACCGGGATTCCAAAACTGCTTTAAGGCAGGATATAATTTTTTATAGTCTTCAAATTTATGAGAATATATTTCTGCTTTATAATGATCTGGATAGAATATTTTTGTTTGTCCCATATCCTGAAGAATCAATGAATGAATGTCTTCCCCTGTTACTGCAGCACAGGCAAGCATCGCGGCTCCAAAACAACCGGCTTCATTAATTTCCTTTGTTTCAATAGGTTTGTTTAAAATGTCCGCTTTCAGTTGTGTCCATTTTGGATTCCTGATTCCACCACCTGTTGCAATGAATTTATTTATTTTCATTCCCGATGTTTCCATCAATTCTAAGTTCAGTCTCATCTCCATAGCAACACCTTCTAATAATGCTTTCATTATTTCAACCCTGCTTGTTGTCATCTGAATCCCTATGATGGCTCCTTTTGCCTGTGTATCAAAATAGGGTGTTCCGGTTGCTGTGAAATACGGCAATACTAAAAGATCTGTTGGGAATTCAGGCATAGAAGAAAGCAAAAGAGAATATGGATTTTCTCCTGTTCGTTTCGCTCTCTCTTTTTCTGATTGCCCGAATTCATCACGAAACCATTTCAGGATACTTCCACCTGTCAGACTATATGCTACAGTAGTGTACTGGTTTTCGAGCGTATAATCATAACAGCATAAATTATTTTTCATCAGCTCATCAGTAAAACTTGGCTTTTCAAGCATGGGACAAAAACATTCAACTGTTCCAGTCGCATACATACTTATCCCGGGTTTTGTGATACCGGCTCCCAGAGCGCCAACAGTCTGATCATGCCCGCCCGTGATCACTTTTACTTCATGCACAAATCCCAATTGCTTAGCCATATCTTTTCGGATGATTCCAATGATTTTTCCCGAAGCTACCGGGTTTGCCAGTTTGGATGAACCCAAACCAATTGACTTCAGAATTTCTTCACTCCAGACATGTCTGCGAACATCAAATAACATTGTTCTCCCGGCCATAGGCCAGCTGATGGCAGGATCAATACCTAATGCATGATGCATTAAATCTTCGAAGCAATAAAACTTAATCGTTTTGTTCCAGATATCGGGTTGATTTTCTTTAATCCAGATCAGTTTGAATAATGAAAATAAAGGATGAGCCGTATGCCCTGTTATCTGATACAGTTTGTCTATTCCAAAATTATGACTCCATTCCTTAGCTATCTGATCAGCCCTCGAATCAGAAGAGACCATCGCATTTCGGAGAATCTTATTGTCTGTTCCTATGCAGGTAAAAGCTTCTCCCTGACTTGATATACACATGGCTTCAACAGGATTGTCGTAAATTTTAGCATTCACTTCACGAATCGAATCAAAACAAGATGACATCACTTTTTCTGATTCCAGTTCAGCCCAACCGGGCTTGGAGCAGATCAGAGTATACTCCCTGTATGCCGATGCCAGCTCCTTTCCCGTTTCATTAAATACTACAGCTTTACAGCCGCTTGTGCCAATATCAATACCAAGGTAGCTCATCGGGTTTATATTTCTGTGATTTCATATCCTAAGTATCTGGTAAAAGCCTCACGTATGGCAACACCAACATGTCCTTTGGTAACGCTTACATGATGCCTGTAGCCGGAATAACCGATTGTATATAATTTTTGCTGTAAATCTTTTATTTTAGCTACTCCCCCACATCCAAAGAATCCTTTTTCAATTTCATCTTTTGTAAATTCTCCCTCACCTATGTAAGTGAATATTTTACCATCCTGTGTTTTAGAACTGGCAAAAGTAATATCGTTTGGAGCTATTCTTCCAACATTACAACCAAAGCCACATCCGGAACCCATTGCTTTTGCAAACATAGGATGATCAATTATCTCTCCTTTGGCAGTCATAAGGGACTGAGCTACCGGCCCACAATGGAAGAGTATACATTTATCCGGATCATTTCCATAATTGTTGTTCCAGTCAAGACAGGTAGCAGACTCCCCCGAAGCAAGGTTCAACGCGTACATGGTAACTGCGTTACAAATGTCAAGCTCGCATGCAGCAGGAATTCCTCTGTCATTAATTTCGCTTAACAAAACACATGGCGATACTTTAAATTCTTTTTCAATTTCAATCCAACAACGCAGTGCCATAGCATTCATACCAAATTCCATTATTAATTCATCAATCACAACTCCAAGACGGGTGAGATTCTCAAGCGCTTTTTCCGGAACACCTTTCCAGTTGGTATAGTTCTTCAATCTGTCAGCTTTTGCTTTTGCTGCCGAAGTATTAAGATCCAGCGCATGCGCCCGCATAAACAATTCGGACAAATCAAGCGCTTCAGTTGATATACCATATTTCTGCAATGCCAGTTCATCGTACCGGACTGTTTTAAAGGCGGTGGTACGCGCTCCAATGGCCCCTACTGTAAATCGCTTCATGCCATTCACAACTTTACAGACCCTGTCAAAATCAGTAATTTGTTTTACAAATTCATCCGACAAAGGATTTACAACGTGTGGCTGGAAAACAGTATAAGGAAGACGATACTGATAGAAAACATCCATGATGGAAAATTTACCACAGAATGAATCCCGCCTGCTGGCAAAATCCATCTTACCAATTTCATCGGGATAAGCCAGAATAAAAATAGGAACATTCGCATCACGTAAAGCTGCAATGGCTCCTGTTTCATCGCCAAAATTGGGAAGACATAATATGACACCACCAAATTTTCCCCTGTGTTCTTCAAGAAATTTAGCATATTTTAAACCTTCGTCTGTTGTTTCTACAGCTCCATAACGGGTTGCTGATGCATCCATCAGGATCGTCTGATGATCCAGTTTTTTTAATGTTCCCGATAATTCTTTTCTCGCACCGGCAATTAACGACTCCGGGAAAAAACCCCTGTTTCCAAAGTACAAAGCAAATGTTGTTTTCTTTTCCATATGTATTTTATTAAATTATTTTAACCTTTTATTCAATCATTTTTAAAGCTGTTCCATTTATTTCCAGTTCATTTAATATCAGGTCAGTCATTGCCTTATAAACAGCTTCCTGTGCTTCTTTTACAGATGTATTCATATAAGTTTCATAGGGTTGACGGATGGCTGTTGCTATATTAATTTTTGCAATTCCATGCTTGAACGAATCCATGATATATGGTTTTCTGATTCCTGTTCCACCATGTAAAACAAGTGGGATTTGAGTCATCCTATTTATTTTATCAAGATGCTGAATGTTAAGGCGCGCTTCCACTTTTTTAATATTTTTCTTCGAAGCAGAAATAGCGCCATGAATATTCCCGATAGCCACCGAAAGCCAATCAGTCTGCGTTTCCTCAACAAATCTTTTCGCTTCATCAGGAGAAGTAAATCCTTTTCCTGAAGTAAATAATTCATCATAAGGAGGCATTGGCCCTTCTTCATGTCCCATCACCGCTCCCAGTTCCGCTTCAACAGGTATGCCCGCCTGATGTGCCATTGTGGTTATTTTTAAAGTCTGAGTGATATTCTCTTTTAATGATAATCTCGATCCATCAACCATTACCGATTCATAACCCAGTGTAATGGCTTCAGCAATGTCTCTTTCAAAATCAGTCCTTAGATTGTCTTCATCAATAACCGGCACATGATCCAAATGCAGGCGGGTATATCGGATATCTTTAACTTTTTCATATTCATCACGAATGGCTTTCATACTTTTCGACTGGAACTTGATCCATTCCAAACGTGCTACTACAATAAGTCCAAAACACATTGTGTCTTTTAAAGCTTTCACAACAGGTTCCATCATTGGCAAATAAGGAATATTAAAAGCCGGAACGACAAATCCCTGCTTCCAGGCTTTTCTGATGGCATCTCCCGTGCTTATTTCTGTTTTTGTCATATCAATTATTGCTTATATATTAGTTTAAGAAAATAAAAATAAGTGTATTTTAATATTGCTAAATTACATTGAAAGAAAGAAGAAGGCTACAACCTGATTTGCCAAATAATGTACTATATTTACATTGTATTTATTTAGATCAATAAATATTGATAATATATGCAAGTCTTTTATGAAAAACTAACCGTTGATGATCATTCAACATTTTTATATGTTGATATCAAATTATCCCGGTTCACCTCTCCTTTACATATTCACGATGAGTTTGAATTGATTCTGATAAAAAACAGTGTTGGCAAATTGTTTACTGGAAGTACTGTGAATAACTTTAAAAATAATGATTTGTTCTTCTTTGCACCAGGTCTATCCCATTGCTTTTATAATGATAAATCGTTCCCAAAAAGTCGTAAATATGCCAATGCCATTGTCGTTCATTTCAAAAAAGATTTTCTTGGTAACGATTTTCTCAACCGGTCAGAAACGGCAATCCTTAAAAAACTTTTTGTAAAATCGCGATCAGGTATTTATTTTAAAAATGCAGATGAATCCTTAAAGAAAAAATTTATTCATCTTGGCAAATTAAAAGGATTAGTAAGAATAACTGCATTTTTAAATATATTGGATGAGTTATCTTCACAACGATTTCTAAAGCTTTTAACCAATGAAAACATGGCAGATCTCGCCAATCTGCAAGATTCAAAAAGAATTACAGATGTGTATAGCTATGTTGCAGAAAATTTTGATAAGGAAATCAGTTTTACAAAAGCTGCTTCAATAGCCAATATGCAGAAATCTGCATTTTGCAGGTATTTTAAAAGAAAAACAAAAAAGAAATTTTCTTCATTTGTAAGTGAAGTCAGAGTAGCTCATGCTTTAAAACTTTTAACTGAAACTGATAAAACCGTATCAGAAATTGCTTTTGACTGTGGTTTTAATAATATTTCATTTTTTCACAGACAGTTTAAATATTTTCAAGGGGTATCCCCTGGTGAAATGAGGACTCAATCCTTTCAAAAAATTAATCTTTAGGGATGATACTCCCGATCAGGGCACAAAAAAAAACATCCATGTTATAATCTAACATGGATGTTGCTTAGGCCAAATTATTGCTTTATCAATTTCTTTACAACAATTCCTTGATCAGTCATTATTTTTATGATATAGACCCCATCAGAAAGACCTGATATATCAATTGCTGTCTTTGTGTCTGCAGCAGTCAAAGATGTAACGATTTGTCCCTTTGTATTAATTATTTCAACGGTTCCGCTGGTTACACCCGTTATCTGCAATTTATCATTTGCCGGATTGGGATAAATAGAAATATTGTCCGTTGCAGATGCTGAGATTCCCTCACCTATATAATTATACATATCAGACATGCTTTTGCATCCACCGCCATTAGTGACCGAAACCTGATAAAAACCTGACTGACTCGCATCATAAAATTGTGATGTTGCACCGGTAATGGAAGTGCCATTAAGATACCACTGATAGGCAGATGCACTACTTGATGCCAGTACTGATCCACTGGCACTTATTGTCGGAACTGAACATGTTACTTTAAATCCATAATCCTGTGTTTGACCCCAGGTCAATTGTTTGCATGGATCCGAAGGTGCTCCCAGATCATAATAATCTGCTCTGACACGCATTCTGTATGTGCCGGGTGCAACAGTTCCCGGAACCGTAAAACTTCCGGTAGTTGTCATCTCTTCCTCAGTATTATCGTCTGCAATAACTTGCTCTGATGTTTCAAAAACACCGTCATCATTATAGTCTATCCACACAGAAAATGACATGGCATTATCATTGGATGTGAAAGACATGTTCGTGACAGCTAATTGTGAATTTGATGCAATATAAGAACCGCTGTAATCAGTATAGGAAGTAACTGCGCAATTCATTTCATTATTAAAATTGGTAATTCCTCCGGTTATTGATACATTGGAAATCCACATATCACTACAAATGTAAACTGATGGTACAGGAATACAATAACAGATCGTTATCATTTTCACATCCAAAGAAGATGAATTAGATGATAATCCGCTGTTGGAACAGGCAACATGACAACGATAATAAGAAGCAACGGCTTGCGAAGTTGTAAAAGTATTGCCGGTAGCACCTGAAATACTCGTCCAAGTACTGTTATCAGGAGATGACTGCCATTGATTGTTTATACCCGCCCCGGTTGATGATCCGGTTAAACTTAATGTAAAATCTGCACCATTACAAACAGAATTGAATGAAGAGACAGTAGTACCAGCAGTTGGCGCTCCTGTACAGGGAGGGTTGTAAAGGGTTATTGTATAATCTTCAACATCAGAATAATCATATGTTCCACAAGGTTCAGCGGGGTTTTCGTCTTCATTCAGGATGACCCTCATTCGTACGGACCCATTAACACAGTTGCCCGGTACTGTAAAACTGGAACTATAGGTCGTATTGGCTTCTTCCATATAGATACCACTTGCGATCATTTCTGTGGATGAAAAAACACCATCATTATTAAAATCAATCCAGGCACTAACATAATTTTCAGCATATTCTCCACCCTGGAAGCCAATGGAATAAGTACCACTGGCAGACAATGTTGTGCTGGTTGTTCCTCCCTCAGGAGCATATAAGGTGTAACACTGCGTTGAGGAGCTTGAATGTCCTGTGTTATTTGTCATGTCCGGAGTACCGTTTAATGATACTTGCGTAAGATAATTTCCATATTTAGCATAGTTACTGCAATATTCAACTGTCGGTGTACAATAACAGATGGTAGTCATTGTGTCATATAATGAAGTTGAATTAGACGATAATCCACTGCCGGTACAGGTTACCTTGCAACGATAATAAGTAGAAACCGCCTGTGAAGTTGTTAAAGTATTACCGGTAGCGTCTGTAATATTTGTCCATGTACTGTTGTCAGGAGACAATTGCCATTGATAATTTAATCCGGTTCCGGAAGATATTCCGGTTAAACTTAATGTAAAATCCGCACCATTGCAAACAGGATTTGTTGTAGAAACTGTAGTACCTGCAGTGGGTGTTCCCGAACAGAGCGTGTTGTAAAGGGTTATTGTATAATCTTCAACATCTGCAAAATCATATGTTCCACAAGGATCAGTGGGGGTTTCGTCTTCATTCAGGATGACCCTCAACCGCACGGTACCAATAACACAGTTGACCGGTACTGTAAAACTACTGCTATATGTTGTATTGGATTCTTCCAGATAGAGGCCATTTGCAATCATCTCTGAAGATGAAAAAACACCATCATCATTAAAATCAATCCAGGCGCTTACATAATTTTCAGCATATTCTCCGCTTTGGAAGCCAATGTAATAAGTATTACCAGCTGACAACGTGGTTGAAGTTGCACCACCCACCGGAGCATATAAAGTGTAACACTGTGTTGATGAAGTTGAGTGTTCTGTATTGTTCACCATTTCAGGTGTACCATTTAAAGACACCATTGAAAGATAATTTCCATATTCAGCATAGTTACTGCAATCTTCAACTGTCGGCGTACAATAACAGATTGTTGTCATTGTAACATATATGGAAGTTGTATTAGAAGATAATCCGCTGTTCGTGCAGGAAACACTACAACGATAATAAGAAGCAACTGCCTGTGAAGTTGTAAATGTATTTACATTTGCACCGGATATATTTGTCCAGGTACTGTTATCAGGAGATGACTCCCATTGATACTTTATACCGGCCCCCGTTGTTGTTCCGGTTAAACTTAATGTAAAATCTGCACCATTACAAACAGGATTGGCTGTAGAAACAATTGTACCAGCAGTCGGTGTTCCTGAACAAGGAGTGTTGAATAAGGTAATCTGATAATCTTCAACATCACAATAATCATATGTTCCACACGGATCAGTGGGACTTTCATCATCATTCAGAATGACCCTCAACCGTACGGACCCATTAGCACAGTTGCCCGGTACTGTGAAACTGGAACTATAGGTCGTATTGGCTTCTTCCATATAGATACCACTTGCGATCATTTCTGTGGATGAAAAAACACCATCATTATTAAAATCAATCCAGGCGCTTACATAATTTTCAGCATATTCTCCACCTTGGAATCCAATGGAATAAGTAACACCGGCTGACAAAGTGGTGGTTGTTATTCCTCCTACCGGAGCATATAAAGTGTAACACTGTGTTGACGAAGTTGAATGTCCTGTATTATTATACATGGCAGGTGTACCGTTCAACGACACTTGCGAAAGATAATTTCCCATTTCTGCATAGTTACTGCAATATTCTACTGTCGGGGTACAATAACAGATTGTCGTCATTGTAACATGAAATGAATTTGAATAAGAAGACAACCCGCTGTTTGTACAAGTAACCTGACAGCGATAATATGTTGCAATTGCCTGTGATGTTGTTAATGTATTATCGGTTGCGCCTGAAATATTTGTCCAGGTACTATTGTTAGGTGATGATTGCCATTGAAAGTCTATACCAGCTCCATAAAAGGTTGCTCCGGATAAACTTAATGTGAAATTTTCTCCATTGCAGGCAGGATTGGCTGTAGAAACAATAGTGTCTGCAGCAGGTGTTCCAGAGCAGGGTGTGTTGACCAACGTTATCTGATAATCTTCAACATCAGCCCACTCATAGGTTCCACAAGGATCAGTGGGGCCTGAGCCATCATTTAAAATGACCCTCAACCGAACTGGTCCATTAATTGAGTTTCCAGGCACTGTGAAACTAGAAGAAAATGTAGTACTGGCCGATGATAAATAAACACTGCTCGCGATCATCTCTGATGAGGAAAATACGCCATCATTATTAAAATCAATCCAGGCACTTACGTAATTTTCATCAGTCTTCCCACATTGAAAGCCAATGGAATAGGTATTACCACCAGTAAGAGAGGTAGTCGTTGTTCCACCAACCGGACTATAGAGCGTGTAACACTGAGTTGAAGAACTATTATGACCTGTATTATTTGTCATATTAGGGGAGCCGTCTAAGGAAACCAGCGAAAGATAATTCCCATATTCAGCATAGTTATTGCAATATTCCACAGTCGGGGTACAATAACAGGTAGTTATCATAGTCACATGTAATGAAGTCGAATAAGCAGATAATCCGCTATTGGTACATATTACATGACAGCGATAATAAGTAGCTGATGTTTGTGTCAGGCTTATTGTATCGTAAACAGCGCTTGAAATGTTTGACCAGGTGCTATTGTCAGGAGACGATTGCCATTGATAGGTCAAACCACCTGCGGAAGTTGATCCGGATAAACTTAATGTGAAATCTACACCACTGCAAACAGGATTGGCAGTAGATACCGTTGAACCTCCAGTGGGAGTTCCCTTACAGGGACAATTAACATCGTAATTAACACTTGCTCCGTTATGACTAAGATTCGTATCCAACTGATCGGATTGAACAATGTCTGCATAGGCGGAATAGATTCCCATAACAGTAGAGACCCCATTAATAGTTAATGTAGCTTTTGCATCCGGAGCCAGGGATGAAATATTCCAGTAGCCCGAAAATGAATTATAGGAACCTGTAGAAGCGGTAGACGAACTATAGGTAAATGTCGTCGGCAAACTGGCCGTGGCAACAATTCCGGTCGCTGTATCAGGACCACTATTTGTTATGGTAACAGTAATGGTTGCGGAAGAATCCGGACAAAAAGTTGTGTCAGAAGTACTGATCTTTATCTGAAGATTCGCCTGCTTGCCTGGTAACGTTCCAAAAACCATAATCCGGTTCATATCCCTGCCTGCTACGAATAATCTTCCATACAAATCGAAACTGACATTATATATGTGATATAAGTTTTGGTTTGTTGGAGTGCCATTGGGATAAAATTCCGAATTAGAGGTGAAATTCGGTTGTCCCAACACAACATCTGCCGCTGCCCCGTTAGAGGTAGGAATAGAATTATATATAAGTACTCTGCTATTATTATATTCACCTATTGCCAGCACCCCGTCAGGTGAGACAGTCACACCTACAGGAGTTGTAAATTGTGTTTGTGATATTCCTGAGGTGCTTAAACCAAAACCTGTTTGACCAATTACCACATCAGCACTCGCGTTATTGGAAGTTGGAATGGTGTCAAAAATTAAAATCCGGTTATTAGACTGATCCGCTACTAAAAGTTTTCCATCGGGAGAAACCCATAATCCCCAAGGTTCCGACATTTGATTAGCCGCATTTCCAGAGCCTGATGTCGTAAAATCCGGTTGACCAACAACCACATCTGCAGGCGTTCCATTTACAGTGGGTATTGAATTCCAGATTAAAACCCTGTTATTATTCCACTCAGAGACGATCAGTTTGCCACTGGCAGAGACATAAACTCCTAAAGGACCATAAAGTTTATTTGCAGCGGTTCCGGAAATGGAAGATGTGAAATTAGTTTGTCCCAAAACAACATCTGCTGGCTGACCCACGGAGGTCGGCAGACTGTTCCATATCAGAACTCTATTGTTCCCGGCATCCGTTACTATTATTTTATTACCATCCGGGGAAAAACCGACTCCATTAATATAACTTGTTAAACTTTGAGAAAGACCACTTGAACAATAGTTAAAACGACTCGCTCCCAAAACATACGCCGATGATTGCCCATTGGTTGTAACTGTCTTGTTCCAAAATTGGGTGCGGTCTCCACCTTGATTCGCCACCGCGAGCCATCCCTGCGAACTAATGGCACAATAAGAAGGCCCATCTATGCCTCCCTGTGAACAGGAACTTGAATCTGTAGCAAAACTTAATTGACCAATGACAAGGTTTGCAGCCTGATAAGTTGTGAAAGTTTGTTGTGCATGGATACTTAGAGATAAACATAGAATACTCAAACACAATAGTTTTGATTTAATATTTTCCATAATAGTTAGGTGTTTAAATTTGATTTCTTCACCAAAAAGAAAAAAAATATATTATATTTCTGTTAGAAATATGTTTAATATTTTAATATTTTATTTCAACCAATTCTATCATATTGTCTTACAATTATTTTCATATTTTTCCAGGTAGCTTTAATTTAACTTCATCGTTAAACCTTCTTTAGGACAATTATTACTTGTAGAATAATAATTAAATTTTATCTTTGTATAAACATCTTCTTTGATCATGAGAAATGACTAAAAACGAAGATTCTGATCAAAACGCTGACTAAAGTCAGACCCTAATAAATAGAGTCATAATGACTGAACAACCGGGAGAAAAACTTCGACAGATACCACAAACAACCGAACGGGTTGATGTACTCAATGAACTATCCTGGCATTACAGATACAGTAATGTTGATAAATCACGCGAATACGCAACAGAAGCTATTGACTTATCAAATCTATTGAAATACAATATCGGGCTTTATCGTGCAACTTTTCATAAAGCCATGTTCCGTTTCTGGTTGTCTTTAGATGATAATTATCTGGCTGATATCCTTTCCTGTTTAGAAATTTTTGAAAATGAAAATGATATACAGTATCAGGTAAAAGCCTTGAATTTACTTGGTGGAATATTTGATAATTATGGTGATTATGAAAAAGCATTAGATTTATGCCGCAGGGGTATAGAAAAAGCTGAAATGAACAGCCTCTTTTCGGGTAAAGCTGATTGTTTAACAACCGTGGGTCAGGTTTATCTGCGCATCGGAGATTATGACCTCGCCATTCAGCATCTCGAAGAAGGTCTGAAGCTACGCGATCAGCTTGACGAACAAATGGCCGCCTGCTCTTCTTTAAATTTGCTGGCCCGAACTTATTTGTTGCAAAAAAATTATAGCAAAGCTGAAGAATACTATTATAAAAGTCTTGATTTACGAAAAAATATTAATGACCTATATGGCATTCCCTGGACCTACCTTGGACTTGCCACATTATACGAACAGCATGAAGAATATGAACGGGCAATAGACTTGTACAACCAGGGAATGGAACTTAACAAAAGTTTCCTGCATGAAAAGAGATACCAGATGCTGGTTCTTTTGGGTATTGGGAAAATTCAGGTAAAAATGAAAAAGTTTCAATCTGCAATTATTACCCTGGAACAAGCGTTGAACCTCGCCAGTGAAACAAAAATAAAACCTGTCTTATCAGATATCCACAAGGAACTTGCTCAGGCTTACGAATCAATCAGCGAACCCGCTAAAACGCTCTTTCATTACAAAGAATATATAAAGCTTAAAGAAGAAATACTAAATAACGAAACGAGCAATAGGTTAAAAAAACAACAAATTGCTTTCGGCGTTGAAAAAGCTCAGAAAGAAGCAGAAATTTACCATTTAAAAAATGTTGAACTGAAACGGGCTTATGATACACTTGAGATCAGGAATACAGAAATTCTTTCAAGCATCACTTATGCCAAACGCATCCAGGATGCAATGATACCACCATCATTACTGATAAAAAAATACTTCTCTGATTCATTTATTCTTTTTAAACCCAAAGATGTGGTAAGCGGTGATTTTTATTGGATTGAAAATAAAGAAGACTTGTTGCTCTTTGCCGCGGTGGACTGTACCGGTCACGGCGTTCCGGGAGCCTTCGTAAGTATCATCGGGCACAACGGTTTAAACCGATGCGTGAATGAATATGGACTGTTTTCACCATCCCTTATTTTAGATAAACTTACCGAATTGGTACTTCAAACCTTTGAAAAGAGTATCGAAGAAGTGAATGACGGAATGGATATAGCCCTCTGCTCCATCAACTTAGTAACCAATGAACTGGAATATGCCGGTGCAAACAACTCATTGATTTGTATTTCCAAGGGAGAATTGATTGAAATAAAAGCAGACAGGCAACCTATTGGCCGATATAACAACCGGAGTCCTTTTACCAATCATAAATTACAATTACATAAAGACGATTCGATATATATATTTTCCGATGGATATGCTGACCAGTTTGGCGAAGAATCAGGGAAGAAATTTAAATCTGCTGCTTTTAAACAACTCCTTTTATCAATCCAACAGGAAAAAATGCACAAGCAAAAAGACATTTTGTTGACAACCCACCTGCAATGGAAAGGAAATCTTGAACAAACAGATGATATTTGTATCATTGGTCTGAAAATTTAAATTGAGAGCATTGTTTTTAGAGATGCTCTTGATTATTTTGCAATATGTTTGTAACTTTGAAAAAAAAGTGACAAGTATTTTATTATGCCTCAGATAAATGAAGAACTGATCCGGAAAGTTTTTGATGAGATGGTCAAACAGAAAGCCTCTTTGTCAAAGATGGTTGTCAGCGATGATGAAGATGATGATATATCGGATTACAGGATTCTTGGGGATCTTATCATCAGAAGTTTCCCATGGCCAATTGGAGTGGAGCTGCGCAGACTTTTTTCAGGGGCTATGAGACAACTTGACCGCCTGCGGTTGGATCAGGTTTTTAAAACCATTGAACGCTCCATGCAGTTTATCAGTTTCGTTATGCTCTCTCAGTTGTGTAAGGAAAAATTAAATGCGGGAATAACAATTCCTGAAAATTTCAGCAATGAATTTAAAAACAGATTTCTGATGTTGACCATGGGAAATTATACCTGGATGATTCGTACCATCGGGAATATTTTTGCTGACCAGAAAGTTGAATGGTTCACTCCGGAAATTTCTGAATATTTTGACAATAAGTTTTACAACGCTCTTGATTTCTGGGTACCGGAACGCAATGAAATCGGTCATTACCAGATTAATTTAACACAGGAAGATATTGAAAAAAGATGCGTTGAATATGAAGAAAAACTTACCTTTATCCTGCAGCGCATTGCATTCCTCGCTAAATATAAATTGGTCTCTGTAAAAGAAATCAAAGTCCACAAATCAAAAATCAACAAAGCAAGTTTTCATCATGTCATAAACCTGCTGAACAGCTCCGATTCTGATTTTAAAGCCAAGGAGATTGATGACTCAACATTCACCGAGAGCCATTCGGTACTACTGATGAAAACCATTAAAAGTATTGACGAATATTTAAACCTGTCACCACTAATCATTGACACCAGCACGGAAATTATAGATACAAAAGAAAAGTTTGATATCAAAAAAGATATTTTCATGTATTCGAAATTTCGTAACGACCAACTGATGTATCTCGGAACAGAAGTAACTGAAAAATGTGATCTCAGATCATTAAAAAATTATGATGTCTTATTATCGGAATTCAAATATCTTTTGTCAATTATTTAAATTTCATTATGTTCAAACACAGAGATGAAGAGTCCGTTTAAATTTCTGGATAGTTACACCAAAGAAGACCAACATATTTTCTTTGGAAGGGATAAGGAAATCGAAGAATTATACTCAAGAGTCTTCGAAAGCAAAATTCTTTTAGTCTATGGGATTTCCGGCACCGGCAAAACCTCTTTGCTGAATTGCGGACTTGCTAATAAATTCAGCGATGCCGACTGGCTTCCAATCAATATCCGAAGGGGTAACAACATCAACCAAAGCCTGATGGAAGGATTGGAAAAATTTGCAATATCTAAAACACTATTTGAAAAAAACAATAAAGATGGAAATAAAAAAATCACCCTCAACCGAGCACTTCAATCCATTTACTTAGATCATTTCAAGCCTGTTTATCTTATTTTTGACCAGTTTGAAGAATTGTTTATTTTCGGAACTAAAAATGAAAAAGACGAACTGATCAGAAGTATCAGCAAAGTCATTGATTCAGAAATTCAATGTAAATTTATTTTTTCCATCAGGGAAGAATATCTCGCCGGTGTGACAGAATTTGAAAAAGTAATCTCCACTTTTCTTGAGAACAGAATACGCATCGAAAAAATGACCAGACAGAACGCCATTCAGGCAATTGAAGGTCCCTGCCGTGTGAACAATATCGAAGTGGAAAAAGGATTTGCAGATGCACTGCTTGATAAATTGAATCCCGAAAGTCCTGATGTCGAATTAACATTCCTGCAGGTTTTTCTTGATAAGATTTTCAGATCAACAACCTCAACTGATCAATCACAAAAAATATCCAACGATATACTCAACAAGCTGGGCGATGTAAAAGACCTGCTGGGTTCATTCCTTGAAGAACAGATTTCACAACTCGAAGATCCAGGCACTGCAATGGTTGTGCTAAAATCTTTTGTCTCTTCCAAAGGTACCAAAAATCAGATAACCGAAAGCGAAGTAATTGATTATTCAAAAACCATCGGAAAGGACATTGAACCAAACAAAATAAAAAATTACATTCAAATATTTATTCGTTTAAGAATCCTGCGGGACAAAGATGACAATAGCAAGTATGAATTGTGCCACGACAGTCTTGCCGCTAAAATTTTTGAAAAAATATCCCTGCTTGAGAAAGAACTTCTGGAAATCCGGCTTTTCATTGATCATGCATTTAATAATTTTGAAAAAAGGAAAGTACTGCTCACCACTGATGACCTGAAATACATTGCTCCATATGAAGACAAGCTTTTTCTGAATGAAAAAATAATTCGTTTTGTAGTCCTCAGTAAACGGGAAATCCAAAAGACCAAACAGGGAAGACAGAACATCCTGATTGTTACAGCATCAACGATCATTATCGTTTTAGCCATCTTTTCAACCTGGGCATTGAGGGAACGAAGATTTTCAATCAGGCAACAAATGTTAGCTGAAGAACAGAAGAACGAAGCTTTTAAAGCAAAAGAAGAAGCTGACAGCGCAAGGCAAGATGCTA
>Ga0182030_10008992_pt1 | contig 20543 bp, 11 predicted proteins | sample 812S3MmetaG_FD_121299 | JGI IMG/M metagenome (GOLD analysis project Ga0182030, IMG submission 121299) | Permafrost microbial communities from Stordalen Mire, Sweden - 812S3M metaG (Illumina Assembly) | ecosystem: Environmental > Terrestrial > Soil > Wetlands > Permafrost | place: Sweden... | reverse complement strand
GCGCGCCATCGAGGCCGCCATCGAAAGCTGCGATTTCTTCGTGGCCTGTTTTTCCACTAACTCGGTGCGCAAAAAGGGCGGATTCCAGTCGGAACTCCGCTACGCGCTCGATTGCGCGCGGCGGGTGCCGCTGGATGAGATCTATATCGTTCCGCTGCGCCTGGACGAGTGCCCCGTCCCGCGAACCATCCAACACGAACTGCAATACATCGACCTGTTTCCGGATTGGGACAGCGGAATCGAGCGGCTGCTCACCATGCTCCGGCGGGAAGTCGAGCGCCGCCGTCCGGCGGCCCTCTCGCCGTTGCCGGTGGAGTAACCCAACCAAGGCTGTGCCACAATGCCTAATGGTGGGTCCTTCTTTCGAGAGCGGTAAGAGCCGCGGCTTTTCCAACTCCTGGCTTTACGGCGTGCTGTCGCTGTATGCCGCGGTCTTTCTGGTCTACGCCGAGACCCGCGCTTTCACGCCGGATGAAGGTTATCATCTGCTGGCGGCGCAACTGATCGCCGCCGGCAGAACGCCGTACATCGATTTCTGCTTCCCGCAGACGCCGCTCAACGCGTATTGGAACGCCGCGTGGATGCGCGCCCTGGGCTCGAGCTGGCGTGTGCCGCACTTCCTGGCGGCGCTCTTCACCATCGGCGCGGTCGTGCTGACCGCCGATTATGTGCTGCGCCGCTTTCCCGTCGGCGGATGGCGCGTAGCGGGAGCGATTGTCACGGTACTAGTGGTCGGGCTGAACGGACCGGTGTTCGTGTACGGTCCGTTACAGGCATACGGCATCTGCCTGTTCGGGCTGGCCGCCGGCTTCCGCCTGGCGGTGCGCGCCGTCGGTCGCGACGGCTGGCTGCCGCCCGCCGCAGCCGGCTTCTGCGCCGGCATGGCCGCGGCGTCGTCCCTGCTTTCCGCCGCCGCCGCCCCCGTGCTGCTGTTCTGGATGCTGTTCTACAACCGCGCCGGCAGCCGGTGGAAGAAGGTCGCGGCTTTCGCTCTCGGGATATCGATTCCTTTCGTGCCCGTGTTCTGGCTGTTCGCCCGCGGACCGCGGCAGACCTGGTTCAACGTGTTTCGGTATCACGCCTTCTTTCGCAGGCTCTACTGGCCGGAAACGACCCGCCATGACCTGGAGATCCTGACCTCCTGGATCGACAGCGGTCAGGCGTTGATCCTGGGCCTGCTGGCGCTCGCCGGCTTGGCGTACATCGTGCGTCAGAGCGCCTGGCCGAATCGCCGGAAGGCGGAGTTTTACTTGTGTGCGTGGCTCGCGGCAGCCCTGTCCGTGGAGGTTGGCCGCGCCCATCCCACCTTCGCGCGCTACTTCCTTCTCACCGTGCCATTTCTCGCCATACTGGCGGTGGCCGGGTTGTTCGCGCTCTCCCGCGCCTTCGACGCGAATCGCCCGCTATGGCCGGTGCTGGTGGTCGCGGTGCTGGTTGCGCTGGGACTGGGTAGAACGCTCTATGACCGCCGCGAGATGGACACCTGGAGCACCTACCAGCGCCTCGCCGCGAAGGTGGATGAGGTGACGCCGCCCAACGCCCCGATATACGGCGTCGAGCAGCTCTATTTCCTGACCAGACGCACGCCGCCATCGGGCTACGAATTGTCTTACACGCATTTGGTGAACCTGCCGCCGGCCGAGGCGGCGCTGATGCACATCCTCAACGAAGCCGCCGTCAAACGGCAGTTGCAATCGGGAATGTTCGCCACCGCCTACAGTTGCGAGGACGAGGAGATTGCCAACTACGGCTTGAAGACTCTCTACAAGCAGCACGTGGATATGGAGGACTGCACCATCTTTTGGGACCGCGCCAAGTGACGGCCGCTTCAGTCTGAGCCGCGCGCGTCGGCCAGCGGTTCCTCACCCATCACGCGACCGGAACGTCCGCCGCCGATTGCATCGCCAGGTGGGCGAACCAACCGCGCGCCGCCATCAGTTGATCGGGACTTCCCTGCTCCACGATCCGCCCCTGATCCATCACAATCACGTGGTCGGCGTCCTTGATCATGGAGTAGCGGTGGGCGATCACCAGGGTGGTGGGGCGGTAGGCCAGGCCGCCGAGCGACTTCTTGATCTCCTGTTCGGTGGCATAGTCGAGATTGGCCGTGGCTTCGTCCAAGACCAGGATGCGCGGCCGATCCACCAGAATCCGCGCGATCTGCAGGCGCTGGCGTTCTCCCACGGACAAACCCACGCCCCGCTCGCCGATTTCGGTGGCGAGCCCCTGGGGCAGGCGGTCGAGGAGATCGCCCAGGCCCGCGGCGAGCGCGGCGTCGCGCACTTCCTGGTCCGTGGCTCCGGGGCGCTTGTAGCGGATGTTTTCCGCCAGGGTGCCCCGGAATACCGCGCCATCGGCGGCCACCATCCCAATGGCGCGGCGCACCGACGACGGGTCCACCTGGGCGAGACACTGTCCGTCGATCCGAATTTCGCCGGAGCAGGGCTCCCAGAGTTTGAGGAGCAGATCCGCGGCCGTGGTTTTTCCGGCGCCGGATGGCCCTGTAATGGCGGTGACCTTGCCGGCGTCGGCCGTGAACGTGATGCCGCGCAGCACCTCGCGCTGCGGCCCGTAGCCAAAAGCCACCTGGCGGAACTCGATGGCGCCCGGGCCGGGCCGCAATTCCGCGCCGGCGAGTTCCATGGGGTGGGTGTGCAGCAGGCGGATGGCGCGATGCAGCGATGCCATGTGCTGCTGCAAGTTCACCGCGATGCTGCTCAGCGAATCGATGGGATCGTAAATGCGGTCCAGGTAGGCCACGAACATGACCACGTCGCCGGGCGTCAGCCGCCGGTCCAGAACCATCCAACCGCCGTATCCCAACACCAGCGCCTTGCTGAAGTGGCTCAGCGCGCTCTGCAGGAACAGGTAGCGGTTGCCCAGCCGCGTACGTTCGAGATAATCGCCGTAAGCTTCCTGGGAAGCTGCCTGCAAGCGGTCTCCCTCGCGGGTTTCGGCACCCGACAGCTTCACGGTCTTGACGGCGGCGAGCGCGTCGTTGATGCGCACCGAGACGTTCTCCCACATCACGTAATACTCGGCCATGCCGGATTCCAGGCGGCGCGCCGCATGCCGCGTGATGACGAGATAAACCGGCAGGATGGCCAGCGCCGCCACCGTGAGCCGCCAGCTTTGCGTCAGCATGATGGCGCAGATGCCGACGATGCTGATCGCTTCCGGGGCAATCTGCCGCGCCACCGCCGAAACCACCGGCGCCACCTGGTCGGATTGATCGATGCGCCGCGCCAGGCCCCCGCTGGCGCGCCGGCTGAAGAAGGCGAGCGGCAGCCGCATTACGTGGCCGAAGGTGGCCTGGATCAGGTTCGCCTCGATGGAGCACGCCACCGCCGTGCTTTGCATGTCGGCGGCCAGGGAGAGGAAGTAGCCGAACACGCTGATGGCAAAGAGTAGCCCGACCGCCCACAGCAAGGTGGTCATGGCCTGCCTGCGGGTGCGCGGCGCGACGTAGTCGGGGCGGTGGGGCAGTTGGGTCTTTTCCAGGCGCTCCAATTGCTGGTCGCGGATATGGTCCGGCTGCGTGGCGGCAGCCGGAGGACCGGCTTTTTCCGCCACCCGATCCACGAACAGACCGGCGACGTCGTTGATGGCGGTGCGGTAGATGAGCGGCTGTAGAAGGTCGGCGCCGGTCCCCAACAGCGCCAGAAAGGCGATCAGGACGAATCGTTTCTTGTAGGGCCGCGCCAGTTGCAGCAGCACCTTCCACGTGCCCAGATTGTCCGCAGCCTGTCGTTGACCCATGCCTACAGGTAAATCGTAGCAGGCGGTGCGGGGGGCTGAAAGTCGCCCAGTTTCGGCCCTTCTAAACCCTGCGGCGTGGCGCGATCTACACCAATCTGCCCACTAGCCGTGTACACTGGGATACGTTGCCAACCGTTCTTTCGCACGGGGCCATACCGGCTGTTCTTTTACTCGGCGGATCGAGACGAGCCTTCGCACGTGCATGTCGAGCGGGAAGAGGGAAAGGCGAAGTTCTGGCTGGAACCGGTTCGTTTGGAGATGAGCCGCGGCTTCGGCCGGTCAGGGACCCACTGGCCCAGAGCGTAAGTGTGAGCGATGATGCTCTGGTCGCGGAGCTTGCAGATGGCCGGACGATCACGGTGCCGCTCGCGTGGTTCCCGCGCTTGGCGCACGGGACACTGGTGGAGCGGTCCGACTGGCGTCTCATTGCCGGTGGCGAGGGAATCCACTGGTCTGATCTGGATGAAGATATCAGCGTGGAAAGTCTCCTGGCGGGTCGCCGATCTGGTGAGACGCAGGAGTCTCTTCGCCGGTGGCTCCAGCGGCGGGAATCCGCCGGCTAAATGAGCGCTAGCAGCGTCCGGCACTCCCTAGAATAGATCCCGCCCGTAGTCGCAATGTGGCGGGCAATCCTGCCACGCGGCGTCCCACAGAACTGTGCGCAGCATCGGCAAACACGGCGGCGTCAGGGAGGATCTATCCTCGGTTGCTGGCGATTAGCTGGAGCATATCTCAAATGTCTCGCCAACGCCACGGATAGCTGGCGCTAACCCATGGCACCAGCAATTTCCAGTGAGTTCACGCCGGGCGCTTATTCTCGCGCCTATGAAGTGGCCCAGCTAGCGCCCTGTAGCCAAGAGCCGTATTCCACTATTTCGTCGTGACCGTCGTCTCCCCCGCCCGCAGGCCGTCGGCGCTGGCGGTGATCTTCACCCGCCCTGCCTTGCCACGTTCGCCGCGCACGATCACCAGCGCCAGCCCGTTGAACGCCTTCCGGTTGTCGGCCTGGAAGGATTCGACCGTGGCGGGGTTGCCGTTGTCCACGCCGGCGATCTTGGCGGGACCATCCAGCTTGAATTTCACCAGCGTGTCGGCGGTGGGGCAGAAGTTGCCGTCCTTATCCTCCACCCGCACGGTGACGAACGAGAGGTCGTCGCCATCGGCCGCGATGGCCGCCCGGTCCGGCGCCAGCACGATCCGCGCGGGCGCGCCCGCGGTCTTGATTTCCGTGGTGGCGACGCTCTTGCCGCCCTGGTAGGCCACGGCCTTCAACGCGCCCGGCGCATAAGGCACCTGCCACATCAGCCGGTATTTGGATTGGAATTTCTTGTCCGCGCTGATGCCCGCGCCCACCGGCAGTTCCACCGGTTCGGAGAAGCGCTTCTTCCGCCCCAGCGATTTGCCGTTGAGGAACAACTCCACCTCGTCGGCATTGGTGTAGCACATCACCGGAATCGGCTTGCCTTCCATCCCGGCCCAGTTCCAGTGCGGCAGCAGGTGGACCATCGGCTTCGTGGTCCAGTAGCTCTGGTAGAGGTAGAAGCGATCCTTGGGGAAGCCGGCGAGGTCCACAATCCCAAAGTAGGAACTGCGCGACGGCCAGTCGGTGTCGTTGGCGCCCCGCCCGTTGAAGTACGGCGTCGGCTCGCCGATGTAGTCGAAACCCGTCCACACGAATTCGCCCAACACGCCGGGATTCTTCTCCTGCGCGTCGAACTCCACATCGGCGATGTAGGCCCACGGCGGCGCGATCACGTCGTAGCTGGTGATTTGCAGAGACGGATGCTTCTCGTACTTCTCGATGGGCAGATGGTAAACACCGCGCGAGCTGACGCCCGACGAAGTCTCCGAACCGAAGATGATCCAGTTGGGGTGATCCTTGAGAATCTGCGCGTACCGGGTCGGCTTGTAATTGAAGCCCGGAACATCGACCGCGCTGGCCAGTTCGTTCTTAATGGCGCCCGTGTCGTTGTTGAACGCCGCCGTGGTGGGGCGGGTGCGGTCCTCTTCGTGGACGATGTCGGTGAGGCGCTGCGCCAGCTTCCCGCCATCGGGCCGGCCCTGCTCCGGGATCTCGTTGCCGATGCTCCAGAGCACCACGCTCGGGTGATTGCGATCGCGGCGGACGAATTCGCGCAGGTCGGTCTCGTACCATTCCTTCCAGTATTTGGAGAGCCCGTTGGGAACTTTGGGAATCGCCCACATGTCGAAGGCCTCGTCCATCACCAGCAGGCCCATCCGGTCGGTGAGTTCCAGCAGTTCCGGCGCCGGCGGATTGTGGCTGGTGCGGATGGCGTTCACGCCCATCGATTTCATGATTTCCAACTGCCGCTCCAGAGCGCGGCGGTTGATGGCGGAGCCCAGCGCTCCCAGATCGTGGTGCAGGCAGACGCCGTTGAAGCGGTGCGCATGGCCATTGAGCAGGAAGCCCTTGTCCTTGCTGTATTCGATGGTGCGTATGCCGAACGGCGTCACGTAACGGTCGCTCTGCCGGCCGCCTTCCTTGATGGTGCTCGCCGCGCTGTAGAGGTACGGCGTGTCGAGATCCCAGCGATGCGGGTTGGCCACATCGATCTTTGCCTCCACGCTCTGCTTGCCTCCGGCGGGGATGGTGACGTCGCTGCTGGCGCGCCCGGCCTGCTTGCCCGCGGCATCGAGAATGGCGGTCTCTAGGGTGATGCGCGCTTCCGCTGTGCCCTTGTTCTCCACCTCGGTTCGAACCACCACGCTCGCTTTGGCGTCGGTGACCGAAGGCGTGGTGATGTAGGCCCCCCACTGCGCCACGCGTACCGCTCCGGTGACGTTGAGCCACACGTTGCGGTAGATGCCCGCGCCCGGATACCAGCGCGACGATTGATCTTCCGGCGCCAGCCGCACGGCCAGCACGTTCTCCTCGCCGAACTTGATGTAGGGTGTCAGATCGAGCGCGAAGCTCTCATACCCGTAGGGGCGTCCGCCCACCTTCTGGCCGTTGATCCAAACGGTGGAGTTCGACATGGCGCCGTCGAACTGCACGCTGAAGTACTTGCCCTTGGCGCTAGCCGGCACGGTGAAGTGCTTGCGGTACCAGGCGACGCCGAAGAAGGGCAGGCCGCCATCGTGCGGATTGAATTTGCGGTCGAACGGACCCTCGATGGCCCAATCGTGCGGCAGGTCGAGCGCGCGCCAGGCGGCGTCGCTGAAAGCACTCTGCTCGGCGCCGGCGGCTTCGCCTTTGAAGAAACGCCAGTCCTCGGTGAGGCGGATGCGCCGGTCGGCGCCGATCTTGATTTCGGTGGAAGCCGCGGCGGCGAGAGAGGCAGCGCCCAGCAGCAACAACGTTGCTGCCAGGCAGGAGCGGAAGAAGTTCGGCATATTTTTCTCGAAAAATCAGGTTAGCGCCTTTTGCGCTGGCGTGGATGCTCATTGCGTGGAGCTTCGGATGCGCAGCCGCATGCATGCGATCAACGCCCGCCACCCCGTTTGCCCTCCGCCCGGCCCCCCACAATTCCAGCGCTATCATTAGGGCATGCGCCGCGTCACCCTCCTCTGGGTCCTCTTCCCCTTCGCGGCCTCCGCCTGCAAGTGCCAGTTGACGGTGTCGGTTTGCAATGAGGTCGCCTCCACCGACATCATCTTCGCCGGCGTTGTGGAAGCCATCGAGCCCAGCTTCCTCGATTCCTGGAATGCCGGACAACGCGCCGCCCTCGACCTCCTCAACCAGGAGTCCGCCCGCGCCCAGACCGACCATTCCCCCGCCGCCTTCGCCAGGCTCCGCGACGCCTACCTCAAAGTCTTTCCCGACCTGCCCGGCGAGCACAAACAACGCCTCGCCGGCGCCACCTCGCCCGATGAGCTCGCCGAACTCTTCTATTGGATTCTCGACCACGGCAAGCGCGTCCGCCTGCGCGTCAAAACCGTCTTCCGCGGCGACCTCTCCGATGACGACGATGACGACGCTCCGCCCCAAACCGTCGAGGTCTGGACCGCCTTCGGCGATTGCGGCGTCAACTTCCAGGCCGGCGAAACCTACCTCGTCTATGCCGACGACGACGAGGAGTCCAATATCATGACCACCGGCGCCTGCACTCGCACCCGCCGCCTCTCCGACGCCGGCGACGATCTCGCCTACCTCTACTTCTACAAAAACTACGCCGATAGCGCCGGCCGCCTCGAAGGCTTCGTCACCGGCGACCTGCTCTTCCAACGCGATCTCGACCCGGCCCACTATTCCGGCCGCATCGGCGCGCCCGTCGCCGCCGTCGTGGAACTCAAATCGGCCGGCCCCGCCCGCTATACCGAAACCGACGACAAAGGCCGCTTCCTCTTCGACGGCCTCCCCGCCGGCGATTTCACCGTCAACGCCTACGCCCCTGGATTCCCCGCCGAAACCCGCCAGCTCGCCGGACCCAAGACCGTCCGCATGGAAAACCGCGCCTGCGCCACCCAGGTATTGGTCGCGCCCCAATCCAGCGGGCATTAGTGGGGCACGGTCCTTCCAGCTTGGCGGCCACGCAAGATAACTTCACATTTGCCTGCGTGGCCACGTGGCGCAGGCACTCGTGCCGGCCGCGTCCCGACTCATCGCGCACGCCTGCCTGGCGTGTTCGAAAACGCGCCCCGTCGCTGTCCGAGAGGCTATTTTTGCGTGCTCCCTTGGCTCCCGCGGCCCATTCTACGGCAGTTGGACCGGGTCGTCATAATCCGTTCGAAACTCGGTCTTCTTGCGGGCGCCGTACAAAACTCCAGCCGTCAGCCACACCGTACCCAGAACCATGGCCGGCCAGCGCAAATGCAACCAGATGAAAAAGCAGATCATGGACCCGGCCACCGGAGGAAGCCAGGAGACCAGCCGGTGATCGTGGCCGCGGACCGAATAGTGAACCAGGGCCGCCAGGTTGACTCCGATGAACGCGATAAAAGCGCCGAAGTTCATCATCTCGGCGCCCAGTTGGTAACTCAGCAGATAGGCGCCCACCAGCGCCAGGGCTCCGGTGAAAAGCACGTTGTTGCGAGGCGTCCGGGTGCGCTCGTCCAGCACGCCGAAAAACTTCTTCGGGATGGCGTTATCGCGGCCCATTCCGTAAAGCAGCCGTGAGGCAGCCAACTGGGCCCCCAGACCCGAGCCCACGCCCGCTACCAGCAGAGTGAAATTGACCAGTTGCAGCAGAACCTGGCCTCCCGCCTTTCCCGCCACGTAGACATAGGCCGTGTCGATATCCGGGAACGGCTTTCCATAGGGCCAGACCAGTTGGCCCGCGTAGATTTGGAGGCCTGAGAACAGGCCGGTGAACAGACAGGTGAACACCGTGGCCAGCAGGATATTCCGGCGCGGGTTCTCCACTTCCTCCGACAGCGTGGAGATGCCGTCGAACCCCACATACGTCAGGACCGCAATGGAGGTTCCCCGCGCCACGGCGGGAAAAGAGAAGGTCGCCGGATCGTAAAACGGTTTCAGGAAAAATGCCGTCCCTTCGCCGGATGCGGTGGCCAGCAGATATCGTATGAAGGCCGCGAACATGATGACGATCACCGCGCCCATGGCGGCGGCCAGCCACGTGTTGGTGCGCGACGACGCTTGAATGCCGCGCAGATTGAGGCCCGTGAACAGGCACGCCAGAAACAACGCCCACGCCCAGTAAGGCACCTGCGGCACGATGTTACCGGCTGCCTTACTGCACCAGATGATGCAGATGATGGGGCAGAGCAGGTAATCCATCACCATGCTCCATCCCGTGAGATAGCCGGCGCGCGGATGAAGCTCCCGTCCCACGTAGGTGAACGCCGAACCGGCGCTGGGATAGACGCGCGCCATGCGCCCGTAGCTGATGGCGGTAAACAGCATGGCCACCATGCCGATCAGAAGCGTGGTCACCACGTGCCCGCGCGCCTCCTGGCTCACCACCCCAAACAGCGGCAGCGCCGCCGTCGGCTGGATGAGAATGATCCCGTAGATCACCAGGTCCCAAAGCCCCAGGGAGCGCTTTAACCGCACCTCCGTCGCTGCCGCCATAGTCAGGCGCTCAGTCTCTCTCGATTTTTAGAGCTATATAACACTTGTCAGCCATCAGTATGCTCGCGATCTGCCGTCCGTGTCAATAGTTGTTCTATTTCTGCGGAGATTCAGTGGCTATTGCAATCCCGGCCGCTCTCGGTTAAGCTATATAGCGACTGATGTATAGCACCGGCATCGATCTCGGTGGCAGTTGGACCAAACTGGGCCTCGTATCCGCCGCCGGCGGCATGCTGGCCGAAGAGCGGTGGCCGGCTATCGCCGGTGAGCCCCTGCCCCAGGTGTTTCGGCGCCTCCGGGACGATCTCGAACGTATGGCCGGCGCGCAACATCTCCCCTACCCGCCACCGGGTGGAGTGGGCGTCGGCGCCGCCGCCATCGTGGACCACCGCACCGGTCGGCTGAAGCTGGCCGGTACGCTTCACCTGGAGAACTGCGATTTGCGCGGCGCGGCCGAAACCGCCTTGCAATGCGCCGCCGTAGTGGATTGCGATTCCAACGCCGGCGCTTTAGCGGATCTTTATTGGGGCCAGGCACGCCATGCCACAAACCTTTTGTACATCACTTGGGGAACCGGTATCGGCGCCGGCCTGGCCCTCAACCGCCGCCTGTACCACAGCGTCGGCGGATCGATGGGAGAGTTCGGCCACACCCCCGTGGAATGGAACCATCCGCGCTTGTGTTACTGCGGGTGCCGCGGTTGCCTCGAAGCCGAGGCGACGGGCCGCGCCTTGGAGCAGCAGATGAGCGAGCGCCTCGGCGGGCCGATCACCGTTCCGGAGATGGCCCGCCAGGCCGCGGCCGGCGACACCGCATGCCGCAAGTTGCTGGAACGTTCCGCCCGCCTGATGGCCCGCGCTCTGGCGGGGGCGTTGGTGTTGCTCAACCCGGATTGCGTAGTCCTGGGAGGAGGCGTGAGCCACTGTCTGTCACTGGTGCGCCCCGCCTTCGATGAAGAACTGGAGATGCACACGCCCTCGTTCGCGCGCGAGGGCCTGACCGTGGCGCTGTCCGACTTTCCCGATAGCGCCGGCGTGCTGGGAGCCGCGATGCTTCCCCGGCACCAAAAGGAACAGGAATCTGAATATGCAGAAATGCCAACCGACAGTCGCAATCCGTGACATCGCGGATTGTTTTTCCGGGCAAGTCCATGCGATCCTCACTCGCATCGTCGACACCCAAATGCAGGCATTGCGGAGCGCCGCCACGTTGCTGGCGCGAACCGCGGAGAGCAAGGGGCTGGTCTATGCCTTTGGCAGCGGCCACTCCCAATCCGTGGCCATCGAGTTCTACTACCGCGCGGGCGGTCTGGCCTGTTGCGATGTCATCAACGAAAAAACCTTCGGACGCACCGAGCGTCTGCCGGGCTATGCCACGGTTTTGCTGGACTCCTATCCCGTCTCTCCCGGCGACTTGATGATCGTCATCTCCAATTCCGGCCGCAACCCACTCCCTGTGGAGATGGCCCAGGAAGCGCGGCGGCGCGGCATGGGCGTGGTCGGGATTACCTCGCTCGAGCACTCGCGTTCGGTGTCGCCGCGGCAGCCGGGAGGGAAGCGCTTGTTTGAGGTCTGCGATGTGGTGATCGATAACTGCTGCCCGGTGGGCGACGCGCTCGTCGAACTGGACGCGGGGCTGCGCGTGGGATCCCCTTCCACCCTGGCCGGCGTGTTCATCGCCCAGACGTTGGTTTGTCTCGCCTCCCAGGAGTTGCTGCAACGAGGCGTGCGGCCGCCGGTTTTCCTCAGCATGAACCTCGATGAGGGCGATGGATGCAACCACGGCCTGCTGGAGTCCTTTCACTCGCGCGTCCGCGGACTCTGATCGCGAGACGTATGGCGGACCAACCGTATCCCCCAAGCACGCCAACCACGCCCGGACCGGCCTACCGCCGCATCCTCGAAGAGATCCGCGTGCGGATTGAGAGCGGCACGCTGCAACCGGGCACCCGCCTCGAATCGGAGCGGGAACTCGCCGCGCGCTGCGGTGTCAGCCTCATGACCGCGCGCCACGCCATGAAGGAACTCGAAAACAAAGGGCTCGTCACCCGCCGCGTGGGCGCGGGCACTTACGTCTCGCCTCCCAAGATCCACTTCAACAAGCTGCTCAGTTTCTCCGCCCAGATGACCGCCCGCGGCGTGGCCGCCAGTTCCAGGATCGTCAGCGTTCGCGTGACCGACGACGAGAGCGAACTGGCCGCCCGTTTGGGCCTCTCTCCCGGCGGGCGCTTGATCAAGCTGGAACGCATCCGCTACGGAGGGGACGAGCCCTTCGCCTTCGAGACCACCTACCTTTCCCACGACGAGTTTCCCTTGGTGGCACGCAACGCGCGGGCGCACTATTCCCTCTTCGAAACCCTGCAGCGCGAGTATCAACTCGTGCCGGCTTACGCCGACGAGGAGGTGGACGCCACGGCCGCCGATGGCCGCATCGCCGAGTTCCTGCAGGTGCCGCGGGGCAGCCCTGTGCTGCGTATCAGCCAGGTGCTGTTCTCCACCAGCGGCCGCAAACTCCTCTACGACGTCGGCATCTATCGCTCCGACCGTCATTCGCTGACCATCCGCCGTTTTAGGTGAGACCTTCCATGACCAGGTTCCTGGCACTTTCTCTTCTGCTCGCGTGCGCCGCGGCCGCGGCCACGCCGTTTCAAGCGGGCGCTGCCCGTCTCTGTATCTCCCCGCGCGAACCGATGTGGCTGGGGGGATACGCCGCGCGCACCCATCCGTCCACCGGAGTGGCTGCCGATTTGTGGGCTAAGGCGCTGGCCATTCAGGATGCGCGCGGCGGCAAGGTGGTCATCGTCACCATGGACCTGTTGCGCGTGCCCGTCGCCGACATCGCAGCGGAGGTGCGCCGGCGCTACGGTCTGGAGCGTTCGCAATTGCTCCTCAACTGCGCCCACAACCATTCCGCACCCGTCCTGTGGGAAGGGGACCCGTTCACCGCGCTGGCGCCGGAGGAGTACGAGAAGAGCCGCCGCTACACGGAGCATTTGACCGCCGGCCTGGTCGAACTCGTTGGCGCCGCCCTTCGAAACCTGGCGCCCGCCTCCATCCTTCACGGAACCGGAGAGGCGGACTTCGCCGCCAACCGGCGCCTTCGCACACCCAGCGGGTACCAGATTGCCTACAACCCCGACGGCCCAACCGATCACCGCGTGCCGGTGCTGAAGATCGCCGGTGCGGACGGAACACTTCGCGCCGTGCTGTTCGGTTACGCCTGCCACAACACCACCGTGGGGCCCGCGACTTATGAAGTCAGCGGCGACTATGCGGGGTTCGCTCAGGCCGAACTGGAACGCGCCCACCCCGGCGCCACGGCCCTGTTTCTCATGCTGTGCGCCGGCGACCAGGACCCGTATCCGCGCGGTGGCCTCGATATGGCCCGGCGTCACGGCATCGAACTGGCTTCCGCGGTGGAGCGCGTTTTGGATGGCAGGCTCCAAAGCCTCCGCGGCCCGGTCCGAACCGCGTTCCAGACGGCGGAACTGGCCTTCGCGCCGCATTCCCGGGAGACGTTCGAGAAGCGGCTCAACGATCCGGGCGCCGCCGTGGTTCGTAATGCCCGTGCCATGCTCAAGGACTATGACGAGGGCCATCCCATCCGCGCGCTTTCCTACCCCGTCCAGGCGGTGCGCATCGCTCCCGATTTCGCGCTCGTGGCACTCGGTGGAGAGCCCGTGGTGGATTACGCGCTGCGCGCCCGGCGCGATCTGCCAAACGTGATCGTGGCCGGCTATTCCAACAGCGTAAAAGGTTATATCCCCAGTAAGCGCGTGCTCGCCGAAGGTGGATACGAAGGCGGAGAGAGCATGATCTATTACGGTCTGCCCGGCCCCTTCACCACCGCCGTGGAAGATACCATCTTCGGCGCCATGAAAAACGTCCTGCGAGCGGCGCGGCCATAGTTCCCGGCCTGTTTCAGGGGGCGGGTCCAGCCCCGCCCCACCCTCGCAAATCCTACCAGTAGAGGTGCCCCGCCAGTTGCAACTGCCGCGGCGTGTTCACGTTGGTATTGGTATAAGCGATACCATAGGTGCCGGGGCTGTACGAGTTGCCCGGCACGTTGACGGTGTTGAAGGCGTCCATCTGGAGGCGCAACCGGACCCGCTCCGTCAGGTGGAAGTTCTTGCCCAGAGACGTGTCAAAGCTCCAGATGTTCGTCGACGAGACAAACTGATTGATGTAACTATTCAGTGCTCCGTAGGCGACTGGCTGCTGAGCACCGGTGCTCAGCGGAATGTTTACCGTGTTCGTGCCGTATAAGCCATAGTTCGGGTCGAGCGTGGAGTTGAGCGACAGGTAATTCGCCGGGTACGGGTACAAGGGGGCCTCGGCCGGCTGATAGTTAGCGGGAACTCCTTCGATACCGTTAGGCAACCCGGCCGCGTTGTGACTGTTGATATATTGCGCCGGGATGTAAGCGTTCCACAGCAAATAGCCAGGTATGCATTTGCCGCTGGTGCAATCCTGAACCGGATACTTGTGCCCGTAAGACTGGACCTTGGCTCCCGTAGGGTAGTTCGTGGTGGGAATCGTGAAGTAATTCGTGGACCACGTGCCCATGCTGGTAAGCTGCCATCCACCTACCACGGCGTCCAACACGCGATTCATGTGACCGCCGAACTGCTTGCCTCGGCCGAGAGGCAGGTCCACCACCCAGTTCCAGTGGATCTGCTGCTTCGGAATCGTCGTATCGCGCTCTTTTAAGAGTAGATTGGCGCGCTGTGTCATGTCGGTTGGAACGGCGCCGGTCGCAAAAGAAGTCGCCGGCAAAAGGGTCGAATCGCTGGCGTAGCCGTTGGCGCCCATTTTTTCGGCATTGATCATGTTATAGAAGACCTGAAAGCCCATTCCCTTGGACAAGCGCCGTTCCAATTCGACTTGGACTCCGTTGGCCGAGCTCCAGCCGGCCCTGGTGAATTCCTGGATCTCGCCGTAAGGCAGGATCGTGCCGTTGCTTTGTACGTTTAGCGGACGTATCGCGGCCGCGCTGTAAGTGCCGGTTGGCAGTGGTGAATGCGTGTTGTTGTACCACACCCACGAGGGAATCGACGCGTTCAGGCTGTTCTCAATCTCTTCGTCCCAGGCATAATTCCCCACGTAGCCCACGCGCAGTATCGTATTCTGCATCAATTCCTTCTCGATCGTTAGGTTCCAGTCTTGCACCCGCGCCGTGGGTTGATGCGGATCGAAGAAATACTCCGCGAAACTGGTGCCACCGGGCGTGATCGCGCTCGGATTCGAGAGATTAATGGCGTTCGCGCTGTTCTTCCCGGCCACGATTGTGGGAACGCTGACGAGGCCATAATTCTGTTGCCCGTCGGGAGACTGGCTCGCCAGAGTCAGCGCCGAATTGGTGAAGGATTCCTTGAACGGCGCATCGGCTCTAAAGCTGTCGTTCCATAAATACATCGGCAGCGGATAATAGTTAAGGCTGGTGCCGCCGCGCACCACGAAGCTCTTCTTGCCCTGCAGCGCGCGGTACGCAAAACCAACGTGCGGGCTGAGATCGTGCCAGTTGTTATAGACCAGTTTAGTCGGGATGCCCGCCTGTTGCGCCGTCTCGAACCTGGCGCCGTAACTCTCCATCAGTTGGATATAGGCCGGCGTAGCCACCCCCTGCTGGTACAACGTGTTCAGCCCCGTGGGCGTAACGATAGCCATGTTGTTGACATCGAAGCTGGTGAAGGTATCGTGCTTGTCCATGGGGAACGGCGTGAACTGCCAGCGCACGCCCAGGTTCAACATCAGCCGCGACGAAACCCGGAAATTGTCCTGGAAGTAAAAGGCATCCTCATGCTGGCGCATGTAATAGGTTTGCTTCACTATGGGGTAGGTGTAGGTTGCCTGGCCCAGGTAAAAGGCGGCGCCGATACTTCCGGTGTTTAATACGCCCTGGCTCCTCGACGGCACGGTCGGATCGTATTGCGCGGTTGAAATGGCGGGAAAACTGACGAAGCCGCCCGTCTGCGACTGCTGCGGCAGATACGTCAACTGGTCGTATCGCAGGTGCGCGCCGAACTGCAGTTCGTGGCGTCCCTTGATTTTGGTGGCATTGTCTTCCAGTATGAAGTACGCGAATCGCTGGTTCAGGGCGTTTACCGACTGGAAGTAGTAGTTGCCGTTATAGCCGCCGCCCACGCCAATCTGGTCGATCACCGGATATCCGATCTGGTTGTTCGGGTTCGGCAACCCAAACAGGTTCGCGTAAAGCTCGCTTTGGTCCCCGGTTGTGCTGGAACCCAGGGTGCTGGTGGCGCTGAACATCACCTCGTTGAAGAAGGTCGGCGAGAAGATGTGGTTGTAGTGCGCTGTGATGCTCTTGTTGGGAGCGAGAGTTTGTACCCAGTTGTCGACCTTATCGAGCGTCGGCACTCCCAGGCTGTCGTGGTTCCGGTTCGAACTGTTATTGCTGATTCGCACGTACAGCGTGTCGTTGTCGCCAAGGCGCTGATCGAACCGCGTGGAGAACATACCCTGGTTATATATGTCCGGCATCAGGCCGTAATAGTTCGCGGCGGCCAGCGGGTTCACGTTTGGAAAGGTCGGCAACGGCAACGTCGCATACAGGGCTTTTGCCAGCGGAGATTCCAGCGATGGATCCATCGCGTTGAGCACGCCGTTGTAATTGAACTGCTGGCGCAAGTGAGTAGTCGCGTCCGTCGTATACGGATTGTAGAGGTTGACGACACCGCCGGTGGCTGTCCTGACCGCGCTGAAGTCGCCATTGCGCATGGCCGCCGTCGGAACGCTGAATTGCCCGTTCGTGCTGTCGCGCAGCCGGTATTGCTCATACGTTACGAACCAGAAGGACTTGTTCTTGCCGTTGTAGACCTTCGGAATATAGACCGGCCCTCCGACCGATCCCCCAAACTCGTTTCTTACATATGGGGCGGCGGTGTTGGTCAGGTTGTCCCTGGTCCGCGCCAGGCCGATCGAATCGTTTCGGTTGGTTTCAAACAACGAGCCGTGCAACTGGTTGGTCCCGCTCTTAGTGGTCAGAATAATCGAGGTCTGCCGCGTGAACTTAGCGGAATCGGCGTTGTCGGTGACATTGAACTCCTGTATTCCCTCCAGTCCCGGCTGCCGCGTAATTAACCCGCCGTTTAGCTCGTCTGTAAGAGGGGCGCCATCCAGAAGCAGGTCGTGCGTCCCCAGGCGGACTCCGTAGGCGCGGTCGCCCGTCAGACCCGGCACCGTGTTCAACAGATTTGCAACCAGGCGGCCGTTGATCGGCAGCTCCTGTATCTGCGTCTGTTCCAGGGTGTGCCCCAAATCGGGACTGTCGGACTTCACCAGCGGGGTCACGTCGTGCACCGTGATGGCCGTCGCGGTGCTCGCCGGGAGCATGGTGACATCCACCACTTCGGATTCCTGCGTGCGTACTGTCAGGGTGCCCTCGAACTTCTTCATGCCGGCGAATTCCACCACGACCTTGTACGGGCCTGGAATCGCCGACGGAAACACATAGAGGCCGACACTGTTCGTGGTGGTTCTCATATCCACGTTCGTATCGGTATTCGTGAGGACGACGCTCACGCCCGGGATCACAGCCTTAGTCTGGTCGTGAACCTCGCCGCGCACGCTCCCGTTACTCGATTGGCACCATACCACGACGGTACCCAGCGCCAGCGCCGCCACTAACAAGCGCGCCGCGCGCATCAAAAGGCCGTTTCCCACATAATTTGCCATCTCTACTCCAAACCGGCTTAGCGCACCGTCAGCCCCGCACCTGCCGGATCGGGAAGCGTGTGCGCATTTCGATAGTTGGCGCGTATTTCCGCCATGCGGGTCGCCCTATCAAGCCAATAGCGCAACTCGCGGTCGTAAAGGCCCAGCATGCCGTTCAGCAGGTAGGGCCGGTTCACCGAAAGCCACAGCCTCCGGTACTGCTCTTTCATCTCGCCCGCCTCGTCCCGCAAATCCTCGACGAGTCCGTTCAGATCGCTGATATTGAGAAGGTCGTAGTTCGCGCGCCGCGTGTCCCGCTGGTTCTCCCAGGCATCGCGGTAGAGGGACTGGATCTGCGCGGCGAACTGCACCTTCATTCCGAACCAGTCCATGCGGCGCGCGCCGAATGCCAGGGACTCCAGCGTCTCCGCGTGCAGCCGGCATCGCGGCCGGCTCTCCAAAATCGCGGTCAGGGCCTCTTCGGAAAGCAGCCGCATACGCCGGGCCTGAGGCTGCGCGCGAGCATACACGGCGGCGCCGCGCTCGGTATAGGGATCCAGCCATAGATATTCGTTGGCCGCGTCCACGAAGCCCGCTTCCCGCATCGCCTGATGCACTTCTCCCAGCTTTCGGATCGCCCCCGCAATCGCCGTGCCCGGTGCGCGATAGAATGCCCAATCGAAGGATTCGTCGAACCGTTCCCGCGGATAATCCGTTCCGTCCCAAGCCGCGGCGGCTGAGTAAACCACGCCGTACCACACCGTGTCGAACAGCGACTCGCCGTCGTCGAACCACACCGTGTTCAGCATGCCCAAGGCTCCCTGCCGCCGCCCTTCGGCTACAAAGCGGCCGATATTCGTCACCGCCTTATCGAAGTCCGGCGCCGGTTTACTCCAGTTGTTTACACTCGGGCACACCAGTACATCCATCCCCGCATTCCGAAACGGCGCGATGTAATCCGCGAACCGTTCGTTCGGTTCGTAGGTCCAGGTGGCGGCAATCATGTCCTTCGGGAGCTGCCCAATGATCGTGGGCGATTTCAAGGCAATGTCGCCCCAAAACAACGTGCGGCGGCCGCGGCGGCGCAGTATCTCCGCCACCCGCGTCATGTGGTCCACCCACAGCTTTCCCTCGCCGCCGCTGGCGGCCGCCTCGCGGTTGACTCCCTTGCCGAGGTCCCACGTTTCGTCGCCTCCCGCATGAAACAGCGTGCCGGGAAACAGCTTGGTGAGTTCTTCCACGGCGCCTTCGATCCAGCCATACACCGCCGGGTCGCCGGCGGTCAGCGTCATCCCATGAGGCACCTCGCCCAAACCCGTGTAAAGCTCGTGCTTGAGCAGATAGTGAAGATGCCCGAAAGTCTCCTGCTGCGGCAATAGGTTGACGTGCCGCCGCGCCGCGAATTCCACCAGCCGGCGGATGGTGGCGCCATCCAGTTCCGCGTCCGGGGGAGCCAGTAGAGGAGTTGCCCGAAACGCCACCAGGTGCTCCATGTAAAACGACACCACGTTCAGCTTGTATTCGGCCGCCGACTCGATGATGCGCTGCATCTGAACCTCGGTGGGGACGGCCCCTGCGCCGAGATCCACCGACAAACCGCGGAACGACAGCTCGGGCCAATCCCGTATCTCGCCGGCGGCGAATGCCATTCCCTTGCCGGCCGGCCGCATCAACTGCCGGAGCGTTTGAACCGCGTAGTAAATCCCCGCTGCGTCGCGCGCCACCGCCAACACGCCGCGTGGACTGATATGGATCAGGTAGGATTCCGGCCGTTCGGGCACGCCTTTTGCCAGCCCCGCGGCAGCCAGTTCCCCATCCACAACCCCCTGCCCGGGACGCCCTATCAGGATGTGCGGACCGCTGGCCGCGCCCGCATTCAAAGTGGCGGCGCCACCCTGCAGCCTGATCTCTTCGGCCAGAAGCTGGGCGGCGAATCGGTCCGCGGCGTTCCCCGACCCGATGGCGATGCTCACCGGGGCGGGCAGCACAACCTGGCGGCTCGAATCCTTCCACTCTTTGACCGGCGGCAGCGGAGAAGGACCGGCCATGGCGCCAACTGCGCAGCCGGAAAATGCGATCGCGAAGCCAGCCAGGAACCGCGCCCGATCCATCCGAGATCCTTCCTTCCGCCTGGCGGGCGTGGCGTGAGTGAGCCGGGACACCGCCTACACCACCAAGCAATTGCTATATATCTCTTGCCGGACGATAGCACGCTTGACCGCTTGCGGTCAACCCTTTTTACGGAGCGCTTAATTGCTGGAATCCCGGGTCAATCAAGCACGCCTGCGGTTTCCCTCCGCATTCGTATACGCTATATAGCTTTAGAGCCAGATCGGAGGCCGCCGGCCTGGCGCCGCTGCGCATTCTCATGGCCGTGTGTTTGGTGCTGGTCCTCATTGTCAGCGCCAACCTGGCCAACCTTGCAGTTCGCCCGCGCCGCCGCGCGGCAAAGAGAGTGGCGCGTGCGTATGGCCCCTGGCGTCTGGCCGGCGACTGCTTACCGAAAACCTCTTCCTGGCCGCCATGGGCGCACTGGCGTTTTTTCCCCGCCGCCTGGCTGGGTCGCTTCTGAGATTTCGGCATAACAGGCTCTGAAACTGCTTGCCGCTGGGTGTACAATCGATGGTGACCAGAGACCCAATAAACCCATATTCTGGCCGAAACGAAAATCCCCAATGGGACGGTTCTGCCGCAGCGGAATCAAAAGAGGATGAATATGTATAGATCGTCAAGCGTCGTCCGAATGGTCATGGCGTTGACTGTTGTTGCGCTTTCTGTGTCCGGAGGGCTGGCCTACACTGTCGGCGTCCAGGTGAGCCTCGCGTCGTCCTTTAGCGGGGATGACGTGCTGCGCTATAGCGGCGCGGCTTTCACCACGCCAACCGGTTCATATGATAATCCCACCGGCACCAGTAACAACAATTGGATGGTCACGCAGAGCGCCGCCAACCAGCTCGCGGCGGGCCAGGCTGCTGTAGGCATCAATGACACCGGCCTTTACCCGGCAAGCGGAGCCCGCCTCTACGATGTGCAATTGGGATTCACCAACGCCACGCCGACGGGCACGAACGTCGTGCTCCGGTCAAACATCGCCGGTAACTTCTCCTTCAACGTGCCGG
>Ga0182030_10008990_pt1 | contig 20546 bp, 14 predicted proteins | sample 812S3MmetaG_FD_121299 | JGI IMG/M metagenome (GOLD analysis project Ga0182030, IMG submission 121299) | Permafrost microbial communities from Stordalen Mire, Sweden - 812S3M metaG (Illumina Assembly) | ecosystem: Environmental > Terrestrial > Soil > Wetlands > Permafrost | place: Sweden... | reverse complement strand
TCCCCACATTTTCAACATTATCGAACAAACCCAGGGTGGGGACGGCCCGTCCCCACGTTTTCAACATTATCAAACAAACCCGGGGTGGGGACGGCTCGTCCCCACATTTTCAACATTATCGAACAAATCATGGGGACGAGCCGTCCCCCCCCGGCTCCCGCGCGAGCATTTATTATTTATACCTCAGCCTTTAGCCTTTAGCCTTTAGCCTTTCTCCCTTAGCCTTCCCCCGTTGGTCTTTTATTCAAATTATGTGCGGCATCGCCGGCCAGTTTAATTTTGCCACGGGTCTGCCCGTCAACCGCGACCAGCTTGCGGCCATGACGCGCAGCATCCTTCATCGCGGGCCCGACGACGAAGGTTATTTTGTCTCCGGGGCGCTCGGCCTGGGGTTTCGCCGGCTCGCCATCATTGATCTGTCCGCCGCCGGCCATCAGCCCATGAGCGATGCCGCGGAAACCGTGTGGCTGGTGTTCAACGGCGAGATTTACAATTTCCAGGAACTGCGGGCCGAACTCCAGTCCCGCGGGCATGTGTTCCGCTCGAATTCAGACACGGAAGTCATTGTTCACGGTTACAAGGAATGGGGGGCGGACGTGTTGAAGCGTCTGAACGGCATGTTCGGCCTGGCCCTCTGGGATGTGGCCCGGCAGCAGCTCCTGGTGGCCCGCGACCCCATGGGCATCAAGCCGGTTTACTACGCGTTCACCCGGGACGGCTTGGTGTTCGGCTCGGAAATCCGGCCGGTGCGCCTCGGGTTGGCGGGGAGTCCGCCTGTGGATCCCCTGGCCGTGAACCTGTTCCTCCGTTACCGCTACATCCCCGCCCCGCGCACCCTGTTCGCGGGCGTGCAAAAGCTCGCCCCGGGGGAACTGTTGATCGCCGACCGGTCCGGGGCAAAAGTGCGGCGGTGGTATGATTTTAAGCCGGAGCCGTTTGATCCGATGCCGGCGGACGAGGAGGCCACGGGGCGGTTGCTCGAACTTTACCAGGAGTCCATGAAGCGGCACCTGATCAGTGACGTGCCGGTGGGACTGCTGCTGAGCGGCGGGGTGGATTCCGGCTTGCTGCTGGGATTGATGAACCTGTACGGCCAATCGTGGCAGACGTTCACGGTGGGCTATGGCACCAGCTTCAAGGACGACGAACTGGCCGACGCCGCCGTGACCGCGTCCCTGTATTCCGCCCGGCATACCGAAGTGCGGCTCGACCAGAAGACGTTTGAACTGGCGTTGCCGCGCATTGTGGCGTCCTTGGAGGAGCCGGTCGCCTCCTCGTCCATTGTGCCGATGTATTTTGTCTGTCAACGCGCCCGGGAGGCGGTGAAAGTGGCGTTGATCGGCCAGGGCCCGGACGAACTGTTTGGCGGGTACACGCGGCATCTGGGCGTGCATTACGGCCAATGGTGGCGCCGGCTGCCCGGTCCCGCCCGTTCCCTCGCCGGCTCCCTCATCCAAAGACTGCCCCGGCAGGAGTCCCTGAAACGCTCGCTCTACTCCCTGGGCCTGGACGATCGGTTGCGCCGGTACCAGAATGTGTTCTCCCTCCTGCCGGGCGGCCGGGTGGACGCCCTCTTTCAGGACGGCCTGCTGCCGTCCCATCCGGGGGATGTCGTGCTGGATTCCTGGAAACAGCTCGTGCCGGACATGGACCGGCAGGAGGAACTGAACGGCTTCCAACTGCTGGAACTCCGCTCGGCCCTGCCGGATGAACTGTTGATGTATGCGGACAAACTTTCCATGGCACACGCCTTGGAAGTGCGGGTGCCGTTTCTCGACCGGATGGTGGTGGAGCATGTGCAGCGCCTGTCCGCCGCCTTCAAGGTGCGCAACGGCGAAAGAAAATGGCTCCATCGGCGGGTGTGCCGCCGGTTCCTGCCCCGGACCATCTTGAAACGCAAGAAGCGGGGATTCGCGGTCAATGTGGTGGATGACTGGCTGCAACGCTCCACCGGCGGAACGCTGGAGTCCACGTTCCGGGATCCCGCGTCGCTCATCTACCGATTCCTGAAACCGACGGCGGTCCAACAGATTTTTGCCGAACACCAGGCCGGGCGTCACGACCACCACAAGGTGCTGTTCAGTTTGGTGATCCTCGAGCAGTTGATGCGGTCGCAGCCGGTGGGGGGATAACCCGATTGAAAAAAAATGCCTGATTCGTCGTACGATAAGACCGTGCCAACGCAATTGAACCGGTTGGAGGCGGAGGATCCAGCCGGTCTGCCGGCCACCACTTTTTGGGAACGGGCCGCCACCACCCGGTGGGGACGCTATCTCAGCCGCATTGAGCGGCTGGGGCTGCTCCAAGCCGCCGCCCTGGCCGGCCCGCCGGCGGAAGCCTTGGAAATTGGCTGCGAGGGGGGACGGTGGTCCAAAATGCTGGCCGGCCAGGGCTGGCGGATGACGTGTATTGATGTGGACCCGGCCATGCTGGCGGAATGCCAGCGCAAGGTCCCCGGCGCAACCTGTCTGCTCAGCAGTCCGCAGGCCAAAACCATCCCCTGCGCCCCGGCCGCCATGGATCTGTTGCTGTGCGTCGAGGTGGCGCCGGTGATTGGAAGCGATTGGTTTCTGCCGGAGGCCGGGAGGGTTCTGCGCGACCACGGGATCTTGACCGGGGTGTGTTGGAACCGGACCTCCCTGCGGGGTTGGGGCTCGCGTTTAAAAGGCCGGCGGGCGCCCCCCGACGACACGGTTTTCTACGACCGGGCTTTTTCCAGGTGGAAGAAGGACCTGCGACGGGCGGGTTTTGAGCTGGTCCATGAGGAGGGATTTTGTTGGGGCCCATTTGGACGGGTGAGCAATTCGCCGTTGATTCCATGGTTCACCAAACTGGAGCGGTTGCTCCAACTGCACCGGCTGACCGTCTTCAGCCCGTGGGTCTTTTTTATCGCGCGGAAAATTCCCAACCGGCGGGCGGCCTAGGGCCCGATGCGTCCCGATTGTATGGAAACGGTGCCCCCCAGGATTCCAATTCCCTCAATTTGCACGAGGGCATTGATTTTCCATCAATTGCCCCGTTTTCAGGCCGCCTACGGTTCAGGCCCAACGGGCCGTGTGGGCGCCCCCCCCGGGCTGCACCTTATCCACATCTATCGGTTTAAATTGCTACCGCGGGGACGGACCGGCTTTTTTGTAGCGGCGGGCCTGTCCGCCATAGCCTTGGCGACGGCGGACGTCCCGCCTGCCGTCTTGTCCGCCGTAGCTTTAGCAAAGGCGGAAGCTGGCGGCATCTTGCCGCCTGGTTCAACGCCCAGGTTTCAATCGGGCTCGCAAATAATTGAACCTTCCGCGGCCGGGGTGCGTTTTCCCGCCGGGCGGGACGCCCGGCTCTACGGCCGGCAGGATGCCCGCCGCTACCACAAGCTGCGTATAAGGTGCAGCCCCCGGGACTGCGGCGATCCCGCAGGGCGGGAGCCGCAAAAACGTGCGTAACCGATTGATTATAAACATGTTTTAGCAAAAACGACCGCTAAAATCCGGGCGGCCTTGGAATGTCAGGCGAGATTTTGTGTTTAAGTTGTTTAACGACAACTATTTCCATTTGGCTTTTGGGTAAAAAATAACCAAAAACAACCAAAAATAACCATAATCACAGTTTCATTTTTTTGGGGTGTTGGCGAGTGCCGCCCAGTTGAAATGACCAGCAAGGCAAAAGCGTGAAAATAGCGATCATCGGTCTGGGCTATGTGGGCCTGCCCTTGGGACTGCAATTCGCCCGTTCGGGGGTGGAAGTCCTGGGGGTGGACATTGATCCGGCAAAAGTGGCCGCGCTGAACGAGGGGAGGAGTTACATCCAACACATCGCCGCGTCCGAAATCGCCGGCGCGGTGGGGGCCGGCGGTTTTGCGGCGACGACCGACGTCGCCCGCATCCGGGAAGTGGAGGCGGTGATCATCTGCGTGCCGACGCCGCTGACCCCCAACCGGGAGCCCGACATAAGCTATATTCTTGACACCGGCCGGCAAATCGCCTTGCATCTGCGCAAAGGCATGCTCGTCGTTTTGGAATCCACGACGTATCCGGGCACGACGGACGAGGATTTGCGGGCGGTGCTGGAGCAGGGGTCGGCATTGCGGGCGGGGGTGGATTTTCACCTGGCCTACTCGCCGGAACGGGAAGATCCGACCAATGAGCTGGGGCGGGTGGAAATCGTTCCGAAGGTGATCGGCGGTTACACGCCCGCGTGTCTGGCCCGGGCCGAGGCGGTATACGGGCGGGCCATCAAGACGCTGGTCCCGGTCTCCTCCTGCCGGGTGGCGGAGGCGGCCAAACTGTTGGAGAACATTTTCCGCAGCGTGAACATCGCGCTGGTGAATGAATTGAAACAGGTATATGCAGCCATGGGAATAGACATCTGGGAAGTGATTCAAGCGGCGAAAACCAAGCCGTTTGGGTTCATGGCCTTTTACCCGGGCCCCGGCCTGGGCGGCCATTGCATCCCCATTGACCCGTTTTACCTGGCCTGGAAGGCGCGCGCCTATTCGCAGCCCACCCGGTTCATTGAATTGGCGGGCGAGATCAACACGGCCATGCCGTTGCAGGTGGTCAACCGGACGGCGGAGGCGCTCAACGCGCGGCGCAAGGCCGTGAACGGCAGCCGGGTGCTGATCATCGGCCTGGCCTACAAACCGAATGTGGATGACGAACGGGAATCGCCCAGTTATGTTTTGATGCACCTGCTGAAGGAACGCGGGGCGGAGGTCGCCTATTATGACCCGCATGTGCCGGTCATCCGGCCCACGCGCGGGCATGCGCAGTGGGCGGGCACCCGGTCGGTGGCCTGGAACCGCCAAACGGTGGCGGATTTTGACGCGGTCGTCATTGCGACCAACCATCAGGCGGTCAACTTTCAGGAACTGGCCGATTGGTCGCCGTGCATTGTGGACACGCGCAATGCCATGGCGCCGGTGCCAACCAACGCGGGCCAGGTGTGGAAGGCTTGATGATTGGCGGCGCGCGGACGACCGGCGCCGGTGTGGGTGACCGCGGTAAATCACGGATGTTTATTGTATCATATGCAAAATCAAACCTCGGTGAATCATGGGATCGGAAACCTGCCCCCGGTCCTGCAACGGAGCGGCCTGGCGATGCTGTGTCTATTCCTGCTCAGGAACCGGGCGGCGGCCCAGGACATTCTCACACCGCCACCGCAAACTCCGGCTGTTCCGACCGCCATGCAGGAGCATCAGGCCGAGAATCCGATGCAGGTGTTCCCCACCCCGGAAGCCACCGCCTCCCCTTATCCTCTGCAATGGGGCCCGGTCACCGCGCATCCCCGGGCGAACTATCAATTTGATTATAGCACCGGCCTCGAATCGGGGCCGGGCCGGTCCCAGGGAACGGTCGTCCAGACTGTTTCGCCGGGCGTCCTGTTCAACTTGGGCGACCATTGGACTTTGGATTATGGGCCCTCGCTGACTTTCTATTCCAGCAGCGCCTTCTCGGAGTCCGTGGATCAAGCCGTGCATCTGGGCTGGGGCACGGCCTATGGCAACGACTGGTTTTTCAGCGGCGGGCAAAGCTACACCTCGTCCTCAGATCCGAACGTCCAGACCGGCGCGCAAACCGGGCAGGAGGCCTATGCCACCTCGCTGAATGCCTCGTATCAAATTAACGAAAAAATGTCGCTGAGTCTGGGGCTGGGCCAAAGCTTCAGCTATGTCGACCAGGGAAGTCGCACCACCAATTCCCTGTTAAGCCTCGGGGACAGCAAGTCGTGGTCAACGTCGGAAGGATTGAATTATCAATTTTGGCCCCGGTTCAGCGTCGGCCTGAGTGCCGGCCTGGGCTATTCCGAGCCGACCGGTAGCGTTAACTCGCTCAACGAGCAGTATCAGGGCCAGATGAACTGGCGGGCGACGGACAAAATCAGCTTTCAGTTGAGCGGCGGCATCGAGGACCAGCAGTATTTGAGCGGAGGCGCCAGCAGTCTGGCCACCCCCATCTTTGGTGCCTCCGTCCAATACCAGCCCTTTGAGCAAACCCAGGTGAGTTTGAGCGCCAACCGCACGGTGAGCCAATCCGTTTTTGAAAACGAGGTGTCTGAAAACACTGCCGTCTCGCTTAACGTGAACCAGCGTTTGCTTGGGCAATTACAATTGAGTTTGTCGGGCTCGTATGGCACATCCCAATATCTCGCTTCGGTCGCGAGCCTTTCCACCAGCCGGAACGACGACACTTACACTTTTAACGCCCGGCTGAGCTGTCCGGTGCTGAAGCGGGGCTCAATCTCAGTGTTTTACACTTATACTGACAATTCCTCCACCCAGTCCGGCTTCGCCACCACCGGGACCGGCTACGGCTTCAGCAGCAGCGAAGTGGGATTTTCCATTGGATACACGTATTGATCGGCTGCCGGCCGTCAAAGCAAACCCCCAAGAAAACAACCGCCATGCCGCCGGAAAAATTTGAAGAATCACCGAATACCCCCGGGTTAAATCCGGGTGTGCCGCTGGCGACGCCACCGACGGCCCCGGCTGGGGCGGCGTCGCTGCGGAACTTTGGCCTGGCGGCCTTGGTGCTCTGCGTTGCTTTCAATATTCCCTTATGGGACCTGGTCAGGTTCGCCGCCCACAGCCAGTTTTACTCTTACATTCTGTTGATTCCGTTCATCAGCCTTTATCTGGTCTGGCAGGAACGGCATAAGTGGCCGCCGCTTTCCCCGGGCTTCGGCCGGCTGGCGGCGGGTTTTCTGGCCGCTGGCACGTTGGTGCTCGCAGCCTACTGGCTGCTGGTCCGTTCGCGCTGGAAGCTGGTGGAGGATGATTATCTCGCGGTGATGATGCCCGCCTTCCTGCTCCTGTTCACCGGGCTGGGCGGCCTTTTTTTGGGGGGGAAATTCCTGCGCGCGCATGCCTTTCCTCTGGGCCTGCTGCTGTTCATGACGCCTCTCCCGGCGGTGGCCATGCAGGCGGTTGAAACCTTCATGCAATACAGCTCCGCCACGGTTGCCCAAGTGTTTTTCTCCCTGGCGGACACCTCATTCCTGGCGGACGGGTTGTTGATTCAACTGCCCGGAATCACGCTTGAAATCGCCCCGGAATGCAGTGGCATCCATTCCAGCATGGTGTTGCTCATCACCAGCCTGCTGGCGAGCCACCTGTTTCTGCGCACCCCTTGGAAACGGGCTGTGCTCATCTTGGTGGTGATCCCGCTGGGCATCCTCCGAAATGGTTTCCGGGTGTTCACGATTGGCGAACTGTGCGTTCATGTGGGCCCCCAGATGATCAATTCCCCCATCCACCACAAAGGCGGCCCGATTTTTTTCGCCTTGTCCCTGATCCCCTTCTTCTTACTGCTGGTCGCGTTGCAAAAATCCGAACGGGGCCGGGCCACAGCGAAAACCAAACCTGAGGAGCGCTCAAATTGACAGGCATCCGAAACAAGCCATGCAAAAATTGATTCAATTAGCACCGACGCTGGCCGTGATCATGCTGCTGGCGCTGGCGGGCACTGGTTGCACCGCCAAGATGAAGGCGTCCTACCATCAAAGGCGGGCGGACCGATATTATGACGCCGGCCAGTATGATCAGGCGGAAATCGAGTATAAGAGCGTGCTGCGGAACAACCCGCGCATGGCCCGGGCTTGGAGCCGGCTCGGCACCATTTATTTCGATCAGGGGCGGTCCGGGCCGGCCGTGCAGCTTTTGAACCGGTCCCTGCAATTGACCACCAACAATCCCGAGGTATACGTGATGCAGGGCATGATTTATCTGCAGGCCGGGCAGTTGAAGAACGCACGGGATGCCGCCGGTCTGGCCCTGGCCAAAGCCCCCGATGATCCCAAAGCGCCCATCTTGCTGGCGGAGGTGGTGGCCACCAATCAAATCGCCGAAACCCGCCTGCGCCTGGAAAAAATGTCACCGTTCGGCGGGACCGCCCCGCTGGAAGTGGCCTTGGGCGTGCTTTCCTTGCGCCAAGGCGACCTTAAAACCGCGGAAGCCGATTTCCGACAGGCCGTGTCGCTGGATCCCAAATTTAGCGAGGCCTATTCCGCACTGGGAAATCTGTCCATTTCCAGAAAGGACTTGAAAGCGGCGGAGCAGAACTTCAAGACGGCGGCAGATTTGGCGCCGCCCCGGTCCGGCAAGGCGCTGCAGTACGCCCAGTTTAAAATTTTGACGGGAGACGCCCCGGCAGGGAAAGCGGTGCTGGAAGCGGTTGTCAAGATGGCGCCCGACTATTTGCCGGCTTGGATGGCGCTGGCCCAACTGGCAGCCAACGAGAAGAAACCTGCCGACGGGGTGGCCCTGCTCGGCAACGTATTAAGCCGCGACCCACAGAATCTCGAGGCGTTGCTTTTAAAAGGCCGCTTGGAGTTGCAGGCGGATGAAACGGTCCAGGCCGTGAATGACTTTGAGAATCTGGCGAAGATGTACCCCAAAGCGCCTGTGGTTCATTACCAACTGGCGCAGGCCCATCTGGCCAACCATCAAACCGACAAGGCCATTGCCAGCCTGACCCAGGCTTTGAGCCTGAATCCCAAGTATCCCGAGGCCATTCAGGCGCTCGCGGAACTTCAGGTCCGGGCCGGCAATCCCGCCCCGGCCATTGATGCCCTGCAAAAGTTGACCCGGGAACTGCCGAACGTCGTGCCCATCCGTTTGTTGCTGGCAGAGGCATATCGCGTCCAGGGCAGCCTGGACAAGGCGGTTCCCATCTACCGCGAACTGCTGAAGGCGGCCCCAAAGAACCCGCAGTTTCACCTGCTGCTGGGCACCACCCTGCTTCAGCAAACGAATCTGCCGGAAGCGCGCCAGGAACTGGATGAGGCGCTCATACTGGCGCCTGATTACTTGCCGGCGCTGGAACAGGCGGTGAGTTTGGATGTGCGGGAAAAACAATTTGCCGTCGCGGAACAGCGGGTGCAACAACAGATCACCAACAACCCCAAGTCCGTCGCGTTGCAATTGTTGCTCGCCGATGTTCAGGTCGCCCGGGGCGACACCAACGCGGCGGAAGCCACCCTGCAACACGCCATTGAGTTGAAACCGGACGTCCGGCAGGCGTATCTGCGGCTGGCGAAGCTTTACGCCACCGAAAATCAAAACCAAAAGGTGGTCGCAATCCTCAAGGCGGGCCTGGCGAAGAATCCGGATGACAAGGACGAGTTGTTGCTGCTGGGGTTGACCCAGGAAGTGGTAAAGGACTATAAGGGCGCCGCCGACGCCTACGAAAAGCTGCTGGCCCTCGCCCCGGACGAAGGGGTGGTCTTGAACAATCTGGCGTGTCTCTACGCGGAACATTTGGGGCAACTGGAGAAAGGCTATCAACTGGCGCGCAAGGCCCGGGACTTGGCGCCGGCGGATCCGTCCATCGCCGACACGCTGGGATGGATTCTTTACCAGAAAGGCCAATATTTTCCGGCCTTGAATCTGCTTCGGGAAAGCGCGGCCAAATATGCGGCCCAACCGGAAATTCAATATCATCTGGGCATGACGTTTTACATGATGGGGGATGAGGCCAACGCGCGATCGGTACTGCAGCACGCGCTTCAGGTCGGCGGGGAATTCCCTGAACATAACGACTGCACCCAATGCCTGGCGGTGCTGGCCATCGACGCCGCCACCGCGGGCGCGGACCAGCGTGCCTGGCTCGAAAAATGGGTGGGCGGCCAGCCCAACGATGCGGTCGCCCTCATGCGGCTGGCGGCCATTTACCAGCACGGAGGGGAACTGGACAAAGCCCTGGCCGCTTACCAGAAGGTCCTGCAAGCCGCCCCGCAAAATGCCCTGGCGATGGTGAATCTGGCCCGATTATACGCTCCCCGGGATTTGCCAAAGGCCTTCGGCCTGGCCAAGGAGGCCTATAATCTGACCCCCAACGACCCGCTGGTCACCCATACGTTGGGCCGCCTGGCCTACCAAACGGGTGATTTCCAATGGGCCTTAAGCCAGCTCCAATTGACCGCCCAAAGCCAGCCGCAAGATCCGGAGGTGCTTTTCGACCTGGCGGAGTCCCTCTACAGCGTCGGCCGGGTGGAGGAGGCGCGCACCGCCTTGCAAAACACGATGCAAACCGGGGCCGCCTTTTCACGAACCGATGAAGCCCGTCGCTTCCTGGCGATGCTTGATTTGGCGGATCAGCCGGCGCAGGCCTCGGCCGCACAGGGCCAGGTGACTGAGATTCTAAAAGCGGCCCCCGGATATGTGCCCGCACTCATAGTCCAGGCCGTCATCGCTGAACACAAGCCCGACCCCGCCGCCGCGGAGCAGTCCTATGAGGAAGTATTAAAGCAGTACCCCGATTTCATTCCGGCTCTCAAAAAACTGGCCATCCTCTACGCCCAAACGCCCGCCACCAACGACAAGGCTTACGCCCTGGCCGTCAAAGCCCGCAAGGCGCTGCCCGCCGATTCGGAAGTCGCCCGAACGCTGGGCATCATCGTGTTCCGCCGGGCGGATTTTTCGCAGGCCGCCAGCCTGTTGCAGGAAAGCGCCCGCCAGCGCACCGATGACGCGGAGTTGCGGTATTACTTGGGCATGGCACAATATCGACTTAAAAACCGGTCCGAAAGCAAAGCGTCGTTGCAGCGGGCCTTGGATCTGAATTTGTCCGGCCCCCAGGCTGTTGAAGCCCGGCAGATATTGACGGAATTAAAATGAATCAGGCTGTGCCCCCGGTCTGGCACCGCTCCGCAGCCGGACAGGGTTGTGGGCGATGGGGGCGAAACCTGTCACCGCCCTGTTGGCCGGGGGCAAGGTCAAGCCGTCGGACGTCCCGTGCATCCCGAGGTTGTTGGCAAGGTTGGACGGGCGCGCCAAATTGGCGGACGGGCTGCGGGTTGGTTCCCCAAAGCGGGAGGCGGTGCGCCCTCATACGGTGTTGATCAGGTGCGGCGGCGGGACGGCACCCCGGGACGCCCCGGAAAAACGAAACTGTTATTTTGGTTATTTATGGTTGTTTTTGGTTATTTTTGTCCACAATATTCATTGTAACTCATTTAATTAAAACAATTTGCGTTATTTTTTGCCCTGCAATCCTGGTGGCATTGGATGGGGAGGCCGGTGGCCCCAAGAATTCACCAACAACTTCGGGATGCACCGACGGACTTGGGGGTCAAAGGGGATGTCTTGACAGGCCCCGGAAAGTCGCATTAAGCTTGGATAACCGCCATGACAGACCGTTTTTAAGCAACCAAACCAAGGATCCTAATATGAAAAACATAACAGTGACAACGGGCCCGCAAAATTTCCGGGCGTTAAAACATGGTATTGTGAACTGGGTGCTGCCGCCCTTGGCGCTCGTCGCAGCCTGCCTGCTGGCGGGCTGCCAGAGCGGATATGAGGACCAACCCAATCCGGGTGCCTCACAGCCGGCCGCCGTACAATCGGCTGCCTCACAGCCGGCCGCCGTGCAATCGGCTGCCGCGCAATCGGCCGCCATACAATCGGTCGCCGCGCAATCAGCCGCCGTGCAACCGGGACAGGTGTCGGCCAAGCCGGCGGAGGCCATCACTTTGCGGGAAGGCGATGTCATCAAGGTCTCTTTTCCCAGTTCGCCAAATTTGGACACAGTGCAACCAATCCGGCGCGACGGAAAGATCAGACTGGAACTGGTGGGCGAAGTGGATGCCGCCGGGTTGACGACCGCGGCTTTGGAAAAAAAACTGGTGGATCTGTACGCCCCGCAAATTTCCTCCAGGCAGATCGCGGTTGAGGTGGAAAGCTCCTCCTATCCGGTTTATGTCACGGGCATGGTCCAGCATCCAGGCAAAGTCTTGGCCGATCACCCCATCACCACGTTGGGTGCGGTAATGGAGGCGGGGGGGCCCGACTACGAGAAGGCCAACCTCAAAAATATAACCGTGATCCGAATCGAGAACGGCACCACGAAGAATTACAAGGTAAATTTGAGGGCGGTGCTTGATGGCAAACCCGGCGCGGATGATTTATTTGAGCTTAAACCGGATGACATCGTTTATGTTCCGGAACGGTTCACCATCTTTTGATGGCGGTAGATGCTGATCAACGCAGACATCCTAGCCTTCGCCAGCGCGGCCTTTTGTGGCGTGCTGGCGTTGATCGTCCTCTCGCTCCAATGGCGGTCCCCCGCCCATCTGGCCTTTGTGGCCGGCATGGTGGTTTTGGCCGTGGAACAAGTGTTCTTCGCCCTTACGCTGGACGCGGCCACGCCGGACGAAAAGGTGCATTGGCAGAAAATGCGGCTGGCCGCCATGTCTTTCCTGCCCGGGCTCTGGCTTTTTTTCAGCCTGAGCTACGCCCGCGGGGATCATGTCGAGTCCCTGAAGCGTTGGCGCGGGCTCTTGGCCGGGGCCTTCGTGCTGCCCATCGGGGTGGTGGTGCTGGCGCACGGCCGTTTGATTACGGCCGTCCGCGAGTCGGAGTTTGGTCATTGGTCTTTTCGCCTGGGCCTTGCCGGCTTCCTGCTGAACATTTTTTGCCTCCTCGGCGCGGTCTTGGTGCTGATGAATCTGGAACGCACGTACCGGGCGGCGGTCGGGACCATGCTCTGGAGGATCAAGTTCATGATTTTGGGGCTGGGCTTGATTTTCACCGTCCGGGCTTATGTCAGCAGCCAGGTGCTGCTCTTTCACTCGGTGACCCTCGCGTTGGAGTCGGTCACCGCCACGTCCCTGCTGCTGGGCTGCCTGCTGATCCTGCGTTCGGTGATTCGCGCCGGGACTTTCAATCCGGAGGTTTACCCGTCGCTGTCCGTGCTCCACAATTCGCTCACGTTTTTGGTCGCGGGCGTTTATCTGCTGAGCGTGGGGGTCTTCGCCAAAATCGTGACCAGTTGGGGCGGCGATGCGTGGTTCATGGCGAAGTCGTTTGGGCTGCTGGTGGCCTTGGTTTTGCTCGCCGTCGGGCTGCTCTCCGACCGCGTGCGGCTGCATACCCGGCAGTTTGTGAGCCGGCATTTTCAAAGGCCTCTTTACGATTATCGTTCCGTGTGGCGCCGCTGCACCGAACAAACCGCCGCCTGCGTGCAGCCGGTGGAATTGTGCCAGGCCGCCGTGAAACTGGTTACCGACCTGTTCCAAATCCTCTCCGCGACCATTTGGCTGGTGGATGATCAGCGGGAGAATTTGGTGTTTGCCACCTCCACGTTCCTGACCGAAACCAAAGCGCACAGTCTCCAGCCCGGTAGTGCGGAGGCGAAGGAAGTGCTGCTCGCCCTGGAAAAACATGCCGACCCCGTCGACTTGGACGCCGCCACGGAAGGCTGGACCGCCGTGCTCCGGCGCTGTCATCCGGATGAATTTCGCAAAGGCGGCAATCGCGTTTGTGTGCCGATGATGAACGGGGGCGCGGTGTTGGGTTTGATCATTCTGGGGGACCGGGTCGGCGGCGTCAGTTTTTCCGAACAGGACTTTGATCTGTTGAAATGTGTGGCGGACCAGGTCGCCGCCGGCCTGCATAATGCCCAGCTTTCCCGGCGGCTCCTGCAGGCCAAGGAGATGGAAGCCTTTCAAACCATGTCGTCGTTCTTTGTCCATGACTTGAAGAACACCACTTCCACGCTCAATTTGATGTTGGAGAATCTGCCCGTGCATTTTGACAACCCGGAATTCCGGGCCGATGCGCTCCGCGGCATTGCCACCACGGTCAAGAACATCAACCGGCTGATCGGACGGTTAAGCCAGCTCCGGCAGGAATTTCAAATCAAGCTGGTGGAGTCCGATCTCAACGAAGTGGTGACCAAAGCGCTGGCGGCCTGGGAGGCCTCCGCCGGGGTGAATTTGCACAAGGATTTGGGTTCCCTGCCCCTCATTCCATTGGATTCGGAGCAGATGGTCAAGGTGGTGGTCAACTTGGTGCTCAACGCCCGCGAGGCAGTGGCGGCGGGCGGCGAGGTGCGCATCGGCACGGCCGCCAGCAATGGCTGGGTGGTCCTCTCCGTGTCCGATACCGGTTGCGGCATGGCCCCGGAGTTCATAAGCCGTTCGCTCTTCCGCCCCTTCCAGACCACCAAGAAAAATGGGTTGGGCATCGGCCTGTTTCAGAGTAAGATGATTGTGGAAGCGCACCAAGGCAGCATTCAAGTCGAAAGCCGGCCTGGCCAGGGAACCACGTTTCGCATCTTGTTGCCGCTTCGGAAAACACACGGATGAAACCAAAACTGCTTATTGTTGACGACGACGCCGAGATTCGCACCCAGATGAAGTGGGCGCTCGCAAAAGGCTACGAGATTCTGGTCGCCGAAAATCGCGACCAGGCGGTCGCGACCTTTCGGACCGAACAACCGGCCGTGGTTTTGCTGGACCTGGGCCTGCCACCGCAGCCCGGCAACCCGGAGGAGGGCCTGGCGGCGCTCTCCGAGCTGCTGGCCTTGAACCGCCTGACCAAAGTGGTCATCATCTCCGGCCAGGGCGAAAAGGAGGTGGCCTTGCGCGCCATCGGCGCGGGGGCTTACGATTTTCTCTGCAAGCCGGTGGAAATGGACGAGTTGAAATTGCTCCTCACCCGCTGTTTCCATGTCGCCCAGCTCGAGCGGGAATACCGGGAGTTGCAACAATTGTATCACGGCAACGTTTTTGAAGGCATGCTCGGCACCAGCCGTCCCATGCAGACGGTGTTTGACACCATCCGCAAGGTGGCCGGCACCGATGCGCCGGTGCTAATTCTGGGGGAGAGCGGGACGGGCAAAGAAATGGCCGCGCGGGCCATTCATCAACAAAGCGGCCGGAAAGAAGCCCCGTTCGTGGCCATCAACTGCAGCGCGATTCCAGAAACACTTTTGGAAAGCGAACTCTTCGGACATGAAAAAGGCTCGTTCACGGGCGCACATGCCCAACGCAAGGGCCGCATCGAAACGGCGGAAGGCGGCACGCTCTTTTTGGACGAGATCGGGGAAATTCCCTTGCCGTTGCAGGTCAAACTCCTCCGGTTTCTGCAAGACCAGTGTCTTCAACGTGTCGGCGGGCGGGAGGACATTCAAATTAATGTGCGGGTGATCGCGGCCACCAACGTCGATCTCAAGAAAGCCATCGCCGCCGGGACTTTTCGGGAAGATTTATTTTACCGGCTGGCCGTCGTTCAGATTGTCATGCCCCCCCTGCGGGAGCGCGAAAACGACATCCTGCTTCTGGCCCAGACCTTTCTCCAACGCTTTGCCCTGCAAGTGCGGAAAACCGGTCTGGCCTTCGACCGGGCGGCGACGCTCGCTTTGAACAGCCACCCTTGGCCGGGCAATGTGCGCGAGCTGGAAAACAGCATCCGGCGGGCCGTCATCATGGCCGAAGGCAAACACGTCACCGTTCAAGACCTGGAGTTTGCCCCGACCACCAAGAGCAAGGCTGGCACCCTCAAAGAGGTGCGGGAGGCGGCCGAGCGGGAAATTATTGAACGCGTGTTGCGAAAGCACTCGGGAAAAATCTCCCTCGCGGCGGCGGAACTCGGCGTCAGCCGGCCGACCCTTTATGAACTGATGGAGAAACTTGGCTTTGCCAAAGAATAGATCCTGACGGAAGCTTTCCCCCCGCCATTGCACTTGCAAAGCGCCTGCAAGGCTTTTCCAGCGCCGTTGCCACCTCTGGCCGGCGCTTTTTTGTCCACTTTCTTGATTTTCAGCGGTTTATCGCCAGAAATGTTGTTGCCAAGCGGAGGTGATGACTTGGCACGATACGTGCTTAGTTTCATTCATAATGCGACGTTCGTCTTGCTGAATTGAGAGCACAAGACGGTCTCGAGAAAACGTTATCACTCAGAACAACCGATATTGAAAATGAAAAATCTGTTACAATTAGCAATCACGGCGGGTGTCCTTGTGCTGGCCGGCCAAGCCAACGCCGGATCGTTCAACCTGTCGTTCACCGGGGATGATGGCACGGTGGTCGCCGGTCAGGTGGACACCATCTTGGTGGATGGAAACTATGAACTTTCCGGAGGAACGGTAGATCTGGTTCCTGGTGCGGGCAACCCCAATGATTTCACGGCTGGAACTTATTCCGCCCTGGTTTTCAACCCCCTTTTCCCGGACGAAATTTTATCCTCGTCCGGATATTTCATTTATGACAATGAATTGCTGTACGGGCAGAACCCGTTCGTGTCCAACGGGGGTTTGTTGTTCACGGATGGCGGCCTCGAGCTCAACCTCTTTAGCGATGGACCTTCGGTTTACCAAATTTATGAAAGTAATGGGGCGAACGTTTACGCCGACCCTGATTTGAGCGCAGTTCCCGATGGCGGGACGACGGCCGGCCTGTTGGGCGGTGCCCTGGCTGGTTTGCTGGCGCTGCGCCGCAAATTATTCGCTTAACCCGCAGTTTATCATCGATTTTCTGCCGGAAGGCGGGGCTGACCAGCCCCGCCTTTTTTGTTGTGCCCATCAAATCCAACCCGGCTTTGCCAACGGGAACGGTCAGAATTATGACTGAGGATGCGCGCGGCCCAGCCGCCGGGTTTCTGACGCGCGTTCTTTCTTGAATTCTGCGGGGCCGGACTCCGGGGCCACGGTTGCGCCCGACCCGGGGGAAGGGCAAAAAATGTTCTGGTTGCCCGGCGAAAATAAGGTATGGTTTGGGGAGCATTTTATGGAACCTCAAGCTGATATTGCGCTGATCGGTCTGGCCGTCATGGGCCAGAATTTAATTTTGAACATGAATGACCACGGCTTCACGGTCGTGGCCTACAACCGGACCACTGAGAAGGTGGATCATTTTCTGGCCAACGAGGCCAAGGGCACCAAGGTCTTGGGCGCGCACTCCATCGTTGAGCTGGTGGCCCAGCTCAAAAAACCGCGCCGGGTGATGATGCTCGTCAAGGCGGGTCAGCCCGTGGACGAATTCATCGAGCAACTGCTGCCGCATCTGGAGGCGGGCGACATCATCATTGACGGCGGCAATTCGCTGTTCGAGGACACCATCCGCCGGACCAAATATGTGGAAAGCAAGGGGTTGCTCTACGTCGGCACCGGGGTGAGCGGCGGCGAGGAGGGCGCGCGGCATGGCCCGAGCATCATGCCCGGCGGCTCGCCGGCGGCGTGGCCGCAGGTGAAGGAGATTTTCCAGGCCGTGGCCGCCAAGGTGGACGGCGCGCCCTGTTGCGACTGGGTCGGCGAGAACGGCGCCGGCCATTACGTCAAGATGGTCCACAACGGCATTGAGTACGGCGACATGCAGTTAATCGGCGAGGCCTACAACCTCCTGAAAACCGGGCTGGGCCTGACGGCGCAGGAAATGCACGAGGTCTTTGCCGAGTGGAACAAGGGCGAGCTGGACAGCTACCTGATCGAAATCACCCGGGACATCCTGGACTTCAAGGACACCGACGGCCTGCCGCTGGTGGACAAGATTCTGGATACGGCCGGCCAGAAGGGCACGGGCAAATGGACCGTGGTCAATTCGCAGGATCTGGGGATTCCCATCACCTTGATTGCGGAAGCCGTATATTCCCGCTGTGTTTCCGCCTTGAAGGACGAACGGGTGAAGGCGGCGCGGAAATTGAAAGGGCCGCGGCCGGCGCTCACCAGCATCGCGGCCAATCCGGAGCGCAAGCAGGCGTTCATCGCGGAAATCCGGGATGCGCTCTACGCGTCCAAGATCGTAAGCTACGCGCAGGGCTACATGCTCATGCGGGCGGCGGCGAAGGAATACGGTTGGAATTTGAACAACGGCGGCATCGCCCTGATGTGGCGCGGCGGCTGCATCATCCGGTCGCGCTTCCTGGGGAAGATCAAGGAGGCCTTCGACCAAAATCCCAAGCTGACCAACCTGTTGCTGGACGATTATTTCCGGGGCGAGATCAAGCGGTGCCAGAAGGGGTGGCGCAGCGTGGTGGCCACGGCGGCCAAGCGGGGCATCCCCGCACCCGCGTTTAGCACGGCCCTGTCGTTTTTTGACCAGTACCGCAGCGCGGTGCTGCCGGCCAACCTGCTCCAGGCCCAACGGGATTACTTCGGAGCGCACACCTACGAACGCGTGGACAAACCCCGCGGCGAATTCTTCCACACCAACTGGACCGGCCGCGGCGGTACGACCGCTTCGGGCACCTATTCGGTGTAGCCCAAGCCTCTGCTTTCCCCGAAGAAGCCAACCACGCTTAGCCGTAACCATGCAGTAGAAGCACAGTGTTTGCTTGGTCTTTTTGCGTAAGGACGTCGTCGTGAGGTGCTTCCAGATCCATGAAGGATAGGCTGCGCACCTCACTCCTCGCCTTACGCAGAAATCCACGGCGCAACCGCTTGCGTTTCTACTGCATGGTTACGGCTTTGAACCCCTGACCCGGGGTGGCGGCACATTGTAGGGAGGGCGGTGGCAGGGCCAGCGCGACACCGCTTTGGCTGGGGACCGGCAGGCGACGTCCGCCCAAGGAGTCCGGGAGGTGCGGCGGCGGGGCGGCATCTCCGAACGCCCCAAAAAAACGAAACTGTCAATTTGGTTAGTTATGGTTGTTTTCGGTTAATTTTACCCAGAATATTGTGTGTAACACATTTGCCCGAAACGGTTTGCGTTGATTTTTTAAAAAACCATCGGCCGGAGCCGCTGGTGGAGCGGCCCGCCCAAGAACCGCTGACAGCTTTCCAGCCGGATACCCTTTCAGGCAGTTGACATCACCGCAGGAGGTGATAAAGTAAACTTAAGCATGACTTTGTAATGCCCAAGGCGTGTTAATACATAATCAGTTGAACGGCAGTCCTTTATGAAGGAATAATTTACGGCTCCCCTATGTTGAGTTTGCTCAGAAAACTCCGCCTGACCGCCCGGCTTATTCATCCCGGCTCCAGTCCCCGGTCGCTGTACAAGCAGGCCAAGCACTGTGTGCGCGCACTCGCCTGGCCGGCGGCCACCGCCGAGTGGTTCCGGCTGCTGGAGCACCCCGCGCTGGCCGGCGTGGTCCGTCACTCCCCCCGGCTCTATCAAAAGCTCCAGCGGCCCTATCTGACGTGTCGTTTGCACACCGCGCAACGGCTGGAATATCTGCGCCAGCATTACCAATTTATCCTCCGCCACTGCTCCCCGGCCCTGATCCGGGAAATTCACTCCCCGACGGGCAAACATCTCGCCCGTCTGCCGGCGACGGACCAGGGCGGTTACGAATTGCGCTTGATGGCCAGCGGGTTTGACAAGGAGGGGGAACTCGCGGTTTGTCTGTGCGGCGACCGCGGCGTGGTTTTGTTCACGGTCACCTTTTCCGTGGCGCGGTGCGCGGCCGGCGGCAGGGAAATCATCATTGGCGGGCTGCAGGGCAACTCGTTTGCGAATGACAAGCAACAGATCATCGCGCTCACGCGCCACTGGCATGGGCTGCGGCCCAAAGCCCTGCTCCTGTTTGCCCTGCACCAACTGGCCGCCGGGTGGGAGGTCCGGCGCGTGCGCGCCGTCGCCGACGCCACGCATATTTTCCGGCATTGGCGCAAGCGCAAACACATTGCCTCCAGTTACGATGCATGGTGGCGGGAGGCGGGCGGCCAATTGGCGGAGGACGGTCTTTTTGATTTGCCCACCCGCTTTATTCCCCGTGACCTGGCCACGTTGAAGGCCAATAAACGGCCGACGTACCGGCACCGCTATCGCATGCTTGCGGACCTGGCCGCGCAAATGGCCGCTCATCTGAAATTCCCGCCCCCCGCCCAGGCGCTGTTCGTGGAAACGGGACGGAATGCTCCGTTGCTGGAAACCAGCGCCGGCCACGCGGACCAGACCTTCCATTGATCAACCCGCCGAGCCGGACGCTTTCCCCATCAAGCAGCCAGGCTACCGACAAAGTCGGAACATGAGCAACCGCCACGTCGGGCGGGGCCCCAGCCTGCAAGCCGGGCACAGGGGGGAGATCGCTGGACGGCAAGCCTGAAGGGCCGGGGGGACGACGCGGTGGCCGGATGTGGGGACGAGCCGTCCCCACCCCGACTTGGGCGGTAGGCTCGCGTCAAACAGCGACCGCAGGAAAATCCCTCTGGCCTTGCCGGGATCCGGGGGATAAAGTGACGGTCAACTATGAAGCACACCACATTTGCCTGGCCGGTATTGGCGGGCCTTTGTCTGGCCGGGGCGCTGCTGCCTGCAGCGGCGGACGACGCCACCAATTTCCTCCAATGGGCGCCGACCCCGCCCCTGGGCTGGAACAGTTACGACGTCTTTGGCGACAGCGTCACCGAGGCGGAAGTGCTGACCAACGCCAATTACATGAAGGAGCATCTCCGGGCGCATGGCTGGCAATATGTCGTCATAGACTTCCGTTGGTACGATGCGGTGACGACCTACGACGACCGGAATTTGAACCGGGAGCGAACGGGGGCGGTACTGGCGGCGGACGAGCATGGCCGGATGCTGCCCGCGACGAACCGTTTTCCTTCCGCCGCCAACGGACGGGGATTCAAGCCGCTGGCGGATCAGATTCACGCCATGGGGTTGAAGTTCGGCTTTCATATGATGCGGGGCATTCCCCGGCAGGCGGTGAATGCCGGGACGCCGATCGAAGGCAGCCCCTTCACGGCGGCGGAGGCGGGGGACACCAACAACCGTTGCTCGTGGTGTCCGGACATGTTCGGGGTCCGCAATAACGAGGCCGGGCAGGCCTGGTATGACGCGATGTTCCGGCTCTACGCGGCTTGGGGGCTGGACTTCATCAAGGTGGACGACCT
>Ga0182030_10008988_pt1 | contig 20548 bp, 16 predicted proteins | sample 812S3MmetaG_FD_121299 | JGI IMG/M metagenome (GOLD analysis project Ga0182030, IMG submission 121299) | Permafrost microbial communities from Stordalen Mire, Sweden - 812S3M metaG (Illumina Assembly) | ecosystem: Environmental > Terrestrial > Soil > Wetlands > Permafrost | place: Sweden... | reverse complement strand
TTTTCGAGTCACAACAGGCGGAGTCGGTTAATAAACAGCCCGTTCAAAAAGGAGGAAACGACGTCGCGAGTCTCTGATCGAACCGGCGCGACTTGTGACATAAGAATTCACAGTGTGACCCGAAATTTCACGCCTTCAATTTGTATGCAACTCATTACTAAACGCTCCCGCATGGTTCAGCCCGATGGCCATCAGGACGCCTTGACCGTGACCGAGGCTCCCGCAAATGCCGGTGTGGTCCGTAGCGTCGGTGCGCCTGGTGGCGAGCCTGTTCCAGGCCCGTTCGGCGGCCCGGGCGGCGGCGGGGCCAACAAGTTCGCCGACAATGGCGGCGCAGTCATTGAGATTGCCCGTCTCCAACTCATTTACTGGGGTTCCGCTTGGGGTTCCAGCCCGGCTCCTTCGCCCACTTCAGCCCAAGTGACCTCGGCGGTGCAACAGATATTTTCCGGGCCATACATGACCGGCTTGACCCAGTACCGCGACATTGGTCGCGGCCATCTTCTCGGTTCTGTGGTTGTGACTTCTTCCAATCCGCCCAACCCCTTTACCGACACCAACGTCTCCAATTTCATTGCCGGCCTGATCTCCGCCGGCACAGTTCCGGGGTTGGACGCGGCCAAAGCCAATCTCTATTTCGTCGTCATGCCGAAAGGAGTCAACAGCAGCAGCGGCGGCGTGATCGGCGAGCACACCTACTACACCGACGGCAGCGGCAACCGCATCCACTTTGGCTGGGTGACAAATAACGGCACCTTGCCGTATGTGACGAACGTCCTTTCGCACGAGTTGGTCGAATCCTGCACCGACCCGGAAGGCAGCGCGATCCTGGGCGTGGCTGGAACGTGTTCCGGCGGCGGGTGGTGCGAAATTGGCGACGTTTGCGAAAGCACCTCCGGTGTTGTCAACGGCATCACCGTTCAGTCTTACTGGTCCAACACGAATAATAAATGTATTGTTCCCGCCTGGCCGGCGACGACCTACCCCTACTCGGGGACCCAATTCACCTACACCATTCCGGCCAATCAAACCGTGAACTTTTACACTTTTAATTGGCCCGAATATGAATTCGTCGTCTGGGAAGTGGTTCCAACCACGGCGGGAACGGCCGCTGAAATAACTTGGAACGTGGAAATTCAGCGCGCCTCCGGCGCTTACGTCACTTACTGGATATCAGTCACGAATCTAACCGGCGCGCCTGTCAGCATTCAGGGGCGTTACACTGTCCTCGGCATCGCGTAATCAAAAAAACTAAGGAAAACTATATGACACTTGGAGTGCAATTTACGGGAACGTTGGCGCCCAACCAAACCGCCAATTATTACACATTCGGCTGGCAATCCGCTTGGGATGTCTTGTGGCAGATTATGCCCACCAGCACCGGTACCGCCTCGCAAGTCCAATGGACGGTATCCACCGAGTTGTCGGGGACTGCAATCACTTATTGGATTATGATCAAAAACTTGACGGCGGCCGCCATCGATTTTGAAGGCCGCTACGCCATCTTGAACGCTTAAAACACAAACAGGAGAACGTTATGCGAATTGTTATTGATAGCGACGGCGGGCAAAACTCCACCGCGCAAGTTATTTCCACGCCGGGCCAGTCATCCGGCGCGCTCGGTTCGACTGTTCAAGTCAATGCCGGGGCCGCTCCGGGCGCGGGAGGCGCAGGGGGCGGCGGCTCCGGAGGCAGTGTCGGCGGCGGTGCTTCTGTTTCCCCTCCGATATCGTTGGGCGGGAGTATCAACGCGGGCCAGGCTCCAGCGCCAAAGAGGCAGCCCGCTTCGTCGAGAAAATAACAATCAAAGGAGCAAAATACCCCTATGCACTTTGGAACCCAATTCACCGGAACACTGACGCCCAATCAGTCTGCCAACTATTACACATTCGGCTGGCCTGCGGCTTGGGATGTCGCCTGGACGATGATTCCCACGACCGGCGGGACCGGCGCGCAGGTTCAATGCAACGTCTCCACCCAGCTCTCGGGAACCACTCTGACCTATTGGATTGCGGTCAAAAACATGACCTCTTCCAACGTCAATTTCCAGGGCCGTTACGCCGTTCTCAACGGCTGAGCGTTTCGTAGCGCAGACTTCCAAGTCTGCTGTGCCGCGGGTTTCCAAACCCGCAGAGCGCACGACAGCCGAGCCGGCTTGGAAGTCGGCGATACGGCAGTTTTGGAAAACTGCGCTACAAAAAATTGGTCCGCCTGCTTGATTAGAACTTCCACGCCACCGGGCGATCGGGGTGTGGAGTGTAGGAGCAAAAGTAACCGGTCTTAATCCGGGCGGCCAGATGCAGTCCCAGGGAGGGAATCGTCTCGGAAACTTTTTGGATGGTTTTCTTGATGCTTTTCGTGACCGCCGACCGCGCCCGTTCCGCTCCCGACGAAGTCTTGCGGTCCCGGCCCCCCAGTCCCAGCGCCGAAGCCATTTGCCCGGTAATCACGTTCATCTCGTCCTGGGCTTTGGCCGCCCGGGCCGGATCGCTGAATCGTTCGGCTTCGTCCAACTCTTCCCGTAATTCGCTCAAGCGCCGTTTATAATCCGCTTTCGCTTTTGCATCCAGAATCGGGCTGCCGTCATTAAGCCCGGACGTGACACATCTCGCTCCATCCTCGTGCAAACGCCCATTGCCGCTTGCCGCCGAAGCCGCCGCCATGGGGTCGGGGATATCAGCCAGAAACTCATTGACGTGGAATTCCCGGCCCGGGCTCCCCAGCAGAAATCTAAGATACTGCAAACCGCGGGTGGCTTTGAGAAAGGCCGAATGTCCTTGATACCGGATTACCCAAAAATCGCCTTGCCGAAAAAAAGAAGACTCCTCGCCGGGATGCAGCGCGGGCCGCGCGGTCAGCGCGCCCTGCACGCTCTTGAGCAATGTCTCCACGAAACCTTCTTGATCCTGCGCCGCGCCGTTCATGACTTCCGGAAAGCCCAGCGTGTCACGCACCGATTCAAACGCATCCCGGTATTGCCTTTTGTCCCAAAGAACCATGGCCTGCGTCACAGCCTTTATTTTGGTCAGGTGCGAACGCCACGATTCCAGTTGCATGCGGTCCTCCGCGCATGGGACCTGCTGCTCGATGTTTTCCAGAAGCTGGAGAATTTGGGCCGCATCCCGTTCCGCGCGGGCCCAGTCCTTCAGCCGAAAAAGAACGATCAACCGATGATAATAAGCGCGGGCCTCCTCAAAAAGATCCGCGCAATCCTCGGCAGTCAACCCGGAAGACCCCGGTTGTATTTGCCGGCCCGCCTGATTGTGGCAACGATGAAAATCCAAAGTCCTTTCCATGCGGGAAATGGGTCGTCCGTCCGGTGGGCCATCCACCTCGTATTGTTCGATTCCCATCGGCTGGCGAACCAGAATAATCTGGCGACCATCCGCGCCCTGCCCCAGGCGGACATTTTTCTGCGCGTCATAAGGCCAGCTCTCCAGATAGCTCCGCAGATCCACGACATTCATTCTCAGGTCTTTTTATCTAATATGGAAAATTAACGCAACTGTTTTTCGTGCCATTTTCAACGGCCCTTTGATTATAACCGCCTGGGCGCCGTTCCAATCTCTTCAAGCGACCGGATTTTATATGAAATATCCGACGAGTTGCCCTGACAGCCGTTAGAAAAAGTAGGAAACGACGTCAGGAGTCTCTAATTCGAGCCTTGTTTCCGAGGAATTTTGAGACTCCTTACGTCGTATCCTGCGAGAATGAATCGTTTTTGCACGGCCTGCCAACCGGGCGCAAATCAGTTTGTGACGGAGCAATCTCCCTCGGAGGTAGGGCCGGCTCGCCGAGCCGGCCAAAGGCGTCCCGTCGAGGCGATCTACCAGCCGATCTCGCCGTCGTTTCAGCCCGGACCATCACGCCTCTCCATAAGCTTCCCGCACCGAATCCCTCAATAAAACGATAATCGTGAACACGCCCAGCACCGTCCCGAACGGAATATGCACGCAATCCAATCCGGCCACCACCAGCGAGAAGGTCCGGTATTTCCTCGCGCGAATGCACAAACCTGAAATCAAATTCAAAATGCCCGAACCCACAAACCAAAGGGCGAAAACCGCATAAAACCATTTTAGAATCATAAAGATTTCCACCGGTGGAGGCCCTTGCTTTGAACGCTGCCATAATCTCGAATTGTCCATGATAGCGTGCATGAACGTGTAGTGCGCCAGCAGAAACAGGATTCCCATCAAAGCCAAACCCGCTGCCACAAAATGGAAGATCGACAGCAGTTTCAGATGATTCGCGTCAACCGAGCGCTGGTTCCGTGGCAGTGGAGGCAGTTCAATCATAAAACGTTATGCGCGCGATGCTGCCCGCCACCGGCCAAAGAGTCAAGAACAGCCCTCACGAAAGTCCAAGGGGATGTTTGACACACCTACCATAGCCTTTGCTCAGCTTTTTTTTGGTAGGGACGCCTCGCCGAGGCGTCCGGGGAGGCCGCGCGGCAGCGCAGCCCCACCACGTGGCGGACTGTCGCAGTGATGCGCCCAGCCCAAGGTTTGTAGCGACGATCACGGCAATCTGCTCCGTGAAAAACACCTTTGACAGGCCGTTTAAAAGCAATTCATTTCCGTAGGAGACGACGTGAGGAGTCTCAAATATCCTTGGAAACAAGAATCGAATCAGAGACTCCTTACGTCGTCTCCTACTTTTTTTAATGGACTGTTAAGCTACCGTTCCACATTGGAGGTTTGGGAGGATTCGGAATCGGGCTGGATCATTCTGTCAATAGTATATTCTGCGGAGACAAACGGGCGCGGCCAATCCTTGCGGCCAGCGCAATAGGTTACCCGCTGCCGCGGCCACGGCGGGAGGATAGTGACGTTTCGGACGGACTACGTCAGCGAATTACTTTTCACTCGCTCTGCTTTCCAAATTACGAGGGCGGCATTCGATCCGGCCTGTGGCATAAACTCTCCATATCCAGCGATAAGGCGCGCATATGGGCTGCAGCTTGCGGTGAAAAGCATCAGAGCGCGCTGTCGCATCGCGGGAGGGGCCGAAGTGTTGAAGTGTTTGAGATCGATCTTAAAACCCTGTTGGCGGAGCGTCAGGCGCGTCGCTTCCAGCGCCCTTTTCTCCTTGCTGTCTGAATGCGCGGCGAAGAAGGCGCAGAGGGCGCCGAGAACGGCAAGCGTGGAGGCGATTTTCCACTGAATTTTCATTCAATTTACAAGCCTGCCAATCTACTGCTCTCCACAGCAAGACTGATCTCGTTATCATCACGGTCCGAACCATAAATATTCCTCACCACAGGATGAAAGGCTTGAACGATCGTAGCGCAGACCTCCGAGTCTGCCGTGCCGCAGGTGTCCCAACCTGCCGACCGTCCGCCGGTTCGGAAATCGACGATACGGCAGTTTCGGAAAACGGCGCTACAATTCTCGATCCTTGACCGCACAAAACAGATGGACCTCTTTAGAGGAATCCACTCGAAAACACGCTTATAATCTGTAACAGACCAGGGTTTTCCCGTATTCCTTAGGAAACGACATGAGCGATGAAACCAGTTCTGACGCGCTGCCACGAGCCGCTTTCCCAACCACGCGCTGGTCGGTGGTGCTCGCGGCCAAGAAGCGGGATGAGCCTGAATCGGTCCAAGCCTTGGAAACGCTCTGCCGGAATTATTGGTATCCTCTTTATGTCTTCGTCCGCAGTTCGGGCTGGGCGCCGGCCGACGCGGAGGATTTGACTCAGGAGTTTTTTGCCCGCCTGTTGGAAAAGAATTATCTGCGGGTTGTCGAACCGGAAAAGGGCCTTTTCCGCACCTTCCTGCGTTTCGCGCTCAAGCGCTTTCTGGCCAAGGAATGGGAACGCATTGGAGCCGCCAAACGTGGCAGCGGACAGCGTCCGATTGCTTTTGATGCGGTGCTGGCCGAGGAGCGGTTTTCCGCCGAATGCGCCGGAACGCTTTCGCCGGAGCAGCTCTATGACCGGCATTGGGCCTTGTCCTTGCTCAATGACGCAGCCGCGCGGTTGGCTCTCGAATACGAGGCTGCTGGAAAGGCAAAACTGTTTGCCGCGCTCAAATCTTATCTGACCGCCGATCGCGGCTCCATCCCTTATGACAGCATCGCCGCGGCGCTCGATATGAGCGAAAGCGCGGCGCGCGTCACCCTTCACCGGCTGCGCAAACGGTTCCGCGAAGTTTTCCGGGAGACTGTCGCGGACACCGTCAGCTCCGCGGGGGAGGCGGAAAATGAAATACACGAGGTCCTGGCTGTGTTAAGCGAAGGCTGATTTTGTAACAAACGCGTTCCGATCCGTATTTAGAAGGTAATGAGCGAAGAAACGAGATGTCCGAAGTGCCACGGGGCCCTGTCCGCCGGGGGCTTGTGCCCGCGCTGTGCGGCGGATTTCTTGCAGAGCGAACAGACTGAAGTTTCCGGCGAATCGCATTTGTTTTCGCCTCCGCGACCGGAGGACCTGGCCCGGATGTTTCCGCACTTGGACATTATCGAATTGTTTGGGCGGGGCGGCATGGGTGCGGTTTACAAGGCGCGCCAGAAGGAACTGGACCGCATGGTCGCTCTGAAGATTTTGCCGCCCGGCATTGGGCAGGACAGCGGATTTGCCGAGCGCTTCGCCCGCGAGGCCAAAGCTTTGGCCAAACTGAACCATCAGGGCATCGTCACCATTTATGATTTCGGCCGGGCGGATGGGCTTTATTTCTTTCTGATGGAATATGTGGATGGGGTCAATCTGAAGCAATTGCTGGAACGGGGCCGTATCAGCCCGCGTGAAGCGCTGGCGATTGTGCCGCAGATTTGTGATGCCCTTCAGTTTGCCCATGACCAGGGCATTGTTCATCGCGACATCAAGCCGGAGAATATTCTGCTGGATCGGCACGGGCGGGTGAAGGTGGCGGATTTCGGCCTGGCAAAATTGGTCGGCACAGAATCGTTCGCAGCTCCGCTTTCCGACGGCACAGACCCGATGAAGCCGGAACTCCCTGCCTCCCTTACCGACGCGGGTAAAATCCTTGGCACGCCAGCCTATATGGCCCCGGAACAAGTCAAGCATCCCGAGGCAGTCGATCACCGCGCGGACATCTACGCGCTGGGGATGGTGTTTTATCAAATGCTCACCGGCCAACTGCCGGCCAAACCCATCGAACCGCCCTCGAAAAAAGTCCAGATTGACGTGCGTCTTGACGAAGTCGTTTTGCGCGCTTTGGAGAAGAACCCGGAAATCCGCTACCAGCAGGCCAGCGTACTGAAAACCCGGGTGGAGACGATTGTGGCGACGCCCTCCAAACCCATTGCCGCTCAAACTCACCCTCCACCTTCCATCACAAACATGAATAGAAATACCAACAAATCAATTAGGCCTTGGGCCGTCAGCGCCGTCGTTGCGGTGTGTCTGCTCGCTCTCGGGTTTGCCATGTTCCATAAAAGTGTGAAGCCCACTCGACGCAGGCCCGTTGATTACCACAGCCTTGGCGATGCCAGGCAAAGCAAAGGTGACTTGGAGGGCGCCATTGCGGAATACACCAAAGGCATCGAGCTCAATCCTCATGACGTAGCTTGTTACCATAGCCGCGGCGATGCCAAGCTTGACAAAAAGGATTTGGAGGGCGCCATTGCGGACTTCACCAAAGCTATCGAACTCAAACCGCATGACTCGGATCACTACCACCGTCGCGGCGATGCCAAGCTTGACAAAAAGGATTTGGAGGGCGCCATTGCGGACTATACTAAGGCCATCGAAATCAAACCCGATGATGCAGGTTCCTACCACCGTCGCGGTGATGCCAAACAAGACAAATACGATTGGGATGACGCCATTGCGGACTACACCAAAGCCATCGAAATCAAACCCGATGATGCAGGTTCCTACCACCGGCGCGGCGACGCCAAGCAAGGCAAAAATGACTGGGAGGGAGCCATCGCGGACTACACCAAGGCCATCGAACTCACTCCGGATGATGCAGGTTCCTACCACCAGCGCGGCGATGCGAAGCAAGGCAAGAACGACTTGGAGGGCGCCATTGCGGATTACACCAAAGCCATCGAGCTCAAACCCGATGATGCGCGCTCCTATCTCAATCGCAGCCTTGCGAAGAAAGCCAAAGGCGACCTGGACGGCGCAGCCGCAGATCACAGTAAAGCCATTGAACTGAACCCGGATTTAGCAATCTATTAAAGGGCGGCGGCAAACGGGTTGGTTCGCTGGAGGGCATTTTGACACCAGAAGAAATCGATACTATTTGGAAAGATCGCCAGAATTACATACGTCCAGCCAGCATAATGAAACTAAGCGGCGGCGGGACTGTTATTACCTACCTCACCGTTTCATAGCTCAGATTTCCGCGTTTGGCGTGTCGGGTACTCAAAATGTAGCACCCTTGTTGCACTAATGTAGCACTAAATGTAGCACCTGTAGCACCCAAAACCGCAAAAGGGTGGGGGTAGCCGGGAACCACAAGGCGGGGATGGCTCAACTCTTGAGACCGAAAGCTTGCCTATTGCGGATGGTCTGACTATTTTGCTGTGTCAAATTGGCGCGGTCGTTGCGCGTCGGCGAATTTATTATTATGGCGGCGATTACATCGAATTTTCTCGATAAAGTCCTGGGTCGAATCGGACGCCTGGATGCGGAGGGGTTGCAGACGGTCGTGCAACGCCTGGCCAGGGAACGAAAATTCCTGGAAACGCTTTGCAACGCCATCGAAGACGGCGTGGTGGTGGTCGATGCGCAGGGACACATCCTTTATTTGAACCAGGCCGTAATTGAATTGCTCAACTGGAATCCCGAACACATCGAAGGCCGCACTATCAAGGAGTTGCTGCCCGAGTTGGATTGGGACAGCCTGACCGCGCTCGGACCCGATGGCCGCCCCCGCACCACCCGCCACGAGTTCGAAGTGGCTTACCCGCGCGCCCGCTTCCTGCGTCTTTACGCCGCGCCGTTGGATGTCGAAGCCCAGGGCGGTTCCGGCATGGCCCTGATTTTAAATGACGCCACCGAAGCGCGGCAAAAAACTTTTGAGGCCATCGAGAGCGAGCGCATCCATTCGCTGACGCTTTTGGCAGCCAGTGTGGCTCACGAAATCGGCAACCCGCTTAACGCCCTGCACATTCATTTGCAACTCATGGCCCGTCAGGTGACCAAGCTTAAAAGCTCCGCGGTCGCAGCGACGCCTGGTAGATTTTCGCGGCGCGATGCCAAATTGGCCGTCGAAACCACGGAAGTCGCGGATAAGCTGGAGCATTATCTGGATGTGGCCAAGGGCGAAATCTCGCGTCTGGACTATATTGTCACGCAATTCCTGCAAGCCATCCGGCCGTCGCAGCCGCAATTGACTCCCGGATCGATGAACGACGTGGCGCGGGAGACCTTGGAACTGCTGCGCCCGGAATTGGAGAATCGGGGTTTGAACGTCAAAGAGAAATTGGCGCGCCGTCTTTCCCTGGCGCCCATGGACGCCGGCCAGATGAAGCAGGTATTGGTGAACTTGATCAAGAACGCCATGCAAGCCATGACGCGCGACGGCACGCTGACGGTGCAGACGGGCTACACGTCCGAAGTCGTTTGGGTCAGCATTGCGGACACCGGCGGGGGCATTGCGCAGGACCAGATCCGGCACATCTTCGAGCCTTTTTACACCACGAAAAAGAAGGGCACAGGTTTGGGTTTGATGATTGTGCAACGCATCGTGCGCCAGCATGGGGGGCACATCGAGGTGGAGAGCGACATCGGGAAGGGCACGACTTTTCGCGTCAGCCTGCCGACGGGCGAACGCCAGCCTCGCTTGTTGGGCACACCCCAGGCGGAATCCGACACTTCGCAAATGCGCAAAAACTCCCAGGCATCGGAATGAAAACGGATCCGACATCCAAACCCAAGCTGTTGATCGTCGATGACGAGAAACCGACCCGGGACGGATTGCGGGCGGCCTTGGAGGATTCTTACGAAGTCTGGGTGGCCGAGGATGCCAAGGCGGCCATGACCTTGCTGGAAGAGGAGGATTTTGGCGTGCTGCTGACGGATTTTCGACTGCCGCAGGAAGATGGGATGAAATTAATTATGCGGGCCAAGTCCCTGCCCAAACCGCCGATTTGTATTTTGATGACGGCGTATGGTTCGGAGGAACTTGCCGTGGACGCCATGAAGCACGGCGCGGATGATTACATTGCCAAAGGACGGTTGCAGATTGACGAATTGGAAATGCGCATCGCCCGCGCGTTGCGCCACCAAAACCTCGAGGTGGAAAACGCGGCCATGCGGCAGCAATTGCAAAGTAAATTCGGCCTGGAAAATCTCGTGGGACAATCGGCGCCCATGCGCGAGGTGTTTGACATTGTCCGGCAGGTGGCGTCGTCGCGGGCGACGGTTCTGCTGCTGGGCGAGAGCGGCACAGGCAAGGAATTGATCGCCAAGGCGATTCACCAACTCAGTCCGCGGGCAAAAGCGCCGATGGTCACGGTGCATTGCGCGGCCCTTCCGGCTACTCTGCTGGAAAGCGAATTGTTCGGGCACGAAAAAGGCGCGTTTACCGGAGCCCACGAAAAACGGGTGGGCCGCTTCGAGCAGGCGCAGGGCGGAACGCTGTTTCTGGATGAGATCGGGGAGATCGATCCCACGCTGCAGGTCAAATTGCTGCGCTTTCTCGGTGAGCGAACCTTTGAGCGGGTCGGCTCGAACAAGACGTTGATGGCGGACGTCCGGCTCATCACCGCGACGAACAAGAATCTGGAAGAGCAAGTCAAAGCGGGAAAATTTCGCGAAGACCTTTTCTTCCGATTGCGTGTGGTGGAAATCAAGCTGCCGCCCCTGCGCGAACGCAAAGAAGATTTGCCGCTGCTGGCCAGGGCGTTCCTGACTGAGTTTGCGACGGAAAATAATAAAAATGTGAACGATTTTACTCCAGACGCTTTCGAAGCATTGATGAATTATCCCTGGCCGGGCAACGTGCGAGAATTACGCACCGCGGTGGAAAGCGCCGTTGTCCTCTCGCGCGGCGAGCGCATCGGATTGCGGGACCTTCCGGCGACCATCCGTCAAACGGAAGGCGGGGCAGGCCCGCATTCCGCGCGAGTGCCCGCCGAGGCGGATTTGACCGTGGCGGAAGCGGAAAAGCGGCTCATTATTCGCGCGCTTAAGGAGTGCGACGGCAACCGCACTCTGGCCGCGGAAAAACTCGGCATGAGCCGGAGGACCCTGCATCGGAAATTGCACCTTTACCACTTGGAGGGAATTTAATGCCCCTGCAATCGTGGATTCATCATTGGGAAGAGGGCGCGGGCGCTCGAGTCACGAAGGGAGTTGCGGCGCTCCTGGCATTTATCACACTGGCTTCGCTCTACGATAGATGGGGCTACGAAAATTATTCCTCGGAGGAAGCCATGGAAAATGCGCAACTCGCGCGCAATGTGGCGCAGGGAAGAAATTATACAACCGATTCCATCCGCCCTCTGGCGCTTTTTTTATTGGAAAACTCGGCCGAGCCGGGGCAATCGTCCAAAGTTCTTGCCCAACGCGTCCCGGATTTAAGCTGCGCCCCGGTCTATCCTTTTCTGCTGGCGGGATTAATGAAGGTGCTTCCGTTTGATTTTACCGCCAGCCAGCCGTGGTCGTATCAACCGGAACGTTGGATAAGCATTTTCAATCAGGCGCTTTTTTTTGGCGTGGTGGGTCTGCTCTTCTTACTGGCCCGGCGCCTCTTCGACTCGGGCGTTGCCTGGCTGTCCGCGGTTCTATTTGCCGGGACCCGATTGTTCTGGAGATTCAGTTTTTCGGGGTTATCGACGCTCTGGCTGATGCTTGTCTTTTTGGCGGTGGTTTGGTTTATGACCTCCATCGAGCGGAGAGACCGTGCGGCGACGGACGGGTTTGACGTCAAATCTATTTTTCTGGCTCTCTTGACTGGCGCCCTGGTCGGAGTCGGCGGCCTGACCCGCTACGCTTTTGCCTGGATGATCGTGCCGGTGATTCTATTTGTTGGCCTCAGCGTGAAACAGGGAAAAGGCAGGCTCTGCGCGGCAATTTCCCTCGCGTTCCTTGCCGTGATGCTTCCCTGGCTGGCGCGCAATGTCGCGCTGAGCGGCCACTGTTTCGGCACCGCGGATTATGCCCTGGTCCAGGGAACCCCCCCGTTTCCCGGCGACACTTTGGAGCGCTCGTCTGACCCGCGCCCCGGATTGAAACGGGTGGTTCCGATGGATGTCGTATATAAATTGTTGGCAAATTCCGGGGACATTTTTGGCAACGAATTGCCAAAATTTGGTGGAAATTGGATCACAGCGTTTTTTCTGGCCGGACTTTTCATTCCATTTCGAAATGGGGGTTTGATGCGCTTGCGGTGGTTTTTAGTCGGTTCATTCATATTGCTGCTGGCGGTGCAGGCTCTCGGGCAAACGCATCTCAGTGGCGATGCGCCTCAAATCAATTCAGAGAATTTGCTCGTGCTGATGGCTCCGCTGGTTTTCATCTATGGCGTGGCGCTCTTTCATACGCTGCTTGACCAGCTTAATCTGCCGCCGGTTGAGATGCGGGCGATTGCGGCGGGTTTTGCCGGGATCCTATGCGCGCCTTTTTTATTTGCGCTGCTCGCCCCCTCCAGTCCGGCGGCCAATCTGCCATATTCTCCCCGGCACATTCAACAAATGGCGCGCCTGATGCAAAGCAACGAACTCATGATGAGCGACATCCCCGGCGGGGTGGCCTGGTACGGCGGGCGGTCTTGTGTCTGGCTGCCCTTGGATGATGAGAACGAGTTTTTTAAGGTCAACGCGCTCAAGCCAGTTCAAGGGTTGTTTCTTACGCAAGTCACTACGGATAAACGGTTTCTGTCGCAAATGAAGGAGAATGAAAAAGGCTGGGGGCATTTTGTGCTGGAATGCTCGGAGCATGGTGAAGTGCCCACGGGTTTTCCGTTAAGAAAAGCCCCCGAGAATCTTTTGCCGGAGCAGTTGTTTCTGGCGGATAAAGTGCGCTGGCAGGAATTTAAAACAAGCCCTTGATTTACGAAGGGGGTCGCGTTTAAAATATGTTAAATATTATTTTGACAATTTTCGCTATTGCACTTAGAACTCGTTTCGTTGAACATAGTTTTGCAAACGATGGTCAAATGTTGCACGCGCATCTAGGAGAGAAACTAAATAATTTATGAAAAGAATCTGTGTGTCCGCAGGAATGATTGCGCTTGGCGCGGCTGCCGCCCAGGCCCAGTATGCTCCCGGTTTGAGCCCGTTGGAGACGACAAAACCCTGGTCGTTGTCAGCCACCATTCGCGGCTTTTACGATGACAACTATTTGACATTGCCGAAGACCATTCAAATCGGCACCACCCCGAGCGGCGCGCCCATCTTCGGGCCAGGGGCGAGGGACAGTTTTGGGGTGGAATTGAGTCCCGGCATCACCTATAACCATTCCGTCTCGGACACGCTGTTGAGCGCCAGTTACGTTTATGACCTGCGCTGGTACGAGGACCGCGATGGCACCACCGACCAGACGCACCAATTCAACGTCAAGTTGGACCATGAATTTAGCGAACGGTACAAAATGACGGTCAACGAATCGTTCGTCATGGCCCAGGACCCTGGCATTTTGGATACATCGGTGGTCGCCACCCCCCTGCGCGTGCCGGGAAGTAACATCCGCAATACGGGATCCCTTGATTTTACCATCCAACTGTCGCGCCTGTTTGACCTCCATATCGGCTACGCCAACTCAGTTTACGCGTATCAGCTGAACGGAGGGGACGAATCTCCTGCCAACTCCTATCCCAGCTATTCGGCTCTCCTGGATCGCATCGACCAAACTGCTCCCATTGATTTGCGCTGGAAAGCCTCGCCGGAAACGACAGGTGTGCTTGGTTATCAATACGAGCATCTCGATTACACGAGCCCTGAAGATATTATCTATTCGCCAACCGCTCCTGTCGGGAGTCTTGCCGCTCTTAACGGGCCCGGCCATTATACCGCGGCGTCTCGCAACGACGATTCACACTTTGTTTATGTGGGTGTGGATCAAAGCTTCATGCCCAATTTGAACGGTTCGATACGAGCCGGCGGCGAATATCTCGATTACTACAATTACGGCACCAGTTCATTATCCCCGTATATTGATGCGAGCATGTCTTATGAATACATGCCCGCAAGCACGGCGCAAGTTGGGGTTAAGCACATCCATAATTCAACGGACGTTGCGGGGCTTGTCGCCGGTGGCACCCCGGTCTTGGACGAGGAGTCAACAGCCGCGTATTTTTCGATCAATCATCGGGTCACCTCTCGCTTCACCGCTTCGTTGCTGGGCCAGGCGCAATATTCGTCCTTTAACGGTGGAGGCATCTACAACAACTTGGAGGAGAACTTTTACATTGCGAGCCTTAACCTAACCTATCATTTCACTCCCTGGCTGGCCGGGGAAACGGGATACGCCTATAACAAGCTGAATACCGAAATTGCCGACCGGGGTTATACGCGCAATCAGGTTTACCTCGGCATCCGCGCCACTTATTAAGAAGAAAAAAATTGACGTTTGGCGTAGAAAGCTGGAACGTATGCACTCGAAATACGATCTAGTTTTCTGTTTTTAATCTATGGATGCCGCGACGACGAACGAAGTTCCCGAACTGAAATTACATTTTTTGGATTACTGGCGTGTCATCCGGCTGCGGCGCAGTTTGATCGTCATGGTTTTTCTGCTCTGCGTCGTGACCAGTACCCTGTTGACTTTCTGGCTGCCCAAGCAATATGCCAGCACGGTTCGCATTGAAGTGCAGAAAGACACGCCGGAAATTGCGGTCGCTGAGGGTGGGGGACACCTCAATACCATTGGAGCCGATCCTTATTTTCTCAGCACCCAATTCAAGATTATAGAATCTTGGTCTATTCTGACCAACGTCATTACCACCCTCCATTTGGACGACAGGCTGGCCGCGCTGGAAGGGGATACCCACTGGTCAATGGATCAAACCTACGCCTACTTGTTTAGCAAGATCTCGGTCGAGCAAACGCGCATGACCAGCTTGATCGAAATTTCCGTCAAGAGCTCCGAGGCCAAAATGGCTGCCGACATTGCCAACGCCATCGTCGACGCCTATCGCGATTCGCGGCTTGAAAAGTGGAAGGGCGATCGCCTCAGCGGCATCACGACTTTGCAGGGCGACTTGGCTGACCAGGAACTCAAACTCGGTCAGATGGAAACGAATCTGAATCAATTGCGAGCTTCGTTGAAGATTTCCGACTTGGAAGAAGAAAGCCCTGTAGCCAGTGCCACGATTGAAACGGAACAACTCCGCGAACTTCAGCACCAGGAAACGATGGCCTTGGCTGATTACGTCGAATACACCAATATCTTGGGCGGCATTGCCAAACTGCCGACCAATGAATTGGGTGCGGCGCTGCAAACTGCCTATGCTCATCCCATGGATTCGGAATTGGGGGAGCTCTCCATTCGACTCGACTTGGCCCGGGACAAAATGGCGGCTGCCAAAAACGACTACGGTCCGCAGCATACAGAATATCTAACCGCGCAAAAGCAGCTCGAACTGGCGGAACATGATTATAACGCCAAAGTGGCTGGCATCATTACCGGATTGAAGCAGCGAGTGGAAATAGACAAGGAGAACATGGAGGCGGTGCAGGGACTGAAAGCGAGATTGGAGGAGGAAAGAAACGAAAAGGCTCAGAAAAACCAGCCCTATTTTAGCTTAAAGCGAAAGACCGAGGACCTGAGGCGCAACAACGAGGAGCTGAATCGGACCATCCAGCGGGAAGTGGCCGAGGTAGGACAGCCGCTCAAAAGCATTGTCATTGTGCGCGATCCGGCCAGACCCGTCAACCGTCCGGTCAGTCCCAAGACTTTATATATTATCCCCTTCGGCATTATGGTCGGTCTCTTGGTCGGAATCAGTCTGGCCTTCTTCATCGAATACCTCGATACCAGTGTCAAAACGATTGATGATGTGGAGCGAGCTTTGCAGGCGCCGGTTCTCGGCGTCATTCCGCAGAACATCGGCAATATTCTGGAGGCGGATGCGGAAACACCGCACGCGGAAGCCTATCGGGTGCTGCGCACCAACATACTCTTTTCACGGAAGAACGAAAGCTGGAACACCATTTCCATGCTGAGCGGCGGAGCGGGGGAAGGCAAGACCACCACTCTGTTCAATTTGGCTGTTATCTTTGCCCAGAACGGCCAGCGTGTGCTGCTGGTGGATTCCGATCTTCGCCGGCCCGCTGTGCATAAGATGCTAAAAGTTCCCAATGTCGTGGGTTTGACTGATTTTCTTCTCAAGCAAAAGACGCTGGATGAAGTCATTCAGAAAACCAAAATGCCCACCCTTGATTTTATTGCCAGCGGCAAGTTGCCCAGCAGTTCCATGAGCATTTTGGGATCCGCCCAGATGAAGGACACCATCCAGGAGCTCAAGCGCCGTTACGAATTTATCTTTTTTGATTCCCCTCCGTTGCTTGGCGTCAGCGATGCCTCCATTCTGGCCAGCGAGATGGATATGGTCTTGCAAGTCATTCAATATCGCCGATATCCCCAGCCGATGACCCTGCGCGCCAAACAAATGATTCTTAAGGTCGGCGGCAATTTGATCGGCATTGTCCTGAACAACATCAATATGAGCCAGGACGAAAATTATTACTATTACAGCAGCGGCTATTACGAATATGGCGGTTCACATAAAGAACCGACAGTTGTCCAACTGAGTGATGCCGCCAAAGAAGCTAAAATTGACATCAAGCAGAAATATTGACCGGATCGGGCCGGTCGCAACCTCACTATGAGATTTTTACGTTATAATATCGGGAAGGGTTCGTGTCTTTTTATTCTCGCACTATTGGGGCCTCTCCTGGCCGGTTGTTGGAGTCAGGGCCCAAAATCGGACCCGCATGCGACCGCAGTTCCATCGTCTGGTGACACAGACCATTTGCGCTTTGACCCGCTGCGCGTCGGCGACGCCGTTAGAATCGATTTTTCGGGTACGCCTAATTTGGTTCCTGGCATCCAGACCGAAATCAAAGGGGACGGCACTATTCGTCTTGACTATGTCGGAGACGTTGCGGCGGATGGCAAGACCCCGGGCGAATTGGAGAAAGCCATCCAGGCCAAATATGTCCCCACTTATTACACGCACTTGAATGTTACCGTCACGCCCGTGATCCGTTATTTCTACGTGGACGGCGAAGTCAATGGGCAAGGTAGCAGCGGGCGTCTTCCCTACACCGGTCAAATAACTGTGACCCGCGCGATTGCAGCGGCCGGTGGGTTCAACCCTTTTGCCAATCGCAAGAACGTCAGGCTGTACCGGGTCGATGGTGCCATGTTTGTCATAAACTGCACCAAGGCGCTGGACAATCCGAAGCTGGATTTGCCCGTGTACCCTGGCGACAAAATTGTAGTCAAGCGCCGGCTCTGGTAAATGGTCCAACTCCAAATCCTCTCCGGGCGGAGAGCGGGCGCGAAATTTGTCGGTGCCCATCTGCCCATTACCGTCGGCCGTTCTGAGCAGGCGGATGTGCCTTTGGAGGAACCGGGCGTTTGGCCGTCTCACTGCCAAATCCACTGGCGGCAGGAGGGGCTGGTCCTCGAAGTTGAATCCGGCGCGCTGGCCAGCATCAACGGCGTTCCGACGCCCTCCGTTCTTTTGCGCGATGGAGACATGATTACCCTCGGCGGCGTGTCCCTGCGGTTTAGCCTAAGCCCCCTGCGGCAATCCAGTCTGGCGTTCACAGAATGGCTGACTTGGATCGCACTAGGTGCTTTGTGTTTGGGCCAGGTCGCGGCCATCTACTGGTTGAATCGTTAATTAATGCCTAAAATGCCGCGTGCCCGTGAAAACCATGGCCATGTTGTGCTCATCGGCCGCTGCGATCACCTCGCCATCACGAATCGAGCCTCCCGGTTGAATGGCCGCAGTGGCGCCGGCTTGGGCCGCTGCCACCAGGCCGTCGGCAAAGGGAAAAAAGGCATCGCTGCACACGGTGCTTCCGCGCAGAGACAGTCCGGCTTCTCCTGCCTTCCAAACCGCAATCTTGCTCGCATCCACCCGGCTCATTTGCCCTGCGCCAATGCCCAGTGTGCGGTCGGGACCGGCATAAACGATGGCGTTCGACTTGACATGCTTGACGATGGGCCAGCCGAAACGCATGGCCTGCCGTTCCTCGGCCGTGGGTTGGCGTTTGGTCACCACTTTCCACTCCGCGTCGGAAATGACTTGGGCATCGCGGTCTTGGAGCAGGAACGATTCCGCCCCCACGTCGCGCCACTCGGGTCTGCCGTCGCCGCCCGGCCATTGAAGTGCTTTCATCAGGCGCAAGTTCTTCTTGCGTCGCAGCAGATCAAGCGATCCCTCCGCAAAATCGGGCGCGACAATCACTTCGCTGAAAATCTCCGTGATGGCTTCCGCACAGGCCAGATCCAGCGGGCGATTGACCACGATGATTCCGCCGTAGGGGGCTTGCTTGTCGGTCGCAAAAGCCTTTTCCCATGCTTCTTGCAATGTTTTGCCCTGGGCGGCGCCGCACGGATTGCAATGTTTGAGAATCGCCAGCGTGGGGGCGGCGTCGGCAAACTCCGCCGCCAGGGATGCCGCAGATGTCAAGTCTAAAATATTATTATAAGACAATTCCCGGCCGTGCAATTGCCGGAAATAATCTCCGAATCGTCCGTAGAGCGCGGCGCGCTGGTGTGGATTCTCGCCGTAGCGCAAGGCTTGTACGCGGGGCACATTCAATTGGATGCTGGGCGGCCAGGAATCAGAGCCTGCCAGACCGAATGTTTTGGAAAGAAAACCGGCGATCTGCCCGTCGTAGGCGGCGGTGCGGGCGAAGACGGCCGCAGCCAGACGCCGGCGCAATTCGGGTGTGGTCTGCCCCGCCGCAACAATTTGGTCGGCTACTTCGGCGTAATCCGCCGGGTCCGTCACCACCGTCACGCTCTCGTGATTCTTGGCCGCGCTGCGCAGCATCGCGGGTCCGCCGATGTCAATGTTCTCGATCGCCTCGGCCAGTGTGACGTCGGGCCGCGCAATGGTCTGCGCGAAAGGATAAAGATTAACCGCCACCAGATCGATGGGATGAATGTCATGATGGCGGGCGGCCGCTTCGTGTTCTTCATTGCCACGGACATAGAGCAGACCACCGTGAATTTTTGGATGCAACGTCTTGACTCGTCCATCCAGCATCTCCGGAAAACCAGTGTAAGCGCTTAAATCGCTGACGATGATTCCGTGCTCGCGCAGCACCTTGGCCGTGCCGCCGGTCGAAATTATTTCAATGCCGGCGGCAGCCAGCGCTTGCGCAAAAGGAATGAGTCCGGTTTTGTCATAAACGGAAAGCAAGGCACGTTGAATTTTCGGCATAGAGTTATTTTAATCTTACAGAAGACGGTCAGGAGTCAACAGCTTTGCGCATTCGAGCCACGTAGGCTCCATCCACGCCCTCGACGAATGGCAGCAATTGGCGCTGGCCTTCCAGCTTGAAATCAGCGTGGCCTTGCAGAAACTCGCTTGTCACCGATTCGTTCTCTTCCGGTTCAAGGCTGCACGTGCTGTAAACGAGCGTCCCGCCGGCCTTCAATTGCAGGGCCGCTTGTTCCAACAAACCTCGCTGCGCTCCCCGCAGTCTTTCTATTTCTTCCGGTCTGATCCTCCAGCGCAGATCCACCCGGCGGCGCAACACACCTGTATTGGAGCAGGGCGCATCCACCAAAATGCGGTCGAACGGCGGCGCCTGACCGGCGTCCTGGAAATCCACGCAGGTAATGCCGAGACGCGCGCAATTCTCCCGCACCAATTTCAACCGCTCCGGCTGGTTGTCTCGCGCCACAATCCGCCCGCGATTCTCCATGTATTGCGCGATGTAAGCGGTCTTTCCGCCGGGCGCGGCACATAGGTCAAGTATATTGTCCCCCGGTCGGGCGTCCAATTCGTTTACAGCCAGAAGCGTGCCGGGATCTTGCACGTAAAAAAAACCGCGCTGGAAACTGGGACACTGCGCCAGGGGAGGGTGCGATTTCAATTCAAACATTACATTGCTGCCGGTCCAATCCCAGTGTTGCTCCGCGAATTCCACGCCTTCCTGCCGCCACGCTTCGGCCAGGGCGGCTGCATTGGTTTTTAAAAGATTGATCCGGGCGAAAATGGGCGGCGGCGTATTGTTCCATTGCAGAAGTTGGGTTGTCTTCGCTGCGCCCCATCGCGCCTGCCATCGTTCGACCAGCCAGGCCGGATGGGAATATCCGATGGCGGGATCGGTTTGTTTCAGACTCTCCAGTTGACGAACCGTGGCTTCGCGCTCACGGGTGTAACCGCGCAACACTGCATTGAGAAATCCCGCCTGATGGCCAAAACCCAGCCGCTTCCCCAACTCGACCGTTTCATGAACTGCGGCGTGATTGGGAATGCGTTGCAGCCAAAACAACTGGTAAAGACCCAAATGAAGCAAAAGACGCAAGGCGGCGTTCTGCGGACGGTCCCCGGTTTTGCGCGTCATCAGCCAGTCCAGCGTCGTTTGCCAGCGCACAATCCCATAGACCAATTCCTGGCATAAGGCCCGGTCCGGCGGCGTCAAGCCCGCCC